>Ga0209409_1001588_pt1 | contig 19003 bp, 14 predicted proteins | sample AD_JPNMR1_MetaG_FD_184424 | JGI IMG/M metagenome (GOLD analysis project Ga0209409, IMG submission 184424) | Active sludge microbial communities of municipal wastewater-treating anaerobic digesters from Japan - AD_JPNMR1_MetaG (SPAdes) (version 2) | ecosystem: Engineered > Bioreactor > Anaerobic...
ACCGCCACAAGGGCCCGGCGAATGTACCAATCGGGGGAACCCATATACCGAAGGTGAGAAACACCCAGCTTTGTTTGAATATGGAAAAGAATATCCCCTAGCGGTTGCTGGAGGTCCACCACAGAATAGGCCGCTTCCTGAATGATTTCTTTCTGTTCCCACGCAAGGGCCCGGAGCACCCCGGCGGTAATCCGATCGGGAAGGGCCCGGTGAATCCCATCGTGGTAGCGATACACCACCATCTGGTTTTCTTTGAGGAACCTCTGCTTCTGCAGGTACACCGGGTCTCGTGTTCCCTGGGGGAGCTTCTCTGGGACCTGGTCCCGGTGACTATACCAGATTCCTTCATGGGTGATAATTAAATTGCACTTTCTGCGAAGCGCTTCCTGGCAGTGGTCCCAGCTTGCAAGAAAGGTAACCGCCACGCCGGTGATGCGGGTCTCGGAGTTCCCTTCTACAAAACCGTCCACCGTATCCGGGGGCAGCAGTTCGATACCTGGTAACTCTTGGATGATATCTATAGCCCGATAGGTCATGGGGAAATTCCTTCTCTTCCAGGGATTCGTTATTCGATAAGGCCCAGGCCTTCATCGAGCCCCAGGGCAATGTTCATGCACTGCATGGCCGCCCCCGAGGCTCCTTTGCCGAGATTATCAAGCCGACAGATAAGAAGGGCCTGCTCCTCATGGCCATAGACAAAGATCTCTGCCCGGTTCGTCCCATTACAGGCGGTGGGATCAAAGTATCCTGCCTCGGGAAGGGCCGCCTCTCCGAGGGGCTGGACCCGGACAAAGCGCTGTCCCGCATAATGGGCGCGGTAACAGCCGTGAATGTCTTCCAAACGCGGTTTTTTCGGCAGACTCCACAACTGGAGCGGAATGGCCACAGCCATTCCGCGTTCAAAATTCCCTATGATGGGGGTAAAAAGAGGGGCCACAGAAAGCCCCCCATGGAGGCGCATTTCCGGCACATGCTTGTGCTGGAGCGTAAGGGCGTAATGCCGGGCCGCTTCCATGCCCTTGCCGGCCCCTTCCATCTGTTTGTAAGCTTCGATGAGCTTGTGCCCACCGCCAGAGTATCCCGTTACCGAGTGGCAGGTAACAGGATAATCGGAAGGAAGAAGAGCCATCTCCACGAGGGGCCGAACAAGCAACACAAAGCCCGTGGCATGGCAGCCAGGAACGGCGATTCGTTTTGCCTTCCCAATGGCCTCTCGCTGGGAGTGGGAAAGCTCGGGAAGCCCATATACCCAGGCGGGGTTGGTCCTGTGGGCCGTACTGGCGTCAATCACGATAGTCCGATCATTTGCTACAAGCCCAACCGATTCTCGGCTTGCATCATCGGGGAGACAAAGGAAGGCCACATCCGCCTGGTTGAGCAATTTCCGCCGTTCCTCTATATCTTTCCGTTTTTCTGGATCAATCTGGAGAATTTCTAAGTCCGACCGGGCGGCAAGCCGGTCCATGATCTGGAGGCCCGTGGTTCCTGCCTGGCCATCCACAAACACCCGATATTTCATAGGCTGAGTATGCCCAAAGAGACGGCTTTTGGCAATGTGTTGCTGCTTTTTGTTGCCGCCTTTGCGATAGGTGTTGCATATTGGTGCAGAGTTCTTTATCTTTTGATTCCTGAGAATGAGGGCTTTTTTCAGGGAGCCCCGTATTGTGAAGGAGAGGAGCGCGTACCATGGTGGATGCCCGTAGAATGGATACCTATGTTCAAATTTATGAGCTTTCTGAATCTCTTATAAAGGACACGAGTCCCGATCTTATTGCCGGTATGGCTACCTTGGTAGCCCTTCTCCATACAAACCTGCCCCACCATTTCTGGACGGGCTTTTATTTTGTGGCGGGCCCGGATGAACTCCATGTGGGTCCCTACCAGGGGTCCCTCGCCTGTCAGGTATTAAAAGGCCAGGGGGTTTGTCTGGCCTGTGCCACCAGTGGAAAGGCCATCGTGGTGCCCGATGTACATACGTTTCCGGGGCATATTGCCTGTGATATTCGTTCTAAGAGTGAAATTGCTCTCCCGCTTAAAAAAGGAAACCAGGTCTTTGCGGTGCTTGATATCGATTCCGATAGGCTTGCCATGTTTGATGAAGATGATGTGGCTCCCCTTCAGAAGCTGGTGGATCTTCTTATCCCTTTGATACCCTGAAAGTGGGGGAGCGGAGCAATGTCCTTGGGAGAAGCCCCTTTGTTTTATAAAAAGCCAGAAGCCCTTGCCGGGGGTCTCTTATCTGGGCAGGGGGGAACCGAATTCCTCACAGACCGGGAAGGCATTGCAATAGCGGAAAACCCCGATTACCTGAGTACCCAACTTATTACGTACCTGGGAAATAAAAGGAATTTGCTTCCCTTTATTGCCGCAGGAATTGAGCGGGTTAGAAAAAGGTTGCATTGTAAAAAGCTAAAAACCTTTGATGTCTTTGCCGGTTCAGGAATCGTATCACGACTTTTAAAGCAGTATTCCTCTGAGCTGTACTGCAATGATCTTGAAGAATATGCCACGGTGATTAATCAGTGTTATTTAACCAATAAAGAAGATTTTCCTCAAAAAGAATTCGAAGAATATTTTTCCAGAATCCGGTGGACCCTGGAACACGAACCACTCAGAGAAGGCTTCATAAGCCGCCTCTATGCCCCTCAGGACGATGCAAACATCCAAAAGGGAGAGCGGGTTTTTTACACCCGAAGAAATGCCCGGTATCTGGATACGGCGCGGCAGCTTATTGCTCAGGTTCCTCAGCAGTTACAGAAATTTTTCCTGGGGCCCCTGTTGTCCGAAGCTTCTATCCACGCAAACACCGCAGGTATTTTTAAGGGGTTTTATAAAAACAGACATACCGGTATAGGTCAGTTCGGCGGCAGTAACCAGGATGCTCTGTATCGAATCAAAGGAGAGATTACCTTACCGTATCCGGTGTTAAGTAATTTTTCCTGTTATTGTCAGGTCCTGAATGGGGATGCAAACAAAATATGCGAATCCGTCCCAGAGGTGGATGTGGCCTATCTTGATCCTCCTTATAATCAGCATCCCTATGGATCTAACTATTTCATGCTCAATCTTATCGTCCAGTATCGGGAACCAGAATCTATCTCGCCGGTTTCCGGGATCCCAAAAGACTGGAAGCGGTCGGTGTATAACAGTCGGCCCTCTGCGGTTCGAGCCCTGGCCGAAATAATAGAAAAAATACGGGCCCCATATGTGTTGGTTTCTTTTAATTCGGAAGGTTTTATTTCCTTTCAGGAAATGCAGGGCCTTCTTCAAAAATATGGGCGCCTCGAAATTCTTGAAACCTCCTACAACGTGTTTCGGGGAAGCAGGAACCTCGCGAGCCGGCCCCTCCATGTAAAGGAGTATTTATACCTCTTAGAAAAGTATTAAGTTGCTGCTTTGCTGTACGAAAAAGGGAGCGGCTATCCATTGCGCCCGGAGCACCTGCCAGCGAGTTCCCTTTTTGTTGCCGAGGATTATTCAGGGTGGAGTGTTCAAGAACTAGGAGTTCCCCGAAGGTTTAGGGAGATAGGGTTCCAGCACCTTGGCAAGGGATGGGAGGTTCCTGCTCTGGATCCAGATTGTGCCGGGTCCATAATATTCGCAGACGAGTCCTTCCCCACTGAATACGCTCGACATGAGTCCCCGACTGGCGGTGCGTATTTTATATTGAACCGTTTCTTCAAAGGCGACGATGTGTCCCGAATCTACTTTGTAGCTTTCTCCTGCCCTGAGCGTTTTTTTGATAATAGCCCCGTAAGAGGAAAGAAATACCGGTCCCCTGCCACGCAGGTGTTGTAGAAAAAGGCCTTCCCCCGAAAAGAGGGCCTTCATGGAACCCTTGGTTTGTATCTCTATGTCGGGGCTGCTGGCCAGCCAGGCGCCGCCCTGGGCGAAAAGACCGTTCCCTTCTAGTTCTACTACCAAAATGTCGCCGGGGTAGGACGGAGCAAGGATAAGCTCGCTTCCATCCTCTTGAGCCGTAAAGAGCGAAGCAAAGATGTTTTCTCCGCCCAGGGCGGCGCCGATGGCCCCGAAAAACCCCTTGCCGGTGGTTTTAGCCTGGAGCTCCACGGAAGGGCTCATGGCCACCATGGCTCCGGCCTCGGCTTTAATTTGTTCTTGTGCATCAAGTATGATATGAAGAGTAGAAAAAACGGGCGCATGGTGAATTTCGTACCGCATGATTGCCTCCTTTTGCTTTTTGTGGATCCGTGTTCTACAATGAGAGTAATGGGTCCTGGCCCCTTATGCAAGGGTTAAAGCTTTGTTTTAAGGGGTGATCGCAGGGGGCCTTTTGTGAAGAATAGCCTCCTGTGACAGAAATTGGGTAGCTTTTTTGTAGATTTTTTAAAGAGAAGAGCCGTTTTTACCCTATAGCAGAGGGTTTGTCACGGGAATATGAGGAAATAGGGGAGAACCATGGTACGGAAATACAGTTTTTCTCGGCAGGGTTTTGTAGAAAGCACTGATACTCCTGCCTTGTTACATTTCTTTGAGGTAACCCAGAAAGAGATGGATGAACTTGTAAATACCTACAATCTCGATCCCCACAACATCGCTTCTGCCCTTGATCCTGAAGAAGTGGCCCGTCTGGAATATGACGATGAAACAGGTATTACCACCCTTATCTGGAAGGTCCCTACGACGATTAGATTGAATGAACTTTCATCGTTTAATGTAGTAACTATGGGGCTTTTTGTAATTGGAAGTATCATCATTGTTATCTCCGCAGATGAATGTGGTTATTTTGGCTCCATCTCTGGCAAAAATGCGGCCCCCCGTCAAATCAATGATCCCTTCGATATCCTCTTGGTGATTATTGAACGGACTATCCGCCATTTTGTGGAACATCTGCGGGTTATCAAGATGCTGTCAAAAGAAATACAACAAAAGCTTAATAGCAGCATGGGAAATGAGTATCTTCTCCAGATGTTTTCGTTAAGCGAAATCCTCATTTACTATCTGGATGCCATTAACAGTAATCGGGTGGTATTGCAAAAATTAGCCCAGTTTATCCAGCATCATCAGATGGGGGATATGGATTTTCTCATGGACCTCCAGATAGAAGTAGAACAAGCGGCCCGGCAGGCGGAAATTTACTCAGAGGTTTTTACGGGGCTTATGGATGCCCGCGGGTCTATCGTTAATAATAACATGAATATGCTCATGAAAAAGCTTACCATTTTGAACAGTATCTTTTTGCCCCTTAACCTTATTGCCGGCATTGGGGGCATGTCCGAATATACCATGATAACCGCAGGAATCCCCTGGCCGATTTCGTACGGCATTATGGCGGTAATTATGACTGTGCTTGGCGTTGTTTCCTATCGACTTCTGGATAAGATGCAAAATATTTCTGGGGAAAAACGGCGACTTTCAAAAAAATAATGGGATGCCATCTATATCACGTATACCAGGTGGCAATATATTTGAGGGTCCCTGGGTTGAGGCTCGCTGGATTCAGCAGGCCCCAAGCGCCGGGGATCCCCAATGCACGGGCGGCAAGCTCAAAGTGGCACATAGCGATGCCCATATCGATATATTGTATCGGGCTTTGATGGTATCGAGTATGGTTGTCATGGGGTAAGCCTCCCGTAAGCCAATTTCAAAGGCCGGACACTTTTGAAATAGCTCTTTTATTTCTTTTTGAGCAGGGCCGCAAAGGGATTGTAGGTGTCGTTCGCATCATCGCTGGCCATGTATTTTTGGGAAATCGCTTCTTCCTCAGCGGAGCTTGCAGGTTTAAGGGAAATGCGTTTTCGGTTGCTGTCCACCTCGAGCACCTGGACGGTGAGGGTCTGACCAATGCGGACCGCATCTTTTACATTATTGTATTTACCACCGCCACGGAGTTCTGACACATGCACAAGGCCATCCAATCCCGGCTCCAGGTTCACAAAGGCTCCGTAGTCGGTAATGCGAACCACTTTCCCTGAATGTTTTGAGCCTACAGGATACTTTTCCTCCGCCTTGTTCCAGGGGTCCTCCTGGAGGCTCTTCATGCTCAGGGTGATTTTTTCCGTGTTCCAATCTAGCTTGATGATTTCCGCCCGGATTTCCTGTCCTATTTGAAGGACCTTTCTGATATCCTCTACCCGTTCACGGCTGATTTCTGATACTGGCAGCAGGGCCTGAACTGCGCCAAGGTCCACAAAGGCGCCAAAATCCTGGATGGAAGTAACCTTCCCCGTGACGATAGCATGTTCTTTTAAGGTTTCCTTGAGCTTGGCGACCTTCTCTGCCTGCAGCGCTTCTTCTATGGCTCGATTGGAGACGATAAGGTTCCGGCCCCCATCCTTATATTCCTGGATTATAAAGGTAAGGTGTTTCCCAACCCAGCTTGAGGTATCTTCCGACCGTTTTAATCCCATCTGAGAATAGGGGCAGAAGGCCCGCCCCTCGCCGATTTTTACTTCGTAGCCGCCCTTGATTTCTTTTTCGACGACCCCTTCCACGGGTATTTTGTTTTTATACGCCTGTTCCAGCAGGGAAAGATCAGTTTTGTCAGCGCTGAGGCGCCTTGTAAAATAGAGCTGTCCGTTTTGAGATTTTACAAAGAACACCCGGATAGGGTCTCCTACTTTAACTGTGAGGTTTCCTTCTTTGTCCAGCACTTCCGCTTTATCTAAAATCCCTTCGCTTTTACCGCCGAGCTGAAGGAATACCGTGTCATCCGAAATATATTCAACGGTGGTTTCCACCATCTGGCCAATTTCGTATTTTTCCCTGCTTCCGAGGTTCTCTTTCATATAACGGGCGAAACTGTTGTCTGCTGCTTCTCTTGCGCGCTGTGCCATAAAATAGCGGCTCCTTGTTCATAAACATTACGCTTCAGTATATCAGAAAAGAAATAGTCTGGGGAGTCCAGTTACAGGGTGAACGTGTTGTAGATAGATACGGTACCTTCCCTCGGGCAGTCCTTTTTGGTAACTATAGCCTCTGGGTTGCACTAACAAGCACCACCCCGGCACTCCTCAGGGGCGTGCCAGCGCCCTTTGAAGGCCGTGGAACCCCTAGATGTCCCCAGGGTCCCATCCCCCGCTCGCCTACAGTTCTTCAATCTCCTCCCGGGAAAGGCCGGTCACCTCGGTAATAATATCAATCTCAATCCCCCGGGCCTTCATCCGCCGGGCGGTCTCCCGGCGGTTTTTTTCTTCGCCCAGGGCCATGCCTTCTAAGCGACCTTCGTTGCGACCTTCTAAACGGCCTCTTTCTTCGCCTAACGTGAGGCCTTCTTTAAACCATTCCTGTTCTTTCTTCTTGATGGCAGTGGCTAACATGGTCGGTACCTCCTTAAGGGTACGAATCTCATCAACCCATTGAGGCACGGGGTCCTCAAAATGGGCGTAAAGCCAGCGGATAAACTCGGTCACCACCTCTGGCTGCTCCTTCTCTAATATACTCACAATCCCCCGAATGCGGCGCTGAATCTCATCCACCGTGCTTGAGTCCACCAGGAACAGGGCCGAGGCGAGGTTGTGCATGGCCTCAAGCTGGTCGGGGGAAAACTCGTTGGCGGCCAGTTTGTAGTAGCGGAAGTGGGGGATGTAGTCTGCGGCGATGCGCTGGTCCACGAGGGTAGCAAACTGCTCGGGGGCAGTCCAGCGGGGGTCGCCGTTGTACACGAGGAGGGGGAAGACCGCCGGGAGCCGCTCGGGCTTGGGCTTCGCCTTTAACAGGCCCCCATAGAACTCAAGGACATAGCGGAGCATGCGGAAGCTCATCCAGGGGTCGACGGAGGACTGGAACTCGATGAGGAGGTAGAGGTAGACCGTTCCCTCATCTGTGAGGGGGAGTTTCCAGATGAGGTCGGACTCAAGCTTTTTGAACTGGCGGGTGACGTAGGACTTGTCGACTAATGATGCCCGAGAGAAATCGACGTGGGCGACCCAGTCTTCGTGGATGAAGGAGGTAACCAGTTGCTCCATGAAGCGCTGGTTAGAGAAGAGGGCCTTGTAGCCGCGGTCGTGGTGGTCTGGCATAGGAACACCATAGCACAGGGAGTGTGGGAAGGCAAGGATGGGAGGGGAAATCGGGTGCGGAGGGGTGGCGTGGAGAGGGGGCCCAAAAACCTGCCGGGGTGGCTTAGAGGACGCCAGAACCGGGTAAGGTTGGCTATGGGGGGCCCTGAGAAGGGCCCCGCCGTGGGTGGTCCCGGAGTGGGGGGAGCGCCTGATCGCCTGAGCCGTGGGGGTTGGGGGCGTGGGCCGGGCGGGACGCCCGGCCCGGGAGGGGCTGTGGAAGCGGCGAAGGAAGCAGGCGCGAGGGGGGAGCCGCGGCGGCCGAGGCGAAGGGTTGGTGCAGGCTGAGCTGTGAGAGGAGGCGGTGCGGTGCTCCCCCTCGGGATACACTATTCAGCTACGATGCTTCCCGGTTTTAAGAGGGCCGCGTTCAATGCGCCACAGCGAATGCCCTCTTGCAGGGCTTCCTCGAGGGAGGCTCCCGCAGCAAGGGCTGAGGCTATTCCGGCGGTAAAGGCATCGCCGCATCCCGTGGTGTTTACGGGGAGCACCGGCTCGATGTTTTGTTCTATGAACTTGCCCCGCTCAAAGGCCCAGACTGACTGGGAGCCTCGGGTAAGGATAATCTGGCAGCCATAGGTTTTCTGGATTTCCAGAGCCGTTTCCTGGACCAGGGCTGCTAGGGGAGCTTGAGAGGCTTCTTTGGAATTTTCGCTTGAGGAAGAAGTCGCTGTTGTATGGTGGGCGGTCCTGTCAGGAAGAAAGGTTCCTACAAATTCGTCAAAGTTGGGTTTGATGACATGAGGGTGATAGGGAAGGCATCGCAATAGGTCCTCGCCTCGAATATCCAGAATAATCTGCATCCCCTGTTCGCGGGCCCTTTGCACCATGAAGGGAAAGATATCTGCCGAAAAGCCCCGGGCCTTGGTCCCTGAGATGATGAGGGTCGGTACGGCGGACTTTTGTTTGTGGGTTTCTGTGTGGTGAGAGGATGGGGCAAAATCGGTGGCTAAAATCTCAAGGAAGCGGGTTTTGATGTTTTCTTCTGTGTCGGGGGCCACCGCTTCAGATTCTTCTACCAGTTCGGTTACCGTATGGGTGCTTTCTTCAATCAGGGTGTAGCAAAAGCGGATGGGGCTGTTGCTTTCTACCCACCGGACATCAAGGTGATCCTGTTCGCAGAGTTCCAGGAACAGGGGACGTAGACTGCCCCCAAGCTGGGTAAGATGCACTACCGATTGGCCAAGCTGCTTAAGAACCCGGCTTACGTTTACCCCTTTGCCCGAGGCATCGAGGCGGTGAGTGGCGGTTCGATTAACCCGGTCTGGCTGGATGCGGGAGAACCGGAGGGTTTTCTGAAGGGTTGGGTTAAGGCACACCGATAAAAAAGAGGCCATACACACAAGAGTATGCCAGGGCTTTCCCCTGGTGGCAAGGGGGCGTATGTTAAAAGCCCTTTAACACAGGACTATGCCTTCACCCTCACCAACACCTCGTCTAACCCACTATAAAAAAACTCGAGTCTAGATGAAGCTTTTGCAAGATACTCCCCATGAAGAGGCTTAATCCGAAAAGGAAATAGGCCTGGGTTTTCGATAATTTCTTTTAAAGGGATGGGCCCATTACCCTTAGAACGCAGAAAGGCCTCGATGAGCCAGGCGACAAGACGCGGATCTTCTACCGTTTGAGAAGTCCCACCGGTGTATATCCCTATTTTCTCTGTATCCTGTAAGACGCCCCAATCAACGAAAGAACGAAGCACCCGGCGAGTTGCCTTTGAAACGCTTTCCCGTTCTCCATAGAGTTCACGAAGGCGTCGCTGAATCTGAGATGCCGTAGCATTGCCCTGCAGTCGCAGTAACCGGCCCGTTTGGGTCGCCACCGCCGTCCAAAATGGGTACACGGCCATCATCATGCCCCAATGAACGATCAGGCTGGTCTCACCAAAACAAATTCCTTCTGGTGGTTGAGCTAAAAACTGCAGTCCCTCCGTGCGCAGGGCCCGAATTTCAGGGATCGGATTGACCCACACCATTTGGAGTATACTGATCACCTTATCCCGATTGCAGCGTTTTGCCTGACTTCCAACAGATAATTGATCCTTTAATAGTTCCTGTAAGGTCCCATGAATGTCTTTTTCATTGTTTCCTGCCAGAATTAAATGAGCGGTCCGTTCAAGCCATTCCAAACGCACCCGTTGATTAAGACCTAAGCGGTTTTTATTTAGCGTCACTCAGCGCTCCTTTCAATTTTAATGAAGGGCACAATAAGCTCTTCAATAGAAATTCCCCCATGGCTTACCGTATGGTTCTGTTCCGGGATAAAAGCCCGCCGGGAAGGGGCCAGTAAAGGATAATAGTTGTCGGGGAGACCGATCGGTTCCCATTCGATTGCTTCAGGAAAAAGCTCTTTTACTTTTCTTCGCAGGATCGCATCCGGATAGATGCGGACCCGTTCTCCCCGCTGATCCGCCACCGCCCCCTCTGTGGGGCGACCCATGCCTTTCGCCTCCACATTTCCATGATCCGAAGTCAGATACACCTGGAACCCCTGGTGTAAAAGCGCATCCAGGAGGGAGAGAAGATAAGGCTGACGAGCCCAAAGCCGCACCTGACTGTGCATACCGGCAGTACCGAGTTCTATGCCATGCATGATTTTGTCAATCTTATCCACCACGAGGGCGGCAACCTGCACTTTGGGGTGGGAAAGCGCTTCCCCTATGGTCGCACTATCTCCATCTCCCACACCTTTGAGATAGATCACCTCATTATCCACAAGTCCCTGTTCTTCCCAGAACCTGGTCCACAAGGCAGGTTCTTTATGGGTGCTCTGGATGCTATCCGGAAAGAAGAGCGGCGCCTTACCCGCAAAAAGGGCTTGCCGCGATACCGAAGTTACAGTGGGAATCCAGGCAAAAACTGACTGTTCACGGAAACGCACCCCAGGAACCTTTGTGGCTAGTTCGTTACGCAATACTAACCATTGATCCAAAGCAAGTCCGTCAATGACGACCAATGCAATTTTAGCGGCCTGTTTTGCTAAAAAACGGGGAATATGGTGGACCATGACCGGCGGGTCCGGCGGCAACTGGTGCAAAGCCGCATATCGGCGCTGAACCCACCGCTCAAATCTTGTATCTACCTGCTGGATTAATTCCTGAATCCGGTTCTGAAGGCCCACCGACAAACTGAGAGTTTCATGGCGCAGCATCTGGAATTCTGCCCACGTGTGGGCAAAGGAAAACCAGGCAGAGTATGGTGCCTTTTCCTCAGGGAGTGTAGCTTCCAGACTATCTATCAGTTTTTCTAAACGGCGAGTCCTTTGTTCGGGACCTCCTGTTTTTATCCCAATGCGCCACCAATTGTTGCCTGAGGAACCAATCTCCGCCTTGGGTATGGCTTGCAACATGTCTTCGGCAAACAGCTTTTCGATATAGCCCCGAATATCGTCGTGCTCAAAGGGTAACTCCACAGGACCCTGAATAGCGACTTTATAGAGTGGTTCCTTTTCCAAAACCGATGCGGATTCCCGCATGGCAACCCTGTTAATAAAAAAAGACCATCGTTCTTGCAGAAAAGCCAAAAAGGCTTCCCGATCAGGAACGATGATATCCAGGGGCCAATCGTTGAACACCTGATTTTGACGAAGCAATAGAATCAATCGTTGTTCAATCTCTGCAGGAATCTTTTGTTGATAATAATGGCGGCGCAATAAAACCCGTAACAGTTCTGAAGGCTGTTTGATAAGCTCGGGGGCAATTTCAAACACATGGCGGAGAATAAAATCTTTAGTGGCGTTATCTCCCAATTGTCCCGGTGCATGAAGTTCCTGGGCCGCAAAGAGGGCCTCAAAATAGCCCCGATCCAGGCTGGCCACCACGGGATAACTTAAATGGGGGAAAATCGTTCCAAGAGAAAATGAGAGTTTGCGCCCTGCCTGCAAAAGGTCATAGGGTAAATGATGTAAATCGCTTTCCTGGGATCGCAGGATCACCACCAGATTAGTCGTTTCACCCTGGTCCCAATGGGAGCGGAATTTCGATTCATAGGCATACCGAAAGGCGATGGGGTCCTCAAAAGGGATTAATGCAAAACCGCGAACTTGAATGTCCTCTAAGATCCCTTCTTCCAGAAGAAGCCCGTCGGGATCAGCAACCAGAGTGAGCTTAGCAATCTGAGGCGTAAACTCTTTGAGAATCACATCACGCCAGCTTTCCACAGTTCTCCCCTTCTATCCGAATCACCATCAACGGTTCTATGTTGGGTATCACCTGAGCCTTTTGGGCCAGATATTCCAGAAAGCGCTGTTCCTCCTGGTTCAGAAGCTTTAAACGATGGTCCCGTACCTGCGGAAGCCCAATGCGCTCGATTGTTTTGCGACGGGCCGAAAGGGCATAGCGGACCTTTTCTCGTTCCTGATCTATGCGGCGTTGATAGTCCGTCATGATTTCTGCATACAGAGGTTTCCCCTGCTCCTCCGCGATAGCCCATAGTTTTGCAAAAACATCTTCCGAGAACGGGACTGTTCCCTGGATAGGCACCGGCCCCTGGAGGAGGTGATCCCAGATATAGCGGGCGGTGGGAATATAGACTGCCCCCTGGTCTGTTAAAAAGAGGGGCATCATGCGGCGAAAATGATTTTGTTCTGCGGAATGCTCTGTGAAAACAGCATTTTCGGATGAGGCTTGTTCAGTTTGCCAAGGTTTTACCGTGATTTCCCACAGGGACCAAAGACCCCGTACCTCTTTGGCCAGATCGGGCATCGCGATAATCGGTATAGGCTGGCCCGGGATAAACCGAGGGATATGCTTGACCAGGTTTTGCACCTTCGGTTCTTCCAGGGTAATTTGATGGGCTCTAGGTATGCGCTCCGCATCCTCTCGGGTAAACACCCTATGGGTCCATGTTTCGCCGTCGGGCCAGGAAAGGTGCCAGGCCGATCCTTTTTGCTCGGCCTTTCCCCCGTGAGAGGCGAGGTATCCCAGGGTCATTCGCTCAATCCAGTAGGGCAGTGGATGGGTCAGAAGTCGTTGCGCGGTGCCCACTTCCAATGGTGGGGCTTTTCCGAGGACCGCTCCCATGGCCCGGGATGTGCGGATCTGTTCTTGCAGACGGGAAACCACCGTTTCCACCGATTCTGGAATCTGTGCCGGATTGAGGATCGCTCTGACATACATCTCATCAAAGAGGGGACCCGCCTGGGCTGAGTCGAGCACATCACCGGTTTTATCCACCCCAAACTCTTCCAGGATTACCGCCAGTTTTTGCTCCAGCACTTCGAGCACCCGGTATTCCACCGAATCCTGGAACACAAAATTAATCGCCCGGACCGGCTTGGTTTGCCCAATGCGGTCCACCCGGCCAATCCGTTGTTCGAGCCGCATGGGGTTCCAGGGAATATCGTAGTTGATCACCACATGGCAAAACTGCAGGTTCAACCCTTCCCCACCGGCTTCGGTGGAAATGAGGATCCGCACCTCGCCGGCAAAGGATTCCTGGACTCGTTTGCGCTCATCCATATCCATAGAGCCGTTGAGGCAGGCCACCGAAAAGCCCCGGTCGCTGAGAAACTGCCTGAGCATTTCCTGGGTGGGAACAAACTCGGTAAACACTAGGACCTTGAGTTCCGGCTCGCCCTCTTCGGATTGCAGGCGATAGATCCATTCAATCAACGCCTCTGCCTTGGCGTCTGGGCTGACTTGTTCGCAGCGCTCAGCCAGTTCCAGAAGCATCTGGATTTCGGCCCGTTCATTTCTCAATGCCCTGATCCGGCTCTGTAGTACGATTTCTGCCTGCTCTTGTCCATCCAGGTCTGCCCATTCTTCCGCATTATCCAGGGGAAACAAACTCAATTGCTCCTCAGGCTCGGCAAGCACCTGGAGCCTTTTTTCGAGGGCAGTGCGAATGGCCCGGGTGCTGGACACGACCAGTCTCTGCATCAGGCACATCAAAAAGCCGATGTAATTGCGCTTTTCTTTAACCGCCTGGTTGTAGCCTTCCCGCACATAGGACGTGACGGCTTCATAGAGGGCTTGTTGTTCCTGGTGTGGGGCTTCCCAGGCGATCGGCGCAAGCTGGGTGCGGCGGGGCTTAAACAGGGGCTTGCCTTCCGCATCCACGGCGGCGCGCTTTTCGGTGCGAATCACATAGGACTGAATTCTCTCGCTGGTCACACTCTCCGGATCGGGAAATTCCCGCTCATCTAAAAGCGACATAAGCCTGTGAAAGGCATCGGACTTGCCCTGGTGGGGTGTGGCAGACAAGAGCAACACATAGGGGGCCGCCTCCGCTAAGCCCTGGCCCAATTTAAAGCGGGCTACCTGGTCGGTACTCCCCCCCAGCCGGTGGGCCTCATCCACAATGACCAGGTCCCAGCCCGCAGTGATGAGATCTTCGAAGCGGTCCTGATTGTAGGCATCAATCTGGGCATCGCTCCAACCGCGACGCCGTTCCAGGGGCTTTACCGCATCCATGGGGACCACCACCTGGGGAAACAAGGCCCAGGCATTGCCGTAACAGGCTTCCCCTGTCTGTGGGCGGTTTTTTTCTTCACCCTGTGGTGGGGGGAGAATCCGCTTTAAAGTTCCGATATCTTCGGGTAACACCAATCGGAAGGTTTCTCCAAAGTGAAAACGCATTTCGCTTACCCATTGGTTTACCAGCCCCTTTGGGGCAATGACCAGGGTGCGCTTCACCAGGCCCCGTAGTTTAAGCTCCCGCATAATCAGCCCCGCCTCGATGGTCTTTCCAAGACCCACCTCGTCGGCCAACAGATACCGCACACGGTTGCCTGAAACTGCCCGCCATAGGGCGTAGAGTTGATGCGGCAGGGGAATCACCGAAGCTTCCAGGGGGGCAAGGAGCACATCCTGAGTTAAGGCATCGGCGATGCGGGCCGCCGTGGCCACATAACTAATATAGTCGGGAGAACAGAACGGCGCTTTTTCCAGGGGCTCCAATTTTGACGCGGGAAGCTGGATTACGCGGTTGCTTTCGGGGATCCACACCCAGCACACCGTTTCTCCCCACAGGGTGTGGCTTTCCATGACAAGACAGGGTTGCCTATGGTCGGGGCTGTAGCGCCAAAGGGAAGACATGCGTTAATTATACTCCACCTATTACCTGCTGAATTTGGACTACAGAGGTAATTCTTGTCTGAATTTCATTATAAACAGCTATATTAACACCTTCGGCTACCTCTAAAGACACAATCAAACCATAAGCTATAGGACTTTGAATTTTCCCAGCATCTTCTCGGCAATTCACTTTGATCTCTATGACATCACCATCATTAAAAGGTTCCGCCTGCTCACCTTCAAATACTTCATGTTGAACCGTTCCGCGTCTTACTGCTTGCCAATCCGTATTTTTTCTGTTTGAGGTTAAACCATTATTGTTTACTTCGAACCAGAGGTTTGCTACGCGGTATTTCTGATTGCTAGCCAATACGGGTGACAACCAAGCCAAAGTGACAGTTAATCTTCGCAAGACAGTCTGGGAACTTAACGATGGCGGTAATGGTAATCTGAAAATATGAGCTTGTCCATCAGAGAGTTGTCCAAAACCTAATACCGTAGCCCGTTGCTCCGTACAATATAATACCCGGCCAATCTCTGGATGCCCGTACCCGATCCATCTGCTAATTTTTGCGTTAAGTTCTTGTTTGTTTTTACAATCACTCTGAAGTACACCATGTAGATGTGGGGCGATATTTTCCCATGAGCAACCGTGAATTAACATTGCTTTGAGCAATGGTATTTCATACGGGCGCATATCAATATTAGGAAGCTGCTCAGAGACTATTTGTTGTAACAATTCGTAACAAATACTAGCCGCTCTGCTCATCAAAGCCGCCGCATTGCTCGTTCCACAACAATAAGCAACACCATCAAGATTTCCAGATTGCCTGGATGGTACAGCGGTTTTGTTTCCTGGAGGATTGCTTCGAATCGCTGGTTCTACCGGTTTTATCACATAATGATCTTTCCGAGAATATCTAAGATCCTCCTGATACAAAACCCTGCCTCCCCGAAAAACAATGTCTGGTTTAATTGACCGCCGATAACCAACGCCGAATGCAGATACCGGGCTTGGCAACGAATGTTCAAAGGGATTAAATCCGTTATAACAACTTTCATAAGAAGAGGAATCAAATTGAAGCGCCCCAACTGTGAGATTATTGATGCTTTCGGCTGGAGAAAGAAGTTTACGATTTCTGATATCTTCAAAAATAGCTTTTAGGATAACCGCTTCTTTTTGTGATGTAGTTAAGGACTCAAACTGAGCCCTAGGAACATTAAGATAAATGGGACTTGGGTGGTTTCCCGCACTGATAATAAAAAGTATTTTATAAGTACTACTTAGCCAATCCAGTAACCTTGCTAAAGGACTCATCGATTGAAAAAACTGTCTAGAAGGATCGCCAATAGATAAATTGATGACTCGTACCGAAGGGGCCACTGGTTTTTCTATGCCATCGTTTTCAAATAACCTTTTTACAGATCTATGAATAAGATCTACGATGAGAACATCATCTGGTACATACTCTGGGCGAGGTCTATGATAATCATTGGGATTCGGCCTCATGATTGGTCGCACATACACTGGCCGTTTTAATGGTTTTTCCCTATCATTAAGGTCTCCATGAATGATGAGCGAAGCCATCGCAGTACCATGAACGCGTTCTTCGGCATTATAGCTATTTTCAAAATTATCAGGATCATCAATAATTAGCCTGTCTTTTAGAAGACGATGATTCGCTAATGGCAGGCCATCTAAGAGGGCTATGACAGGTTCTCCTTGCGGCAAAGAAGATTCTGGGAAATCTGAATAAACCAAATCATTTTCAGGAAGAGTACCATCAGCAATTATCTGTCCAACAGGGCGAAAGAACATAATACTTTCGCACTTTACCAATTCTACATCCTGGTTATTAATAATGGTCTGGATAGATTGGGCCGGCAGTTCGGCTAACATACCATGATACGCAATTCCCTCGTATAATGATCCAGTCAGAACACGCCCGTCCAGATTACGAATTAGATCTGTAACTCTATTTAAACTTTGTTTTCTCTTCTCGGGGTTACTTCGAAACCAAAGTTCAACTTCAAAGCGAATCGGTCTATTGCTATCATGCTTTAAATCTTCTTGCCAACCCTGAATTACCCCAGTTTCAAGCAATCTATCCTGAATATCCCATCGCCGGATAGACTTTAAGCATGTGAATAAATTATAGAAATTTTTAAGTCCATAATCGAAAGATTCATTGTTTTGATATCGACGCCACAACGAGAGCAATTCATTTAGCGCTTGCTGATTGGTCATCACAAAATACAGACGACCTGTTAGTGTTTTATCTGGAGAATCTGCATCATAAAAATCTTGGTCAGGCGAAATATCCTCCACCTCAATTTCACCCATCCATTCAAAGCCAGCAATACGCTTTACAGCATTAACAAAATTTTCTACTCCACCAACAATCTCTATTACTAAAACATATTCGGGTTCTATACCTGCAGTGCTTTGCTGAATCTCCACTTTGCGGGCTTCAAAAGCAGTCCGTAATTGCTCAAACATTGGAGAAAGTCGTTGGATCTGCCGTGTTGTATCAGGTTTATGAATATTATTACGAAAATTCCATTTCTTTTTTGTTCTATCAGCCAATTGTGGTGTCGGGAAAAATAGCAGTGGTAACTTAGACATCTTTTACCTCCGCTCCCTGTTGTTCTACTGGAATTGCTCTGATGGACCACAAACGAAGTGTTTGAGCTATAATATCTTTCATGTTGGCGTTCGGTAATTCCAACACATACTGCCGGAAAACCGTCATCCCGAACTCTTCGATTTCGGCAAAATTTAAGCCTTGAAGGTATTTAGCTAAAGTGCTTGGGGCATACCCCAGTGGAACCTTAATTCTATGTTCAAACTTTTTGAACCATTCTTCCAATCGATCTCGCGTAGGTGGTGGTAAGGTAATACGGATTTGAAAACGCCGCCATACAGCACGATCAAGAAGTTCAGCATGATTGGTAGCCCCAATCACCATGACATGGCTCGGCAGGTTGTCAATTTGCATAAGCAAAGAACTCACGACTCGTTTGATTTCTCCGGTTTCATGTAAATCCCCGCGTTCTTTACCCAATGTTTCAAATTCATCAAAAAAAAGAACACATCTTCGAGTAGCTGCATATTCAAAGAGTTTTTTTAAACGAGTAGCCGTTTCTCCCAGATATGCCCCGACCACACTTTCATACCGAACAGTCAGTAAGGGAATTGCTAGTGCTTCCGCAAGCGCTTCGGCTAGTGATGTTTTGCCGTTCCCTGGCGGGCCAATCAGAAGAACTCGATTTCTAGGTTCTAAATTGTATGATCTAAGTAAATCCGTCCTATATTGTTCCTGAAGCAATTCTTGACAAATCAGTAAAACATCCTGTGGAAGAATCAGGTCAGAGAGTTTTCGTTGGGGGATAATTTCGTAAAACAGGTTGTCCATCCGGTGATCCAGCATGCTCCCGCCGTTGGCAACAGGACGATCAACCACTCCTGAGTTCAATATTTCTTCAAGCTTTTCAGCTAACACTGTATGTTGTTTTGTTCGCTCTTCAGCAATGATTGCTTCGACAACTTTCCTGAAATTCATTTTGTCGCCCCGCATACCGGATTGCACCAGGCGAATGAGTAAATCTGCTCTGGCCATTATTGATCCCCCCTTCTCGTGATCGCCTGATCATACCACATGAGGAGCTTGGGGTCTTCTTCCAGGACGGTGTGGGGGATTTTTTCGGCCACGGCGATGATGGTGTCGTAGTCCCGTTCCTGCCAGGCCTTTTTAAAGCCCGCCCGAACCGCTTCCAGGCGAAAGACCTTGAGCTTTCGCTTTTCCGCCTTGTACACATCAAATTCCTTGAGCAGGGCCCGCTCCCGCAGTTTTTCCAGGTCGCTCGCCTTGTTGGGATCCGGCACATACCAGCGGTCCCGGGCCTTTTCCACCAGGGCCGGGTCTTCTTTGGAGAGGTTGCGCAGGTCCTTCCAGTTGGTGGAAAG
>Ga0209409_1001589_pt1 | contig 19002 bp, 15 predicted proteins | sample AD_JPNMR1_MetaG_FD_184424 | JGI IMG/M metagenome (GOLD analysis project Ga0209409, IMG submission 184424) | Active sludge microbial communities of municipal wastewater-treating anaerobic digesters from Japan - AD_JPNMR1_MetaG (SPAdes) (version 2) | ecosystem: Engineered > Bioreactor > Anaerobic...
ATCAGATTTCAAAAACGTAGAAGAATACAGTTTGTATTGTCTTGGTGTTGACACAGAAGCAGATCCAGAAACGGCAGCAGCGTACTCCTACCCTTATGGGAAGACTTATGGGAAGAAAGGAGAAGTCTACATCGCAGAAGGAGAAGTCTACATCGCAGCGTTACGTGCTATTAGATCGGCTGCTGCTGGTGGTAGGGGTGCACAGCCTAACAAGGAGATTTTTGAAGCTGCTGGAAGACTCCTTGACCAAGCCAAATCAAAAGTTGAACAAAAAACCCAGAATACGATAAAAGTGGATGCTATTCTTTGGTCACCGGGTGTACTCCATCCAAGTGTTGATGGAGTCCCAACAAAGGTTTATGCTGATGCAGAATTGGCAGAGAACGTTTATGAATGTGTTAAATCGAAGATAGAGGAAGTTGGTGGTCTTCCCATCACTATAGATCATCTGAATTTGAGTCAGTTGGAAATCTTGAAGGATATGGGTTATGGTGTGATTGGATGGATTACAAAGGTTGAATTGAGGAATAACCGTGTCTATGCTACTGAGATCGCATATGAAGGTGATGGGATCCCCAAATTGATTGAAAAAGGCCTATTGAAAGCTTTCAGTATAGAGGCCTTCACAAGCTTGAAACCCTTCGAGGATGGTTTTAAGATTGTTAAATTTGAAGAAGTGACAGCCGCAAGCGTTGTTAGGACACCGGCTTGTCCATCATGCTTAGTTTATCGTATAGAGGCTTATAATCGTTCCAAACATATGATGGATGTCTTTGTCAAGTTCATACCAACAATTAAAGGTGGTAATATGAAGGTAGATATGCAAAAAGAAGAACCAAAACCTTCCGAACCAGCTGAAAAACCAGCTGGGGAAGGTGATGAAGCAAAAGCTGATGTTGAAACCACTGCTATGGTCATAGACCGTGTGAATGCCGTGGTTGAGGAGTTGACACAACTTATAAAGGACATACAAGAAAAACAACCAGAAGAAGTAAAATCAGAAGAAGGTGAAGAAAAACCAGAAAAAGGTGAAGACGGGGCTGTTAAAGCAGCAACAAGAGAACTAAAAGAGAAAGCAGCCGTAGCACAAGCAAAGAAGGTTGTTGAAGCCTATGTTGAACAAGGGAAAGTCAAACCAGCCGACATCGAAGCCCACGTAAAACTGGCAGCCAAAGACATAAAATCCTATCAGAAGGTCATGGAAGACTCTGAACCCTTAATCCAGATGGGTAGAATAAGTAAAAGCCATGTAGAACAACCTAAAAAACCCTACACATATGAAGAATACCGTAGGAGGTTTTTCGAATAAAAAAAAAGCTGATAAAAAGGTGATAATATGGTAGAAGAACGCAACTATGGTGAATTAGGCCCTTCTGTGACCATGCAACTTAAAGAAGGTAATATGACCATTTCTGAGATTTCTACAGCGAGAGGCCTTGAAACGGGTGCTACTTTTACAAGTCAGATCAAAAAAGGAGATCTTGTTGCAATAGCCGGCGACATGCTCGTGGAAAAAGTCACAGCATCCACCACAGCCACAATCGTTGGTGTTGTGGAAGATGAACCACAATTCCAAGGACAAGAACCTACAGAATCAGCGACAGAGGGCAACTATGTACGTAGAATCGCAGCGGTACGATTATTTGGGGCTGCTGTGAGAACTGTTGAATTAGTATCCACTAATGCAGCAATAACACCCGGAGACCCCATAGAAAATACGGGTCAAAAATTTGATAAAGCTTCATCATCAACTGATAAAATCGCACTTGAAAGTGCAAGCGCAAAGTCTGGGGGTAAAATAGCAGTCCTCTTTGGACATTACTATAAATGAGGTGATTTAGATGGTAGATTTTACAACAACGGTACCAGCTGAGGCCCTTCTTCGAAAACACAACATGGAATACTACATAACTGAAAATGTGATACCACAAGTCCCATTCTTACAGATATTGCCAACTGCTGAAAACCAGACTGGAGAGTTCACCAGTGTTGTTGAGTCCAACAATCCAGTACGTGACATACGAGAAGGGGATCAAGGAACCCCAGCTTTAGCATCTGAGGCTTCAGAACTCACCACAATACAATTGGTGGCTGGTAAAGTTGTATCTGGAAATACAGTGTCATATGGATACAGTCTTGCATACACTGACAAAGATGCTGAAAGGAGTCAATTCACAGCCGATATAAAGCTTGCTACCCAAAAGATGATAGCAGGGTTTGCATATTTCCTAAACGATTACATTGCTGGGGAATTAGTGAGAACAGCACAGTTAGATGCCCCGGATGACATAAGTGATTGGGGTACATCTGAATACGATCCAAGGGCTGACTTTGTGAAGATCCGAAAAGCATACAAGGAAGAAACTGGCTTCTTCAGGGCAGATACTGTTATGCTGGCTTTAGATCCGTTCTACAAGCTACAAGAGTACCTTGTTTCCTTCGATAAGGAAGTGAATGAAGCAGAACTTTCAGTAGACGGAATGAGAATACAAAACGTTGGAGACGATATAGACGGTTCACATGACTTCATTGTCCTTGATTCCCAAGTTCCACCAGGCATCATCGAAAAATACGTTAATCCACGCTACTCAGCCCTATCCGGGCAACAAGCACCCGGCGTCCCACCAGCCCTAATCAACATCAATGAAGTGAAAGAAGACACATACCCACACCGAAACATCCTTGAACTCTGGGTAGATGTTGGGTATAATAGTAGAGAACCTTACAGTGTGATGACTGGTCAATTTGTCCAGTCCTAAGCGGGTGTGATAAGCTATGAGCTTCTTAGAAGACTTAAGAAAGAAAGGGGGGATCTCTAAACGCTTGTACCAGTATGTGAAGGGTATAGAATCTTCCATTAGTGCTATCGAGTCAGATATTGATGCCATCGAAACAACCGTCGGAGAAAAAAGCACCGTTGCAATAATCGGCCCCCGTACCGGTACTGGTGATTTAGAGACTGTTGAACATTCCCTTGGGGCCGTACCATCCAAAGTAGTACCAGTTTTTTCATCAGCACCAGATGGTGGGGTCACAGCAACATTAGGAGATATAAGTGATGAATCAATAGGGATAACGGTCACAGCATCAGCCGTTTACTATCTTATCCTTCTAAAATAAGATGATGTGGTAGTGTAGAATCATGACTATTCAACCAGACCCTGAGAAAATCGAAGAAATCGTCAGCATCTACATCGAATCCCCATCCGAGACTTTGATTTCAAGCGTGGCTGAGAATGGGGTTCAAACAGCCCTTCAAAAGTTGAACACAGCCGGTTTTGGTGAGGATGACCTCACCCTAACAATGACAGCCTCCATAACAATCGCAGCTGAATACTACGCCATTTCTGAATTGATTCAAGCCCTATACAACGCTTCAGAAGGTGGGGACAAGCACGTTGAACATTACCTTGCAAGGGCTGACACGCTTGTATCAGCCGTTATAGAAGAACTGTCTAATCGGAAGGATGGGTATGGGAACCCTATTTCAGCAGTGAAGACTGGATATGAGTACAATACACGATACAAGACAAGATAATGGGGTGTGGTCACAATTCTGGAAATAGAAGCAGATACTTCAGTTCTTGCAGAACTTGCTGAGAAGGCTGTGAATATTAGACAAGCCCTTTCAATGGCTTTAGATGACTTCATGCAAGCCTTAGAATCCACAGCTAAGGATTATGCACCCATAGTAACGGGGAATCTTCGAGCAAGTCACACAGTGTACCCCACGGGTGAATTGGAGAGAGTATTAACCGTTGACACCAACCAAGCCCCTTATGCCATTTTTGTCCATGAAGGAACTTCCCCGTATGTCATTGAACCAAAGAATGCCAGAGCATTGGCATTTGATGGGATCTTCACCAAACGGGTGCACCATCCGGGTATAAGGCCTAATCCTTGGCTTAGGGATGCTATGGACTCAGTGAATGCAGTTGAACACATAGAAAGCTTCTTAGAAATGTTGCTGGGGTGATTCAAGTGTCCTTTGACCATATAGGGCAAATCAGTTCCAAACTGCAAGAACTCCTTTCCAGTCTTTCCATTTTTGATGAAGTGAGGATAGGGATCCCAGAATCCACAGTACAATTCAAAAACGCCGTTGCCACAGTTTACACAACTGGTGGCCGTTTTGATCAAACAATGGGACAATATAACATCCCCATAGAAGTGGAATCGGTGATATTTGCTGTGTATCGTGGAACCAAGCCCGCAACGTACTCAAAAGCGATAGAAGACCTTGTCACAATCCTTAAAAAATTCAACACAGAAGAAGAATGGTATACTGTGAAGGGCACGACAAGGATGACAAAGGTTGATTCATTTCAACACATTCCAAGGGTGGTTGGGAAAGGATTCTACACCACAATCGTTTATAACTTAAAACATGATGTTAGAGAACCCTATTAATGTAATAGGATTATGAGAGGTGAGTATTTTGCCACCAGTAAGATATTTTGGCTTTAAAAAAGAATCAAGCTTTGGAACTGAAGCCACTGGGTCAACATATGATATTACCATAGCTGAGTCTGTTAGCCTTGATGTGCCAGATGATCCAGTCATTTCACTTCCAACGCTTTCACCGTTCCCAAGAGGACAAATAGCTGGGTACTATGCCAACAAAGGATCATTCGAGTACCCAGTAGACATAAAAACATTAGGATATCTTCTATACTTTAGCATGGGTGGATACACGTTCACATCTGGAACTCCAAACAATACACATGAATTCTATGCAACTACAGCAAAAACACTGCCTTCATTCACCGCACGAGTAGGAAAGGACACATTTGAACACGTTTTCCTTGGGACAGTTGTGGATAAAATGAGTCTTTCCGTTGAAGATGAAGTTGCTGTGATGAAAACAGACCTTCTTGGAAAGAAAGACAAAAAAGCAACAATTAGAACAACCCTAAATGAACCATCGGATGTTTTCCCAATCGCATTTTACCGAGTGAACGTAACTATAGATTCTACAGACGTTTCTTCGAAGGTGAAGTCCTGGGAATGGGAATATGACAATGGGATTAAGGAGGATTTTGGACGTGGATTTGGTTCCAGATTCCCATACGGCTTCTATACGGGGGATAAAGACTGTACATTGACGCTTAAGATGAAAGACGAGGATACAAGCATTCTTGAAGCGTTTTGGGGTGATAGTAGCGGTGCAAGTGAAAGTTCACCATCCACATTTTCAGTTATTACAACCTTCGATGCTGGAAATGCTGGTACAATGACTGTCAATTTCCCAAAATGCTACTACAAGAAGATTGACACATCAATAAAGGCCGCTGAGCCCCGTGAACCTACTATAGACATCGGATGTCTTGAAACAGAAGTAACATTGGAGGATGGTACTACTAAGAAGTCCACACCTGCTTATGTGAAGATAATTAACAGTGAATCAAAAATTGATAGTTAAAAAAAAATAAACCCTTTTTTGAGTTTTTTGGAATAGTAAAAAAAGGAGGAATTGTTTTGGGGAAAAACAAGGATAATATACGTTTGTTTGAGGAATTACTACAAGGACAAAAGAAAAAAGTTGAATACAAAGTTGAAGGTTTGGAAAAGCCCATCCTATTAAGGCCTTTGACTTGTTCTGAGATCTTGGAACTTCAAAAGATTGAGAAAGAAGGGATGAAGGCTACGATTGACATAGAAGGCCTTATGAACATGTCACCGGGTGAACGGCGGGCTGCTATCAAGGATCAAACACAGAAGCTTAAACAAGAACTTGATTTTGCCAAGACTTATGAAGCACGTGCACGTGTGAAAGTGACGGCTGTTTCCCTTTCAGCTGAAACACCTATTGAGATCATTGAACAACTGCCACACAAGGTTCTAAATGACCTATTCTTGAAAGTGATGGAGATTAGCAGTGTATCCGATGAAGAACTTGACACGCTTAACCAATTTCGTTAAAGAACCGGAAGGAAGGCTTCTTTGGGCTTTACACAACTCGGGAGCGAGAATATGTGAAAAAGCAGCTGATTTAACTGAGAAACAAAAACTCTTTCTCGCACAAGCATACTACCAAGAATTGCGAGAAGAACGAGAATTCATAGCTAAGGCCCTTGGTGCTGAAATAAAGGAGTCTGGTGTCTCAGAATCCATGAAGGAAAGAGCAAAGCGTTTAGCAAGGAGAGTATAAGAACCCCACACCCTTCCTTTTACCCCTTAAAATAAACTGGGATGTTGGTGCTTGTATGGATGAAATAAGCGTAGTAGTACGGCTTGTAGATGAAGCTTCTTCACAAATGCAATCACTTGTCGCCAATATGGAAGGTGCAATGAGTTCCATTAGTTCCACGGCGACTGATGCATCTTCCAGTCTCACAGAAATCGGATCTTCTGCTTCTGATGCTGCTAACAGTATATCAGAGGTTGGTAATGCTGCTAATGAGACAAGTGATGCCGTATCCACAGCAGCAAACAGTGCTGAAGAATTGAATAGTGCAACATCGAATATTACATCAACAAATATTGATGAAGTTGCAAAAGCTGCCACAGAGGCATCAACATCCCTAAACTCCACTTCTACAAGTGCCGAGGAACTTGCAACAAGCTTAGCAAGTGTAAATGCTACCGATATTTCCAGTGCTGCCGCAAGTGCTGATTCTTTGAAAGGAAGTCTGGATAAGACTGCTGAATCGGCACAAGAACTAACCAACAATTCAAAGGAGGCCACAACCACCCTTGCAAACACGGGTGGAAGCGTTGTGGGGCTTGCTGCCATTGCTGGGGCCCTTGGAGCTGTCACGGCGGGTATGGAGATGGCAGCACGGGACGCCACAAACCTAAATACAACCTTCCAAAAAATGGCAAATGCAAAAATGCCAGAACCAGCCGTAAGGAGCTTTGTAGCAAGCCTTGTTAGTGCAAAACTGCCCTTAGAGGATGTTATAGGTTATATGAAGCTTTTAAAACAAGCTGGAGTCTCAAGTGCTGAAGGACTCAGGGCAGGTATAATTGGGCTAAACAACTTGGCGCTTGCAACTGGCACCACAAGGGATGAAATTTCCAGATTTGCCAATTCTCTGATTGTGATGGGTATACGGCTTGATGAAGTTCATAAAGCTTATAATGCTGTCGCTTATGCACAAGCAAACATCGTAGGTGGTTTTGCAACATATATTAAGTGGATGGAGAAATTTGATTCAGAGTTTAGAAAATTGGGGCTTAACATTGATCAGACAGCTGTGCTTATTGCTGCTGCAACTAAGAAGTTTGGTGGTGGTAGGGCTGCATACACCGGTTTAAGTCAAGCCTTGAAGGAATGTAACGGTGATCTAAGCGTTTTAGAGCAAAAGCTTGGCATGCAACCTGGTACGCTTGCAAGGGCAAGTGAAATGACTTCGAAATATGCTGGAACTATTGATAGGAAGTCAAAAATTGAAAAGAACAATGTTACAATAATGCAAATGCTTCAAACAGAACTGGACAAGCTTAAAATACGTTTCTCATGGCTTATAGGCCCTATTACAAATGTCGGAGGTCTCATAAGTGGTTTAGTAGGATTATATTCAGTATATCTTACATACCAATCAGCTGTTTCGATGGCTGCAAGTGTACAAGCATTATCAGAAATGACAAAAGCGGGTGCTACGGGGGCCTCTACCGCAGCAACCAGTCAAAACATCGTTGTTACTACTTTGCAAGCGGCTGCGAACCGTGTAGCTGCTATAGGGACGGCATTGTACACGGCTGCATTAGAAGGAAATCTAATATCCTTGATTGCACAGACAGTAGCTACAAAGGCTGCTACGGCGGCACAATGGTTATTTAATGCTGCTATGTCAGCTAATCCAATTATGTGGGTTGTTATAGCTATAGGGGCTCTTATATCCATTTTGGTTGTTCTATGGTCAACTAATGAAGGTTTCCGTAATGCTGTGATGGGATTATGGGAAAAACTCAAAGGATTTGCACAATGGTTATGGGATGGGCTTGTATCAGCTTTTAATAAGGTTAAGGACGCTTTAAAACCGGTTATTGATGCTCTTAAATGGTTATATGATGTTATTGTGAAAGACTTGCAAGATGCATGGAGCAATCTAACGGAAGGAGCGTCTAATGCATGGAATTATCTGCAGGGCTTTGGTGCTTGGCTTAGCAGCCAATTTAAGAGCGAATGGGATGGTTTTGTCAAGGGGGTGAGTGATGGTGGGAAATCCTTGACAAATTTTCTGAGCCAATTTAAGAGCGAATGGGATGGTTTTGTCAAGGGGGTGAGTGATGGTGGGAAATCCTTGACAAATTTTCTGAAACCCGTCACAGATGCTGCTAATTCATTTTTTGACTTTGCTAAGAAGCTAATTTTTTCAAGTGAGGGTGCTAAGATCCTCACAGACAAATTAGGACCATTAGGATTGTATATATCATTTCTCGTAACCCCTCTGCGAACGGTCAAATTTGCATTAGATCAACTAAAAATGGCATGGGATCAATGGACTAAGAGCGCTGAGGGCAAAAAAGTCTTATCAGACCTCAAGAAAGCATTTGATGAAGGTAGAGAAGCAATACAGGAATTATGGAGAGCTTTACAACCAGCTATGGATGCTCTCCATGATGCCTTCAATGAGCTTATGAGAGCCTTAAAACCATTGCATGATGTAAGCAGCTCCACAAAGGACCTATCTAATTCAATGGATGATGCTAAGGAGAATATTGAGGACACTAACTCCCCATTGCAATTATTTGTTGACATAATTAAGAACGTGGCTTGGATTCTTGAAAATTTTGTTGTTCCTGCTTTAAAAATCCTTGCAGCCATCCTGAGGGCTTTAAAGCCAGTTATAGAAGCTATAGCGTGGATTATACAAAATGTCATAGTACCCGTTCTAAAGATCCTTGCCGACATCATAGCGTTCCTTTGGCCTATTCTCATGAAGATGGGTGATATTTTGAAGCAATTGTGGGAGATACTTGTTAAAATAGGCCAAATCCTTTATAAAATTATTCTATTCTTAGTTACTTTACCATCCAAAATGAGGGAGATAGGCCATAAAATGGGTTCTGAGTTCATGAAAGCCCTCCAGAACCTCCCATCACAATTAGGGGGCTTGTTACGGAACACAATCTTAAAGATAAGCAGTTTTGGAAGCCAAGCTCGTGGTTTAGCCCGTAAAATTGGAAGCGACATCTTAAACGGTGTAATCAACTTTGTTAAGCAATTACCTGGACGTGTTTACCAAGAATTCTTGAAGATAGGAGACCGTATAAGGTCAGCTGGCCCATACATTGTCCGTCAGGCAAGGCAGATCGGTAGTGACATCCTTAACGCCGTTCTTGGCACACTTGGCATCCGTTCGCCGGGATACATTTATAGGGAGATTTCTGGAGAATTCGATAGAGTGCTCGATTATATCACAAAGATAAAGACAAAAGCAGGGGATGCCGCATCCGAATTCGCAAACTCAATAAAATCTAATGCACAAGTAGAACTACCACAACCAATAAAATCTAATGCACAAGTAGAACTACTACAACCAACACTACCACAAGCCCCAGCAACACAAGAAACAAGGACTCAGATGAATGAAGTCACAAAAACCGGCTTAGAGGCTGTGAATACAACAACACAGCAAGGAATGGCTGCCATCAATAACACAACAAATACGGGCTTACAAACGATTATATCTACTTGGACAGGTATAAAAGAGACCACAACAAAAACACAAGCAGCTATGACCAATACACAGACAATCACAAAATCAGCAATGTCCACAATGGTAAACACAACCAAAAATGCGATGGATTCGATGAAGAACGGTTTTAATTCGATGAAAAATGAAGTGATATCAGCAGCCTCAAAAGCGAAAAGTGGGGTTGTTTCACACATCGACACCCTATCAGCAAATATTAAACGGTTCTATAGGCTTGTGACAAACCCCGGTGCTGGGGGGCCCGCTGGGGGGCCCGTTGGCAGTTCTATACGTAAAATAGCTGGTGCTGGGGCCCCGGTTTCAAGGAAGATCATGACCACCCCATCACTAAAGCTTGGTTTTGGGGCCCTTCCAGAGCCTTTAACACCTTCTGAACCGTTGAAATCACCAAGCATCCATGATATTAGCGGTTCAAGGAAAGCACAGAAAATAGCAGAAGAATTTTACAGAATGCTGTCATGTCCATCTTGCTTTGCATATGGGGCTGGCGGGGGATGGGATTACAGTGATGAATGGATTAGCTGGATTAAAAAGCAAATTGGCAGTTATAGAGTTAGTATTTTGCCTGGTTTAAACATAAAAGCTGGTGATTTTGTCACATACCCGCCTAAGGGGATTGCTGGGAACCTTGCAAGCTTTATAGCTGTTATGTCAGCAATTATAGGAAGGACACGGTATGCTTTCTATTATGGAAGTAGTGGATTGTCTGTAGCACAATTATTAGCACGTGGATACTTCAATTGTTACGATGGGGCAAGGATAGTTGTTGCTTATGCAAATGCGTTTGGATTACCCGCTTATATGAGTTGTGGACTTTCATGGGCTGGTATTCCTCATTGTGCTGCAAATGTGGCGGGGATGTGGTTTGACACTACTGCTTTCCAGCATGGATATGGGTGGACAAGCCCCAAGGTTAGTGGATATGGCGGGCCTACATCATCAGCTGAGATAGAACGCTTATTCAAACCAAAGGAGACAACAAGGACAGTTGATGTTAATTTAAGACATGACCTGTCCTTCAATATCGAAGTTAAAGCGTCTGGTAGCGTTTCTAAGGAAACTGTCACACAGGCCTTGAAAGAGGCTGAAATCCCTGATAAGGTTAAAAGGAACTTATTAGAGGATGAACTGTTCAGATCACGATTATTAAAGGTTATTGGTGATGCTATAAGTCGTGAGAAACGAGCATATGGAGTATGATAATATGAAACAAAACCTATTTAACGGAATCCAAAAAGACGGCAATCTCCTCGGGTATGTGAACCATAAAAACCCTATAATCTTCTCAGATAGCTTCACAGAAGGTATACGCTCCGAATGGAGCAAATGGGTGAATAGAGGCAAGTGGTCAGATTATATAATGACAGAAAACGGGAAACTAAAATTTAGACTATCAGGATCAACAACAGCAGCATGCCTATACTATTATCTTCCAAAGGGTGATTGGAGCATCCAGGTGTGGTGTGATGAACAAACAGCAGCAAATGTAGAATCATCACTCGTAAATGAGATTTTTTCAGCTTCAATAGAAGGTCATAAGATTATAAATTTTGTGGGTTCTAAAGTTTGTTATTATAATGCAAGTGATCAGGTTATCCTCACTGAGGATTATACGGTTGGATATTATCGTATTGACAAAATAGGCGAGTATTTCTACTACTATAAAAGTTCTGATGGGTTAAATTGGACTTTTGTGACAAAAACACCCGCAAACAATGGCATAGGGAATATAACAATATATCATGTAAATTCTACTGGAAATCCGAGCACGTGGTATGTTGATGATTTTGTTTTAAGGAGGTTAGGGAATCCTATTTTGAGAAATATGAAATGTGTGCATGCTTATACTCGTTCTGAGTACTCTGGTAAATTGTTATTGGGTTTGCTTGGACAAGAACCCCGCTTCACATATATTGGCAATGCAGAAGGCCAAATAACAGGTACAATGCCAGAGTGCTCAGAATCGTATATTATGAGGTATTGTACGTGGACTTCGAAAGATGGGAAACCTGCAATGTATTTCAACGGATCAATGTATTTCAACGGATCAAACAGTGTTATTGAATTTCCTACAAGATCCATTGATGTTAATATGGTTTCTTTGTTGAGCCCGTCTTTATTTATTCTCAATTCGAAGTTTACGGTCACTGCGTGGGCCTATATTGATTCAACAACCACATCACCCTCAAATGTACTTGTGAAATCATCAAGTACTTCTGATTCTATTGATTATGGTTTACAGGTTGATCCAGCGATTAAAGGGGTCAGGGGATTTGTTAATCAGGGGGAAAGGCTCTCAGTGCCTAATTCTATAAGGTATAATGAGTGGATTCATCTTGCTTTAACATTTGACAGCTCTCTTGGGTCTAATAACCTAAAGGCTTATGTTAATGGTTCTCTTGTAGGCCAAGCCACATATACAACCGCTGTAACTACCAATTGGGAGTCTATTTTTGTTGGTTCGAGGAATGGGTTTGCTGGGCAGTTTAAAGGTTATTTGAGGAATGTGAGGCTTTATAATACTGCTTTGTCGAATGAGGAGATTGTTGATGAGATGAATAGGGATTATATAAGTCCTGTTGAGGTTTATACGGTTGAACGTTCAAGTATAACGGGATCGGAAGAGCCTCCGATGCAGTTAGCATATTATTGAAGGTGTGGGGGTTTAGTTTTGGCATCTGTAACTTTATATCCAAGTTCTGCGACATATGAACGTGTAGAGAAAATTTATAATTATTACACTGAAACAATATACTATTTTGATAGAGTGAAAAAGGCTGATGGATCGTATGCCTACAATACTTCAACGATAGCCTCTAAGGCTGGTACTCAATCAAAACCGGGCAGAATAAAGGTTTATGGTTTTAATGCTAATATTCCCGCTGGTTCACGGATTGATTCGATCACAGTGGAATGGAAAAATTATATCCGCAACCCTAATGGTGGGACAACAGGAACACCCAATATTCCTTCAGTATCTGTGAATCTTCTTGGGAATACGACGTTACAGAGCAAAATAAAGACCAAAACAGGCCCTGTTCCAAAAAGTGCTGCTACATGGTCTTTGACCTGGACGGCATCAGAAACGGGCCTAACACAGGATCAACTGCTTCAGGTTGTGAATTCAAGCACTTTTGGAGCATATCTAAACCCTGCAAGAAACACAAACTATAATACGGGGATTTATTATGTTGATTATGTAAAAATCACTGTGACCTATTCTGTGCCTACTTGGACGCTTGTAGCGTCTGATTCAGCTGGTTCAACACAGGATAAGCGTAATATTTCAGTATACTTGCAGGATACAGCTGGTGTAGTTAAATCAGGGACGTATACAGTCACAATTGGCCTATCAGATGGTTTGGTAATAGATTCAGTGACAACCTGTGAAGGTAGCTTGTCAGGGAACGTGTGGAATGCTCAGATTCAATCTGATAGCAGAGCTGACCTCTCTTTTGTTGTTCGCACAACTGTGACCGGTACTAACAATTACACGGTCTCTTTCACTTGCACTCCTCCGGGGAGTAGTGAATTGTCCCAGTCAAGGTCTTTTAGCCTTACTCTGGCCCCTCAGGGCATAAATGGTCTTGTACCATCTTATTCTTACAGTGAGGCTGATGAATATTCTGTTTTACCATCAACTGGTGGTTATGGGACTTCATTTACGGTTCAGAACACTGTATCTAATACAAAGGCAGTGAACGTCTATTATGACACAACAGACTACCAAAGTTATACGGTCTCTAATGGGTCTTTCACGACAGGAAACCCGGGTGTTTGGACTATTAATGCTAATTCTACGAGTACTTTGACTTTGAAGTATGCTCCAACAAGTAAACGGTTTATAAAGCTTGTAGAACCCTCTACCAGTACAGTGCTCTTTAGACGTGTTGTTATCCCGTACGATTATTATGAAAGTGGCTATGGGGCTGTAAAATACCCAGTGAATGATGCTCGTAACGGGGAATATGAATTTAAAGCACTTGTCAAGGCCATTTCATCTGTAAACTATCCAAATCATCTAAAGATTCAAGCTCCCGGCGTTGGATATAATGTTTCTGTGTACGATCTGAGTGGAAATAGGATAAAATCGTATCCTTTCGGTTCTTATGCCTTGTACAATGATTATCAGCTTGTAGAGTTCAGTTTCACTACAAATAATGGTGTAGGATATGTTGAAATTGAAGGCATGGCATCCTACACTGACTGGACAAAAACAAACTACCAATTAAACGTTTTAACCCCAACACTGCGATATGCGAGTGGTTATAGTGGAACTGGTGGCGTATTATTCCTTGAAGAAGCAACAAACTTGTATAAGTTGTATTTAAACCCCGGTGAGGAATCACAAGAATATTCAATCAAAACAACGGGCTTAGAACAATTATCCACAAAAAACCTATATGGACTCTCAATATCATTTGATTACAGCGTACAAGGAGATTCTGCAGTATTAGAGATCTATACAACTGACCAAACTGGGGAACTATTAGCACACCGCTCTATCAAATTAGAGGGAGAAGATACAATCAGCATTGGCGGGCCCGGTGATTTTATTGGCTTTGATAAAGCAGCAGGCCCCATACTTGAAAACTTGGGGGAATGCACGCTTACATTGAAGGTTATGAATGAAACAAGCGAACCAGTGACCGTTTCCATATCTAATATCAAAGTAGAAGCCTTGTATTCCCAAGAATACGATGGGGAGGGCTTCACATTCAATGGAAAGCACAGCCAACTCTTCAGCACAAACATAAAAGAACTAAAGGCTGGCTTTGGAGAAGTAAGATCCCTGAAACTCTACGGGACACAGAATACAGATGACAAGATTCCGAGCGGATGGGAAGGAAAAACCCGTAATATCGAAATGAAACTAATAACAATCGCCGACGGCTTGGAAGAAGGACAAGCACTTGCAAGGAACATAAGCGAATGGCTATCAACTGGTTTTTGGACAAGCGGAGAAGTAGACATCGGAACACTCATATTTGACTTTGATCCCAACATCGAATTCAAAGTTATACGTAGTGATGAAATCGATATAGACATCCAAGCCCCCGGATTCCTTGAAATAGGCGTGAAATTTGATGTTATGGAAGTTTACAATCGTGTAGGTGGTGTTAGCGGGCCAAGCGGAACAATTCGAGGTGTTAGGACTATTAGGCCTGTTATAGAGCTTGTTGCAACTGGCGGTTCTATTGAAATCATAGAAGACTTCTCCAATAAGTCCATAAAGCTGTTAGGTTCATGGTCTCCGGGTACAAGGCTATATGTGGATTGCAAACGGCGTAGGGTTTATGATGATGATGGTAAACTGCTAAAGAATGTTGTAGATATCTCAAGTGACTGGATAGAATTGTATGGGGCATACAATTTCAAAAAGAGCATCGGATGCAATGTTGTTGGGATAAAATACACAGAACATTATTAGGAGCTGAAAAAGGATGGTATCAACGTTATGGATCTTATCACCAGATGAAAGCACAGTATTAGACGTTTTAAGCCCGGACCATGTCACAATCGAAGAAACAAGAGAAATAGGCAAGCCAAGACAAATAAAAGTCACACACCCAATCAGAGAATTCAGCGACGATGAACTCGAACGCTACATATCAGTTATTAGGCAAGGAAACAAAATCTGGTGGCCAGAAACCTTGGATGGGGACAGCTGCCTTTATGTTATCAACTCCAGCATCACTATTGATCCTCTTTTGAATCAAATCACTTTCTATGCTGAGGATGTGAGCGTAGAGCTCTCCTACTTGCCCCCTATCGAATTTCCCACCATATTTTCGGATAAATTCACACACGGACTCTCCTCGGCTTGGATCACGCAGAACAGTGGTGGCAGTCATACATTAACAAATGGTGCTATACGCTTAAACGGTAACTATTCGAATACATATCTTTTGGCTGTGCCTGTAAGCGGCTCTTTCACCGCTATGACAAAAATAAAGACCTTATCATTGGCTACATACGCAGATGGGGGTATTCGTGCAGTATTCAACAACAACCCTTCTAACGGCTATCAGCTGGCAATAGTCAATGATAAAGGCACAATTAAACTAAAAGCTGCATACAGCACTGGATCGTGGGTTGGTTTAACTGAAACTGCAGGGTCTTTCTCCGGTGTGCTTTTAACACTTCTTATGTCTTTTGATGGGACAAACGTTACCTTCCAGTACTCTACAGATGGAAAAACATTCACAGATTTCTTTTCTGAAGCTGCAAGGGGGACTATCACACACGTTGGTATGAAAGTGTGGAGTAGCGCATCTGTGTTATTTGATGACTTCACAATCTATTCACCAAGCGGATTTAAAAAGACAGTTGATTCAACACTTATAGGGCAAATCATTGGCTCACAATTTGATATAGGTAGCGTGGCAAGTGGTGATGTCTTCCTCGGCGGTTATTACTCACCAATGAACGCTATAAAAGAAATAGAAGCACAAACAGGCAAGGAATTCCAATTCACGTACACATATGATCCAACAACCGGAAAAATTCAAAGAACTGCAGATTTTCTTGATTCTATCGGAAACAGTTTAGATGTCGTTTTTGACCCGTTAACGGACTTCGAGGAATTTAGGATAGTTGAGGATGAAACAGACACATTTTCACAAGCAGTACCAGTCTATAAAGAGGACAAAGACCCAAAAAAGACAATAGACATAGCGGATGCGATAAACAAGTTCAAATCGATGGGTATAACCAAGGATTCGAACATTCCAAGCCATGTCTATGAAACAGATGAAGGGAAAGCCTACAATGCTGCGAACAAGCCAGCACCATACTCAAAAACAGCAAACACACTATATGTGACAGCTAATGATACAAAAGCAGACTATCGTACAATCTACACAAAAACAGGTAATACAGCTGCTAATAAGACATTGTACGTTGAAGCAAGCGAACTAAACCCATACAACCTCTACTGGCAAGTTTCAAGTAAATTAGCTGAATCAGAATCCCCAACAATCAAAATAGAGGCAAAAATAAACGACACACGGCTAAAAGACCTTGGAACAACCCTAAAAGTAGGGGATAAGGTCAAAGTAAAACTCCCATGGTCATTTGACCTTGTAGAACTCCGTGTAGAAAAAACAACAAAAAATACAAGCGATCTATCAAATTTCCAAATAGAATTGGGTAACCGTGAAATAACCGCAACAAACAAATGGATTGGCCAATTTAAGCCAACAACACCCCCAACAAAGCTCAGATAAGCCTAAAAAAACGTTTTTTGTATTGTGGTGGTTTGGATGCTTGAAACAGACTATTACAAACGTATAAAGAAAATAGAGAATGAAACAACTCACATTTTCGAAAAACTACTATCTAAAAAAGATAATATGAGATTCGCAGATGATGAACTCGAAAATCAGATAAAAAAGCATGAATTTTTCGAATGGGTGGAAATGATAGCAGAATTCAGTATTTCATATGAAGACGATGAAAAACTCCTGAAAATCCTTAAAATGAAGTACCAAGAAATGGAATATGATATTACAGCGATTGTCTGGGTGTACAAGATCCTTTTCGAAATAACAGAATATTTAAAGAGTATAGAGGCTGTTGAGGGATTTAAACTGCTTGAAAAGATTGAAAGGATTATAAAAATCTGTTGACAAGTTTTACTGTGATAGGTGAAGGGAACACTACAGCTTATCTACAGTACTTTAAATAGATCTTATGAGTTTAGGTGAAGCATATGATCACAGGTTTTTGGTTAAATGCAAAAGACGCCAGTAGTGTTGATTTTAGCAAGATTAAAGGCCGGATAACTGATATTTTCATCTCTGAGGCCGTTACGGATGATGAATTGCAAGAGTTCATAAGGAAAGCTCATAATGTTGATATCAAGGTTCATTTGTGGGTTTTCTGCTTCAACAAAAGCGGGAAATGGGTTAACCCCGCCGATCAAGCTATTAGAGATGAGATCAAGAATAGAATTAAAAAACGTTTAGACACTGACATTGATGGAATACACCTTGATTATGTCCGCTACCCGGGAACAGCCTACAAATACAACGGCACTGAGCATATTACAAGCTTTTGCAAAGAAGTGAAGGAAATAATCGGCGGAAAAACATTATCAGCTGCAGTGATGCCCGAAACTGATGCAAACGCTTACTATTATGGTCAAGACTATGAACAACTCTCCAAATACTTGATACCCGTCCCTATGGTCTACAAAGGCAATTACAAAGCAGATAGCAGCTGGATCATGAAAACAACAGCACGTATAAAAGATTTATCAAAAGGCGGTAAGGTTTGGACGGGCCTGCAAGCGTATTATTCAGATTCCAACCCTAAGCCTTTGCCATACTCTGAATTGAAGAAGGATATTGACAATGCGATCGGTGGGGGCTGCGATGGGATCGTATTCTTTAGGTGGGGACTCCTAACAAAAGAATATTTCGAAAAACAACCTGTAGACTTTCCAACTCAAAAAACATACATCCAGCTTGCTCAATTCAAAGACATGATACGCAGATATAAAGCATATGTTCAGAAAAACAAAAGAGAACCCCGCATAATCTATTTAACATGCTGTCAAGGCGAATATGTTAAATTAGAGACATTTAAGGACATGTTACAACGATACAAAAAATATACCGAAGCTAATGGTAGAGAACCCCTTATAATCTACCTACAAGCCCCAAAAACACCAGGAACAACCCCAACCGGCAACTGGACAGTCACAGGCTTCTACATACAAGATTACCAAGACACCAACTACACTTGTGGCCCTTCAAGCCTTCAGATGGCCCTGTCGGCTTTAGGGTGCAATGTAACAGAGTCTCAGCTGAAAACGTGGGCTGGTACGACTACAAGCGGAACAGGACATCAAGGACTTGTATATGCTATTAAGAAGGCCAGTGAACGGTGTGGGAGGAATATAACAGGTACATTTTATAGTTTTAAGGCTACAGGGTGGTCTAAGGTTGAAGAATGGATAAAAGAAGGCAAAGAAATCGTAATACACCTCTGGACAAGTCCCCTGAAAGAAGACATTTATCACAACATTGTTTGGAAAGGCGGCTATGGACACTACGTGTACCTTGTTGGCGTAAACAACAAAGAAGGGCTTGTTAAAATCGCAGATCCAATGAAAGGGATAAGAACATTCAGAAAAAAGGACGTGGAAGCCGCTATGAGCATGATAAACCAACCAAGCATCTTGTTACTCGAAATAAAGTGATGGTAAGAGGAAAATGAAAATATACTACACAAAAAACAACAACAACACTACAATCAAGTATTACTGCGAAAAAAAAGAAGACAGACATTATATTCACAGATTACTGATTAAAAAGCTAAGATACAATGA
>Ga0209409_1001590_pt1 | contig 18991 bp, 18 predicted proteins | sample AD_JPNMR1_MetaG_FD_184424 | JGI IMG/M metagenome (GOLD analysis project Ga0209409, IMG submission 184424) | Active sludge microbial communities of municipal wastewater-treating anaerobic digesters from Japan - AD_JPNMR1_MetaG (SPAdes) (version 2) | ecosystem: Engineered > Bioreactor > Anaerobic...
TAGGAGTGATTGAAGAAGGAAGACACCAGGTTGAAAACCATTGAACTATTTGTTTGGTAAGTGATAACGGGTCGCAACCAACAGAACGAGTAATCCGGACATTAAAAGAAGAGGAAGGTGTGGACAAGAGAGTGGACAAGTATATATAAGTTCAACGAAGAATTGACAAACTGGATTAACCGATATAACCAGGATTATCCACATTCATCATTAGGATATATGACACCAGTGGAATTTGAACAAAAAGAGATAAAACAGTTACCTTTAACCAGGACTCTGAATTCTCCCTTGTTTTGACCTTGACAAATGGGGGGCAGTACACTCCTTTGCCTCCTCAACAGAGGGAATGTAAAACTCGTCAGGATATCTGATTTCCACAGCAAAATGACTCAAACTGGTTATTCTATCTCTATCTATGTTTTCAAATTCCTTATCTTCCTCAATACACATATCCAGCAGCACATTCAGATCATGAATTTTCTTTATCCTAACATCCTTCAAGGTTAAAAATGCTTTAAGATATTTCTCAACTGCCTGCTGGCAGTGAAAACAAACGGCATCTGTTGGCGGCTCAGGCATCTCCAATATCTGCCTGGCAACTTTAATATCGCTTTCTGCTTTATGTAACCATCTCAATATAACTTCCCTTTTTTTATCCCTCAGCTCATTCATAATTTTATACCCTCCAGAAACACCTCATTTGAAATCGTATTTACTATATCTTTTTCCTCGTCAAAATCTTTTCTGGATTTGATTATCACATCAAAGGGCATGAACTTAAATTCGTTGTGGAGTGTCTTTAATATTTCTATGGCGAGTTTTCTTTTCTCTTTTACAGGAAGTTCATCTTTCAACACCACTAAAATGTCAAAATCACTTCCTTCTTTGAAATCACCTCTTGCCATAGAACCAAAAAGAAATATGCTGTCAAGCGTAAACCCGTTCTGAGATGTAGTATTTTCAACAATTTGTTTTATCCTGTTTTCTAATTTCATTTTTCATCCTCCATTAAATCCTTTGAATTGTGAATATCCAGCAATCTCTTTCTCGTAACCTGAATAGCAAACTTAGATAAATCACAGCCAATCCACCGCCTGCCGAGTTTCTCAGCAACTGCTAATGTCGTGCCAGAGCCACAGAAGAAGTCAGCGACAATGTCGCCGGGGTTGGAGGAGGCAAGGATGATGCGCTTTAAGAGAGCCTCGGGTTTTTGGGTGTCAAAACCGACTCGCTCATTAATCATTGCAACACCTGTAGGAATATAAATCCAATCTTCAGGAAATTTTCCTTTTTCTGGTAAAGTTATTACTACCTCTTCTCTTCCATGATGAAAAATTTTCTTTCTACCCTCCATTTTTTTAGATGCTTCACTAAATCCTTGTCTTATTCTATCAGGTTCAAAAACATAATTATCAGATTTTGTATACCACAAAATACAATCATGCCTCCTTGCTAAAACTCTCATACCGGGAGATGTTGCACCGCTATATACCCACACCACCTCATTCCTGAAATTCTCATACCCAAAGATCTCATCCATCATCACCTTCACATAGTGCCCCACATGCCAGTCCAAATGCACATAAATTGAGCCGTTTTCAGCCAGTAGTTCCCTCATCAAAACCAATCGCTCATACATATACTTCAAATAAGAGGCGATGCCACCGCTCCAGGTGTCTTTGTAAGCACGTTCTTCTATAATTGACGGCTCTTTTTCTATTTCCTCATCTCCGATCTTCGTCCTTACTGTAAAATCCGCACCTGTGAAAAATGGAGGGTCAATGTAGATGAGATTTATCTTCCCAGCCCAGCCCTGCTTTATCAACGAGGACATCACCAGTTTATTATCCCCCCAGATAAGCAGATTCTTCCAATCCTTTGGATAATTCTCTGGATACTCGCTTTTTGGATAAAATTCTTTTCCGAAGGTGTCTTCATATTCTTTAAGTCGGGGCTCATTTATTGTTTCTACAACCTGAAATGGGAGATTTGGCTTTTCAATAGGTATTTTTTCTCCCAGCTCTAATCTATCGTATTTTTGATGCCAGATTAATTCCACATATTTTTTGTCCATTATCTTCTGTTCCGGGTGGTTAGGTAATTTATCTATCCTTGCGACATCTTTGTTTTTCTCCTGCTTCATCTTTTACGTTCTTCCTTGGTTTCCTGTATTCACATTTTAACATTTTTATTTGGCTATTTTCAAACATCAGTGGCCTGTTTCACTGGCAGCCCAAGCCATGCCAGAGGAAGTTCGTTGAACTTGTAATGACAGTTAACACTCATAATGTAATCCAACACATCCTTATAATGAGGTTTTTTGAACCAGTCATTCAAAACATACACATATTCAACCTTGAGTCCTAACGGGTTAACCAGTTTAAGGTATTGTTTTCTCTTAAAATCGCATGTTTGGAGTTTTTCGTCCACTGAACCTGCCACCTGTTGATATTTTACCTCAATGCCAAAAAGGGGTTCTCTTACAATGACGAAAAGGGCATCGTCAGGAAGCAATTTCTTTGAAATCACTGCTTGCCATTTGATATTGTTCTCTTCTAAAAATTTATAAAATTCGTTTTTTCTGAAACGACGAGCGACAATTTTTCCTTCAAAAAATACACAAATACCGGCTTTGCCTGTTATTTTTTTCAACTCATAGCCGGGAATTTTCGAAAGCAAAATTTGTAAATCCACTTTCTTTTCAAAATTCAGTCCAGTAGTGGTTTTTTCTCCGCCAGATCCGCTATTTTTCATTAAGAACCACCCAGCGGGAGTTTATTGGTAGTTAAATGAAGTGCGTGTTTAGTCCGTTTTACAGCAAGTTCAACAAATGATTCTTCAAGTTCACAACCAACAAATTTTCTTTTTAATTTCAATGCTGCGACTGCTGTGGTTCCGCTGCCAAGAAACGGGTCAAAGATCAAGTTGCCTTCAGTGGTGCTTGCAATGATAATTCTTTCAAGAAGTTTCAATGGTTTTTGTGTGGGGTGTTTTGCCGAATAATTTTTCTTCCTTTGCTGGCGCTGGTATCCTCCAGACAGTTTTCATCTGTCTTCCTCCAGCCAGCTGTTTTACAAGTTCATAGTTAAATGTATGTCTGCACCTGGGATTCTTTCCAGCCCATATAATCGTTTCAGTTGAGTGGGTAAAATATCTGCAGGAAAGATTTGGTGGCGGATTAGGCTTTTCCCAGCTAATGTCATTGAGTATCTTCATGCCTAACTGCTGCATAGCAAAACCTACTGAATATATTGTGTGATGAGTTCCTGAAACCCAGATCGTTCCGTTTGGTTTTAAAAGTTTCTGGCATCTTGAAAGCCAGAAGATGTTGAATGCATGATTTTCCTCAACCCCTCTGGATTTATCCCAGTTGCCTTTGTCAACCTTTGTCATTTTGCCGGCATGACATGTGATGCCTCCGTTTGATAGAAAATATGGCGGGTCTGCAAAAATCATATCAAAGATGCCGTCAGGATATTTTTCAAGCATTTTGTCCATAAAATGAATACAATCATCACGATAAATCCATACACCAATATCAGAGTCAGAAAAAACAGGGGACAAATTGATATCAGGAAATTTTATATTTTTTCCGGCATGCGTTTGATGTGGAGTAATTTGTTTTATGGTCATGGTATTATTATAAGACTGGTCCTTAATGGTTTCAACCTGCGTGTTTTCCTGCGACAAAGCCAGTTGAAAAAGCGGCTTGCAGATTAAATCCGCCTGTTTTTCCGTCGATGTCAAGGATTTCGCCTGCGAAAAATAATCCTGGCACTATTTTTGATTCCATTGTTTTTGGATTTATTTCTTTCACGCTCACTCCGCCCCTGGTGACAATTGCCTGGTCAAAATCTCTTAAACAATCAAAATTGAAACAGAAATTTTTCAAAAGTGAAATGAGAATTTTTCTTTGTTCTGCTGTCACCTGGTTTCCTTTGATTTCTCCTGAAAGAGTTCCCATCAACAAAAATTCTTCAATAATGTTCTGCGGCAAAAGGTTTTTCATGATATTTTTCAAACTTTTGTTGCTGTTTTTCTTGAATTCTTCAATTAATCTTTTCTCCAGAGTTTTTTCGTCAACAGCTGGCTTAAAGTCAATGATGATTTTTATGCCCTTTTTGTTTCTGACATCTGCTAGATTTCTTGATAGATTAAGTATCGCAGGCCCAGAAACCCCAAAATGGGTAAAGAGTATTTCTCCAAATTCTTTTCCGATGATTTTTCCTTCTGAAATTGCCTTTACAGTGACGTTTTTCAGGGTGATTCCCTGCCACTGCTGAATCCATGTTTCTTTCAGATTTATTCCGCACAGAACAGGCACAGGTTTTATGATTGTATGTTCAAGTGCTCTTGCTATCCTGTAACCATCTCCTGTGGAACCTGTCTTTGGATAACTTTTTCCGCCTGTTGCAAGTATCACGCTTTTTGCAAGTATTTCACCCTTTTTCGAAATAACTTTGAAAGTGTCATCCTGCTGTTTTTCAACTTTTAACACCCTGTTGCGAAACCACAGTTGCACTCTGTGTTTTTCAAGCATATTTCTGAAAAATGCCACGATGTCTGCTGATGATTTTGTCGCAGGAAATACCCTGTGGCCACGCTCAATATCAAGTTCCATGCCATTTTCAGTAAAAAAGTTCATTAAATCAACATTTGAAAACTGTGCAAAGACATTTCTCAGAAAATCGCCATTGTGGTAATATTGAATAAATTCCTCTGCCGGAATGTCGCTGGTCACATTACATCTTCCAGCGCCTGCAATCAGAAGTTTCTGACCAATGTTTTTATTTCTATCAAGAAGCAAGACCTTTTTCCCTTCCATAGAAGCAGAAATGGCAGCCATAATTCCTGCAGGTCCTGCTCCGATAATCACCAGTTGATTTAACATTGTGATGGTTTGACGCTTAATGTCTGAAATGCCTGATCCCTGAAAATACCATTGAAATTCCCAGTTTGTCGCATGCCTGTATTACCTCTTTATCCTTGAGCGAGCCTCCTGGCTGAATAATGGCGCTTACTCCTGCCTTTGCTGCGATTTCAATACTGTCAGGAAAAGGGAAAAATGCGTCTGACGCCATGACCAAAGGCGAAACTTTTTCCTTGAAATTATCCTGCATCTTCATTACTGCCACCCTTGTGGAGTCATATCTTGACATCTGTCCGGCACCAACTCCAACAATTTGATTTGTTGTTCCAAGAACAATGGCATTTGACCTGACATACTTGCATATAATCATGGCAAATTTCAATGCTTCAAGTTCCTGGTCTGTGGGCTTTCTCTTTGTTTTTACTTCAAGTGTTTGCCAATTGGCTGTATCATATGTTTGAAGCAATATTCCACCAGGAGCGTTTTTTATTTCAAATTCACCAGCAGGAAGTTGCGGCATTTCAATCAATCTGAGATTTTCTTTTTGAGAAAGAATTTCAATTGCTTCTTTTGCAAATGAAGGCGCTATAATGACCTCAAAAAAAATATCCTTAATCAAGTCTGCTGTTTCTACATCAAGTTGTTTATTAATTCCAATAATTCCGCCAAAGGCACTCAGCGAATCTGTTTTCAGCGCTTTCTCAAATGCTTCCTTTATGCTTTTCCCTTTCGCAGCCCCACATGGGTTATTGTGCTTGATGATACAGCAGGATGGCTCCTCAAACTCACGCACTATTCGATAGGCGCTTTCCATATCAAGGATATTATTGAAAGAGAGTTGTTTTCCCTGTAGCTGTTTCCATTGAATCTGTTTGTCGGCATATCGATACCAGGATGCCTTTTGATGGGGATTTTCACCGTATCTGAGCTGGTCAATCTTTTTGTAATAAAAGCCAATGGTGTCTTTGAAAGAGACCTGGCTTTTTCTGTCAAAGTATCTGCTGATGAGCCAGTCATAATAACTTGTTGTGTGAAACACCTCTGCTGCGCATTTTTCTGATGTGCTTTCTGATATGCCACCAGTGCTTTCAATTTCCTGAATGATCACAGGATACATTGCTGGATTAACTACCACGCAGACAAATTTCCAGTTTTTTGCTGAAGCGCGTATCATTGAAGGACCGCCAATATCAATATTTTCTATCAGTTGTTCGTCAGTGGCATTTTCAGAAAAGAAAATCTTTTCAAAGGGATAAAGGTTAACCACCACCAGGTCAATCTGACTGATGTTATGTTTTGAGACCTGTTCAATGTGAGAAGGATTGTCTCTTTTATAAAGAATACCTCCATAGATTGCAGGATGCAGTGTTTTAACTCTGCCGTCGAGAATTTCTGGAAACCCTGTCAACTGCGAAATTTCTTTGACGGAAATTCCTGCTTCTTTCAATGTTTTTGCTGTCCCGCCAGTGGAAATAATCTCCACTGTGTTTTTCACCAGCACCTTTGCAAGGTCCACCAGTCCTGTTTTGTCAGAAACGCTTATCAATGCCCTTTTAACCTTAATCATGAAAATCTCCCTGTAAGAAGAAAAAAGTTAATCAAATGACCATTGTTCAACCAGATTTCCTGGAATTTCCTGAATAAACAATGATTTTCGGTAGGCAAAATTTCTCGGATCAGAAAGATAATAGGTGATGTAAAGATCTTCTTTTGCCCTGGTGATGCCTACATAAAAAATGCGACGTTCTTCTTCAATTCCTGAATAATCATTGGTTTGTAAATTGTGGGGGAAGTGATATGCGCACACTCCAATAATAAAAACAATTTTCCACTCAAGCCCTTTTGCCTGGTGAATTGTTGACAATATCAAAGGCGAAGTTTGACTGGTTTCTCCCCTGAAATGTTCCTGTAAACTTGTCTGGCTGATGAATTCTTCCACATTATTCCATGTGCTGGCAATTTCTTTCAAACTCTCGATGTCTGCGATACGTTGTTGAGAGTCAAGATAATTTGTTTCGAGGTAATCGCGATAGAAACTATCCATAATGATGTTAATCTTTTGCGAGATTTGCTCTGTATCCTTCATATTTTTGAAAATGTTTTTGACGATCTGCCAGCCCGATTGGGCAGTTGAAATTAGTTTTATATCGTCAGAAGAAATCACTTCGCCAATTGTTTTTTTCTCCTTGACCATATCAACAATTTTGTTTCTTGAAGATTTTCCAATACCCCTGATGAGATTGAGAACCCTGACCCATGATAACTCGTCTTTTGGGTTGTGATAGACCCGGAAAAAGGCAATGATGTCTTTGATGTGAGCCATTTCAAAAAATCTTAAGCCGCCTCTAACCACATATGGAATTTTCAGTTTGTTTAACTCAATTTCAATTTCAGCAGATTGATATCTCGACCTGAAAAGAATACCAATGTCTGACGGTTTTACATTCTTCAGCAATTGCTGAATTCTCCTTATGACAAATAGACATTCTCCTTGTTTATCCTCACATTCCACCAGAACTGGTTTGACTCCTGAATTCTTAACGCTTTTCAATATCTTTGGAAACTGGTTTCTATTATGTGAAATGACGCTATTTGCGAGATTTAAAATTTCAGGAGTGCTTCGATAATTTGTCTGAAGATAGAAAAATTTTGTATCTGGATAAATCTTGGGAAATTCAAGGATGTTCTGGACAGTGGCTCCACGAAAACTGTAGATGCTTTGAGCATCATCACCCACAACCATAATGTTTCTATGGACTCGTGCCAGTTGATAGAGAATCAATGCCTGAAGTCTGTTTGTGTCCTGATATTCATCCACAAGTATGTAAAGTAATCTTCTGGATATTTTTTCTCCTGGGTCCTGCATGGAAAGAATTTTCAGCCAGAATGAAAGAAGGTCGTCATAGTCAACTACTCCAAGTTCTCTCTTTCTTCTGCTGTAAGCGTCGTGAAGGGATTCTAACCTGGAAATGATATGAGAAAAATGAGGATACCTTGTCATTACCAGGTCTTTGATTGTTTCACATGTGTTTGCAGACAAACTGAAAAAGTCCTGAGCAACTTCTGGTGAAATTTCCTTATCAGGAAATAACTTTTTTGATACTTCTCTTAAAATTGAAAGAGCGTCTTCTCTGTCAATGATGATGTAATTAGGTGGCAACGGCGCATATCTGGCATATCTTCTTAGAAATACGTTTGCAACATGATGAAATGTGCCAGCAAGAATTCCTTCAGGCAGTGAACCAAAGTGATTTTCAATTCTTTTTACCATTTCTCTCGCTGCCTTATTTGTGAATGTCAAAAGGCAGATTCTTGAAGGGGGAATACCCTGTTCAATGAGGTATATGGCTCTATAGGTAAGAACCCTTGTTTTACCAGAACCTGCTCCTGCAAGAACAAGGCAGGGTCCTTCTGCTTCTTTTACAACCCGTTCCTGTTCAGAATTCAATAATTTCTCATATTCAACACGCACAGCTGAATCAATCTTTTCGTTGATTTTCAATGTACCTGCCTCACTGTAAGGTATAAAACTGCCATTCTCACCGCAATGCCATTGGTCACCTGCTGCAAGATGAGAGAATTTTCTTTTTCTGCGCTTTCTGTTGATATTTCAAGTCCCCTGTTCATTGGTCCAGGATGCATCAGGAAAAATTTGTTTTTTTCAAAGCTGAACTTTTTGTAATCAAAGCCAAAAAAGTTTCTGTATTCTGCCTGAGAAGGAAAAAAGTTTTCCTGTTGCCGTTCTTTCTGAATTCTTAAAAGATACACAATATCCACATTTTTCACTGCTTCTGCCACAGAATAACAAACTGAGACACCGATCTTTTCAATTCCGTGTGGAATCAAAGTGGGTGGTCCGCATACAATGACCTTTGCGCCTAATTTTGTGAAGCCCCATATGTTTGACCGTGCCACCCGGCTATGATAAATGTCGCCGATAATCGCAATTTTTAATCCTGAAATTTTGCCAAAGACCTCCTTTACTGTAAAAAGGTCAAGAAGCGCCTGAGTCGGGTGCTCATGACAACCATCTCCAGCATTAATTACAGCGGCTTTAACCGCTTTACTGATAACCAATGGTGCTCCAGATATAGAATGCCTCACGATAAAGCAATCAACCTTCATTGCTTCTATATTTCTTGCTGTATCCACTATTGTTTCTCCTTTGGAAACACTGGAGGTGCTGACCTCAAAACTTAATACATCTGCTGAAAGACGTTTTGCCGCCAGTTCAAACGATGTTTTTGTTCTTGTGCTTGGTTCAAAAAAAAGATTGACGACGGTTTTTCCCCTAAGAGCAGGGACCTTTTTTACTGCCCGGGTGCTGACTTCCTTAAAAGACCCCGCAGTATCAAGAATAAACTCTATTTCCTGTCGTGAAAGTTCTTCAAGTCCCAGCAAATCTTTTCTTTTCCAGTTCATTTTCTTTCTGTGATTACCACTTCTTCAGTTTTATCAACTTCTTTCAGTTTGACCTCAACAATTTGATTTTTTCCTACAATGAGTTTCATACCAAGATAGTCCGCCTGTATTGGAAGTTCTCTGCAGTTTGTTCTATCCACAAGAACAAAAAGTCTAATGACTTTTGGCCTGCCATAGTCAATAATCTGGTCAATTGCTGCTCTAATGGTTCTTCCTGTGTACAGGACATCGTCTACCAGAAGTATCTTGCGATTGTCAGGGTCAAACATAAGTTCAGAACCGGATACCACAGGATGGCTTCCAATAGCGCTGAAATCATCCCTGTAAAGGGTGATATCAAGAGAGCCACAATCAATGTTTTTTGATGTTTTTCGCTCAATTAGTTTTTTGATTCTTTCAGCGAGTATGGCACCACGTCTTTTTATCCCAACAACCGCTATGTCATTTCCCATGTCCTTGATGACCTGGCTTGAAAGTTTCTCAAGGATTTTCTTTATTTCATTTGCCGAAAGGATTCTACTTTCCATATACTTATTTTACCCCAAAACCATTAATTAAAAAACCATCGAAAGTTTGAAATTTCAATTTTGTGATAAAATTCATATATCCCTTTACTGAATAAGGAGGCATCATGACACATCGAGAAAAGTTGCTCAGATGCATAGAGATGAAAGGAGACGGCGAGATATTTTCAAGTGTTTCCATTGCATGGACTGTATGGGAAAAACACCTGGATTTTTTTCAGGAAAAAGTGAAAAAATGCCCGCATGTTTCGATTTCTGCGGGTAAGGACGAAACTCGTCGCGCAGGCAATAAAATCAGGGATAAATGGGGTTGTTTATGGATTTATCCCATGGATTATCTTGATGGTCAGGTTATTGAGCATCCTCTTGATGACTGGTCTAAACTGAAAAATTATACTCCGCCTGACCCTGAAAAATACACTGACTGGGAAAAGGTAAGAAAAGGTATCCAGGAGGCAAAAAGCAAAGGGTTTCTTGCATCAGGTGGTATTGACCATGGTTTCTTTTTTCTCCTCATCACATATATGAGGGGATACGAAAACGCAATGATTGACTTTGCTGAAGATAATAAAAACCTTTACCAGTTGATTGAGATGATTGAAAATTACTGGATGAAGGTAATTGAGAAATGGATAGACCTGGGCGTTGATTTCATTGGGTTTGGCGATGACCTGGGGCTTCAAAATTCACTTCCTATCAGTCCGAATGCCTGGAGAAAATATATCAAACCATCGTATAAAAAGTTTTTTTCTTTCTGTCGGGAAAACGGCGTTCATGCAGGTCTTCATTCAGATGGATGGATTGTTGCGATTATGGAAGATCTGATTGAATGCGGGCTCAGTTTATTGAATCCCCAGGATATTGTCAATGGCATTGACAATATCGAACGGATATTGAAGGCAAGAGTATGTATTGACCTTGACATAGATAGACAAAACATTACATATTTTGGCACACCACAGGATATTGAACAGCACATTTTTTATTGCGTGAAACGGCTTGGTTCTGAAAAAGGAGGACTTTTATTGAAATTTGGGGCATATCCTGGTACACCTGTTGAAAATATCGCTGCTGTGATTGAGGCATGTGAAAAATACCACGACTACTGGGTAAAAAAATGATAAGGAGATATATGAAAACAATGATTTTCTTGTTGATGGCTATCGCATCAATTCTTTATGGCCAGCAATTTACTGAACCCATTTTCAATATCCAGGCAATTGTTGAACAACCTCTTGACGCAAAAATATTAAGCAGTTCTGTCAGTGATGGGATTGTATTGCAGGAAGTGGAATTTACTTCAGAGATCTATCAGAATAATCCTGTAAGAATTTATGGAATTGTGGGATTTCCTGAAGGCGCAAAAAAAATTCCAGGGATACTCTGGTGTCAGCCAGGTATGGCTCCTGCAAACAGATATATGCCTGAAATGTTTGCTAAAAGGGGCTATGTCTGTATGTGTGTTACGCTTCCACATAAAATCTGGAATCCATGGGCTGCCTTTAATACAAAAAGCCCTTCAGACGCAAACCTCACACACTTTGCGATTGCACAGATGAGGGCGATTACATACCTTTGTTCAATGCCAGAACTGGATACTGAAAAAATTGGTGTTGGTGGTTCTTCGTATGGCGGTTTTTTTTCTACTCTTATCGCAGCAGCAGACCCGAGAATTAAATGCGGAATGTCATTTTTTTCAGGCGGAAATATGGCACTTGGTACACATCTTCCACAATTTACAAATCTTGAAACATTGCAGGACGTTGATGTATGGAACAGAACAATAGACCCTGCATTCAGGTTGAAATTTAGAAAAGTACCATTTTTATGGGCAGCTGCTTCAAATGATAACTGGTTTTACCTTCCATCAGTTGTGAAAACTTACCATGATTCAATTGGTGAAAAACGTCTTGCGATTGTTCCTTTATGGGAGCATGGATTTCCAGAAGAGGTGGATGAACAACTTTTTTCATGGTTTGATATTTACCTGAAGCAGACAAAGAAACCCTACAATAGTGTGTCATCGCTTACTGTGAAAAGAAACAAAAATACCTTGCAAGCAAGCTGGTCGTTTTCAGGAGACAATAAAATTAAGAAGGCAGAAATTGTTGTAAGTTATGGAAAGATAGAACCATGGAAATGGTGGATACATAGAGATTATGTGAGTTTTCCAGCAAAGATTCAGGGAAATCTCGTAACCGGTGAGATTTGTGTTGTTGACCCCAACATTGATATGCTTGTATTTGGCAATATTACTGACGAAAGTGGTGCGATTATTTCAACAGAACCTATACAGATAAAAGCAGTAGATTACGGCTTGAAAAAGGCAAATTGTACAACAAAATTTAATCTATTCCAGTGGAAATGTTTTGATGAAGAAACGAAAAAGAATTTTGCAAGGATGGGCTTTAACCGATTTGTTTTTGACCCTGATGTGAAAAAGGACAATTTTCAATCAATCAGACTTGATCCATATGGTTCTAAAAAAACCACTGAAATAAGTTTTAAACTTCATCATGTTCCACTGCACAGCCATAAATTGAAAATATGGTTGAAAGCAGAAAAACCAGTCGAAATGGTTATAACAGTGAAGGGAGTGGAACTACCTGATTCAAAATCTCAGATTGTGAAATTATTGAGAAAACAGGATACTGAGGTGAAGATTCCAGTGTATTGGCTGTCAGCAACCGTTGACAACAATTGGAAACTTCTTGAGCTTGATTGTCCATATCAGAATGAAGAGATTGAGGGCTATTATCTTTTTATTTCTGCGAAAGAACCTGTTGTATATTGGATTGATAGTATTGTGTTTGAGCCAGTTTGGAAGAAAAGTGGAAATGTTAGAAAAACTACCAAGTAATGATAAAAACTCCCTTTTTAATTCTATTCAGCAAAGGACGCTCTTACTTCATTTTCTCCCTTGATGGGGGAGGACAAGGATGGGGGTGAAATGGGAGCAGAAAAAACTAAAAGGAGTCAATATGAAGCAAATTAAATTCTTTGTTAATAGCTGGATTTTCGGCGATTGCGAAATTGAGAAAGTGTTTGAGAGGGTTTCAAAAATTGGTTATGATGGAGTGGAACTTGTGGGTGAGCCAGACATTTATGATGGCAAAGGTATTTTTAAACTTGCCACTGATTATGGATTGAAAATATGTTCAATCTGTGGAATGTTTCCAGGTCCTGAAAAGGATGATTTACGAGCGCTTGCCCATCCAGAAGTGAAAGAGAGAAAAAAAGCGATTGAATATATTAAACGTTGCGTTGACATGGCTGTTGTATTGAATGCCAAAAGTGTACTTGTGGTCCCGGGGCTGGTAGGAATGCCTGAATTTTTTGTTTCAAAAGAAATTGATTTTGAAACCACAGTGAATTCTATAGCAGAGGCAGCGCAATACGCAGAAAACAATAAAATTTATCTCACTATTGAACCAATTAACAGGTATGAAGTGGGATTGATTAACAGCATCAGTGAAGCAATGACAATGGCAAAAAAAATTAACAATCCTTTTGTCAAAATCATGGGAGATACATTTCATATGCAGATTGAAGAACCAGACGGTATCCCCCAAGCAATCAGACGCGCAGGGGGACAATGGTTATACCATATGCATGCAGCAGATAATACCAGGCAGGCACCAGGCAGAGGTACAATGGACTGGAGAAACATATTGAGAAGTTTGTATGACATTGATTATACTGGGGTTGTGTCTCTTGAACCCTTGCCAAAAGGTGCCTCGCCCTATGATGCAAGAAAAGGAAAAATTCCTGCTGAAATTCTGGATAAAGAACTTGCTTTTGCTCTTGAGTATCTCAAACTTCAGGAAAGTATTATTAGGGAGTACTTATGAACCAGCTGAAAAAACGGGTCTATCAGGCAAATATCCTTTTGCCAATGTATAACCTTGTGATAGGAACACAGGGTAATGTTAGCGGTATTGATAGAAAAAGAAATATTATTTACATTAAACCCAGTGGTGTTCCATACGAAAAAATGAAAATCTCAGACATCGTGGGAATAGACCTTGACGGAAATGTGGTTGAAGGTACGCTCAAACCATCAGTTGATTGGGTTCACCATGCATTTATTTACAGAAATATGCCTGAAATTGGTGGAGTTGTTCACACCCATAGCGTTTATGCCACTGCTTTTGCTGCTGCTGGAATTTGTGTGCCATGTTTTACCACAGGACAGGCAGACGTGTTTGGAAGTGAAATCCCGGTGACAGAGTACGTCGACAATAAATCAAACAATATTGGGAAAGTGATTCTAAAATATAGGAGGGCTGGATGTCCTGCGATTATTCTTGGGAAACATGGAGTTTTTACATTTGATTCAACGCCTGAAAAAGCATTATTTGCTGCGCAGATGACTGAGTACTTTTCAAAAATAAATTTGCTTGCAATAATTCTTGCTACCAGCACAAGGAAAAAAATAAGACCCTTGCCTGTTTCTGAAATTAAAAAGTGGTATGAAAGATATCATGGAAAAGGATATGGGCAGAAATAAAACTATCACCTGTGATGCTGAAATGCCCATAGTTTTGCATAAAAACCATTTTTTTCTATCAACTCTGTGTGGGGACCTATTTCCTCAATGCGTCCGTCTTTTAACACAATGATCTTGTCCATGTTTTTTACTGTCGCAAGCCTGTGAGCGACAAAAACAACTGTACGATTTTGCATTACACTTTTAAGTGCATCATGAAGAATTTTTTCTGACTGACTATCAAGGGAAGCAGTAATTTCATCGAATAACAGAATTGGTGGATTTTTCAGAATCGCCCTTGCCAGACATATCAGCTGTTTCTGACCTCCTGAAAGGGTATGTCCTCTTTCTCCTACGACTGTATCATATCCATCTTTTAATCTGTCAACAAAACTGGAGACCCTTGCAATGTTTACAGCATTTTGGAATTGTTCTTCAGTAACATTCTCACTGCCAAAGCAGATATTATTTCTTATCGTGTCAGAAAATATAATAGGTTCCTGTGATACAAAACCGATTTTTTCTCTCAAACTTTTCAGGGTAAATTTTCTGATATCAATGTCGTCATAAAGAATAATACCTTCTCTTGGTTCATAAAGCCGTAAAAGAAGGCAAATGAGGGAACTTTTGCCAACACCCACAGGACCAACTATTCCGACCTTTTCACTTCTACGTATTTCAAGGTTGATGTTTTTCAAAACAGGACTTCCTCCATAATCAAAAGAAACATTGACAAATTTGATTTCTGATTTTAAATCAGGACATTGTAATGTCCCAGAATCAACAACTGTCTGTTTTTCCTCAAAAATACTGTAAATCCTTGGAAGTGTTGCGCTTGCCATATAAATGTAGGTAATTGAGCTCATAATGGCTTTTGCAGGACCGATCAGTGACACCAGACCAGCAATAAACATAAACAAAAATCCTGAGGAAAATTCATTGTTCATTACCTTCGCAACCCCTATGGAAATAATGATGGCTCCACCGATTGTTGTAAGAAGTTCTGAAAATGGACTGACCAGCGATGTTCTTTTTATGATTGAAAGATTTGAACGAAAGATCGCCTCGTTTTCCTTTGAGAATTTTTCTATGACATTTCTCTCCTGATTGTACGCTTTAATAATTGATTGTCCATAGATACTTTCCTGAATGATGTTTCCTAAATTTGCCCAGTTTGTTTGAAGTGTCCTTGAAATCTTTCTCAATTTTTTGCTGAGGTTCAAAATCGGAAGTAGCATCACAGGGAAAATGAAAAGAGAAACGAGCGTTAATTTCCAATCTATTGCAAGCACAATAACAAGAAACACAATTGCCTGGAATATGTTCAGAACAAGAAGAGGGATTTCTCTTGAGAGTGCGTGGTCCATCATACTGATATCCACCAGAATCCTTGATGTGAGTTCCCCTGTTTTTTTCCTTGCAAAGAATTCCATAGAGAGATATTGAATTTTCTCATAGATGCGCAACCTGATGTCTGCAAGAATTCTTGTTCCAAAGCTTCTTAAAAAGTAGTTTTGCAGATAAAATGTGATTCCTTTTCCTATCACCATGAAAATCAAAAATCCTATGGCTAATCCCAATAAATTCATTGGTTCCATTGAATTCATGATTTCTACCAGGTGTTTCAAAAAGGGGATGTCAGGCATATTTTCTGGAATTATGATTGGTTTGCGAGCAAAAACCCTGTCCACAAGAGGTACTATCGCACTAATAGAAGCACCGTTGAAAAGCGTGGAAAACATGCTTAACAGAAGCCCAAACCAGAAATTCTTGTAACGGATGTTAATGAAATTTCTCAGTTTAAGGTATTCTTTCAATATTTTCATAAACATTCCGCTATAAAATTTGCCACCTTTGTACTGACATTTCCTTCGCCGAGTACTGATTTCAAGTGATGAAACTGTTGAGTTTGTTTTTCCCTTTGTTCTGAACTTTCAAAAATCTCTGAAAAAATCCTCTGAAATCTATACCAGTTGATGTTTTGAATAAATTCATCCACAATTTTCCTGCCACAGATAATATTCACAGGGCTTATATAACCTAATTGTACAATAATTCTGGCAATTGCATAATTTATCCGTTCCATTTTATAAAAGACAATCATCGGCGTGCCGCAGAGAGCAATTTCAAGATTTATTGTGCCACTCGCAGCAAGGGCAACTTTTGAATTTCTTGCCAGTGTGTGAGGGGAACCTTTCCATATGGGCCAGTTTATGTTTTCCTGCTTGAGTATTTTCTTTTGCATCTCGTACAATTTTTCTTCTGCGCAAGAAATCACAAAAGATACCTGATATTTTTTCAGGATTGTTTTTCCTGCCCTGACCAGTAGTGGCAGAATATATTTGATCTCTTCTTGCCGGCTACCAGGAAATAGTCCAATGAGAGGAATTTGTTTATCTATGCCTATTTGTTGAAAAAAGAGATCGTCAGTTTCATCTGAAATCAAGTCAAGTACTGGATGACCACCATAGTACACAAAAATACCTTCTTTTTCATAAATGGGCTTCTCAAATGGGAAAATGACTACCACTGAATGGAAAAAATGTTTGATTAGAAATATTCTTTGATAGTCATGAGCCCATATTTTTGGCGGGATATAGTAAATGTTCTTAAAATCATATAAATTTTTTGCAAGGGCAAGATTGAAGCCGGGATTATCAATGAATATAATCACATCAGGTTTCTCTTTTTTTAATGCCCTTGTACATGTGCTAAGAAATTTTGCCTGCTGATAGATGGTTTTTATGACGCCACTAAAACCAAAAGTTCCTGATAGAGGATGTTCTGCGATAGGTCTGATCCCTGATGTTTGTAATTTCGGTCCGCCGATACCGATGATTTCAGCGTGTGGAACAATTTTCTTCAAACTGCATGCCAGAAGTGCAGCATACTGATCGCCTGATGTTTCTCCTGATACAATAGCAATTTTTGAGCTGTTTTTCATCGAAAAATGTCAATCAGGCAAATGCTTTTATAATTTTTTCTTGTTTGAACGACTGGTAAATTTTATCAGAAAGAAGAGCAACCTTCTCTATGACAGAAAACGGTGTTTGGGGCTGTTTGTTTCCTTTAATACATTCAATCAAATCTTGGGCGGGTGATTTTACCTTGCCGGCAAATTCAGGAAGTTTCTGTGGCTCTTTTTTTCCATAATAATGGACATAACAATTTTCTCCGTATGCACTCAATTTTATTACTCCTTTTTCTCCCCATATTAAAAGTGCTTCTCTGAATGACGGGTCAATTCCAAGGATACCAAAACTTCCAATTGCTTTTTCCTTAAATTGCACAATGAATGCAGTATTAATATCCACTTTCATTCCATGGTAATCAATAAAACTTGCGACTTTCACTGGTGTGAGCCCGGTAAGATAAAATAGCATTGCGACAAAGTGGCTGCCAGAATCTGTCAGTTGTCCACCACCTGAAAATTTTGGGTCAAATCTCCATGTTCTTCCTGTGTTTTTTACAATGTTAATCCAGTCCTGGGCAAGATAACCTGAAACAAAGACAATTTTCCCGAGTTTTTTCTCTTCAAGAATTTTTTTGGCGGCAAGGAAAGTATCCATGTAGTGCCTCTGATAACCAACAACAAAAATTCTTTTTGTTTTCTTCAGTAGTTTTTTTACTTCCTGCGCCTCCTTGTAGTTTACCACTGCTGGTTTTTCAACCAGGACATGCAAACCATTTTTCAAACACATTGTAATTTGAGGAAAATGGCAGGTATGAGGAGAATTTATGACAACTGCATCAAGATTTCCTTTTTCAATAAGTTCTTTATCGCTGTTAAATACCTGAACATCCCCTGCCTCTTTCAAAAACTTTTCAACACTTTCTTTTTTTGGGTCAAAAACACCGGCAACTTTCACTCCTTCAATATTTTTTAGATTCCTTAAATGACCATATGAAATTCCGCCACAACCGAGGAATCCAATTTTTATTTCTTTCATCTGTGCCCCCTCGTTTTGTAGTATTAAAAAACAAATTTTCCCATCATATTGTATAATACATTTGTCTGTTGAAAAAGTTCAGGGATGAAAAAAATGGCAAATGTGATTACGAAAAAGATTTATTATCATGATACTGATGCTGGTGGCGTGGTTTACTATGCCAATTACCTGAAATTTTTTGAAGAGGGCAGAACCCAGTATCTTGAAGAAAAGGGTATTTATACAGAAAAATTGCTTGACGAGAACATTGCGTTTGTTGTCGCAAAAGCAGAAATTGAGTATAAAAAGCCAGTAAGATATAAGGATGTAGTCGATGTGATAACTGATGTGGAACAGATAGGAAATTCTTCAATAGTTTTTGTTCAGAGGGTGATAAAAAACAATATCGTATGCTGCAAGGGTAAAATTACTATTGTCTGTGTTAATACTCAATTAAAACCAATAAGAATTCCTGATGCTGTAAGAAACTTGATAATGGAGGAGATAAATGAATAAAAAAATTCTTGTTGTTTTTTATTCAAGAACAGGAACAACAAAAAACATCGCTCAAAAAATAGCAAATTTTCTTTCGTGCGACATTGAAGAAATTATTGATAAAAAGGACCGCTCAGGAGTCAGGGGTTTTATGTCAGGAGGCAAGGATGCCATGAAACGTAATCTTACTGAAATAAACAATATTGAAAAAGACCCATCGAATTATGACATTATAGTGATAGGAACTCCTGTATGGGCAGCA
>Ga0209409_1001591_pt1 | contig 18986 bp, 16 predicted proteins | sample AD_JPNMR1_MetaG_FD_184424 | JGI IMG/M metagenome (GOLD analysis project Ga0209409, IMG submission 184424) | Active sludge microbial communities of municipal wastewater-treating anaerobic digesters from Japan - AD_JPNMR1_MetaG (SPAdes) (version 2) | ecosystem: Engineered > Bioreactor > Anaerobic...
GCTGAAGAGAGGCAAGCTGGATAACGTAGAAATCAGAGTGCTTGATATCATCCAGCATCACCCTCTCTAAATTTCAGTGAACCAATTTTATGCTCAGTTCTGGTTTTTATCTTATTCGGACAGGTCCCAGTGCTCGAGGGATAGATTAATACGTTGCGAGCAGCTCTTAAGCTAGAGCTCCGGTAGTGTAGCCAGGTCAATCATTCCGGCCTTTCGAGCCGAAGACTCGGGTTCAAATCCCGACCGGAGCATGATCCGCACCCACTGTATGTTTTTCATTATGATGATAGTCGCGGAATACTGGAAATAATATTATTCGTGGAAATATCATTATATTAATATAGGCTTTGTTTGACATGGCCGGAACCGGGGATGTTCGGAGAAATCCTGTGAGTTCGGCCTGGTCTTGATCACAATTCCTAAATGCTTTTTATATAAAAGCTTATCCATACAATTACTTAGCGACATGGGCAATTTGTAGGAAAGGGTTAGAATACTCGCATGCGATAGTCCCGGGCGGATTCGAACCGCCGTCGCTGGCTCCAAAGGCCGGCAGGATTGGCCCCTACCCCACGGGACTCCGGTCTGGATCTTGCCCTGACTATATATATTCCCTTCTGCCTTCTGAAAATCGATGAGAGGGCGCGACCAGAGGAAGCTGCTCGAGATATTGAGGGTCATAGCAGAGGCGAATAGGCCGGTGGGCGCGAGGACGATCTCGGACATGCTCATCGGCAGGGGCTACAACCTCGGCGAGAGGGCGGTGCGGTACAACCTCAGAATACTGGATGAGCTCGGATTCACAAGACGCCACGGCTACTCGGGGAGAATCGCAACCCCCCTCGGGCTCAAGGAGCTCAGGGACGCGCTGATACACGAGCGGATAGGCTTCGTGAACACACTTATAGAGGAGTACATGCTCCGCACCACATTCGATCTATCGAGCGGCGAGCTGGTGGCGAACATCAGTCTCATCGACAGGAGAGATCTCGAGAGGGCGCTCGAGATAATGGAGATGGTCGCAGAGTCCGGATACTCAGGGGATTTGGTGCGCGTGTATCACAAAGATGACTGCGCGGAGATCGGGACGGTCTGCAGCATCACCGTGGACGGGCTTCTGCTGAGAGCAGGGATACCTGTGAACACCACATTCGCAGGCGTCCTCGAGATCAGGAACGGGGAGCCGTGCAGGTTCTCGGATCTGATCGCGTACGCAGGCACGTCCATAGATCCGATGAGAGCGTTCATGGCGAGGAGGATCGCCAGAGTCATGGACGCGGTGCGCTCCGGCTCCGGAAAGGTCCTGGCGAACGTGAGGGAGGTGCCTGTCAGCGCTTTAGAGGATGCGATGCGCGTGCTGGATCGCGCGCGCTCGATCGTCGGGAGGATCGCGGTGGGTGCGCCCGGCGATGATGTGCTCGGATGCCCTGTGGCTCCGGGGCGCGTGGGCATAGCGATATGCGCGGGCGTCAACGCTCCTGTGGCGGTCGACGAGTGCGGCATACGCATCCGGACCCGCCCGATATCCACGCTCATACCCTACGGCGAGATGTCTCGGATAAGGTTTTATAAGAGCTGAGAATGGCGGTAATCGAGGTCAGAAAGATGGCTGTCAGAGTTGTGATATCAGATCCAAATACAGGAAAGGCATATCAGGTTGAGCTCAAGGACGCAGGCAAGCTCATCGGAAAGAAGATAGGAGACGCGGTTGAGGGAGATCTCCTGGGGCTGCCGGGGTACGCTGTCATGATAACAGGCGGCAGCGATCGCGACGGGTTCCCGATGCGCAGCGATCTCCCGGGGATGCAGCGAAAGAGGCTCCTCCTCGCGGGCGGAGTGGGGTACAGGCCGCGCGTGAAGGGCCAGAAGAGGAGGAAGAGCGTCTGCGGGCGCGAGATCTCGCAGAACATAAGCCAGATCAACGTCAAGATAACAGAGTACGGCGCTAAGCCGATCGAGGAGCTGCTCAAGGCGTAAACATCGACCGCAGCCTTTCAAGAGGCGCGGGCAGGCGGCCGCGCTGGATGTCCTTCATCGTCATCGGATCCAGCAGGGAGAATACCACATCCATCGACCTGTCGCTCCTCATGGCTTTATCCACGATTCTTCTTATCATCACAGAGCCCCTGAGGGGGGCGCCCAGCTCCCTCTCGATCCTGGATGTGTAGACATCCAGATCATGCGCTGCGGCGACCTCCCCTGCTATCCTGCCTGCAACCATCGCCAGGGGCACCCCCCCACCGCTGGTCGCCATCACATGCCCCGCGGCATCTCCCGCGAGCAGAAACCTCCCGCTCTGTATGATATCAGGCATCCCGCCCGCTGGCACAATCCCCCTCATCACCGCCACAGTCTCGCCTTTTCTGAGAAGCTCGCCGGCATGCGGATGCTCCTCCACGAATCTCCTCAGGATGGCAGGGAGATCGATCTCCCCGCGGATGTAGGACCTCCTAACTCCCACACCCACATTCGCGATATCATCGCCGAGGGGTATTATCCATGCGTAGCCTCCGGGCGCCCACCTATCGCCGAAGTACATCTCCGCCGCGTCCCTGTCGATATCGACATCAACCATCTCGTACTCCAGGCATATCCCGGGCTCGTCCCTCTGGACCGCACCTATCGCCCTGGCCACCGCAGACGCCGGGCCGTCCGCGCCGATGACCACATCAGCATCGATGAGGCCCTCGCGCCTGCCCTTAAGGCATACCGACTGGCCGCGAACCTCAGCCTCTGTGCCGACGATCAGGCGTGCTCCAGCGCGAGCTGCGCGATGCGCAAGATATCTGTCGAAGCTGCGCCGGTCCACGCACCTTCCCGCGACCGGGAACTCCGCATATCTCCCGGAGGGCGCGTAGAGCCGCTGGACCTTTGTCCTGTTCAGGATGAACCTCTCCGGGATCTCTACGAGCGTCTCTGGGAGACGAGCATCAGGCAGCAGATCAGTGAGCTCGGAGGCCTCAGGTATGAACCCACCGCACTGGACAGGGCTGCCTATCTCCATTCTTCTCTCCACAAGAATGACCTCTGCGCCGAGCCCTGCCGCGGTCTCTGCAGCTGTGGATCCAGCGGGCCCAGCGCCGACGACTGTTATCCTCATGCGGGCAGTGAGGTCGTGTAACCCATGCTCAGAAGCGACTCCTCTATCTCCTCGACCGCGAGGTACATCTCATCCCTGAACCTCTCTCTGGAGGAGAGCCTGGGTTCAGCTGAGAGCCGTATCTCCATATCATCGCCCCTGTAGAGCTTCACGCACGCGAGCATGTCATGCTGTGAGAGCCTGTAAGCGATGTGGCTACCGGTCGGGGTGTACCACTCAGGATGCCTGGATCTCAGGTCCTCGATGAGCCTGTCCCAGTGCATCTCCCCCCTGATCTGGGCAACATCCGCCTTCAGCGGGTTAACCCTGAGAATGAGATCGAGATGCGCCCTCTCGCCGAAGTCCCTCTCCTCTATCATTCTCATTATCATGGGATACCGTGAGTTCTCCCTGTCAACTGTGATCATGGCTCCACCGAAGAGCCTGTCCGCGACATCTGAGAAGAATGGCGCAAGCCTCCTGTCGTCGGTGGGCGGTGTGAGAAGGGAGACGATCGCGAATACCGATGCGCTCAGAGTCAGGCCGACGAGCACGCCGTGCTCTGTGAGGAGTGGAGAGATCGTGTCGAGTGGCTCCCCAAAAATGAACTTCTCATACGCGATCATCACGATCTGTGTCACGCCACCGACGATGACAGCTGCAAGCGCGCCCCAGGATGTGGCCCTCTTCCAGTAAAGCCCGCCGACGATCGGGAAGAAGTAAGATGTCGTCCCTATCACCGTGGCTATTATCACAGCCTCCATTATGCTCTCCACATTCAGCGCGATGAATGCTGAGATGAAGATCATCAGGACCACAAGCAGCCTGCTGATCACCAGCATCTCCCGCATCGTGGCATCCGGTTTGACGAACCTCTGGAAGATGTCCCTGACAATGCAGGACGCGCCAGATGTCGCAAAGGTGTCTGTGCACGACATGGACGCAGCAGCGAATCCTATTGTGAGCAGCGCGACTGCTGCAGGTGGCACGTTCTCGGAGATGAACCTGAGGTACAGCATCTCAGCCTCCACCTCGCCCTCAGGGAGCGGGTAGATCGCGCGCAGGGCTATCGCCGTGAGGAAGCATGCGCCGTAAACGATCGCGAGAAGCATCGACCCCAGGAGCAAGCCCATCCTCGCGCTTCTCTCATCGCGCGCGGCCCAGACCCTCTGCCACGGGTCCTGCTCCGCGATCCAGCCGGGGAGCAGGGCGAGCTGGAAGACAAGGGCGCCGAGCACGCCCCCCATCATGAACGGGTTCCACCACTCCCCACCGAGGGCAGCGCTCTCCGCGATGATGGATGCGCCCCGATCTGCCGAGAGCTTCAGGGAGAGAATCGCCACAACAACCGCGAGCCCTGCCAGGAAGATGTACTGGACCCTGTCGGTCCAGACAACCGCTCTGAACCCACCGAGGCTGACGTAGAGCGCCACGGACACCGCCATGATCAGAACCGCGTACAGTGGCTCGACCCCGAAGAAAGTCCCCAGAACGAGCTTGAACCCGATGAAATCAACCACTGAGAAGAGAATCATCATTATCGTTATCGCCACCGCGACCGGAGCTCTGACCACAGGATCGTACCTTATCTCCAGGAGCTCTGGCTGGGTCATCGCAGGTATGCGCTTGATCCTGCCTGCGATCAGCGCGATGATCGCCAGCGCAGCTATATTCGGGAATACCCAGACCCAGATCGAGCTGACGCCTATGAGCATGAAGAGACCTGTGGAGAGCAGTAAAGCGCTTGCTGTCAGCCATGATGCTGCAGCTGAGAATCCCAGGGAGGAAGCCCCAAGCTCCCTGCTCGCAAGCCAGAACTCCGTCACCGAGCCCTGGCGCCTTGATGAGACGAACCCTATGCCAATGAGGACAGAAATATATGCACCCAGGACGAGGAGGAATATGTGATATGGATCCAAGCAATACCACCGCTGGGCCACTAAAACGTACCCTCTATATATACACTCGGACATCCTGAGTTTTGTTCAAGACAGGCGATTTTTACTGCACAGGGCGCGAATGCTTTTCCCCAGATTTCGCGAAAGCCGCTTATACCAAGCGGGCAGAGCGGGTCTGGGATCGTGATGAGGAGCGATATCACCAAGTCAGGGCCTGAGAGGGCGCCGCATCGCGCACTTCTCAAGGCGATGGGCATCACGGATGATGAGATAAAGAGGCCGTTCATAGGCGTTGCGAACTCCGCGAACGAGTTCATACCGGGGCACATACATCTCGACAGAATCGCAGAGGCTGTGAAGGCAGGCATAAGGATAGCAGGAGGCGTGCCGTTCGAGTTCCAGACGATCGGCGTCTGCGACGGGATCGCGATGGGCCACGGCGGCATGCGTTACTCACTGCCGTCCAGAGAGCTGATAGAGGACTCCATAGAGATCATGGCCCAGGCGCACCAGCTCGATGGTCTCGTTCTGATACCTACATGCGACAAGATCGTCCCCGGCCACCTCATGGCAGCAGGGCGTCTTGATCTTCCGACCATAGTCGTGACGGGCGGCCCGATGCTTCCAGGATTCGCATGCGATAGAGAGCTCGATCTGATAAATGTCTTTGAGGAGTGGCAGAAGGGGGGCGAGGCGATACCGATCCTTGAGGACCTCGCATGCCCGGGTGCAGGCTCATGCGCAGGCCTCTTCACAGCGAACTCGATGGCGTGCATGACTGAGGCCCTGGGATTGAGCCTCCCGGGATGCGCGACAGCTCACGCTGTGGATGCGAGGAAGATGCGCATCGCCAAGCTCTCTGGCATGAAGATCGTCGAGCTCGTGAAGAAAGGCCTCACTGCGAGGAAGATCGTCACAAGAGAGTCATTCGAGAACGCTGTCAGGGTCGACATGGCCATCGGCGGGTCCACAAACACAGCATTGCACCTGCCGGCAATAGCTGCTGAGTTCGATATCGATTTGGAGCTGGATCTCTTCGACAGGCTGAGCAGGGAGACGCCGCATCTCGTCAATCTGCGGCCTGGAGGACCCTACCACATGCTGGATCTGGATCGCGCAGGTGGCATACCTGCCGTGATGCATCGCCTGTCGTCCAGGCTGGATCTGAGCGTCCTCACCGTCACAGGAAAGACGCTCGGCGCGGTGCTCGCGGAGTTCAAACCCGTGAACCCGAAGACGAACGCGGAGGTCATAGCAACCCTGGAAAAGCCTGTGCATCCTGAGGGCGGGATCGCGATACTCAGGGGAAGCCTGGCGCCCGAGGGCTCTGTCGTGAAGCAGACCGCGGTCTCGAATAAGATGCTCGTGCACAAGGGCCCTGCAGTCGTCTACGACTCCGAGGAGGAGTCGATGAAGGGGATACTGAGCGGAGAGGTCAGGGCTGGAGATGTCGTCATAATAAGATACGAGGGGCCGAAGGGTGGCCCAGGGATGAGAGAGACCCTGGCGCCGACATCCGCGATCGCAGGCGCAGGCCTCAGCGAGTCTGTGGCTCTCATAACAGACGGCAGGTTCAGCGGCGGCACGCGCGGGCCGTGCATAGGCCATGTCTCCCCTGAGGCAGCGGTCGGAGGGCCGATAGCGCTCGTCGAGAACGGTGACTTGGTCTCCATAGACATACCGAACAGGAGGCTGGACCTGCTCGTTGATGAGGGTGTGCTAGAGCGAAGACGCGCATCCTGGAAGCCCCCTGAGCCGAAGGTGAGGAGAGGGGTCCTCGATAGATACAGAAAGTCTGTGACGTCTGCAAGCAAGGGCGGAGTTCTGAGATGAGGTGCTTCGTCGCAGTCGATCTGCCGGCGGAGATTAAGAGGGAGCTGCCGGCGATACAGCAGACAATCGCGATGAACGGGCTAAAGCTCGTCGATCCACAGCTGGTGCACATAACCCTGAAGTTTCTTGGCGAGGTTCCGGAGGGCAGGGTCGCTGAGATCAGAGAGGCGCTCGCGCGCGTGAGGTTCTCCCCATTCCAGGCGCGCATCAAGGGCGTTGGCGCATTCCCCGGGAGGTCCATCAGGGTGATCTGGCTGGGTGCCACAGGCTCTTTCGAGGAGCTGGCGCGCGCTGTGGACACCGCGCTCGAGCCATTCGGGTTTGAGCGCGACAAGAGGTTCAGCGCGCACGCGACCCTCGCCAGGGTGAAGGACCTGTCGCTGAGCCGTGTTCTCTCTGACAGGATATCCGGCATCTCTGATATCGATCTCGGCGAGTTCACTGTAGACAGATTTGTTCTCAAGAAGAGCACTCTGACACCGAGGGGGCCGATCTACGAGGACATCGCAGAGTTCAGAGCTTCTCAGTGAGGTCCTAAGAAGGATAAAGCCATCAGAGGGTGAGCGCAGGCAGCTCGAGAGGATCTCATCTTACCTTCTCAGGAGGGTGGGGGAGGTCGCAGGGGCGAAGGGCGTGGCATGTCGCGGTATCCTTGTCGGATCTGCGGCCAGAAACACCTGGCTCTCAGGGGATCGCGATATCGACATATTCCTCGCGGTGCCGGAGGATGGGGATATCACCGCTGCCCTCGAGATCGCAAGGGAGATAGCTCCCGAGCACGAGGAGAGGTACGCGGAGCATGCTTATGTTCATGCTCGGATCGATGGATTCGATGTGGATCTCGTGCCGTGCTACGATGTCAGCGACCCCTCCAGGATAAAATCCGCTGTCGACAGAACTCCGTTCCATTCGCGCTACGTCTCAGAGCGGATAAAAGGCATGGAGGATGATGTTCTCCTCCTTAAACAGTTCATGAAGGGCGTCGGAGTCTACGGCTCTGACCTGAGAACAGGCGGATTCTCCGGATACCTGGCTGAGCTTCTCGTGATCCACTACGGCTCATTCCTCAGAGTCCTGGAGGGGGCGAGCTCCTGGCGGCCCGGAACGAGGATAGACCTTGCGCAGGGCGCAGATATAAGTGGGCCACTGGTGGTCATAGATCCTGTGGATCCGAACAGGAACGTGGCCGCTGCCCTGACCCTCGACAGGATGTTCCAGTTCGTCGCAGCGGCGAGATGCTTCCTGAATTCCCCGGATATCAGCTTCTTCTTCCCGCCAGAGGTTCAGAGGATGCATCCTGATGAGATCAGAGCTGAGATCGCGCGGAGGGGGACGGAGTTCGTGCTTCTGGAGATCAGCGCACCGGATATGGTCGATGATGTTCTGTACCCGCAGATGAGAAAGGCAGAGGCTGCGGTGAGGGGTCTTCTTGAGAGGGAGGGTTTCCAGGTGCTGAGGAGCGATGTGGATCTCGTTCGCGGAGGGGATGTCAGGGCGCGCCTCCTCCTCGAGCTCTCGATCTGGGAGCTGCCGTCTGTGAGGAGACACACCGGCCCGCCGGTCTGGGAGGCGGAGCACGCATCCAGGTTTGTGAGGGGCAATCCCTCGCCGCTCTCAGGGCCCTACATCGATGATGGCAGGCTCGTCGTCGAGATCCCGAGGAGATACAGGCGGGCTGTGGATCTGCTCAAGGGTGAGATCCACAGGATATCCCTCGGGAAGCATCTCTCCTCCGGCAGGGTGAGAGCGCTATCAACGCGCGAGATCATCGAGATGATGGACGAGGATCTCGCGGAGTTCCTCACAGCCTATCTAACAAAAAAAGTCCGGATCTGCTGACTCAGGCGAGGCTCCTCCAGTATGCTTTCTGGACGCTCTTGACCTCCTCGATCCGGCGGGTGAGCTGTGCATCCTTTAAAGGCATCACATCAGGAACATCCCCCTGGAAGGCCCTGAGGACCGAGACAACCGACTCTGAGAGGGTTTCAAGGCGGTAGCCGCCCTCGAGCGATGCGACAAGTCGCCCTCCTGCGTGCCTTTCAGCTATATCCTTCACCAGTCCTGCGAGCGCGCCGAAGCCGTACTTCGTGAGGCGCATCCCTCCCAGCGGGTCCATCTGGTGCGGGTCGAAGCCAGCTGATATGAAAACAATGTCCGGCCTGAATTCATCCGCCACAGGCAGCAGTATCTCCCTGTACACTGCCATGTACCCGCTGTCGTCCACGCCGGGGGAGAGGGGGACGTTAACAGTGAACCCCTTCCCCTTTCCATCGCCCACCTCGGTGACCCTGCCGGTGCCAGGGTAGTGCGGATGCTGGTGGGTGGAGAAGAAGAGCACGCTGTCGTCCTCGTAGAAGACCGCCTGCGTGCCGTTGCCGTGATGCACATCCCAGTCGACTATGAGCACCTTTTTCAGCCCAAGGGATTGAGCGTACCTCGCGCCTATCGCAACGTTGTTGAAGACACAGAAGCCCATGCCCCTGTGCGGGGTTGCGTGATGCCCTGGAGGCCGGACGAGGGCGAACACAGGCTCAGGTTTCTTCATGACGTGGTCCACGCCTGCGCAGACGCCGCCCGCGGCCATGAGCGCGACATCGTACGAGTCCTTCGAGAGGACCGTGTCTATATCGAGACGGCCTCCCCCACGCTCGCATATGCTCCTAACCTGCTCGATGTAGCGGCGCGAGTGGACGGCCTCGATCTTATCGAGGGATGCGGGCCTGGGCTCGATTCTGTTCGGATTCAACCCCTCTGCCTCGATCCTCTCCATTATGGCTATCAGTCGCTCCTTCCTTTCAGGGTGCTCGTGGGTCTCGTGCATGAGATAGACGGGGTGGTAAACGATGGATGTCATACAGCTGTTGTATATCTGCATGGCGTTAAAATGCTTTTCTTGTTATGCGGTCAACCAGAGCGCAGCTTGCATCACTTGCACCAAAAACATTCAACCCTATCGCATACCATGTAACCGAGAACCTGTTCTCCGAAATCTGGGATTCGTGGAGATAACATGATCTCTGCTCTTATCCATCTGATGACTTGCTCGAAGAGGCAGCAGTCATGCTATGCGCTCGTTTCGACTTATCTTCGACTGCGTCGAAGGCCTGGCAAGCGGATGGGTGCATTAGGCAACCTCCCTCATTGGTCATCGGTTAAGGATTTTATGTAAATATATTGACCACTAAATTTGACAAATTGAGACCGTGCCAGATTGGAGAGGTTGATTCAAATCGACCGCTTGTGGACTTGAGTCCTGATAGCAGTACCGAGGCGAGATAAGACTATTAAGTCCAATTTTACACATGTCGATCTTAACCGATGACGCATGCAACCTCCCTGCATGGCCTCCAAGTTGCTGAAAACATGAGAGTGATGATCCCAACTGGAGTAGAATGACTCAGCACATGAATCTTCACAAATCATCGAATACGAGATCCAGGATCTCCATTCCGGTGCTTTTCTGTAGAATGCGGTTTTCACAGGAACAGCCCCTCAGAGACCAGTGCCCTTCACAAAACACCTCACGAATCCTGCAATCGGGAATCAGCGTGCACCTGCATGATACCACATGACCCCCCCCCACAAGGCCGCATGCATTCATGGTCTCACTGATACGCTGATCAGACTGAGAACTGCCCACACATCTCGATGCTTTCCCACAAGGCCGTATGCGTCATGATCTCAGCGATACGAGCACATGACTCCAGGAGACCACCGGTGGAGTTCAGGATCAAGGAGCGTGCTGTTCGATATGCACAGCACGGTACAAGGACCAAAAAGGATATAATAGGGAAATACTCTATCACTACGCTATAATTCCCATCAAAGGGGGAATTTATGGAGGGTGATGAAGCTATAAGTCTGTGAGGCTGATGCTACAGGGTCTCTGCAGTGCATTCCCTGTATGGCATATTCCAGACTTTGCTGGGGCAATAGTTTTAAGAATAATCAGACTGTATGTTGCAAAATAATCCGATATGGGAAGATAGGAGGTTAAAGTATGAATAAGACTGCAATAATGATTACAGCGCTGGTAGCGGTACTAGCGACAGCGATGGTAGTCGGCGCAGTCGATAAGGTGGAGATCCGGGGTGCTGTTCAGGAGGTTGTGGATGGCGCAACAGTTACCTGGACTCCGCAGAACTTCGCCGGCTTCTACTACGACATCGATGACGATCTCGGCAACGAGCAGATCACAATGACCATCACCGGGAACAAGCTCGAGGAGCCCAACGGTGTCAAGTACACATCCACAGCCCAGGACAACGACTTCGATTTCGAGGACTGGGGCTGGTACAGATCCATAGGATTCCTCGGTGAGAATTACTTCGCCGGTTACAGCGAGAATAAGCCCACAGTTGATGGTGTGGAGATCGATCCCGAGCTCTACAAGCAGTCCACCGACACGAACACGCTCGTCGATGAGCAGCTCCTGAAGGTCCTGATCGATGATGATACAGAGAGGACGTTCACATCCGGCACACCGCTCAAGCTCGCTGACGGCTACGAGCTCATGATCAAGTCGATCGATGTCGATGGCAACAAGGTCTACGTGGAGCTGATGAAGGACGGACAGAGCGTCGACACAAAGGTCGTCTCCCCGTCCAAGGATGGCGCCACAATGAGTGACAAGACATACTACTACAAGAAGGACATCGGCGACACTGAGGATCTCGTCATAATCGGCGTCCACTTCAAGAACGCATTCCGCGGCGCTGACCAGGATATAGCCACAGTCGATGGTATATTCCAGGTCTCCGATCAGCCGATGGACGTCTCCGTCGACACAGAGTATGACAAGATGAGAATCTCCAGCGTCACCAGGGACACAATCGAGATGGATAACAAGGACAACGCCATAACACTGAACAAGAACAAGGACACGACGCTGATGGCTGGCATCCACATCAAGACAGCTGATCAGGACGTCATAGACGCGGAGAACCCGCTCAGGTTCTACATATACAAGGAGGTCACAGAGCCCGGAACATACGAGATACGCGGCGCTGTTCAGCAGGTCGTTGATGGTGCTCAGGTCACGTGGGACCCGAAGACCTTCGCCGGCTTCTACTACGACATCGATGACGATCTCGGCAACGAGCAGATCACAATGACAATCACGGGCAACAAGCTCGAGGAGCCCAACGGTGTCAAGTACACATCCACAGCCCAGGACAACGACTTCGATTTCGAGGACTGGGGCTGGTACAGATCCATAGGATTCCTCGGTGAGAATTACTTCGCCGGTTACAGCGAGAATAAGCCCACAGTTGATGGTGTGGAGATCGATCCCGAGCTCTACAAGCAGTCCACCGACACGAACACGCTCGTCGATGAGCAGCTCCTGAAGGTCCTGATCGATGATGATACAGAGAGGACGTTCACATCCGGCACACCGCTCAAGCTCGCTGACGGCTACGAGCTCATGATCAAGTCGATCGATGTCGATGGCAACAAGGTCTACGTGGAGCTGATGAAGGACGGACAGAGCGTCGACACAAAGGTCGTCTCCCCGTCCAAGGATGGCGCCACAATGAGTGACAAGACATACTACTACAAGAAGGACATCGGCGACACTGAGGATCTCGTCATAATCGGCGTCCACTTCAAGAACGCATTCCGCGGCGCTGACCAGGATATAGCCACAGTCGATGGTATATTCCAGGTCTCCGATCAGCCGATGGACGTCTCCGTCGACACAGAGTATGACAAGATGAGAATCTCCAGCGTCACCAGGGACACAATCGAGATGGATAACAAGGACAACGCCATAACACTGAACAAGAACAAGGACACGACGCTGATGGCTGGCATACACATCAAGACAGCCGACCAGGACGTAATCGACGATCAGAACCCGCTCAGGTTCTACATATACAAGGAGGCGACCATTGAGGGCGCTGCTCCCGCACCTGTAGTCGAGGAGGTTGCCCCGACCAACGTGACCGAGGAGAAGCCTGTAGTCGAGGAGAAGAAGGTCGAGGAGGTTGCCCCGACCAACGTGACCGAGGAGAAGCCTGCAGCTGAGGAGAAGCCTGCTGCAGCTGAGGAGAAGCCTGCCGCAGAGGCAGAGGCAAAGCCTGCAGCTGAGAAGGGCGCTCCCGGATTCGAGGCGGTCTTCGCAGTGACCGGACTCCTTGCGGTCGCATACCTTGTCAGCAGGAGGAACTGAGGAGAGCTTATCGCTCTCCAGCTCTTTTTTGTAAAATCAGGTTCAAAATCAGATCCGCTGAATTCTCAGAGACTTTCGGATTACAGATACCTTCCTCTGGATCGTATCTCCTCGACCCTGGCGAGAACGGCATCTGCGCGTGAGTATGCTCTTCTGTAGCCTCGCCTGAACGATTCTATCAGAGTATCAGCATCGTCATGCGTGCTTCTCAGAGTCTGGAAGTACACATGAACATCGACGCCCTGAGCCTCGATGCTCTGGTCGTGGTAGGCGAGGCCGAAATCGATGAGGTATATCCGGTTGTCCTTCAGGAGCATGTTAGATGTGGTGAGATCCCCATGCACGATTCCGGCTCTGTGAAGCCTTCCAACCACCTCCCCGACACGCTCTGAAAGCTCCGGAGTTATGATGTCCCTGAGCTTTTTCCCATCAACATACTCCATAACCAGCTCGAACCTCGATATATCCCTGATTATGGGCGTCGGGACACCGGCGCGCCTGGCCTCAGCCATTATCCTCGCCTCCATAACAGTCCTCTCCGCGCGAAGCCGTTCATCGAGCTCTTTCATCCGGTAACTCTTCGGAAGCCGCCATTTCCTCACAGCATCACCATCACGTGTGAGTATCGCCTCAGCGCCCCTGCCTATCTCCACAGCAATCACCCCAGAAGCGCTTTCCACGCCCTGACAAGTCCGACACAGCCGGTTATCATCATGTCCCCCCAGGGGGCAGCCTGCACTGGATCCTTCATGCTCCGCACGAACACCCCCCTCCTCGGTCCTGTCACCAGGACACTTCTGACCTCATCAGGGACTTGCTCGATATGGGCGCCATGGCCCCCGTCCTCGAAGATCTCCTTGTGCGTGAGGGTGCCCTCGCAGAGCCGCTTCATGATCGATCTGAGCTTCTCAGGAGTCATCGCGGATGTGTGATGCTCGAAGATGGCGATGATCTTCCCATCATCCACAATGGCCCCGATCGTATGCCCATTTCCGATGTTGATAACGAGAGCTGGCGTTCTGCATTCTGGATCCTCAAGAGCTCCGAATATCGCAGCAGGACCTGTGTCCATTACCAAAACATTGATGTTATGCTCTCTGAGATGCCTCCATACAGCACGCATCCTGCTCAGAACCTCCGGAGGCTCTCTGTGGGCGAAATCCCCGATCCGACCGCCGTTTTTCAGAGCTGCTCTCAGGATATCAAACCGCGTGGCTCTGTTCGATCTCTCAGGCGAGAACCCATGATCCTGGACCGCGACCGCGATCGCCTCCGGCAGATCAACATCAAACGAGCTGAATGCTCTCCGCAGAGCCGTGAGATCCACATCGCATGTCATTATATCAACACATCCCTCAGGCGGGTCCTGGGTGATCTCCACACCCATGGATCTGACGCGCTGGAGGTTATCATGCATGCTCAGGGCCGCATCAGCCGTCGCATAGACCCTGAAACCTGATGCGATGTGCCTCCTTACCGCAGCGGTCAGAGGCCCGCCGCCCATTGTGTCTCCATGGAGAAAGACATCTTTTCCGTGATCTGTCGCGCTTCTGATCCTCCTCGCTATCACCACCGTCTGGCTGGGCATGATCATCTTGTACAGCCCTTCAGGCTCCATATCCTCCCTGTAGAGGAGGATGTCCTGAGTGCCCGCTCCAACATCAACTGCAAGCAACATACACCCCACCAGGACGCCTGTATCTTAGATATTCCCATCGATCAATCTTTCATCCTTTTTGGATAATAAATCATCGTTTTATTTCACAATAAGGCATTCTAATTGTACAAAACAGAAAAGATTATATGCTGCAATGGCCAACCTGAAAGCATGGGCGAGTACACTCTGAGGTGTGCGGGCTGTGGGAGTTTGCTGAGCGATGGCGCCACCTCATGTCCTCTTGACAGCGGTCTTCCCAGGGCGGAATATACCGAGCGGAGATTCAAACCCCGAGAGCTTCCTGGCATCTGGTCTTTCATCGACTGGCTTCCTGTGGATGGATGGAACCCAAGCACTGGAGCATCATCCGTTACGTACAGAAGCTCCGGGCTCGCAGCCGATCTGGATCTGGAGCGCCTGTACATAAGCTTCTCAGGATACTGGCCGGAGCGGGGGGCGCTGATGAGGACGTGCAGCTTCAAGGAGCTCGAGGCAGCGCCGACGATGCAGATGCTTCTTGATAGAAAGACGGAGGAGATACTGGTGGTCGCATCCGCAGGCAACACCGCGAGGGCATTCGCCGAGGTCTGCTCTGTCACCGGACAGCCGGTTATCCTTTTTGTGCCAGTCTCCTCGCTGGACAGACTCTGGACGACCGTCGAGCCTGGCAGGGTGCTGGTCGTTGGTGTGAAGGGGGATTACGCTGACGCGATAAAGCTCGCCGGTGTTTTATCCTCACGGAGTGGATTCAGGCCGGAGGGCGGCGCCAGGAACATCGCGAGGAGGGACGGCATGGGCACGGTGCTTCTCGATCATGTGAGACGTTTCGATTCCCTGCCGGATCATTACTTCCAGGCGATAGGGAGCGGCACAGGCGGGATAGCTGTCTGGGAGGCATCGATGCGCGTTATCGGGGACGGACGCTTTGGAGAGCGCCTCCCGCGCCTCCATCTGGCGCAGAACATCCCCTGCGCGCCTGTGCATGCGATGTGGCATGGTATGAGCCAGGAGGAGATGAATTTCGATGCATACGGCTGCCCTGAGGGGATGCATGATGACGTGCTCTTCAACAGGAACCCGCCCTACGCGGTTCCGGGCGGCGTCAGGGACGCGGTCATCTCCTCCAGTGGGAGGATATACGGCATAGATAACACCCGGGCGGCCAGCGCCCAGAGGCTCTTCGAGAGATCAGAGGGGATCGACATACTCCCAGCGGCTGCGGTTGCTGTTGCAGCTCTAATCGATGCCGTGGAATCCGGATTTGTGGGGAGGGATGATGAGATCCTGCTGAACGTAACAGGCGGCGGCGTGAAGCGCCTTGCCGAGGACCACAGCCGCATGAGGCTGAAATGCGATCTCAGGCTCGGGCTGGAGGATTCTGTTGATGTATTATTAGAGGAGATCCTTGCATGATCATCACGATAAAAGGCGGACTTGATAAAGATGGAGTGCCTGAATGTGTCAGAAGTATAGACATATCGAGTGGCGAGGTTATAGGCATCGTCGGGCCCACAGGTTCCGGCAAGAGTTCCCTCATATCAGACCTGGAGCAGTTCGCCCAGGGCGACACACCATCGAGGCGGTATGTTCTGATCGACGGCTCCCCGCCGGAAACGGGAATGCGGCACGATCCGAGAAGGAAGCCGGTCGCCCAGCTCTCCCAGAACATGCATTTCCTGGCTGACATGAGCGTCTCTGATTTCATTCACATGCACGCCAGGAGCAGAGGACGGGATCCAAGGCTGCTCTCCAAGGTCCTGGAGATAACGAACACCCTGACCGGAGAGCCCGTACATGGAGATGACAACCTGACGGAGCTTAGCGGCGGCCAGTCCAGGGCGCTGATGGTTGCAGATATCGCTGTCATAAGCGACTCGCCCATTGTTCTCATAGACGAGATAGAGAACGCAGGCATAAAGAAGAAAGAGGCTCTGAGGCTGCTCTCAGGGGAGGGAAAGATTGTGCTGGTTGTTACACATGATCCACTTCTCGCACTCATGACCGAGCGCAGGATCGTCATGAGGAACGGCGGGATGGTCAAGGTTATAAAAACCACAGATGAGGAGAGGCGCTTCTGCGATTCTTTATTCAGAGTGGACACCTGGCTTCTCTCCCTGAGGGAGTCGATAAGGCGCGGGGAGGTGCTGAGCGCTACGGAGGCTGTTATTTGAAGATGGTGGTCATCGCTGGAACGCCCGGATCCGGGAAGACATCTGTAATGATGCACACCGTGAAGAATCTTCAGGAGCTGGGCATCAGTCCGGCAGTGGTAAAGATCGACTGCCTCTGGACAGAGGATGATGTGCGGATCGGAAGGCTGGGCGTGCCGGTGCGCGTCGGTCTCGCGCGGGACATGTGCCCTGATCACTACTCGATATACAACACAGAGGAGATGATCTCATGGGCAAGCTCGCAGGGCGCTGATGTTCTCCTGAATGAGACTGCGGGGCTGTGTCTGAGGTGCGCCCCTTATCCGGACAGGTCTCTGGCGGTCTGCGTCATAGATGTCACCTCCGGACCGAACACGCCTCTCAAGATCGGCCCGCTGCTCACGACAGCTGATGTTGTGGTGGCGACAAAGGGCGATCTCGTATCGCAGGCGGAGCGGGAGGTCTTCCGGGAGAGGGTCGTCGAGGTAAATCCCAAATGCAGGATCGTTGAGGCGAACGGGCTCACAGGCAAGGGGTCGATAGAGCTTGCGGATCTCATAAAGGATTCCAGCGATATCGATGGTGAGATGCTCCTGAGGCACAACCCGCCCCTGGCGGTCTGCACGCTCTGCACCGGTGAGCTGAGAGTATCGAAGAAACACCACCGAGGAGTTCTGAGACATCTCGATGGCTTCACGGAGTACGTGGGGGAGTGAACATCCTGGAGAGACTTCTTCCCGGGTACAACTGCGGGGAGTGCGGGCGCAGGAGCTGCAGGGATTTCGCGGAACATCTCTCCTCCGCTGAGGATCTATCGCGCTGCCCGTTCATGTCGCAGGAGCGCTTCAGAGGTCGTCTGGATGAGATACGCAGGATCCTGGAGAGAGGAGCAGCCCGCGAGAGGATCGTGGGCGTTATGGATGGTCTGGAGGCAGAGTTCTCGCTCGGGCCGCTCGATGGGGAGATGTCGTGCAGAGAGGATCTTCACCCGCTGGAGCACTGCTCTCTGGAGGCCGGGGACCTGATAAGGTACAGGCCTCTTGGATGCCCGATAACACATTTCGCAGAGGTCCTGGAGTTTGATCGCGGCGTGGCGAGGGTCCGCATCGTCGGCCCGCTCTTCGGGGAGAGGAGTGACTACAGGGACCTTGGGATATGCATGGTCCTGGCCTTCGAGGGGAGGGTGGTGCGTGGAAGAGTGCCCGATGTCGGTAGGACCGTCAGATTCCTGCCAGAGCACTGCATGATGCAGAAGGTCCACTCAGGAGTTGTTGTACACTCAGAGGGAGATAGAGTAAGGATAGAGGCGATCGATCTCAAGGTCTGGTAAAACGCTTTAAGCATTGAAATCACATTCTTTTTCAGGAGGAATCTCATGCTCAGAAGGAACCCGAGAACATCCTGGAACAGTAAGGAATCGATGCCCAGTGTTGCATCCACCGCATACGTGGATGAGTCGGCTGTTGTGATAGGTGATGTCCGCATAGGGGAGAGCGTTTACGTCGGACCATGTGCGTCGATAAGAGCGGATGAGGCGACGCCGATAGTCATAGGCGATGAGTGCAACGTCCAGGACGGCGCGATATTCCACGGGCTGAAGGGCAGCTCCATAAAGCTCGGAAGGAAGGTAAGCGTCGCACACGGCGCTGTGATCCACGGCCCGCTGACGATCGGAGATGAGAGCTTCATCGGTTTCAACTCCGTTGTCCATGCGTCCACCGTGGGGGAAAGGTGCTTCATAGGCCACAGGGCGCTCGTGATGGGTGTTACTCTGAAGGATGGAAGCTTTGTGCCGCACGGAAGCGTTATCGACACCCAGGATAAAGCGGACGCCCTCGGACCGGTGCCCGATTCTCTGAAGGGCTTCAACGCTGAGGTCGTCGAGGTCAACTGCGAGTTCGCGAGTGGCTACAGAGCGGCGCGCTGAGCACAGGCGCTGGGTTAATCAAGAACCTGTGCATATTATTTTTTATGACACAGAAGTTCTACACACTTCCGGAGCTGCCATACAGCGCAAACGACATGGAGCCCTACATCTCCGAGGCGCAGCTCAGGCTGCACCACGATAAACACCATCTTGCATACGTCAATGGCGCGAACGCCATTCTCGAGAGACTCGATAAGGCCAGAAGAGATGGAGCGGAGATCGACCAGAAGTCAACGCTGAAGGAGCTGTCCTTCCACATTGGAGGGCATC
>Ga0209409_1001592_pt1 | contig 18983 bp, 21 predicted proteins | sample AD_JPNMR1_MetaG_FD_184424 | JGI IMG/M metagenome (GOLD analysis project Ga0209409, IMG submission 184424) | Active sludge microbial communities of municipal wastewater-treating anaerobic digesters from Japan - AD_JPNMR1_MetaG (SPAdes) (version 2) | ecosystem: Engineered > Bioreactor > Anaerobic...
TTTCATGCTGCCAGAACATAGCAGTTGTTGCTATGGCTGAAAAGAGAAGGTGGGTAGGGTGAAAAATATGGAATAGTTCCTCAGAGTAGTGAGACATATCATGTATCCCTAACATTTCTGTAATAATTGTAAAAATTCCTACAAACATAAGCCCGATACTTACGCTCAGAATAGAAAAAGGCAGGTGGTGTCTCAGTTCCTCCCATATATGTATATTTTTCCTTTCCATAGCCCCTCCTTTCAATAAAGATAGACATTTGCTGGTGGTTGTGTCTCCTTGACTTCATCAGCAAGAATGGTCGCTTTACCTTCTGTTAAACTACATCTTCCATAAACCTTTACCCATGAATTTTGTTTCAATTTTCCGGTGTCGGTATATTCAACATCAACCCCAAGGGGTGTGGCATCAGCCGCACAGCAGGTAATAAGGAACCGCACAAGTGTGAATTTTTCTGTGTCCTGGTTTTTTAAGACAAACCCCTCAACGGATATGTCTTTGCCATCAATCTCTTCCGGCTTATTTTTTGCAAGAGTAAGGAGCTGTTTTATGTTAAGTTTTTTGTATTTTCCTTCCGTTTCTAACTGTGCCTGTAGAATCTCTTTTATATCCCCTCCTGTAAATGCCTGACTGATACCCCTTTTTGCTGCTGCGAGGACTGGAAGGTTGTCAGGTCTTACAACTATTGCAAGCAGTACAGGAAAGAGAAATATCAAAAATGAGAGGGTGGATATAATACCTGCCATTTCAGAGCCCTCTTTCTTAAACCGTTTAATTTTGATGAAAAGCATTATAAGAAGTAAAAATGAAGCAAGGATGGTAAAAGGGAAAAACCTCCTGTTTATGTATATCTGTAATTTACCTGTTATCAATGTTATAGAAATAAAAGCAAACCATATAAATATTGTAATTGCCTGATAGAAATTTTTCTTTCTTAAAAGTTCCATTTACATCCCCCCTGTAAAAGTGCCAAGAATTCCAAGTATCAGAACAACAATGAAAATAGTGGGCAATAGTTTTAAGACAAATTTCTTTTTAAATGTTCCCAGATAAAGTATAGAAACAGTTATATTCATCATAGGACCAGCAACCATAAATGCAATTTTGGAGAAGGGAGGCAGGTGTGTGAACGAACTTGCAACAAATGCATCAGCAAAGGAGCAAAGAGAAAGTAATATTCCAAGTATCTGCATTAAGAATACAGAAAGGACTCTGTTTTCCGCCAGCGATATAAATGCCTCCCTTGATATAAATGTCTGGAATATCCCGGCTGCGATTGCACCAAGGACAAGGTATCTCCCCATCAACAAGAAGTCATTTTCTGCATGGTGGAAGATTTTTTCTATATTGGAAAGGTTGTGGTTATGAACACAGCACTCTGTTGAGGCGTCTTCTTTTATGATGTCTTTTTCATTAGATACTACTAAAGAAACTATTACTGCTGCAAGAAATGTCAGCAAAACTCTTCCAAAGGCAATCCGTCCGGAGTAAGAGAATGCGATAAGGGTTGAAAGTATTGTTATGGGATTTATAATAGGAGAGGCAAGCATATAACTTAAACCCCCGGAAGGAGATACACCTTTTTTAAGTATTCTTTTTGCCACAACGACGTTACCGCAGGAACATACAGGAAATAGAATGCCAAGGAAAGAGCCGGCAATTGCGGAGAGAAACCTGTTACGGGGGAGAATTTTACTGAGTTTTTCCTCTGAAACAAATACCTCTATCATTCCCGATATTATTGCACCGAGGAGTATAAAAGGGATTGCCTCAAGGAGTATTGCAGTGACAACTATGGTAAAAACCTGGAGTTTCGGATTTTTTAATACCTGTGGTATAACTCCTAAATTCCCTGAGTTCCACAGGTTGACTATGAGTAGAAAAAAGAAGATTCCTGCTACAAGCAATATCCTGCTTATAAAATTTTCTTTTTTCTTTTTCATAGGGAAAGTCCTTTCAATTATATATTATACCTTTTATCCGGCAAAGCACATCTCTGAATATCTGTATGTATTCAGGATATATCTCAACCAGCGGTACCCCATTTGAATATGCCACCGCAATCTCCTTTTTGAAGGGTATGGTTAAAAGTATCGGGATATCTTCCTTTATGCAGTATTCTTCCACTTTGTTGTCGCCTATATCTGCACGGTTGATAATAACCCCTGCCGGTACACTCATTTTTTTTGTCATCTCAACTGCAAGTTTAAGGTCATTCAACCCAAAAGGTGTCGGTTCAGTTACAAGTATGCAAAAGTCAGTATCTTTTACTGTCTGAACCACCGGACAGCCTGTTCCAGGTGGAGTATCTATAATATTGATTGTATCTCTCTTAATTTTTTTCTTCACCGCCCTTATCAAAGGTACAGGGTTCGCTTCAGATGGTCTAAGTTTTCCCTGAACAAACGGAAATAACCCTTTTACAGTCCCTTCTTTTACCACCCCTTTTTCAACATTTTCTTCATATATAGCATTTTCAGGACAAACAAGGGAGCAGACACCACAACTGTGACAGAGTTCATAAAAAAACAGAATCTTGTTGGTTGATTTAATCACAGATATAGCATTATAACGGCACATTTTACTGCAGAGCCCACAAAATTTACACTTTGAGATATTTACCTCTGGTTTGGAAATATAAACTGTTTCACTTTTTTTAATCTCCGGTTTCAAAAAGATATAACCGTTGGGTTCTTCCACATCGCAATCAAGAAACTGAACATCTTTTCCCAGAGATAAAGTTAGTGATGTAGCCACAAGTGTCTTGCCTGTTCCACCTTTTCCACTTGCTACCGTGATGGTCATCTTACCCCCTTACCATTCTTGTTCCGCACTTAGGACATAACATAGCAGAGCAGGGTATTCCTGCCTGATGTATTACTTTCTCATTGCAGGCAGGGCATATACAGAATCCTGCCGGTCCTGCTCCCCTTCTACCCCTTCTGTTTCCTGTCCCTCTCATCCTGCCTGTCATAGGTCCCTGTCCTGATGGTCCTGTGCCATCTCTTCCCGGCATATCACTCACCTCCTCTGTGGTCACATTCTGTTTTTTCTATTCCGTAGTTTTTACCTACCCCTGGCTCACATAAACTTTTCCCTGATTTAAGTTCACCTTTTACCAGTTTGTCTATCACATCTGTTATCCTGCCGGTTATACCCACAACTGTTTCTATCCCGTTACTCCTGAATAAGGATAATGCTCGTTCTCCAATACCACCGCAGATGATACAATTAACCCCTTTCTGATGTAAAAACTCAGGGAGATATCCGGGGTGATGTCCCGGGTTGTCCAAAACCTCTGTCTTTATAACTGTGCTATTTTCAATATCAACAATCGTAAAGGACGGACACCTTCCAAAGTGTGCGGATACAAAGTCACCATCAGTTGAAATAGCAAATCGCATAAAGCCCCCTTATAAAAGACCTTTTTTAAAGTTTTCAACAGCATTTTTGACCTTACCACTCACGCCTGTAACTGTTTTTATACCTGCCTGCTGAAGCACCCTTGATGCATTGGGACCAAGGTTTCCTGTAATAACAACCTCTACCCCTTTTTCTACCATCATTGTTGCATTCTGTATTCCAACCCCTCCTGTTCCTGACGCATTTGTATTGGGGATTGCCTCAAAGGTATCGGTGTCATAATCATACAGAATAAAATAGGCACATCTTCCAAACCTCTGGTCAACATTTGCCTCTAAGTTATCTCCATCCGATGTTATACAAATTTTCATAATAGCCCCCTTAAAGTTGTGCCTGCAGGGCGGTTTAACACCACCCTGCAGACAGGAGTGAAAGTTCACTCCACTACTTTGCTTCTTTCTCTAATTCTGCAATCCGTTTCTTCATCTCAGCCAGTTGTTCTTCCAGCATCTTTGTGTGTTCAAGAAGCAAATTTTTCTCTTCTTCCGGGCTTACCCTCCACACAGCATAAGGGTCAATAGCAGGAGGAACTGTTCCGTATGGTAAAGGGTAACCATAGAGTGCTGCACGCCTCCAGAACCATCTTCTGCCGAACCCCCTGCCAAATCCTATGCCTCTGCCAAAACCGACTCCGATATAAGGATTTGCGTAACCAGGAACTCCATAGCCGGCGCAGTATCCTGCTGCCCTACCTGTCATTGCTCCGAGTCCCAGCGGACCTGTTCCATCTCCAAATGGCATATCACTCACCTCCTTTCGTTACTGCACTCATTGCACAGTCCACAGAATTGAATAATGTGGGTTTTTATCTTGAACTTATATTTTTCAGAGAGTTCCTTTTCTACCTTTGTAAGCAACTCCTTTTCTTCATCGGTAAATTCGGTATAGTCAATAACCTTCCCGCAACTGTTACATACAAGGTGATGGTGATGTGGAACCTTTTTTGACTCCTCTGTCATCTCATACCTTGCCTTTCCATCACCAAAGTCAAACTTCTGAATAATGCCCATTCTTGTTAAAAGGTCAAGGGTTCTGTAGACAGTGGCAAAACCTATAGCAGGATTTACTCTGTGTGCGAGAAAAAAAATCTCTTCTGCACTGGGATGATGTTTGCCACTTCTTGAAAGGATATTCAAGACAGCCATCCTTGCTTGTGTCATTCTCATTCCCTCTTCCATCATCCTCTTATGTATCCATGGATTTCCATATCTCATTTTCCTCTCCTTATTGATATTAATTCTCATTATCATTATACCCTTAAAAAAAACTTTGTCAAGAGATTGCTTGAGTTGAATATATACCTGTATATCTAAAATTCTGCAGGAAAAATTATGGGAGGAGGTTTTCAAGGGGGATTCTGCCCCAGAGTTTTGCAAGAGAGAATGCCTCTGCATATTCAACACCACACTGGAATCCTCTGAATCCGGAAATTTTTTCTATCATCTTTACAGGGTCTGACTGGTGATGTCCTGAAAGCCACTTATACTGACTTTCGTGGGTAAGTAACATCTTCTTTTTAATCTCAAAAAACTCAGTAATATCAACATAATGTGTGGGTTCAAATCCAAAGCCAGCCATAGTGTCCATATAGTATATCGGAGTAATCTTTTCCCATGCAGGATACTTTGTCTTATAAAGAGGAAGTGTAGCGGTAAATGCAGCGTCAAATACAAGTTGTCCTGTAATTGTATGGTCAGGCATATAGTCGTTAACACTGTGGGTGATTATTACATCAGGTTTTGCATATCTTATAATATCCACAAGTGCTATCCGCATTTCTTTTGTGGGATAAAGGTCAAGGTCACCTGCAATAGGACCGAGTGCTTCTGCCCCTATGAGTGAAGCCGATTTTTTTGCTTCAGCGTCCCTTATTTTTGCAAGTTCCTCAGGGGCGATGTTTTTCCCTCCCATATTTCCACTGCAGAGGTGAGCCATAAAGACCTTATGCCCTTTTTTTGAGTATTTTGCAAGTGTGCCACCGCATAGAATTTCAAGGTCATCCGGATGTGCTCCTATTGCAAGAACATTCATCCTTTCCTCCTTTTTCAGTTACATTCAGGGATTAAAGGTCCTGCGAGTTCTCTTAAGAAAAAGAGTTTACCTGGAAGTGTCGGCATAAAACTGCTCGGTACCCATATATCAGGACCATATCTCAAAGTAACCCACAAACTCATTCCCTGCCACATCATCCCTCTTCCAAGTGTTCCATCAGCACCACCTATGATTTTATCTGCTTTGAGAAAAATACCGGGTCCTATTGTATTTGCAAAGCAGGGAACAAGGGTTGTCCTGCTTTTGAAACTTGTTATAGCGTTCTGCTCAATGGTGAGAGGGTGTAATTTTGCACCAAGGCGGTACTCCTGTTTCTTCCACTCTGTTTCTGACTTAAACTCTGCAGCAAAGTGTGGTTCCCAGAATGCGATATGAAATACTCTTCCTATTCCAAATATAACAACGAGTTTTGCACCCTTTTTTCGTAAATCATTTATCTTCTCTGGATATTCAGGAAGCATCTTTTTTGTAGCGAAGTGTCTTTGTTTTGCAGGGATGGTAAGATTACCAAGTGGTCCATAAAATGCATCTTCCATTGCGTTCTGGAATGCGCCTGGATTGGAAGGTGGCAGGGTATTACCTTCCCTATCACTCCATTCATCCATATTGAAGCCATATATATGTTTACAGTCAACATTCCACTCCTTAAGGAAATATACAATCCACTGATACATACCCATAGGACCTACAGGAAGTATAAGGATAAGTTTTCTCTGTTCTTCTTTGCATTTACGAATTTCTAACGCTATCTCGTGTCCCATCTTTGTGTTAAACTCTTCAAGCGTCTCACAGGGAACAGGGAAGAAGTTTTTATTCCACCATTTCTGCCTTTCAGTAATCTTTTCAGGCGGGTTGTTACAGCATCCATCCATCTTTTTTAGGTCCCATCCAGCAGGAAAGAAATTTTCCAGCAGAGACCCTTTTATTGTAGTTATCAGGTCCATTGTCGCCTCCTTTACTCCGCTTTACACTGCACTTTTCCTTGTATCTCTCTCCTGTGCAGTGTTATGTTTCTTTCAAATGCAGGGGGTTGTTTTTTCCTCTCGCCCCTTAATCCTGCGGATACCATAACCCATCAAAAGTATTAAAATTTCTATGCCGCAAGATATATTTACCATAAAATTACATTTTTGTAAAAAGTTTGACATACTCAATTATTTATATTATTGTAAATAATAAAAAAACACAAGGGGGTAAAATGGAAAAATTAGCGATAGAAGGTGGAAAGCCAGTTAATACGGAGAAGTTTCCAATGTGGCCATCATTCTCAGAAAAGTCCATCCAGAAGGTAGCGGAACCACTGAAAACAGGGAAGGTTAACTACTGGACAGGGGAAATCGGAATGAAGTTTGAGGAAGAATGGGCAAGGTGGAACGGTGCAAAGTATGCAGTAACCACTACAAATGGAACAAGCGCACTCCATACTGCTGTATCAGCACTCGGGATAGGACCGGGTGATGAAGTGATATGCCCTTCCTATTCATTTATAGCCTCTTCTTTCTGTATCCTTCAGGCAGGGGCATTACCTGTCTTTGCTGATGTTGACGAATCACATACGCTTGACCCGAAAGGTATAGAGCCACTTATAAATGAACGGACAAGGGCTATAATTGTTGTCCATCTTTATGGCGTTGTTGCGGATATGGACCCTATAATGAAGATTGCGAAGAAGCATAACCTTTTCGTGATAGAGGACTGTGCCCAGTGTTTTGGTGGGGTTTATAAAGGTAAAAAAACAGGGACTATTGGAGATATAGGTTGCTTCAGTTTCTGCCAGAGCAAGCACTTTACCACAGGCGGAGAGGGGGGTGCTGTTATTACTGACAATGAAGATTTATGGTGGGAGTGCAGGTCTTTCAGGGACCATGGATATGATGTGAAAGAGCGTCTGCGACTCCTTGAACTTGAAGCAAAACTTACATATATCCACAAAAGGGTCGGTTTCAATTACAGGATGACAGAGATTCAATCATTGATAGGACTTTGTGAACTTGAGCGTCTTGATACATGGAATCTTCCCAGCAGAAGAAGAAATGCAAGATTTTTAATAGATGCGCTGAAAGACCATCCGCTTGTTCTTTATCCACCTGTTGATACAGATGAAAGACAGAATGCCTTCTGGTGGGTTCCTTTTGTTCTTGATGCTGACAGATTAAAGGTTCCTATAAAGCAATTTGTTGCAGCGATAGAGGCGGAAGGAGTTCCTGTATACGGAGTTCAGTGGCCTGAGATGTATAAGGAAGAGGCGTATGTCCAGAGAAATGGATTTGGCCGTCTGAAATATCCTTTTAATGACCCCAGTGCGAGAAAGATTGACTATACAAAGTTTGACTGTAAAAAGGCACAGTGGCTTGAGGCAAGGACGATGAACTTCTTCCCGCATCCTGTGTATGAAATAAAGCATATGGAAAAGTGTGTTGATGCGTTTAATAAGGTTGCGAAGGCGTATATGAAGTAGGAAGTTAAAAGTAATAAGTAATAAGTCAAAAGTCAAAAGTAATAAGTCAAAACTTAAAAGTCAAAAGTAAAAAGTCAAAAGTAATAAGTCAAAAGTAATAAGTCAAAAGTAATAAGTAATAAGGCAAAAGGAAAAAGTAAAAGAGGGGTGGATATGAAAAAGGTAAGGATGGGTGTTATAGGAGCAGGTGGTATTGCCTACAGAAGAACTATTCCAGGAATGTTAAAGGCAAAGAATATTTCTCTTGTTGCTGTTATGGATGTTATGGGTATTGAAAAAGTAGCAAAAGAGTTTAATGTCCCTAAGGCATATACAAAAGAAGAGGATATTGTAAATGACACGGAAGTAGATGCGGTTTATATTGCCACTCCTGTATATCTCCACTTAAAACAGATAAAAATGGCTGCTGAGAGAGGCAAGCATATACTCTGTGAAAAGGCACTTGCCTGTAATTTAAAAGAGGTAAAGGAGGCAGTGAATATCTGTAAGAAAAATGGGGTGTTCCTTCAGGAAGGGTATATGATGAAGTTCCACGGGGCACATATAAAAATCAGAGAACTTATAAATAAAGGTATGCTTGGAAAGGTTGTGTATATAAGGGCACAACTTTCCTGCTGGTATCCACCTATAGAAGGAGCGTGGAGGCAGGATCCAAAGAAGGGTGGAGGAGGCGCGCTGATAGATATGGCGACACACCTTTACGACCTGATAGAGTTTTTTACAGATGATAGGATAAAATGGGTTTCAGCCATTGCAAATAGCCAGGTACAGAATTATAAATCAGAGGACTCATCAACCACACTTTTAGAACTTACATCAGGAACACATGCAACGGTTGACTGTTTCTTCTGTATCCCTGATGAGGCGTCCAGAACACGACTTGAGATATATGGTTCTCAGGGGAGCATCTTTACAGAAGGTACAATAGGACAGAGTGTTGGTGGAACAATGGAGGGTATTTTTGGGCTGGGTGCAGGTGGATATGATGCAAAACAGAGCAAGGATGTGTTGCGTAAATTCAGAAAAATTCCTTTCAGAAAGATAAATCCATATACAGCAGAGTGTGAGTACTTTGCTGACTGCATATTGCAAAAAAGACCCCCTGAGATAAATGGTTCTGAAAATGCACTTCATATAGCGGAAGTAACTGAAAAAGCATACGCATCATATAAAAACAAAAAATTTTTGAAGGTAAGGGATATATCGTAGGTTTATTTAATGGACATCAGGAAGAGTAGCAGGGCTGCTGGAAAAATTTTCCTGAGATTCGTGGAAGATAAGTTTTGAGTATTCAGATAACAGGTTATATTTTCTTTCCCATGTTGTGTACATAAATCCACGAATACCTGGAATGTTTTTTGAAGTCTCAAGCCATTTTTGAACATCTTCAAGGTCTTCTGCATCATAATAGTTTGCAATCAAAATTTTAAACTTGTGTTCAGAAAAAAATCTCAAACTTTTCTCTCTTGGCTTTCCACCCCATACAGCGATAATAATATCTTCTGGTATATAATTCCAGGAGCTGGTAAAATCACCTTTTACAAGATAGTAATCTGGTCTTGCGTTGTGATTTGGGTCAAACATATCTGACCATATATAAACTTCTACTTCCGGGTTATATCTTTTTAATATCTCAACCTGTTTCTTTACGCATTCTCCGAGGAGTTGTGCCATATCTTTACCTTCACATGCTTTACAGGTTCCTCCCATCCTTATTTCATCTGCATTAAGAATAACCTTTTTATATTTTATTTTTTTCCATAATAATTCTGCTTCAAGGTTAAATATCTCATAAACTTCTGGTTCTGCCATACAGACAGTTACCTGGCTGTCATATATTAGCATAGGGTGATACCAATTTACTCTCAGATATTGCCCATCCTTAATTCTGCTCCCTGGTAAAATTTTAATTTTGGGTTCAGGATAGTCAAAATCCCTTCTATATGGGTTCATATAAGGGTCTGTAATTTTTTCGTAGTCCTCCCCTTCTTCATACAGAATACTTCCATCCTCACTTTTGACAGACACAGGCGTTCCAGGACGACGAAGGACATTATAAAGTCCCACTTCCTCTATCTTCCAATCATCAATCCAGAATTTCCCCTCTTTTCCTTCCCATATGCCTGCATAAACTTTTAGTGAATTAAATTCCATACTGTTAAATATCATAGTGAGTTTTCTCCAATCGGTATTGGGTGGTAGATTGAAAGAACGGGGGGCAATATCGCGGCTACCGGCAAGAACCACGAGTCGGAAATTTCCTGATGGTCTTAGGTTTTCTGTTTTAACCCATATACTTAATTTATAGCATCTATATGGCAGAACCTTAATTTCCTGCATTATCCTTCCATGTCCATAGGGTGAAATTTTAAAATTCTCAAATCTTAATGATGTATTTCCTGTATGTTTAATCTCTGTATCCACAAAACTTATTTTTCCTGGCTCGTCATGAAACCTGTAATTTTTAACTCTATTGCCTTCATATTCCTCAAACCCACCATTTAAAATTTCAATATTTCCCTCAGGGATATGGATACCTTCATTCCTTTTAACAACAAAAAGAGCATCCTTCACAGGTAGGCCCTCTGCAAGGTTTCTATTATGGTTAAGGATTCCTCCTCCATATCCAATGGAGAAGATGGAAGGTATAAGTTCAATGTTAAAGGCATCACAGGTCCTTTTTATCTTTTCAATGTTTTCAAGATACTGGTTATTCTGTAAGGAAAAAGAGTCAAGTCCACCTGATAGAACAATACCATTATAATTATTTCGGGAGGCACTTTCAATTAATGAAATGACCTTTTCAACTTCCATATCCTGCGTCAGGTTAAATCCGAATACCCATAAAAACCTATCCCTGTAATTTTCAGAAAAACAAAGGCAGATAAAGACCAGAAAGCAGATAACAGTTTTTTTCATATTTTCATTACTGTACAAGTATAATCAGTATGCGGACTATCAGTGAAGCAGAGAGAAAAGAGAACAGCAGCATATAGCCAAGAGAGATTAAAACTGTCGTCTTGCTTCTCGCAGAACTCCTCATAATGGAAGAGAGGTTTGTAGTGAAGACAGCGAGAATTGAAATAGCCCAGATAGCAAGGCCAAGAAAGAAAAAGACCTTTAAACTTTCCATTATCCTCCTTTTATAAATGATTAACCCTTCCTCTATTTTTTATTATATACCTCTGTCCTGTTTTGTCAAAGTAGTATTTATAAAAAGATAAATTCTTCATTCAGAGGAGGAGTAATTCTTTTGCCTATCAATTTTTTCAGCCGTTTTTTATAGAGATATCTCTTGCTCTTCATTACCTGTCTTATTGCAGGGATGTTTTCTTTTGTTATTTCTTTCCCTTTTTCTACTGCATAATTATATTTTGAAAATTCATCCCATTTCATATTCTCAAGTGCAGGGTTTAATACAACATCAGCCATCTCTTTGTTATACAGGTCAAATCTAAAGGCAATAAGTTCGTCTATATAAAGGTGAAGATTGACAGCAGAACCTATCTTTTTTTCAGGAGAAGGTGGGTTACTTATATCAATCGCAATAATGTTTTCCACTCCCGAAAGGACGGCACATTTCACAGGCAGTCGGTTTGTAATACCACCATCTATAAGTACCATATCATTGTATTCAAATGGTGGAAAAATTCCAGGAATAGAGCAGGAGGCAAGGACCCCCTTCCACAGAGGTCCACTCTGGATATAAACATCTCTGCCTGATATAAGGTCAAATGCGACTGCAATGAGTTTTACTGACAGGTCCTCAAACTTTATATTTCCAAATAGTTCCCTGAAAACTGGCTCCACATCTTCTTTCCGGACAAGTGCATTATCTCTTAATATCTTTATAAACATCATATTCCTTTTTATGTTTGAGAGAACATTGGCGAAAAATCCCTGTTTCTGCTCCATTTCCAAAGGGTTGAGTTTCAGTCTTTTAAGTATTTTGAATTCTCGTGTTTCATCTATCTTCTCAAGTTCTTTTATTCTTCCTGAGTAGAGTGCATATAAACTGCCCGCGATAGACCCTGAAGATGTTCCGCATATTATATCAGGACGTAGATTTTCCTGTTCAAGAGTTATTATCGCACCGATATGCGCAAATCCCTTTGCTCCACCACCTCCTAACACAAGTGCATTTCTGTATAGCATTTTCTATCCCTTTTTATTGGAAAGTATATACCAGTAGGCAGAAAGGTTCTTTTCAATAATCTCTCTATCAGGAAATTTATCTTTTAGAAGTGTATAGAATTTTTTATTGTGCCGCTTCTCTATTCTGTGAAGGACCTCGTGGAAGACAATGTATTCAATATATCTTTCAGGAAGAAACATTAAAATTGTATTTATAATTATTTCTCCATCACTACTGCAACTGCCCCACCTGCTTTTCAGTTTTTTAAATTTTATCTGAGAGACGGAAACATTAAGTTCTCTGGCAAATACAGATATCTTTTCATTGACAAAATTCTGGAAGGTTATAATATTAGCATTTTTGTTGATGGTAAGACATTTTGCGCGTTTCTGTATTTCATCAAATCTTTCTATCTGTTTCAGTATCCATCTTCTATGTTGATTTATAAGTGTATCACCATTCCAGTAATTTTCAGGAAGAATAACATTAAGAGTACCGTTTTCAAATTCCAGCCGTGCTGACCTTATTTTTCTGTATATCTTTTTATAAATGACAAATCTATTTTCTATCCGTATCTTTTCACATTTCACATTTATCTCTTTTTATTATCCCTTAATTACTGCAATGGGTGCCATTCGTGCTATTTTTCTTGAGAGACCTGCGCCTTCAACTACTTTTACAACCTCGTCTATATCTTTGTAAGCTTCGGGCATCTCTTCTGCAAGTCCTTTTCTGCTCACACCCCTTGCAAGTATGCCTTTCCTTGCAAGTTCATCAGATATATCCCTGTTTCTGCTTTCCTTGATTGCCTGGTGTCTTGACATCATCCTTCCTGCTCCGTGACAGGTACTGCCCCACGTCTCTTCCATTGCCTTTTCAGTTCCAACAAGTATGTAAGAACAGGTACCCATAGTGCCTGGAATAATAACCGGCTGTCCTGTATTTTTATATCTTTCAGGGAGTGCTGGATGTCCCTTTGGAAATGCGCGGGTTGCTCCTTTTCTATGTATATAGAGCCATCTCTCCATCCCATCAACATTGTGCTTTTCAAGGTTACAGATATTATGAGCCACGTCGTATACAGTATACATTTCTAATTTTTCCCAGGGTACTTTTAATACCTGTGTAAATGTTTCTCTTATCCAGTGAGCTATGAGCTGTCTATTGGCGAAGGCATAATTGGCTGCTGCATTCATTGCCTGGAAATAGTGTTTCCCTTCTTTTGAGTTTGTAGGAGCGCACGCGAGTTGTCTGTCAGGCAGTTTTATACCATATTCTGCTGCAACCTTTCCAAATCTATCCAGATAGTCCTCGCATATCTGATATCCAAAGCCACGACTTCCTGAATGTACCATAATGGTTATCTGTCCTTCAAAGATACCGAAGGCATCTGCTATTTCTTTATCATATATATCTATTACTTTTTGTATTTCAAGAAAGTGGTTGCCTGAACCTAAAGTCCCCAGCTGGGATGTTCCTCTTTCATAGGCACGATTGCTTATAACATCAGGGTTGGCATCTTTTTTTGTTCCATAGTCCTCAATACTTTCTATGTCCTGATGTGTTCCAAAACCATTTTTTAATGCCCATAAGGCGCCTTCTACGACTACTTTTTCAAGGTCTTTTCTTTTAAGAGATAGTTTTCCTTCAGAACCAACTCCTGAAGGTATATTGGTGAACAACAGATTTACTATGTCGTCCAGTCGGTTTTTTATATCAGACACAAGCATATTTGTTCTAAGAAGCCGGATTCCACAGTTTATATCATACCCGACAAATCCAGGGACTATTACACCTTTTTCAGCGTCAAATGCGCCAACCCCTCCTATTGGTGCTCCATAACCCCAGTGGACATCGGGCATAGCTAAACTGTATTTTAGAATTCCACGTAGTTTAGCAACATTTATCACCTGTAAAGGAGCGTTATCCGAAAGTGCCTTGTCCAGAAGTTTTTCGGAGATATAAAGCACTCCCGGAACCCGCATATCTTCTTTTCTGGGAATCAACCACTTATATTCACTAACCTTTTCTATATCTTTTAGTTCCATAGGGAATGAATGAATGTTAAGTAATAAGGCAAAAGTAATAACTCAAAACTAATAACTAATAAGTAAAAAGTCAAAAGTAATAAGTAATAAGTCATAAGTCAAAAGTCAAAAGTCATAAGTCAAAAGTCAAAAGTAATAAGTAATAAGTCAAAAGTAAAAAGTCAAAAGTCAAAAGTAATAAGTAAAAAGTGCCAACGATTCTTTTTATTCTCTACTTATGTTTACTATATTCCATCCTGCCTCTAAACTATTTTTGCTAAGGTCCGCTATCTCTTTTGAATGAAAAGCCTGTTCTATACCATAATATAAACTTTTAATTGCCAGAGGAAAAAAGAAATGGTCTATAATGTAACCTGTTGCTCCTGTTGCTACCATATTGGCGGTCTTTATACTACCTAAACGTTCTGCAATTTCACTGGCTTCAATCTCTATGGTCTTTCCTTTAGAGGGATTAAATTTTTTAACAAGGGAAGAGTTCAGTATTACAAATGCATCTTTTTTAAGGTATCCGCGCAACATTCGGTATGAATTAGTATCCATAAAAACACCGATATCTATCTCAGTACTTACAGGAGATACAATATCTTCGGCTGAATAAATGACAATGGTACAGTATACATAACCGCCGCGCATTTCTGCTCCATATGAGGGCAGACAGGTTACATTCATATTCTGCCGTATAGATGCATAAGAAAGAACTTTTCCTGCTGTTAATATCCCCTGTCCGCCAGAACCACCTATAATAATTCTTGCCTTGGCCATTATGTCCACCATGCCTTTGGTTTTGGCTGTCTTATGATAACTCCTTTCAGGAAGTCCACTGCTTTCTTTAATCCTTCATCAGTACTCATTAAACTATCTTCGTGTTCTATACTGAGGGTCCCATCATAGCCAATAAGTCGTAGATTTGAAACAAAGGCATTCCAGAAGTCATAGTTATGTCCATAACCAACTGTTCTGAATATCCAGGAGCGATTTATCTCATCAAGATATGTCTTTGTATCTAACACTCCATTAACCGAGGTATTATAAGGGTCTATCCTCGTATCTTTTGCGTGGACGTGATAGATGGCGCCCTTAAGTTTTCTTACCGCTGCAACAGGGTCTATTCCCTGCCAGAATAGATGACTTGGGTCAAAGTTGGCTCCTATCTCTTTACCTGCTGCGTCACGCAATTTAATCAGTGTTTCAGGGTTGTAGACAACAAATCCAGGATGCATCTCCAGACAGAGCTCTTTTATATTATGGTCTTTTGCGAATTTCACCTCTTCCTTCCAGTAAGGAATAACCTTTTTTTCCCACTGCCACTTTAATATCGTGGAAAAGTCATCTGGCCAGGGGCAGGTAACCCAGTTGGGATATTTTGCATCTTCACTATCACCAGGACAACCTGAAAAGGTTATAATGCGTGGAACCCCTAATTTTTCTGCCAGCAGGATGGTCTTTCTCTGAACATCCCTGTGGGCATCCCTTATCTTTTTGTCGGGATGGAGAGGGTTACCATGACAGGATAGTGCTGATATCTCAAGTCCCCTCCTTTCAACCGCTTCTTTGAACCTTTTTATCTCATCCGGCTTCTGGAGAAGTTTTTCTGGATTACAGTGGCTGTTTCCAGGATAATTACCTGTGCCTATTTCAACTGTGTCCAGCCCCAACTCTTTTACCTTATCCAGCGCTTCTTCAAAACTTTTGTCTCCAAAAAGTACTAAAAAGACGCCTAATTTCATTTTCCCTCCTTTACCCCGTAATCTACTCTGCGTATCACGCCTTGTTCGGGGTCTTGATTTTTTATCCTGCACTCATCCTTTCAATTAACGGATTTGTCTGTATTTGTATTTTATCATATACAGTATCTAAATCAATTTTAAAACTGATATTTTTCTGGTATAATCCTTTCTATGGTTTCATATAATTTTTTTCTTTCAGGCAAGTTTGCGGGACAGAGAAAAAGGGCGGATAACTTCCTGTGGTTTATAAGCATATTTTCTATTGCCGGAATTGCCATAGGAGTTATTGCCCTTATGCTTGTGATAGGTGTGATGAGTGGTTTTTCCAGAGAGTTAAAAAGGAAGATTATAGGTGCATATCCTCTTATCACAGTAGAAGGCAGACCGTATATCCATAACTACCAGCAGATAATGGAGAAGGTCTCAAAAGGTGTTCCTGAGGTAAAAGGTATAGCCCCCTATATTTCAACACAGGTGATATATAAGTCCAGCAGATATATGATGGGCGGTATTTTAAGAGGGGTTGACCCTGCACTTGAAGATAATGTTACCAATATAGAAAAATTTCTGAAGAAAGGAGAGATGAAAGACCTTTCAAAAGGGATTTTTTTAGGGAGTGAGATTGCAAAGGAACTTGAGGTGGATGTGGGGGATGAGATATTTATCATTACAGGTATTATAGCAAGAGAAAAGAAAGAAGTTGTAACAGGGATAGTTGAGTCAGGCATCTATGCCTTTGACTCATCTATGGGATTTTTTTCACTGAAAGACCCAGTTTTGAGTTATGGCAATGTTGTCCATGGTATAGGAATCAGAATAGACAATATCTATGCCTCAGAGGATGTAGCGAAGAAAATCAGGAGATTACTTGAAGGGGAATATACAGTTTCCACATGGATACAGAAAAACAAAATTCTTTTCGCAGCACTTGCTATGGAGAGAAAGGCAATGGCAATTATACTGGGGCTTATAATACTTGTGGCCTCTTTCAATATCTCTTCTACACTTATGATAACTGTTTACAGAAAAGTAAAAGAGATAGGAATTCTGCGGGCGCTGGGACTTTCTTCAAAGGACATAGAAAAGATATTTATCTATCAGGGATTAATACTCGGAGGTAAAGGTCTGATATATGGACTTATCACAGGTGGATTTCTTGCATATCTGTTAAGAAGGTATCAGTTTATAAGGATACCGGAGTTTATATACGACCTTTCCCGTCTTCCAATAGAGGTTTCCACCTCTGATATATGCTGGATTGTAATCTCTGTGCTTGTGATTGTAACACTTGCCAGTTTATATCCTGCAAGACGGGCAGCAAGGTTAAATCCTAATGAGGCAATAAGAAATGGATAAACTTTCCTGTAAAAATATCACAAAGGAATATCCCGGGGGGATTACTGCTTTAAGGAATGTTAGTGTAGAGGTGAAAAGGGGTGATATAGTGGTGGTTATGGGACCTTCCGGTTCAGGTAAAACAACACTGATAAATATACTTGGACTTCTTGATGTTCCTACCGAAGGGAGCGTTTATCTTGATGGAAGAGAGATAAACAGGTTGAACGAAAAGGAAAAGTGTGAGATAATGAACAATTCATTTGGATTTATTTTTCAGTTTTTTTATCTAATACCGGAACTCACAGCAATTGAAAATGTTATGTTGCCGCTATGGATAAAAGAAAAGTCCTGTAGAAAAATTAAAACTTATTATGAGGAAGCAGAGAAACTTCTTGGAGAATTTAACCTCCTGAAAAGAAAGGATGCATATCCATCCCATCTTTCCGGCGGAGAGATGCAAAAGGTTGCTATATGCAGAAGTTTAATATGCAGCCCTGATATAATTTTTGCAGATGAACCGACAGGCAGTATTGATAGAGAGTCATCAGATATGTTTTTTAACTTTGTACAACTGCTTAACAAGAAAAAAGGGATGACATTTTTTATAGGGACACATAACGAAAAATTTTTACAGTTTGCCACAAAAGTAGTATATTTAAACAATGGAGAGATAGAGAAAATAAAGGAGTGAAGATATGGGACTGCTTATATATTTTAATGGTAAGTTAATACCTGAAGAGGAAGCAAAGGTGTCTATCTTTGACCATGGATTGTTATATGGTGATGGTGTTTTTGAAGGTATCAGGGGATATAATGGAAGAATTTTTAAGCTGGATGAGCACCTTTCCCGTCTTTATGCATCTGCAAAGGCAATAATGCTTGATGTTCCGCTTGAATTCTCCGAACTTAAAGATGCTATTATCCAGACAGTAAGAGCTAATAAATTGCGGGATAGTTATATAAGGGTTGTTGTTACAAGAGGGGTGGGGGACCTGGGACTTGACCCTGAAAAGTGTAAGATTCCGACGCTTTTCGTCATAGCCAGTAAAATAGAGCTATATCCCGCAGATATCTACGAAAAAGGTTTAGATGTAATAACAGCAGCGACCAGAAGAAATCTTACTGAAGCAATAAATCCCGCTGTAAAGTCCTTAAACTATCTCAATAACATTATGGCAAAGATAGAAGCAAACAATGCAGGCGCATCAGAAGCACTTATGCTTAATTATGAAGGGTATGTAACCGAATGTACAGGAGAAAATATATTTATTGTTTCCAGAGGTAATTTAGTTACACCCCCCGTTTCAGCCGGAGTCCTTCCAGGAATTACAAGAGATACTGTTAAGGAAATTGCCACCGAAATAGGACTTGAAGTGAAAGAAATGAATATAACAAGATATGATATATTCACGGCAGAAGAATGTTTTCTAACAGGCACAGCCGCAGAGATAGTTCCTGTTATATCTCTTGACGGCAGGATAATAGGAACAGGCAAACCTGGCGAGATAACAAATAAAATAAGAAAAGAGTATTCTTTATTGACAGCGTCAGAAGGAGTACCCGTATACGAATAAAACTGGTAAAAATCCAGAAAATAAGGTATAATAATAGTGCAAAAGTAATAAGTTAAAAAGAGAGGGTTAAAAAGAAGTGAAGAAAAATTTTCAGGAAAATATCCTGAAAAGGAAAAAAGATGTTTGAAAGATTTACAGAAAGGGTAAAGGTTCTCCTGGATTCTGCAAGGAAAGAGGCGCTTAAATACGGGCATAACAGGATTGAGCCAGAGCATATCTTCCTTGCAATG
>Ga0209409_1001602_pt1 | contig 18888 bp, 13 predicted proteins | sample AD_JPNMR1_MetaG_FD_184424 | JGI IMG/M metagenome (GOLD analysis project Ga0209409, IMG submission 184424) | Active sludge microbial communities of municipal wastewater-treating anaerobic digesters from Japan - AD_JPNMR1_MetaG (SPAdes) (version 2) | ecosystem: Engineered > Bioreactor > Anaerobic...
AGTCCTTCTCCCGCCTCTTTTCATAAAGGTGTTTTTTCCTTAATACCGGAATCATCAATAAAATTATTTCCCTAACAATAACTGAAAGATCTTTATTTTTCTTTTCTTTCAAATATTTAATTTTATCAAATAGAGATTTATTCAATACAAAATCAAATTCCTTCATATTTAATCCTCCTCTTAAAAAAAATATTTCTATATATTAATCACAAAAATTTTGACACTTTCTTAAAATCGCTGAAGAATAAAGTTATTCCAGTCTTTTTGCTGGAATTATTTCAAGCATCCATACTGGAAAAAATAAGAAGTAATATTGTTTTAATCATTTTCAGCGATTATGAAGTTTTCTCAAAATTTTAAGAAAATCCTTTACAACTTTTAGAAAAAAAAATTAAAGAATTTTTGCCTAATAATAAAATCATACCTTTTAATTACAATTTATCTCATGTTATTGACAAAAATTTAAAAAAATGACAAGGTATACAAAATATTTTTTAAGGAATAAAAATGGCATTAAATTTATTTAAAAATAAATACAATAATTACCCTGTGTTATTTTTACATGGCCTTGCTGGAACTCTTAAGGACTGGGAAAAGACCATAACAAAAATTTCTAATGTATATTATGAAATGAGATTTTTTGATAGAGAAAAAATATATCATAACTATTTTGGAGATAACAAAGAGAAAAGATTCTGGAATTTATCTTATTATTCGATGAATTTACTCGATGATTCTCTTTATGGAAATCTAAATATATTTGCTTTAAGATTAAAAAAAATGATAGACAAGATTTTATTTATGACAAAACAGGATAAGGTAGTAATTATTGCTCATAGTATGGGTGGTTTAATTTCGAGAAGATATATGGTCTTAAATCAAGATTGCTGGAATAGTGTGTATAAAATACTAACTGTTGCAACACCTCATAGAGGTTTTGGTATATCACTTGGAGTTATTCAGCAATTAAGAGATTTAAAAAGAAATAGCAAATTCATAACAAAACTTGATGAAAAATGGAATAATTTTTATGATAAAAATAGAGATAAAAAATGGGGAGTAGTGGGAGCAATAGATGTAAAGGCTGGTTATAGTATAGAAAATGATCCAAATGCTACTGATTCTGGTGGAATAGGATTTGTAGAAATATCCTCTTCAATACCTTATGATGAATGGAAAGATGCAATTAGTAACAATATTGAAAAAGAATCTTATGATACTCAAAATTTTGGTTTTAGAATAGCCGTTAAGGCAAATCATACATCAGTTATGTTGAGTGAAGGTGTTTTTAAAGGAATAGCATGGGCAATGAAATAGATTTATGATAAAATTTATTAATAAAATTTAAAAATATCCGATATCTATTTTAGTGTAAAAATTATTTAATTGGGGGAGACCATGTTAGAAAGAGAACCTAATTTTGAAAATTTAAAAGAGGATCTATTAAATTTAAAAACAAATCATTATCTTGTAGGTCTAAAAGGTGGCACAGAAGTTGAGGCAATGACATTTGAAGAGATAAAGGTAATGAAAGAAATCTCTAATGGAATTGTGCCAATGACAGTTAAAATTGGTGGTCCTGAGGCAAGAAATGATATTAATTATATGCTTTCAATAGGTATTGATAAAATTTTAGCCCCCATGATAGAATCCCCTTATGGCTTAAAAAATTTTGTAGAGACAATGGAAGAATTAGATAAAGAACATAAAGCAAAATTTGCAATCAATATGGAGACAATATTTGCCTATTCTAATATACACTACATATTTCAATCCCCTTATTTCTGGATGATAGAACAGGTTACTGTTGGCAGGACTGATCTTTCTGGCTCAATGAATAGGGATCCAGATGATTTTGAGGTTTTAAAAATTACCAAAAGAATAATAGAACTTGCAAAATTTTATAATAAAAAAACATCTATTGGGGGTAAGGTCGACTCAGTAAATGCTATTAATCTAAAAGAGAGCATAAATTCAGATTATTTAAACACAAGACATATGGTTGTTTCAACAGAATCTCTTGATATTTCTGATGATATAAGGTTTGCTCTTATATGGGAGAAAAATTTCTATACATATTTAAAATCTATTTTTCCAGAGAGAGCAGAGTTGTACAATAAAAGAATAACATCAATCAATGTTCGATCCATTAATGTTCATGCCAAAGAAAAGGCCACAGTTTAATATTTACTTTTCTAAAGCTTCTATTCTCTTTAATATCGAAGGATGTGAGTAATAAAACCACTCATAAAAAGGATGGGGATAAATATTTGAAAGATTTTCAACTGTTAATTTCTTTAAAGCACTAATAAATGGTAAAGAGGTTCCAATCTGTTCTTTTGCAAATTTATCAGCCTGATATTTATTTTTTCTTGAAAAATACGATTTTATCGGCATTAAAAATATAGAAATTTGTGAAGATATTATCCATACATACAATAATCCTATCAACGGAACAACATCATTTATTTTAAATGTTTCATATAGAAGTGGAAGATTAATAAATATTTTTGTAAGAAATAGCCCAATCAAAGACATTAAAGAGGAAAATATTATATTTTTTAAGATATGCTTGTATTTGAAATGTCCTAATTCATGAGAAATTATTGCAAGAATTTCATCATCTGTATAATTTTGAAGCAAGGTGTCAAAAAGTACTATTCTTTTTGTCTTTCCCAATCCTATAAAATAGGCATTGGAGTGAGTTGTTCTTTTTGATTCATCCATTTGAAATATCCCTTTTGATGTAAAGCCACACTTTTTTACAAGATCTTCTATTTTTTGATTTAATTCTAAATTTTTTAAAGGCTCAAATTTGTTGAATAAAGGGGCTATTAATGTTGGATATATTATTTGCATAAAAAGGGAAAATAATAATAAAAATACCCATATTAACAAAAACCATATATCTTTAAAGGTATAAATAAAAAATATTAAAGGCAATAAAATCAAAGTATAAAGAATTATAGAAATTATGAAAGTCTTTATTGTATCTGTTAACCATAAAGAGAATGTCATTTTATTAAAGCCATATTTTTTTTCTATGTTAAAATTAAAATATAAATCAAAAGGCAATTGGAGAAGAAATTCAATTATAAAAAAAGAAAGAAAAATAAGTAAACCATTAATATAAATATTTTTAGTTATACTTGTTAATATATTATAATAAAATGGTATTAAACTACTAAATATAATTATTAGTAATACTATTTTGCCAAAAAAATATAATATCAAATTAAATTTTAATTTATCTGTGGAATAATTATGAATCTTTATAAGTTTATCTTTGTCAATAACATCTTTGAGATTTTCTGGGATAAAGTCTTTATGTTTTTCTCTATGAATAATATTAACAATATCAAGTATTAACTTTAAAATTATTGATAGTATAAATAAAAATATAAAAACAATTCCGATTATTGTAAAATTCATGCTATAATATATATATTAATTTTTTTATTCTGTCAAAAGATTAAAATATCAAAACATTTAAACTACGACAATTGTCCTACAAAATTCTTCTACTCTAAAAAAAATAATAAAAGATCTCTTCTCCCCAATCTGTAAATTTTAATTATCCCAGAAAGATACAGAACTTTATCAATTTAGGCAAAAAACAGGATAGTAAAACAACTATATATTCTATTTTTCTCTTAATGCCACATTAATCTCGATTCTGCCAATAGGAGTCTCAATAGGAACAATTAATGCCTCTATTTCTGTATCAGAAATTTCCATATTATCTCCACTAAAAATAGCTGGTGGGGTTACATCAAATTTATATCCCATTTCAGATAGCTTTGTTACTGCTCTCCCAGTAATAAGATTACCTAACTCAGTAATAGTAGCCTTGGCAAGCTCATCGAATTCTTTTATCTCTTCATTATTCATTTTAGATACTATCTTTAAAGCAGTTTGTCTACTCATATCAAATAAAACTCTTCCCTCAACCTGTCCGACAAGTCCTATTATAACAGCAATTTCTAAAACAGGCATAGCTTTGGACTTTAAACTAATCTGTTCTCTCTTTACTTCTACATCAAGAACCTCTCTTATTACACTCACGGATGCTTCAACAAAAGGATTTATATATTCAACTCTCATATTTTTACTCCATTTTTAATTTATTTTTTTAGAACGCCTTCGATTCGAGACAAGACTTTTTCTCTATCGAGTGGCTTTACAATATAATTTTTTGCACCACTTATTAATGCTTTTTTTACAAGATCCTCTTTCCCCAATGCACTTATCATGATAACCTTAGCATTTTTATCAAATTCCATAATTTTTTCCAGTGTGGTTATCCCATCCATTTTAGGCATTGTAATATCAAGGGTTACAATATCTACATTAGGATAAAGCTCTTTATATTTTTGAACCCCCTCTTCACCGTCCTGAGCGCTTCCTATTATTTCAAATTTTTCTGATTGTAAAATTTGTGTTAGCTGTTTTACAACAAACACAGAATCATCTATTATTAAGACTTTATAAAAACTACCGTCCTCTTTTTCACCTATTGCTTTTTTCACATCAGACATAGTTACCTCTCTTATCAAAAATTTAAAAACCTGTCTTAATTATAACAAATAAAAAATATTTTTTCAATATATTTTTTTAAAAATATTATCTATTTTTTAAAAATTAATTTGTAAAATTTTTAGAAAAATATCAAAGGCTTTTTAATATAATTTATAATTTCAATTAAAGATTTTCTAAATTCTTTATAATCTTTTACATCAACCTTTCTTACTTTTAATACATAATGATCTTCAAAAATTATTTTTTCTCCTTCTGTATACCATTTTGCAGTATATTTAATATAGTTATTCTCTATATTTAATGATTCTGGCAAAGATTTTATCCTTAGAACACTGTTATTTTCTATTATTACCTTATGCTTTTCCCCATAAGTTGTTTTAAGATCAAGAGGCAGTTTTCTTTCAGTTAATCCTATAAAGTTAAAATTGTATGATATTGGTAATTTAAATATCTTATAAATATTTGTCTTTTTTAAAATATTAGGAGCATTAAAACTATATTTAATATAAAAATCTTTTGAAAAATCAGATACTGATAAATAAGAATAATTCTTTAATTTTGCACCAGGAAAATCTCTTCCCATACTCAAATTTATTAAAGACTCTATCTCCTCTTTCTTTAAAGAAGAAAAATATTCTCTATAAGCAGCCTCATAATCACCACTATATTTATTCTCCTTTTCTATTTCAAAAATATCACTATTAACAATTTTTATCACAATATTATAAGTTTGAGTATTTAATGAGGGATCTGGTAAAGAAATTTCTCTTACTGTGTTTAATAAAGGATTCCAAGCAAGAATACCATGATCATCAGATCTAAAATAAGGATATTTATAGGTAGTACTTGTTGAATCAAGATATATAATTTTTCCATTACTAAGATGAACCTCATTTATAGCATGATTGCCACTCAATATACCTATCTCACCATAAGGGGGCTGAGGCTCATCATTTGTCATAACAATTACTGGATATGCCTTAACTCCAATATAATTAAGAATTGTCGCAAAGAATATTGATTTATCAATACAATCCCCATATTTGTTATAAAAAGTCTCTGTTGCTGGATGACCAGCCATTCCAGATGATATACTTGTTTTAATTGATCGATAGTGTATATATTCCTGAACAAATCTATAAAGGGCTGAAATCTTTTCTTCCTCTGTTTTTGCATTGGCTTTTTCAATTACCTCGTCAATCTTTTTTTTTATATTATCATCTAAAATCATTCTCTCTTTAAAAAATTTTGATAACCATTCTGAAAGATAGGTCTGATCTTTAAATGAACTTCCCAATACATAAGGAATTAATTCATATAAAGGCAAAGAATTTTTTTCTTCTATAAATGGAGGGCACTCACCTCTTTTAAAAGTAATTATCTTATAGCCATCTTCTATTTTAACCTCTGGCTTATAATTATTGTCTCCAAAATTTTTTAAAACCCAATAAAAATCTTTATCCTCAGGCACAATGAAAGATACTATTGATTCATAAAAAGGGGATGTCCCTCCAAAATACCAATGAGTATAAAATTGATTTTTATCTTCTGGAGCATACTCTATTGTCTCCCACTCATAATCAATTATAGAACCAACTTTTACATCTGGTATTAAAGCCTTTATAATATAAGTATCTTTTCTTCCAGAAAAAAAAGAAAGATCCTGCGAAGGTTTTGTATAGAATATATCGTTCTCTGTTAGAATTTTTACCTCTCCTTGAGGAGATATTGATCTTGCAAATATTATTCTATTTTCATAATTACCTGGTTTATTATAAAATGACAACTGGGCTTCATTTAATTCCTTTTCATTCATTATTTTTATAGAAGATCTTGATCTTGAATATCGGGACCCATCTTTATTTAATTTTTGTATACCAATATCTACCAATATCAATTTTGAAGAATCTGGGTATTTTTTCTGTAAGAAATTACTTCTTTCTATTATTTCTTTATCTGAAATTTCAAAAAATGATTTATTATCCTTTTGAAAATCTTTTTTTAGATTTAATGATAGAAATGAAACATCCTTTAAAGGAATCTCTATATTTGAAAAATAAAATTTTTCCCCATCAAATTGTATATTATCTGAAGTGAGTTCTAATCCATCCCACTTTGTAATACTATCATAAGAATATAAAAAATTAACTAAAACTAAAAAAATGAATATTATAATCTTTCTTTGCATACGGCTATCCTCTTCAAAATTTGAAGTGACTATACTGAAAATTCTTTATTTTGTCAAAAATTATACTGATTTTTTTTATTAAAATTTTTAAAATATTTATATTCCAAGATTTTATTATACTATAATTATGATTATTTTATCTCACTATTCGACTATATATAATGTAGAATATCCTCTTTATAAAAAATTATAGTTATTTTATAGAAAAATCGCCAGAACTACGACATATGTCCTAGTGTTAGGGGGATACCTGAATAAAATAACGACTATTTTTTATAAAAGAGATATATGCGACATATGTCGTATTTTTTAGTATATATAATATAACTACTATTTTTTAAATATAATAAAATAACTACGACATATCTCGTAGTAAAAACGGGATATCTGTATAATATAACGCTTATTTTTTATATAAAGACAAACTACGACATATGTCGTAGTTATAACATTAATATAACATAACTTTTATTTTTTAATTATCATGGGACATATCTCGCAATTATATATAATATAACGACCATTTTTTATAAAAAATAAAAATCAATATGAGATATCTGCTCTTATTTTATATTTATAAACTCAATATCTTTTTTGCTAATAAAAAATTAATTATTTTCTCAAAATTTTAATATCCACCATTTTCTCAGAATCTTTAATCTTATTATCATAAACTCTGCCAGAGGCAAAAATCTTTATTCTTTCGTTGTTAATACCATTTCTTACCAGATAATCTTTTATAAAATTGGCTCTTTTTTTACTCTTTGTTAAATCAAAATCTGGTTTACCACTAAATTCCGCATAAGCCCCAATAGCAATGATAATCTTATCATTTTCTTTTAAAAATTCTATAAGCCATTGTAATAATTCCAAAGATTTTTCATCTGTGATAATCTCATCTGTAAATAAAATATTTATACTTATAATCTCATCTTTATTAGTTTTTAAAAATCTTTCCTTAAAAATCTCTTTTTCTGATATAATAAGTTTTTCTTCTACTATTTCTTTTGAATATTCTTCTATTTTTTCTATTTCTTTAAAATTTTGTTCATCTAATGGAATTCTTTCTATTTTTTTCTTTTTTATCATTTCTGGAAAAATTAGCTCAAATTTAATGCCAAGAGACCATAAAAATATAAGAGAATTGGCTTCAAAATTGTCACTTTTATATCTATTAATTAAAACCCCGGTATCAATAAAAAAATGTAAAAATTCAATAGAAGGATATATATTTATTCTGAAAATAGTATTATAAAAAGGTAAAATAGTATTTTGTGCTATAAAAATATTTAATAAATTTATTATTTCAAGATTCAAGTATCTATTATCAAAAAATAAAACAATATCAAATTTAGTCAAAGGTGAAAAATAATCTAAAACAACATTCTCCCCTTTCTGAAAAAAATCAACTCTTTGCCAACCAAAACCCATTCCCCATCTTAATAAAATATTTTTTGTAAATAGATATTGAAAATTGATAGAAGAATTTAATATATTAAAATATCCATAAAAATATGTGTGAAAAATCTGATTGTATCTAAAATGATTCTGAGACATATCTATTAAAAAGGCAAATTTCTTATAATTAAATCCTATATTAATATTTCCAATTAATGAATAAATATAACCACTATTCACACTATCATATAAAAAAGGAGTAGAATTAAAAGAAAACGAAAGTAAAAAATTTTTTTCATCCGAATAAGAATAAGAAAATAGAGATAAAAACAATGCAATAAATATTATTTTTTTATTCATTAACTATTATTTTAGCACAATAATTTAAGAATTACAAAAAAAATTAATCTCTATTATAATTTATGATTAGGGGGATAAGAAAATTATAGATTATTTATTATTTAAAGATATAATTTTAAATTATTTCTACCGAAAATATATTGATTAGAAAGATGAAAAATAGTATATTCTGTGCTATACTTTATTAAAGAAGGCTTGTATTAAAATGAAAAAAATATTCTTGCTTTTATTTATAATTTTTATTCTTTTTTCAATTAATTCTCAAACGACAAAAAAAGACTGGCTAAAAGAAGAGGAAAAGGCAAGAGCACTCTATAATAATAATAATTTTGATGAGGCAATAATACTTTTTAGAGAGATAATACTTTCTTCTGATAACGAAATTATAAAAAGAGAGGCATACTTCTGGATTGCAAAAGTATATATGAATATTAATAAACTCTCTTTAGCAGAAAAAAATCTTGAGTATTATATAAATAACTACAAAGAGAATGGCTTAAACTATGCAGAAGCTCTTTATCAAAAAGGGAGACTTCTATTTTTACAGGAAGAATATCAAAAATCTATTGAACAATTAAATCTTTACATAAATCAATATCCTGAACATGAACTTGTGAGCAACGCTTATTACTGGATAGGAGAGTCTTTATATGCATTGGGACAATTTGATGATGCAATTTTTTACTTTAATATTGTCATAACAAAATATCCAAAAAGTAATAAAATAGAAGCCTCCAATTATAAACTAAAATTAATTGAACATAAAAAAAGCTCTCTTGTCTTGCAAAATTTATTAAAATGGTCACAGGAACAGTATCTACTTACCTTAAATCAATTCAAAATAAGAGAAAAGTCTTTGCAACAAGCATTAGAAGAATATGAAAAAAATAAAGATAAAAAAGAAGATAAAGTAGCAAAAGAGAAATACAATCAATTAGAAAAAGAGAATGAAGAGTTAAGAAAGAAAGTGGCAATTCTTGAAGAAAAGAATAAAGAGTTATTAAATTCTGTCTCAGATAAGGATATAGGGGAAAAGTTAAAGCAATTAGAATATAAAGAGAAGTTATTAAACCAGAAAGAGGAGGCATTAAAAATATTAGAAGAAGAATTAAGATTAAAGGAAAAGAAATTAAATGAAAGATAAGATTATTTTATTTTTTCTATTTATTTTATTGCCTTTATCTTTTTCACAACAGACAAGATTAAGAGGAAATTTTATAATGGTAACAGTGGATAATAACAACGCAAGTTTTATTATCTATGGAAGAAATAACAAAGAAGACAAATGGATTCCATTATTATTTGAGGATTTTCCACCTACATCATACTTTAGATTTAGCAAAGATGGTAAACTTATTCCTTTTGGACAGGGGGGCAAAGGAAATTATTCTGAAATAAGTAGTGATAAAAATGGTATATACTACTTCTGGAAAAATGATGAAATTAGAATAGACATCATTTTTAAATTGTTTTCCTCCTCATCTGATACTCCCCTGGATTCAGTTTTGATTGATCTTACTGTTAAATCTATTCTTGAAGAGAAGGACTTTTTAATAGATTTTATACTCTGCCTTGATACTTATTTAGGAGAAAAGGGGAATAGTCATTTTTTATTATCAAATAATAAGAATTATAATACAGAAATCTCTTTTAATAAACAAAATCTCCCTGATTATGTTTTAAGTTATAATAAAGAGAAAGGAATAGGTATAAACCTTATATTAAATAAAAAATTTCTATTACCAGATAGACTATTTTTTGCAAACTGGAAAGCGGTAAAAGAAAATATTGGCAAATATAAAATTAATAATGGAAATAGCTTTGATTTAAAGCCTTTTTCTATAAATGATTCTGCGATATTTCTTGAATATGAAAATCAAAAGATTGGCATTAAATCAAAAAATTATAAATTTATTTTAAGCATGAAAAATAGTGTAAAACTTGAAGATATAGAAAATCAAACAAAACCAACAACAACCACTATTTTTTCTACTACAACTACAACAATAAATTCAACAACTACCACAACAACAATAAATACTACCACTTCTACTATTAATAATAAATCTTCTCTTGATCTAATAAACATGAATCTTTCTGATTTGTTGAGATTGCTTGATGAGATAAATAAAAAGATAGAATCCGGCGAACAACTTACCCAGGAAGATATAGATTTTTCCAATGCTATTCTAGAAGAGATAAAAAAAAGAAGAACTAATCGATAATGAATACAAATATAAAAAAAATTGTTGAATATTTTAATAATAATGATGATATCTTTATTCAACTTATAGATAAATTTGAAGATAATTTTTCTAAAATACCGGATTATATAAAATATTACCTAGGAATAAATTTTTCTATTCTGTATTCTGAATTCGGGGCTTTTTATATTAAGCATAATTCTAAAGACAGCATAGATGGTATCATTCATTTTTTAAATTCTAAAATTTTTGATATCACCTCTCTTTATGGAGAAACAGAGATAGTCGATGAAATAAATAAAAGGCTAAAACTTTATCCAAGAAGTAAGATTGATTATTATTTGATGTTGCTTGAAAAAAAATATTTCAGGGAATTTAATATTAATGATCAAAATTTTACCTGTGAAAAAGTTGGACCAAAATATTTCAATAAATTAAAAAGACTTCAAAAGGAGTATCATTTAGAAGAAGTCTATAATGATGGTTCTTTTTATCCATACGAAGCAGAGATGGAAAATTTTAAAATTTCTCTTTCTAAAAGATTGAATTATGCAGTTTTTTATAAAGAAAAAGCAGTCTCAAAATGTGCAACCAATAGTGAATCTCGAAATTCCTTTCAGATAGGCGGGGTCTATACGGTGAAAAAATTTAGAGGATTGGGACTTTCAAAATTCTGTCTTTCTAACTTATTAAAAGAAGCATTTACATTAAAAAATAGAGCTCTTCTTTATGTAAAGAAAGAAAATATTCCAGCAATAAGAGTCTATAAAAGTTTAGGCTTTAAAATAATTAATACCACCTCTGTTGCTTATTATTAAATTAAGAAGATATCCCATCAATTAATAAAAAGCATTTTTATAATATAACGATTATTTTTATACAAAAAAACATCTGCTACATATGTCGTAATTTTTTAAGAAAAGATATAGAATAACGTTTATTTTTATAATAGTAAAATAGGATATATGTCGTAATGTCTGAAAATTTTTACATAATATAACAATAATTTCTTATATAAAAAAATGCGACATATGCCGTATTAGCATAAATATATAGCATAACGATTATTTTTATATAATAAATATATAGGACATATGTCGTAAAACATGTTATAATATTTTAATAAAATAACATTTATTTTTTATAATAATACAAGATATGTCGTAATAAAGAGGGGATATCTGTCTCTCTTCTTTATAAATTATAAAATTACCGTTATATTATATAGATCTACAATTGAAACAGATATCCCCTACCAGACATTCAAATATATCCAATGAAAAAGGATAGATATCTACTGCTTGATCCCCAGATATCCCCCTTACTGGATAAAAGATAAAAAAAGCCCATTCTTATATCCCTTTTAAATCTCTATCAATAAGAGAAGCTACCATTTTACCATAGTGAATTGCCCATACAACAAGAGAAGGACCTCTAACACTATCGCCAGCTGCATATATTTTTTGGACATTTGTCCTACCATACCCATAATTATCTGTCTTAATATTGCCCATCTTATCCAGTTCAATATTAGATTCTGTTATTATATTAGAATGCTCTGTATGGACAAATCCCATTGCAAGAAGCACAAGTTCAGCCTTGTGTTCAAACTCTGTCCCTTCTTTTATCTTCATTACTAATTTCCCAGTCTCATCGACGACCCATTCTACCTCTTCTGCGACTACCTTTTCAACCCTTTTATTACCTATAAATTTTTTTGTAGAGATAAGCCATCTTCTATCGCATCCCTCTTCATGACTTGTACTTGTTCTTAATTTTTTTGCAAACATTGGCCATGGAGTCTCAAATGCTCTTTTTTCTGGTGGCTTTGGTAAAATCTCCCATTGAGAAACCGACAAAGCCCCTTCTCTAATCGCAGTTCCAACACAATCAGCACCAGTATCACCACCTCCTATTACAAGAACATTCTTACCTTTTGCTGTAATTAGTTTGTCATCATCGATTTTTATGCCACTCACTTTTTCATTTGATTGTTTTAAATATTCTGTTGCTAAATATATTCCTTCTAATTCTCTTCCCTCTATTCTTAAATCCCTTGGTTCTCTACAACCTATTGTAAATAAAATTGCATCGTATTCTTTTTGTAAATATTGCAACGAGATATCCTTTCCAACTGTTATATCAGTCTTAATTTCAACTCCTTCCATAATCATCTGTTGTAACCTTCTATCAATTATCCATTTTTCGAGTTTAAAATCCGGTATCCCATATCTTAAAAAACCACCAGCCTTTTTATCCCTTTCAAAAAGTGTAACAGAATGTCCCATTCTATTAAGATCCATACTGGCAGCAAGCCCAGCAGGACCAGAGCCAATAACCGCTATTTTTTTACCAGTTCTTACTTTTGGAATAACTGGCTTAATCCATCCATTTTTAAATCCTTCCTCAACTATTGCAAGTTCTATATTTCTAATTGTAACTGACTCAAAGTTCATATTTAGTGTGCATGCTTCTTCGCAAAGAGCAGGGCATACCCTTCCAGTAATCTCCGGGAAATTATTTGTCTTATGTAATAGTTCTAATGCCTCTTGCCATTTACCATTATAAACAAGTTCATTCCAGTCTGGAATATAATTTGATATTGGACAACCATATCCATGACAGAATGGAACACCACAATTCTGACATCTTGAAGCCTGAAGTCTTATCTCTTCAAGCCCCCACTCTTCCATTACATCTTTGTAATCTTTAATTCTCTTTTCTACATTTCTGTATTTAATTGGACTTCTTTTGATTGTCTTAAAATTATTTATATTCTTTGGTTTAAAAACCTTAGCCATTGGAAACCTCCTCTGTAACTTGAATTTGATCTGAGTTTGCAATTTCATTTGCCTTAATTCTACTTAAAGCAAGTTTATAATCCAGTGGAAATACCTTAACAAATTTTTCTATTGATATATCCCATCTATCAAGAATATGCTTTGCCTTTTCACTCTTAGTATACTCATAATGTTTTGTAATCATCTCTTTTAAAGTATTTTTATCACTCTCTTCAACAACAGGGACTAAATCAACCAGTTCAAGATTGCAATAAGTATCAAAGAGTTGATCCGGATCATAAACATAAGCAATACCCCCACTCATCCCAGCAGCAAAGTTTCTTCCAGTAGGACCCAATACTACGACAATTCCGCCAGTCATATACTCACATCCATGATCTCCTACCCTTTCAATCACAGCCTTTGCCCCACTGTTTCTAACAGCAAACCTCTCACCAGCAGCACCACTTATATAAACTTCCCCTCTTGTTGCACCATAAAGTAAGGTATTTCCGACAACTATATTATCACCCGGCTCAATATCTGCATTCTTAGGGGGGTATACTATTATCTTACCACCAGAAAGCCCTTTGCCCAGATAATCATTTGCATAACCTTCAAGTTCAAATGTAACTCCTTTACATAAGAATGCCCCAAAACTCTGGCCTGCTGTTCCATTAAATTTTATCTTAATCGTATCTTCTGGTAATCCATTTTCGCCATAAATTTTAGCAATTTTACCACTAATCATTGTTCCAACTGCTCTATGAATATTTCTTATTGGGACTTCAAAACTAATCTTAGTCTTTTTCTCAATCGCATCTTTTACCTTATCAAGTAATAAGGTATAATCAAGAGAAGTTTCAAGCATTCTATCCTGATTTTTAGTGCACCTAACATCAACTTCTGGATTTTTTTCATAGTATAAAATCTTCGAAAAATCTAATGTCTTTGATTTCCAGTGATAACTATTTTCATCAATCTCAATTAAATCAGTCCTGCCAATAAGTTCATCTATGCTTCTTACACCTAATCTTGCCAAATACTCTCTTATTTCCATTGCAATAAACTTAAAAAAATTCACAACATATTCTGGTTTACCAGAAAAATGTCTTCTCATATCAATATCCTGTGTTGCAATTCCCATTGTACAGGTATTAAGATGGCATTTTCTCAACATACAACAGCCGAGTGTAATTAAAACCGAGGTGGCAAAACCATACTCTTCTGCGCCAAGCATTGCCGCAATTACAACATCTCTTCCAGTCATAAGTTTACCATCCACCTGCACCCTTATTTTATCTCTTAAATGATTTGCAACAAGAGTCTGCTGTGTCTCTGCAAGCCCTAGTTCCCATGGAATACCAGCATGCTGAATGGATGTTAAAGGAGATGCTCCAGTCCCACCATCATAACCAGATATCAATACCATATCTGATTTTCCCTTTGCAACCCCTGCTGCAACTGTTCCAACCCCAACCTCTGAAACAAGCTTTACACTAACTCTTGCTTCTGTATTAACACAATGTAGATCAAATATTAATTGAGCAATATCTTCAATAGAATATATATCATGATGTGGTGGTGGGGATATGAGTGTAACACCTGGAGTAGAAAATCTTGTTTTTGCAATTACCTCATCAACCTTAGCACCAGGCAATTGTCCTCCTTCTCCTGGTTTTGCACCCTGTGCTATCTTAATTTGAAGTTCTCTTGCATTTGCTAAATAATTAGCAGTAACGCCAAATCTTCCAGATGCAACCTGTTTTATTGCAGAACATTTACTATCACCATTTGGCAATACTTTAAATCTCTCTGGATCCTCTCCACCTTCACCAGTATTACTGAAACCTCCAATTCTATTCATTGCAATGGCTATTGATTCATGAGCCTCCTTACTTATTGAACCAAATGACATTGCCCCAGTTGCAAATCTTTTATAAATATTTTCAACTGGTTCTACCTCATCAATTGGGATTGGAGATTCTTTAAACTTAAACATGCCCCTTAAAGTATAAAGATTTTTTTGTTGTTCATTTATAAGTTTTGAATATTCTTTAAATATCTGATAACTATCTTTCTTTACTGCTTCATGTAATTTTGCTATTGTAAAAGGGTTCCATAAATGTATTTCGCCATCCTTTCTATAATGAAAGACTCCACCATAATCAAGTGGCTCTGGTTCTTCTTTATGCTCTGGATAGCCCTTTTTATGTCTCTCTCTTGCTTCAATAGAAATTATATCATATCCAATTCCACCGATTCTTGATGCTGTACCTTCAAAATGTTTATTTATAATCTCCTCGCTTACACCAATTGCTTCAAAGATCTGAGCACCCTGATAACTTCTTATGGTGGATATCCCCATTTTTGATAATGTCTTTAATAGTCCTTTTTTAATTGCATTTATATAATTTTCTATTGCCTCTTCAAGTGTAATATCATTTGATATATCTCCATTCTCTTTTAACTGGACAATTGATTTAAAGGCAAGATACGGACATATTGCATTTGCTCCATAACCAAGAAGAAGTGCAAAATGCATTGTTTCTATTACCTCACCACTCTCTACTATAATACCACACATCTCTCTATTACCCTTTCTTATTAGATGATGATGAATAGCAGAAAGAGCAAGTAAAGATGGTATTGGCATTCTGTTTTTATCATAATCTTTATCAGAAAGAATTAATATTGTATTGCCCTCTTTTATACTCTCTTCAGCCTTATTACATAATTCTTCCAGTGATTTTTCAAGTTTTTTACCGTCTGCCCCCTTGTCAATACATATTGAAATTCTTTTTGTCTTTAAGTAAGGATTATTTGACTTTATGATTCTTTGTAGATCTTCTTCTGTAAGAATTGGATGAGTCAATTTTAATTGAGCACAATGGGTCTCTTCTTCGGTAAGAATGTTTCCTTTTTTCCCAAGCCAGCTCATAAGGCTCATAACAAGATTCTCTCTATATGGATTAATTGGTGGATTTGTAACCTGTGCAAAGAGTTGTTTAAAATAATTAAAAAAGACCTGAGGTTTTTCTGACAAGACTGCCAGAGGAACATCAATACCCATTGAACCTACTGGCTCCTGCCCATCATGACACATTGATACGACATGCATCTTTATCATCTCTTTTGTCCATCCAAAAACCTGCTGTCCCCTTAACAACTCCTTTTCATCCATCTTCTCAATATCATAGATAGTTGTTAAACCAGTTAATTCAATCCTGTTTTTCTCAAGCCATCTTCTATAAGGCTTACTTCTTATGATATTGCTTTTTACCTCATTATCAAATGATACCTTACCGGTCTCTGTGTTGACTGAAAGCATTTTACCCGGCTGAAGTCTTCCGAGTTGTTTTATATTTTCTGGCTTAATATCAATTACACCTATTTCTGATGCAAGAATAATAAATCCATCTTTTGTAATAAGATATCTTGAAGGTCTTAAGCCATTTCTATCCAGTGTGCCACAAATAGTTTTCCCATCAGTAGCAACAATTGCAGCAGGGCCATCCCATGGCTCCATAATTGATGAATAGTATTCATAAAATGCTCTTCTATCTTCACTCATATAATATTTTTTACCAAAAGCCTCTGGAATCATCATCATAAGTGAATGTTCACAACTTCTTCCACCATGCAAAAGAAGTTCAAAACAGTTGTCAAAACAGGCTGAGTCACTTCCTCCCGGAATTATTACAGGGAAGATTTTTTCTATCTCATCTCCAAAAACATCTGATTTAATAATTTTTTCTCTGGATTTCATTTTATTTATATTTCCCCTTAATGTATTTATCTCCCCATTATGAGCAATGTATCTGAATGGCTGGGCTAACCTCCAGGCTGGAAGAGTATTTGTAGAATATCGTTGATGAAAAAGAGCAAATTTTGATTTAATCAAAGGATCTTTTAAATCAATAAAATATTCTGGTATCTGACTCGCGAGTAACATCCCCTTATACACAATTGTATTTATTGAGAATGAACATATATAAAAATCTTCACTATAATCTTTGTAGTTATTTAAAATAGTGTTTTCTATTACCCTTCGTAAAATGTAAAGCCTTGTCTCTGTTAAAGGTTTTTTATCTTTTGTTACAAAAATCTGTTTTATTATTGGTTGACTTTTTTTGGCTAACATACCAAGAGTTGCATCATTTGTGGGGACAGACCTAATACTTACAATAGAAAGCCCCTCCTCTTTAACGCATTTTTCAATAACATTAAGGCACTCTGTTACTGCTTTTTCATTATTTGGGAAAAATACCTGAGCCACACCATAATCATCAAAAGAGAAAGATTTTAACTCTATTATATTTTTAATAAAAAATTCATGAGGCTTTTCAAATAAAATACCAGCCCCATCACCTGTATTGGCATCACCACCAACAGTACCCCTATGAGTTAGATTTAAAACAGCCTCAAGGGACATCTCTATTATTTTATGAGAGGCTTCCCTGTTTAATGAAGCAATAAATCCAACACCACATGCATCATGGTCATAATTTCTATCATAAAGAGGTGGTAAAATACATTTTTGCATTTTTTACTCCTTGGATAAAATATATTTTAATTTATATAGCAAAAAATGTGCCAAAATAAAATTTATTTTTAAATAATTAAAAAGATAGAGTTATCTTTAAATTAATTTTGTGTAAGAAGAATATAGAATCATACAAATCTAAATTTCATTTTGATTTTAGTAAAATTTTAAATAAATAAGCCTAATAATATGTCTCGAATCCAACTACCTGATACCAATTATTGTAAATTGCTTTGTAGAAGGGGGTGGTATTGCCTTCAAAATGCGACAATTCTTTATTCTTTTTCCACCTCTTTATCTTTGTAAGTTTCAGCCATAGCCTCAATGTAACAAGACTGCATTTCTTCTCAACACCTAAAAGCCCCATTTTATCATACTCTTCCAAAAATAGTGCGACAATTCTCCTCAAGAGGACGGCCATGCTGAAAAAATTAAGATCCGCATGGATCTTTTTTAAAAACCTATAATCCTCTTTTGATAGATATACCCTAATTTTATCAGTAGCATCAATTCTTTCATAAGTATTTCCATCCTCAGCACCAAAACAGTATCTCTTTTTTACTCTGTTACAAAAAAGTTGAAGAATATACACAACAAGTTTTGATAAAGATAAATTTAATTTCTCTGCTATTTTTACAAGCCTTTTTTTCATTTCTGATTTTACTACAAAGTGAAACTCATATTCTCCATTGTAATTTTCTAAAATTTTATTAATATTCATAAAAAACCTCCATACAAAAAAATATTTCTATATATTAATCACAAAATTTTTGACAAAAATTCACAATCGCTGAAAATGATTAAAATAATATTACTTATTATTCTTCCAGCAGGGATGCTTGAAATAAGTCCAGCAAAAATACTGGAATAACT
>Ga0209409_1001607_pt1 | contig 18867 bp, 17 predicted proteins | sample AD_JPNMR1_MetaG_FD_184424 | JGI IMG/M metagenome (GOLD analysis project Ga0209409, IMG submission 184424) | Active sludge microbial communities of municipal wastewater-treating anaerobic digesters from Japan - AD_JPNMR1_MetaG (SPAdes) (version 2) | ecosystem: Engineered > Bioreactor > Anaerobic...
TTCTGCTCCATAATAATGGATAGCAGCTGCAACGCATGTGGTGGAATCTACTCCACCGCTATTCAATACAAGTGCTTTTTTCATTCTTTTATTCTCCTCCATGCAGCATGTATCTTTGTTTAAAAATCTCGGCCGAAATCTTTTGTGCAAATTCCATATACATTCTCCTTACTTACTAATTAATATAAACTCTTTATCGGAGTATTTTATGAACGAAGGTATAATTGAATTCTTAAAGTCTATAGCAGCAGTAGTTCCTGAAGATTTTAATACAGAGCCTCTGAGTGATGAATACGAAAGCGCATTTTCTATACTTGCGGATGAATTGTATTCCAGCGCTCCTCAATTATATGCTCCTCAACCTAACTTAAATGTCACATATGCAAAAAAAGACTTAAAAAAGACTTTGAGTATGAGTGATTCGAATCTTTCTTTCGAAAAGCCTCAAGAATTTCCCATTCATAGGAGATAGTGCGATGATTGATTATAATATTCGTCAAAAAGCTAAGGGCTTCATCCTTAAAAATATCGAAAAATTTGATCGTAATAACAAGGCTTTTATCGATGATATTGAAAACTGTAAAGTAGTTAGTGAAGAGTATGTGCAAGCAGCAAAAAACCTTATCCAAGCTAGGCTCGAATATATAAAATATATTGAAAAATACCAGGACTCCGGGAATGAAGCGCCTGTTATGTTAAGTAGCTTTCCAGGTATAACTTCTCACCTCCCTCGCTTTTCCGCCGACGAAATGATAAAAGACTCGCAAGATATGAAACAGCTTGCTAATATTATTTATGAATTAAGTTCTCAAGTGAGTATGCTAGAAGAGCAACTAAATATTGCTGTTTCCAAAATAACAGCTGAAGCGAAAACTGCAATTCAAATGACAGCGCAAGCTACAGATTACCTAGATCAGTTAATTACTTCAATGGACTCTGTATACGATGTAGGTAATCTAGCTAAACGTTAAACAGCTAATGTATCAGTCTCCTGCAGATCGATAGCAAAAATCTCTCCCCGGTTTGTAGTGTTTATCTTTTGACCTCCTAAAAATACATATTTTTTACCGTCTTGCTCTACGGTTATCGTTGTTGTTTTCCACTTTCTGCCTTTTACGAACAGGTTGTAAGCAGTTTTAGAGTGAATATCTGCTTTTTTTGGATTTTCTTTAAAAAGAGAGCATAGTACCTCATCATCACCATCAATAGCTGCTAACCTTAACTGCAGAGCTGAAAAGTCAATAGTAACCATGTAATATTCATCATCATTAGGAGTGCATAAGCATTCTTTTATTTCTTTTGCGAAGATACCATGAGTAGGTACGTTCTGCATATTCGGATTTGAACACCGAGATCGCCCGGATTCTGTACCCATTACATTGAATTCAGGGTGCATTCTCCAAGAGTTGTCTTCTGGATGATAAATTAAATACTGTGACCACCCTTTTGTTCCTTGTTTATTCCCAATAAAAGTATTTAATATAACGCGACAACTTCGAAGCTCTTGAATTAAAGAAGCTTCTTTATGATCCTTAGCCCAGCGAGCTAATTGAAAATCCGAGCAACTATATAACCCATTCTTTTGCCTTCCTAGGCATTCCCAGCCTCTCTCTTCAAGCAATTTAGCTAGATCGCTTGATCCAAAATCAAAAGAGGGAGGCACATTAAACGCAGAGGCTAATTGCTGCTGTAATTCTTCAATACGTTTCTGAACCACAACTCTAGCATTGTCGAGCTTTTCTTTATTTACATAAACCCCTCGATACTCCATCTTTGCATACACATTTACTGCAGGAATGCGAATCTTCCTGTAGTATTCTTCCATAGTCCAGCTGGTTCCTTTTTCATTAGGATATTTTCTATCTAACGAACGGCAGTGCCTAAGCATCTTATCATATACTTGCCACGTTACTACAGCATCCATTGCAGCATATTTTTTTAATAAAGGCTCCGGTATCTCCAAATAATTATCGGGTTTAACTACTCTAACATATTCTTCTAGTTCTCTGTCATACCCCCCATATGATGTGTAATAGTACGCTAGGGCCTTCAATGAGTTTGACCTAGTTTCATCTAAAATATGGCCTAAAACAACAACGTCTTCTTGTACTTTGGCTGCAGGCACCCCATTTTTCCACATAAACTTTATGTCGAATTTAAGATTCGCACCTAATTGAATGTTTCTGCTAAGAATATAATTGAGTTTTCTAGGATCAACGGCGCTCCATTTTATATAATAACCTGTTTCCCCGTCAAAGCTGCAAGTAAAGCAGCCTATCTTATCTTTCATAAAGCTGAAGCCGCTAGTTTCAAGGTCCCATGCAAGAATTTCACCAGTTTTATGCTTATGCTGTTCATACCAGGTGTTAAAGTCCTCGCGAGTAAGAATATCGATTAACTTTATAGGCTTTATATCAGGTGCTGGTATACTTTTTAAAGATCTGACGGCTTCGAGCTGCAGTCGAGCTAGCTTTGTCTTATAAGAATCAACAGGTGCTGCTGTAAATCCTTCGGCGAAAATATCATTAAAACTTTCGATAGGATATATCCAATGACCGTTAGCTGATTGATCTTTCGAAAACCAGAAACATGATTTACCGAATATCCGCTGGGCTGCATCGCTAGGATAAATATGATCTGATTTTAATACAGCGTATAATGCTGCACCTACTGTTATAATTACTGAGTTCTCTGGGATTTCTTTCCAGAAATCGCTAGCATTATTTCTGTAAAACTCTATCAAACCTTCTCGCTGATTTTCTTTAATACTATCCTTCTTTATGGTGCAGTTGAGAGCATTAACTATTTTAAACTTTGTGATTTGACTGTTTTCTAAAAAAGTTCGTATGGCGTATAATTGAGTCTTATTGTAAATTTCATCTGTAAGCACAATTACGTTAAAGCTATAGAGAGCAGGTCTGTCTGATAAGTCTAGGCTCGTAACTTGAGAGGTGGTGGTGAGGTTTAACACTGTTTTTTTAGAAGAGGCAGAAATACCTCCAAAAGAGAATCCCTTATTACCCATACCTTGAATATAAGGTGCTTTATCCAAAATTTAAAAATATTCTAGAATATTATAGATTTTACTATATAGCTTTTTTATGATTCAAAGAGTCTAAGAATCTAAGACTCTAAGATTCTAACAAACTTGACCTATATATAATAATATTTAAACTTAAATAAAAATATAAATTTAAAATAAAATTTAAAGGGAAGATCTATATTATAATTTTATATTCTAAATATAATTATGTATGTTTGTATTGTTTAATTATATATGTTTGTATTGTTTATTTTGTTATAATGTAAGAGGTTAGTAATGTTTATTATGTTTTACCCCTCTTTCGCAAGAAAGCCTCGAAATCTTTAAGATTTCGGGGTAGTTCACTAATTCAATATGAGTGGTGATGTTAATAGTACTGGTTTCTGGATAGCATTATTTCAGCCTGACACGTCTAAAAACAGAGTAAAAGTTTGGTTGGATGGAGCGGAAGACTACACTATATTCCCTATAGAAGAGTTCGTAGCTTTAGGAGCAGCAACAGGAATGAAGGAGTTATTGAGGGCTGCATGCAGAGAGTACTCTTTTTTCCTGTGGAGAGTTAAAGATAAAACTATAAAAAGAGTAAGCTTCAAAGAAAACGCACCTTCTTTGCAACAAGATATCTTGCAAGGGCCCTCTAGTATTCAAAAGAAAGCTTCTATTGATGAAAAATACTCAAAAGCATCAGTGGATTTAGACGAGAAAACTAATTCTGTTAAAATAATTGTTTGACTGCTTTCAATACTCAAAAGGAGCATTTAATATTACGGTAATAGCCTAGGCTATTCAACTTACAGGAAGGGAGTCTAGCCTTGAACTTAGCCGCTGGTCTAAAGACAAAGTAGTACAATCTCCTGTTCTAGAACCGACAGATGATAATCCATTAGGAGTATACTAGCAAATACATACTTTAGAAGGAATCGTGACTGCTAAAGTAGGAGATTATATCATTAAAGGGGTTCACGGAGAGTTTTATCCCTGCAAGCAGATATCTTCACAAAAACATACGAAGAGGTAGATTAGAGCTAATTTCTTAAATTAAAGAATATCTACTTTATATTGTACTTATGAATCGCGAGGAGCTTACAAAAAATGCAATTGTCTATTTAAAACTTAAAGTGAGAGGGTCTTTAGAAAAAGCTCATGGAGATGTAGCTGTGCACTGCCCATTTCATAAAGATAATACACCCTCAATGTATATACATTTAGGAAACGGTATATTTCACTGTTTTAGTTGTCGACGCCAGGGAAGTATAGAATCTTTATTCCGTGAGCTTACCGGCACATCTTTATACAAAACATTAGGAATTTCAGTAAATGAATTTACTGGTTTTTCTTTCAAGCCACAAGTGCTTCCAGAAGAAAATCTAGATAATCTAAACAAGTCGATTGTTTTGATCATTGAAGGGGAGCTTACTCCGATAGAATCAAGCCCAAAGGCATTAGGCTATTTAAGAAAAAGAGGTATTTCAATAAAAGTTGCTAACGATATGAATTTTAAGTATGCGGAAAAATCATATATAAATAAAACCCTTTTTGAGAAAAGACTAGTAATCCCTATATATGAAAAAGGATCCTTAATAGCTGTTGAAGGCCGTGATATTTCAGGCCAGTCCGACAAAAAGGTAATCTATCCTAAAGGAAGTTCCGTAAATACTCTTTACGATTTAGACAATCTAGATACAACGCAGCCTCTCTATGCAACGGAAGGTTTAATGGATCTAGCTTTACTAAGAGAGTATCCTGAATTTAAAAACTCTACAGCAATTTTTGGTGCTGCAGTAACTCGGAGGCAATTGCATCTCTTAGAAAAGTTTGATACAGTTATTTATATTCCTGATAATGATAAAGCAGGAGATAGCACTCTGCAGACATTTAAGCAACATAAAATGAGAAATATAAAGGTTCTTAGATTACCCAAAATTGTCAACGGCATTGCTATAAAGGATGTAGGTGATTTAGTAATAAAAGCTGGTTTTTCTGTAAAGGAACTAATTAAAAAGAAATGGCTTTTAAAAGCGATACCTATTCTGTAAAATGGAGGTTTAAATGATTATTTCTAAAAAAGAACTGTTAGATCTATTCCAATCGGTATACGATAGGGAGCAGGAAATTGAAATTCTAAAAAAAGAAGCTTCTGAATGGCTAGCTGATTACGCTGAGTCAAACGAGCTTAGTAAGAAAACTCTTAAAGAGGCTTATAATGTATACAAAGCTTTCAAGAATGGTAAAGTAACCTCTCGCGACGAAGATTACTTTACTATTTTAGCAATTATTGAAGAGAGCTTTAGTAGAGATGCTGATAAAAGTAATGAAGCGAGTGCAGTATCTAGTTAAAGAGTGAGGGGCTAATATGCTTTACATTAAAACCGATTCACAAAAATATATAGCTGAATTTAAGGATCGTTTTTCTAATTTTGCTCAAAAAGCACCCATCCTGCTATCTTTTATAGTAGCTGATGATAAAGTTACTGTTATTCATGAAAACTCAGGACAGCAGTATCATTTTGAATGGGATTTTACTATTCCTGTTAAAAGTTTTATTCATGAAATAAAGCAAACATTAAGTGACAATCACTACCCTAGGTTAGAAAAACAAGAAGTAAGCGAAGTACCTCTTTCTTCAGAAGAACAGGCTAATCTGCTAGCTTCAGGGGTTCCTGTTGATCAACTTCCTGTATCTAAGAAAGAGATTAAGAGCACAATATATCGAATTGATAAGGTTATTGCTCTAAAAGATATTTTTATTATCCAGGATGAAAGTACTCATAAGATGTATCGATATAAATTAAATTATTCTAGCATCTTTTTCTTGAAAAATTACAGAGCAGGAAAATACAAATCTATCGCAGAAGCAGGAGATTTTTTCTTTTCGAGAGCTGAATTACTAAACGAGTTGAATTAACACAGCGAAAAGGAGCTTAATTTGGGTCGACGTGATTCTGACGATGAGAAGTGGCTTGAGGTAAAGGAGGCAGTCAGGAAAAGAGATGGAGGTAAATGCCGATTGTTGAAAGTAATATCCGCAAAAGAAGCTTTAATTCTCAAGAAAAAAGCTGGATATAAAATCAATCAAATCGACTCGGCTCATTTTCTTCCTGTATCTGAGCGACCTGATTTATGCTACGAGATAAATAATATCTGTCTATTAAACAGATATTCTCATGAAATGCTAGATTCATTTAGAGATCCCATTACAGGGGCTCATATATCAAAAGAAAAAACCTTTGAGTGGTGGCTTAGAATTTTAGCTACCAATAAAAGACAGTTACAGTATTTGATTGATAATCAAATAATATCAGCTGAGGAGGCAATATCGTTATGATTGAGAAAGAGGAAAAGAAAGATTCAAAGTTTTTGGAGGGTAAACCAATAACCTCAGAAGAGCTGCAGCAGCTAAGAGAAACTCTCCCAAAAAATAAGAGACTTGTAGAAATATCACCTCAGCATTACAAGGTACTCGAAGTATTTCGAGAGTAAACTTTATAAATAAGGGAAGTGTAAAATGCGATATGACGCTCTCATCATAGATTCTAACAACTTTGCATACAGAGTATTTAATCATAGACAAGAAGCTCCCTCCTATGTTTCGAAAAAGCAAGTTTACAAAAAAGCTGTTTGTAATTTTATCACGAAAGTTGAAGAACTAAAAAACGAATATTTACATAGCGATGGGATTGTATATCTACTATTTGATAATCCTACGAGTCGAATCGATTTACAGTCTTCGTTTTATTTTGCCGATAGGAAATTAGCATATGCAAAGTATAAAAAAGATAGAGCAAAAGAACCTAAAGAATTTTATAATTCACTAGGGCTACTGAAGTATTACTATTCGGTGATGCCTCAAAATTATGTTACGATACAACTTTCTCGGCTAGAAGCTGATGATTTGGTGGAGCCTGTACTGCGATTATACTGTAAAGATAAGAATGTACTTCTTGTAACTACAGATTATGACTGGACTAGATACGTAACTGATACAGTGCATTGGCTCCCATCAAGTGAACCTGAGGATAAAGAAGCTCTTTCAAATAGGCTTGGTTTTGAAGTAACCAATAACAGCATTGTCATGATGAAAGCCTTATTTGGTGATGAGTCTGATAATATTCCTGCGGTAGTTCCTTCCTCTTTTCAGGCTAGTTTTAAAGCTTTTTATGCAGATATAAAAGATCCAGAGCTGTTACCTATTCTTGCGTGCAAAGACGAAAACATAGAAAAATATCCTATACTGGCTTATGTTAGAGAAAACGAGCGTCAGTATCGTATAAATCTCCAAATCGTTAGTATTATAAAAGTGTCGGATAAGCATATTGAAGCTGTAACTGTTAAAGGACGTGATAGTGTAGTAGTTCAAAAAGCAATCAGAGAAGCTATAGGAATGTCTTCATCAAAAGAAGCGTTTGTATTTGGAAATATAAAGAGGCCTCGAGTATGATTGCTATTTTAGGAGATATTCATTTTTCCTCAAGTAGAGATTATCTTATTGCAGTAAGCAATGAAATTTTAAACTGGTTTAGAAGCTGGAAATATAATACTCCGGGAAATGAGCTTATATTAGCCGGTGATGTAGTGCATTTTGCTGTTAATGGTGGCCTAGTCATTGATATGGTAGAGCAGTTAGTTTCTGGCTCTAAGTTTGATGCTATTCATATAATACCAGGCAATCATGATTTAAAAAGAAAAGATGGAGTGATTCAGTTAGCCTATGAATTTTTAAGAGAGAGACCTAATATTTATATTTACGATAAAGCTACTGAAGCGGAAATTCAAGGTCTTCGCGTTTTATTTTTGCCTCATTACATACCCGCATCGGCTACAGAGCCTTCAATGACTGAATCATATTCGAATATATATAAAAATCAAGTTAAAGATTATGATATCGTAGTAGGCCATTTTATGGAAGAATCTGTTTCTTTCGGAGCTCTCGACGCCATTAAGAATATTTCTAAAATAAGAACAAAGCATCTCTGTCTAGGTCATTTACATATTAGGAGTAATCCAAATATTTATATAGGATCTATATACGCAAATAAATCTAATGAAGAAGATAGTACGAGAGCAGCGTGGATCATAGATGAAAAAGGGAATAAATACGAAGATAAGCTTCCTGTATTTTGCGAGTACATTACTGTGAGATATCCAGAGGAACTACCTCCTAGTAATGCCAAGGTTAGGGCTTTAACCATAACAAATTGCACCAATGAAAGACTTGCGAGGATGAAGTATGGAGAATCTGTGTTTATTCGGAAGCTTGTTCATTCTCTTGACGTGACTGCAAAGAAAGATTCTGACTATTATTTATCAGATGAGTCGTACGAGTTGCGTCCTGACGAATTGTTTAAAGAATTTATAAGGACGCGAGGTTCGGTTATCGATAGAAATGTAGCTACCCTATGTATGACTCTTTTGAAAAAGAGTACTAATTTAGTATATGGCGACGGAAATTCTAGCTCAGCGCTTCTATAGACATGATGATTTTGTTCAGGGGTACTACTCACTCTATATAGCCTTAGAGCGCTGGATAGCGGCTAATATTTTCAGGAAAGATATATCTCGTATATTTCTCGCCTCAAACGAATATGCTTTTCGTCGCCGATTTGAATTAACAGATACCTCAAAAGCTTATGATACTATAGGAGCATCTTCTCTACAATTCCCATTTGCTAACTACTGGCCTAACAATGCTGGGTGGCAACCCGATAACAGGCCTGCAGCAAATACTGCCTCACAAGTGATCATAGGATTGCCTCACCAAACTCGGATGTTGAGGGCTATTGCAGTAACAACAACAATAGCTATTACATTTTACTTCGATAGGGAAGATGATGCTAGGCTAGCCTACGAAACTTTATTATGGCTTTCCTATAGAGAGCAATTTATGTATACTACTATTGCTTGGAAAGGAGAGCAGCTAGGAATTCCTCTAAACGTGAAAATTCAAAACCTAGCATTTAATCCTGATTTCAAAGAAAATACTTGGTTAGAAACCAATAGAATTTTTACTATAGTTGCCGAATTAGAATTACGCTCATTTAGCTTACAACCTCCTAAACAGCCTATCTACACGTCAAATGTTCCTGTTGAAGATGATGAGCGATTTACACTAACAGAAGAAGTTATTTTAAAATTAAAAAATGATAAAAAGATCATTGGAGAAGTAACTATTGATTCCCTATATAATCAAAATCCAAAAATCCTAATAAATCAATTCGGAGTAGCTTCAACTACACCGACAACAGCTCGAATAACATGGGATGTAGCTGTTGAAGCTCCTGAGCAACTATCTTCAATACAAATCTCTTTATCTGGTAGGGAACCTGTAGTACTAGATAAAACTAAAATAGATTATACGTTTAGGAAGCTCACTGAAAACAGCACTTATATAGTAACAATAAAGTTTTTTACAGAAAAGGGCTTATCTAAAGTAGCTTCACTTCAATTTACAACACCACTATCAGAGTTAGGAGCTCAGGAGAAGGTAGCGCCATCTAACAACCTAGTTGGTATAACTTGGTAGAGTGAACAAGACTAATTAAAAGAGGAGTTGTGAAAGGTGAATACGAACAGAATTTCAATTATAAACCAAGATCAAAGCGAATCGCTTCCAGTATCAAGAACCTCTACATATGGATTCACTGTTATAAAAGCTGAAAAAGGAGCTGCAAAAGCAGTATTTATCCCTGCTGGTGATTCCACCGCTATTTACGAGAATTTTGGATACACATCAGCTGACTATCCTCACTTACAGGAAGTTCTTGATTTCAATGCTAGTCACGGCTTGTACATAAGTGCTCCGTACGATGTAGATGCTGATAATAAAGTACCGGTAGCATATGTAACCCCAGCTGGTATTTTCGCAAGAGCAGCCCCAGTATCTATTACAGGCTCGAGAATTGAAGATATTGAACACGAAGAAGCAACTATTAATAGTATCAACAGCTTCTCCACAGCTCAGGAAGTTCTTATTCCCTTAGGGCGCGAGCCAAGTTATTTTGATATCTCGGGTACTGACGTTGCAGCTCCAATAACATACACATCTGGGGATGTAAAAGTACTTTCATTTAATTTAGGCTTTAATATAAGCCCTACCGGATCTGGAGAACTTGCATCTCCTGAAGATTCTAAATTACATTTCTTAAACCCCACTGCGTTTAGTTCCAGCGAGCCAGAACGCATTCTTCGTAATGCATCTTCAGCTGCAGCTGTTATTTCGATAGATATTCCAGGAGCTAGCTCTCTTATTGATCTGTATCTTGTTGTTAGTGGTTCAAACTTACTTATCCAAGATGATGCAGGACACGATATAGGATCTTTAACAGGAAATACTATTACGTCGATTAACATCGATTCAGTATTTACTCGTGGGACTTTATCTGGGTTATATGCTGCTTATTTCTCGGCAAATGCAATTGCTACTACATGGGCAAGCGAAAGCTTTAGAAACTCCGTTAAAGTATACTGGAAAGCATCTCTTAATTACAATGCTATTTATGCAACAATTTATCAGAAGTATCTTTCTCAGAGAGAAACAGTTCTCACATTCTCTAGACAAACATTAGGAAATGTAATATCCTTTACTGTCAAAGAAAAAATTACTCCCACATCATACGGAAGCCGTACTATTACCGGCTCGCTTCTCGCAGAAGATACTGATGGGTTTGGAGCTCCTATTGGATTCAAAGAAAAACTTGCAAACCAATCTTTTATAAATATAGCTGTATTGAAGCCCTTCGATGCTAATACAGTGTTTACGAAAACAAAGCTCACCACAGGGCCAACAATGACGTTATCTCCTGTCTATCTTAACAGGGGAAAGCGTGTCGCAACGGAAGAATGCTTAGAAGATGGATGGGTTGAAGCGGAAAATCCAGAATACGATTCTGTTGAAGTTTTCTTCACCCCTACGCTCCTTAGCACCAACGAAACAAAATTTACTAAACTAGCAAATACTCATAAGTTAAGTCGTTTCGTTGCTAGCAAACAGGTTACCCTTGAGCAGGTTACTACAGATCTTCCTCAATTGGCTTACGGAGCTAACTACTTCATTATAACAAATTTAGCAGTTCGTCGATCAGGATTTACCAGAGAAGATTTTATTTCTCCGTTAGTTGGAGCATATGCAGGCATGATCGCTAAATGCATCGATGCTCGTTACGGGGGAGTAGCTCCTATGTTCTTGAATCAAGGAGGCGTAGGAGGCCAGCTTGAAGGTATTTCCGTAAAGAAAATGCTGTATAAGTATTCTAAAGATCAGTTAGACATCCTCGACGCTGCAAATTACAATCCTATTATGAGAGATTCCGCTCATGGGATAATGGTATATAGTCAGAAAACAGCTAAAGCAGGGCCATTAAGTGACTGGTCCTTTATTGGTCATGCAAGTGCTTTTCTATTATTCCAGAGACAAGTTCGCGATCAAATCATGATTCCTCAGATAGGTAAGCCTAATAATCCTTATTACAGAGATTTGAGAGCCCAACAGGCATTATCTCTGCTCAGACCTCGAATAGAAGGTCTTAATAGAATCTGGGCTTACGGTACAGTAGACACAGCAAGTGTCAATACTCCGGACATAATGGCTCAAAGAAAATTTGTAATATCTATAGTAGTGAAAGTAGATATTTTCTCTGAAGGTGTTGAACTTAGATTCACTAATCTAGGTCAGGATGTAACGATAGGCTAATAGGAGATAGAAGATGGCTATAAATTTTAGCAATAACTACATAGCAAACCTAATAAGCGCCGGCGCTGATGCAATGACAAACTTGTATGAGGTAGAGTTTTATCCTCCTACAAGCGTTAGCGAAGCTGTAAGAAACCAATTGAAGATTAGAACAAAGAGCTTTACTCCTCCATCACCGTCGCAGAAAAAATACGATGTGCATTGGAAAACAGTATCAATTCCTAAGTTAGCTCCAAAAATAGAACTAGATCGCTCTCTCGAATTTGAGTTTCGAATAGACGCCCATTATGATGTACTTATGGCTATTTTAGAGTGGCAATCTATATCTTCAGTAGCTTCTTTAGGATACGCAGCTAATAGCCCGGAAAGCTTTGGCAAGATTATAGTAAGAGCATTAGCTACTCCTATTACTAATATTGATTCTGAAGGAGCAACTGCAGATGGCATTGCTGATGAAAATGCGTTAGTCTGGCAGTTTGAAGATGTAGCTGTTGAAAATGTTAATATTTCTCAATATTCAGCTGAAGATGCTAATCCGGGCTCCGTTACCTGTAAATTTATCTATGGTAAATACATAGATCCTCAAGGCGCTCTTTTTTAAAAAAAGTATTTGTCGGTAAGCCTTTAAAGGATACTCTGCAATAGAGTATCCTTTTTTTAGCTGCGAGATTCACTAATTATATATGGCTGCCAATTATGCTATAGAAGCCAACGAAGCTATAGCCGGAATTGTAAGATGGAGACCTGCTCTTTCTAATCTATATGAAGTAGCATTTCAGGGTATGGAAAACATTAGTGTGCTTCATTGTTCCGAAATTAACTTTCCTGGGCTACAGCTTTCTTTTGGAAGGCATCTAGGTACAAAAAAGTTTGCACTAGAAAATTGCCAGCTCCCTGAAGAAGTGACTATTACGTGGAGAGAGGATTACAGGCACAGTGTTAGAAGATTTCATGAAAACTGGTTTGCTTTGTTTTACGATAGAAATAATGATAAGTTTATTTCAGCAACCAATGATACCGATGCTCGAAAAAGATATAAAACAGCGATAGTTACTATTCAAGATTTGAGGAGAAGCTTATATAGGGTCGGTAGATTATATTTAATTGATATGCTACCCACAAAAATACCCGATTTGTCATTAGGATGGGCGAATGATGCTGTTATGGAATATCAACTTTCTTATAAAATATCCGATTTGTCATTAGGATGGGCGAATGATGCTGTTATGGAATATCAACTTTCTTATAAAATATCCGATTGGAAGTGGGAGTGGTACGTATGAATCGTATGAATTCTGCAACGCCCATATTGTCTGAGATTCAGAGTAAAACGTTTGCTGAAACCGCGATAGCTCTTGTAGACGGAAAGGATTTATCATATAAAGGATTTTCTTTAAGTAATCAAGCCGAACCGTTTGTTTTAAATGGCACAGCAGCTATCCGCAATAAAGTTATGCTGTGGCTTGTATCTTCTAGAGGCGATTACGTTAGAGAGCCTGACAAAGGAGGTCCTTTAGGGGCTTTAATAGGTAAGACGTTTACCGAAGATAATCAAAAGTTTATTGAAAGATCTCTAACAATGGCGTTTTCTGATTTCTTTCAAGGAGATCTTTCTCTGATTAAAGTAACCGCAGAGCCTGATATAGGCAACAGACGATGGAAGATAAAGTTGATAGTGAATGATCCGATACGCCGCGAACTTTTTGATATAGCAGTAGGAGTAACTCAATGAAACAGTTTGATAGTGTTAGCATAAACGCACGAGCGCTAGAAAAATTATCTCAAAACCCGGATTGGAAAGCTGTTGTTAATGACAGTGTTATTGCTTCTATATTAAAAGTACTCTCCGAAAATCAAGCTGAAGTAGCTCGATATGCAGAATACCTGTTTAGTGAGAGTAAGTGGGATACTGCGCGCAATCTTAGCTCTATTACCGCAGCTGCAGGGCAGCTAGGATATAAGCCGGCTAGAAAAAAATCAGCTTTTGGAAGCATATATATATCTGCAGATCCTAAAATACATTTAGTAGGCCGAGGTATTTCTAAAGATGCTTTCTTAGGTGGGAATGCTTTAGGAAAGCTATCAAGCGAAATTAACTTGAATTCCTCAGTTACTATAGTAGACTCAAAAGGCAATTCATATATAATGACCTCGCGAAACGCTTTAGCTGCAAATACTTCGTATGTAATGAATACAATTATACAAGGCGTAAAGAAAGTAATCTCTATCCCCGTTACAGTAGCAAGATCAATAGCTACCCGATCGAAGCTAGATCCGTATCTGTATATACCTATTACTATAAAGAACTGTGAAAACGCACGCACAGCTATTACTCAACCGTTTTTTAGAGTATACGTAACATATACAGGAGGGCAGCAAGAGGAGTATCGAGTAGTTGATTCCTTGCATTTATCAACATCAGCAGATAGAGATGTTGAGGTATATTCAGATTTATATAATATAGATCTCTTATACTTAAAGTTTAATACAAGTCCGGTAAGAGGAAAAGCTTTAAGTTTATCTGAGGGGTCTGGAGTAGAATCGATCGATATTCATTATGTTGAAACAGCAGGAGCCGCAGGCAATTTAGACAGAGCATTTGAAACATTTACTATAACGAATATTCCAGGACGGCCGAATTTAAATCTATACGGTATAAATTTAGAGCCTTTAGTCGGGGGCGCTGACGAGGAAACTATTTATCAGATTAAAACAAATGCCCCGTTATACTATATGAGTACTTATACTGCAGCTACTCAAGAAGCTTATGAAAACTTAATCAGCCGCATAGATTTCGGTAATGGTAAGTATGCTTCCCGAGTTAGAGTATTTCCTGGTACGTTTGAAGATGAAGTTAATAAAATTACTCGTAACGTTACTTATGTAACTCTATTGCTTCCTGGTATAGAAGACTTAACTACTAGTACTGAAGAAAATCCTTACGAAGAGTTAGAAAGAACAATAAATTTTTATCTATCTAAATTAAAAGCGCCTACGGATACACTGAAATTTGCTCCTCCGACATTTGTGGGGCTTAGCTTAGGTATAAAATGCACAGCTAGTAGAGAGCAAGTTGAGAACTTAGCAGAGTTAAAACTAGGTATTCAAGATTTGCTTAATTCCAAATACGGGGCTCGAAGCTCAGACTTAGATTTTGGTAGAGCTATATATGAAGCTGACGTTATAAAAGCTATAAAGGACTATTCATCAGCAATCTTAGCTATAAGAACAGAAGTAGAGGCTGTAAAGAAGTTAGATTGGAATACTGCAGTACGTATGCATCCAGATTCTTCAGCTCCTTTATATACTCTTCGCCTTAATTTCGACTTTAATCCCGTATTTAGAGGTTCAAACTTCATAAAAGGTTTTAAAGATTATAGAACAGGAGCCTCGTATGTATTACGATTTGATATAATGTATAAGCAAGCATTAACCTCTACGCTACCCGCATATCACACATCTATTTTTGTTGAAGAGAATCCTACCAGAACTACCCCAGGGTTCTATATAAGTAAGGATATTAGCACTACGCCTATTTGGGACTTAAATGTTATAAGTGGCGTAGATTACCATACGCAGGATCCTACTAACTACGCAAGATTAACATCTGCATATCAATTTTATTATAAAAATAAAGTATATGGAGATGATGATTTCGAAAAGTTGATATCCCCTGAAGCTTTAAAGACAGAAGCCCCGATAACAGATTATAACAAATCTCCTGGAGCCCTTAGTTCTTACTTTATAGCTTATTCGGGAGATTTTGATGCTACTGACGGTAAGATAGGAGAGGGTTTCATAGAGTTTGATATTACATCTTTATACGTAACATTGCAACGTTACGCTGAACAGGATGTAATTTTAAGAAATTTACTTCAAAGCCATCCTTTATCGTTAGTAAAATGTAATTCAGCAGGCGAAGTATTCCAGAGTTTTGTAAAAAATGTATTAGCACAGTATGTAGATATCTACGTAAGTGCAAGACCTGTTGATAAAAACTTAGTACCAGCAACAGATGACGTATACCAGAACAGTATTGTACTGTATGCGGATTCTGCTGATGCCGATTCTTTTACTGTCACTAATCTCTCTTCTGTAAAGAAGGAGCGAGTACTTTCAGTAGAGTGTGAGCTTGTATGAGTGAAAAGAAAGTAATTACTTTGGCGGACGCCAAAGAACTATTAAAAATAGTTCCTTTCTACATCGAAGAATATCAGGATGTAGTAGAGCATTGCGATCTGTATGTAAAGAAGGTATCCCCTTTATTTGCAGAAACCGTGGTCTCTACACGACCTATTCCTACATCAATAGATGTACTTACTTCTGTAGCCCCTCTATTCATTAAAAGAAGCTCTTCATTCCTAACATCAAGAGATCCCGCAGAAGTAAATGTACATTCAGCTTTGCAGACTGAGTTCTGGCAAACATTTTTCAGAGATTGCTGGGGCTCAGAACTTAATTCTCTTATTATAGCTATTTTTAATAGGCTTCGGTACGTATATGTAGGTGAAGAAAACCTGCTATTTTCTAATGTGTTTAGACAGCTCCTCCATACCGATGAAGGAGATGAATCTATTGCTTTATACTTTGATGAAGATGATGATACTAATATAAAACTGGTAAAACAAAAATTAGCTGCAGCATACTCTTTACTTCATTACGAGGTTTCCTATTCAGGCTTTATTGACGATTGGCTGGATTCAATGTACCTTTCTGGACAATTGAGTTTAGCTGAGCGCAAAAAAGAAGCCAATATATACGCTGCACAAGACATACGCGCAGAATTATTAAGAAGAAAGTTTGCAGGCACAGCTAGCTTATACTCAATTGTTCTTTCGTCTATAAATAGGAGAGGCGCGTATGCCCCTACAGTATCACTAAAGTCTGTTACTCAAGATGGTAAGTTTAAAGATAATAGATATATCAGAGCCTTAGATCTCCCAGGTATTACAACCATAGTTTCAAACACTATTATAGATCCTATAACCGCTTTTTCTGATATCATACCTCTAAAAACTTTAACTCCATTGTACTATACAAGCGCTGATTTTGATAGCGATACATTTTTAGAGAACCCAGCTTCCTATCTGCGTCATAGAGGAAAAAGCTTTGCTTGGGATAATATTAAAGGAATACTTGACGCATCTCTTGTCAGAAAAACATATCCAAAACTCGATCAAACCAACCCTGCAACATCACGATTGTATCAGCTAGATGTTACTTGGGTAGATAAAGATCAAGAACGTATGGCAAAGCTCGACGACTCTAGACCTTTATTTGACCTATCGATTATCTCTTCAGGATTTTTTGACATTCAGGCTGACCAGCTTCTATTTCATAAAAATACAGTACAGAGAGCTAGAAGACACGAATATCCTTTTTTAACATACTCTATATCAGGCAATACAGGCCCCTGCATGATGGATATTCCTTGGCTAGATTACATAGAAAGATCTATTTCTAGGAAGAAACGCATACAGGAAACTGTAGGTATCGGCGTGCAGGTAAGTAAGCTAATGGCTACGGAAGCCTTGTTAGTAGAGGAGGCTTGCACAGTTCTTACGTTTTCAGAGACTTTTACAAAAGATTATAACGCGCAGTCCAGCGTATTTTTGCCTGGAATGCGCTATGCATACCTTTGGAACTTAAGATTCTTTTATAATATTTATACATTCGAAGTCAAAGAAATAAAAAAAGAGCTGATTACCTACATTTTATTCCCCATAGCTGAGAGTGCCTTACCTCAGCAGGTAGTAGAGCAATGTTCATCTCATCCCAGCTATTCACTATTTACTAGCAGATCAGTAGGTTTAATACCTTTTTCTTATCCTTCTTTAAATACAGAAGCTATTCTTTCTTTAAAGCTTAAACTAGATGAGACAGGTATTCAGGATGATTTATACGAAGAAGGGTACAATAAAGCAGTATTCCTGTTTACTCCATATGAGAATGTAGCAATTGCAAAACGATATGTAAAAACTGAACCCGGAACTCTTGCTGGAGGAGATAATCCAGAATGGTTTAATTTTCCAGTATCTGATGAGGCCTTAAAGCATGTTATCTACGGAATATCTCGTCAAAATAAGGATACTGGTAAAGAAGAATGGTTCTGGTCCGATCCTGTGCGGCTTTATCCTAAGGAAGTAGCAAATCTTAAAACGTACAGACCTGACTGGATGGGGATGGTGATGTACATAAATCCCTACCTCACATTTACTAGTAACTGTGCTTCTCCATTACGACATAGACAGGTACCTGTTAGAGCGTTGCGAGGCCCAACAGTAGAGCAGCCTAATCCAGAGCAGCCTCCTGTTCCACTTCCAAAAGGCCCTAGTGAATTTACTGCATTATGCAACCTAAATGTGCTGCATGGAATGCATCTTTACTGCAACGAATCTGGAGAAATAACAGATCCTAATTACCCTCGAGGATCTTATTTAAGAAAAGTACGACCAACATCTGTAACTCTCTCAACTGAAAAGTTTCAGATTTGGGGGGATAATAGAGCTCTCTGGGGAACAGAATATGCAGCTGATCCTTTAGATGATTGGGATAACAATTATGTACGAACTGCACAATATAGAGATGCTAAAGGAGTAGCCTGCATAAAGCTAGCTCAAGGAGAAGCCTATCAAGAGGGAGTTCCGGTTGATAGTTATTATACAATATCGCCTAGTAAAAACGCTATTCGGGATGAAGGGGCTTCTTGGGCTGACTGGCTGTGGAACAATCCGGATAACAATGGCTTTACGGTAAATATCGATTTAGCTATTGAAAATTTAAATGTAGATCAATGGCTTTTAAGCAGAAACGAGGTTCCTAATAATAGTAATATTCATGCAGAATTAGACTTCTACTACAGTGCTGATCACAAACTGATCTTGAAAGTGTATCCAACTGGTATAGCTTCAGAAATAGTATTGCAGGCTGAATTATCAGCTCCTCATATTTTAGGAAAACAATCTCAAATCGCTGCCAGTTGTCTATATGAGGTAGATCCTAGTAATAACAGTAAGCTAAATATATCTCTAAGTATCGTTGCAGATAGAAAGTGGACTACCAGATATTACAGTACGGTTAAGATAACAGACACTTCATATGATTTGTATGAGACTGATAGTAGCTTTACTATTGAAGG
>Ga0209409_1001613_pt1 | contig 18815 bp, 18 predicted proteins | sample AD_JPNMR1_MetaG_FD_184424 | JGI IMG/M metagenome (GOLD analysis project Ga0209409, IMG submission 184424) | Active sludge microbial communities of municipal wastewater-treating anaerobic digesters from Japan - AD_JPNMR1_MetaG (SPAdes) (version 2) | ecosystem: Engineered > Bioreactor > Anaerobic...
CAAAATTCTTTACTTCTTTTAACTTTTACTTTTTCTTCATCTTTTTTGTAATTTTCAAAGATTTTTTTTGATTCTAACCATTTATTTTGATATTTTTTCTTTTTTATTTACTTCTTTTACACTTTTTTAATCTGAATGTTTTGTCATTTCTAAAGTGGGTATAATTAAAACTAATTAAAACAGCTTTCTAAAAAGTAAAATTTTTTAGGATTTCAATAAATAACTAAATCAAATTTATTTGACATTTCAACTCGTTAATGTTCTTTAAAACTCTAAAGATGAATGACGTAAAGGTGGTCTACCTCCCTTCCTAGAAACACATAAAGAAGCTATCTCATTAGCCACTTCTCCAGACTTCTTTAAATCAAATTTGTTTTTGATGTATCCCTTTACAAAGGCAGCTGCAAACGCATCCCCTGCTCCAGTTGTGTCTGGATTAGAAATTTGATTTCTGCTTTGAATTGTAAAAAAAACCTTATCTGTAGCAACTATGCACCCTTTCTCACCTAGTTTTAAAACAACCGTAGGATAAAACCGTAGAAGTGATTTAACAATTTCTTCTTCTTTATTTGTCCCAGTTAATATTTTTCCTTCTTCAAAATTTGGAAATATAATATCAATTCCTTTGGTAACATCTAAAAATTTTTGGGGCCAAATTCTCTAATAAATGAATAAGAAGAAGGGTCAACAGAAACAGTTAATCCCCTTTCCCTACACTTTTCTAAAATGGTTAGAGTAGAATCCAATAATGTTTGGCTTCCAAAAAAGCTGTATCCTGTAAGATGAAGATGCTGAGCATTTGAAGGAAATTCTTTAGGAATATCGCTTGCTCTAATTGTTAGATTGGCTCCTCTATCAGTAATCATAGTCCTTTCTCCTCGTTTGTCGATAAGAATAATTATTTTACCTGAAGCTTCACCCTTTCCTTCTATCAAAATGCTCTTTACACCATATTTTTCTAAATCTTTCTTCAAAAAAATACCTGCAAAATCATCTCCAATTTTGCCAATAAACAGGACATTATCATCTAAGTAAGATAACCAACTTGCAAAATTGGCAGCTGAACCTCCTCCTTCTATGGCAATACTTCCAATTGCATCACTTCCATAATTTAATGCACTTTCCACTTTTACCAAAATATCCATCATTACATCTCCAAAAACTAATGTCATTATATGTTCCTCCTACTAAGTGCTTTTGCAATTTCACACCCAACAGATAAATTATTTTTAATTAAGGCAATATTTGACATAACAGTTTCTCCACCTGTCTCTTCATTCAAACGCTTTAATAAATATGGAGTAACATTTTTACCAGATATATTTTTTTCTTTTGTTTCTCTTAATAATTTTTGAAGAAGATGATTAAAATCAGTCTTAGTTAGTTCATATTGCTTTGGTATAGGAACTGTTACTAAAACTCCTCCCGGTATGTTTAATTTTTCCTTGATCTTCATTACTTCAAAAATTTCTTCAGGAGAATCAATACGATAATCAACTTTAATACCACTTTCTCTAAAATAAAAAGCTGGAAAATCTTCTGTTTGATAGCCCAGTACTGGAACGCCTAAAGTTTCTAATAATTCTCTTGTTCTTGATATATCAATAATGGCTTTAGCACCAGCGCATACTACTACTACTCTATATGTTGATAATGCTTTAAGATCGGCGGAAATATCTAAAGTTTCAGTAAAATTCGAATGAACTCCTCCGATTCCCCCTGTAACAAAAACTTTAATCCCTACAATTTCTGCTATTTGCATTGTAGAAGCAACAGTTGTTCCACCATTTATTTTCTTTGCTAATAATAAAGGGAGATCCCTTAAGCTAGCTTTTACTATCTTTTTATCGGTTGCTAAAATCTCTAGGTCTTCTCTTTCCATTCCAACCTTTATATAGCCATCTAAAATAGCTATTGTTGCAGGAACTACACCTGATTTTTTGGTTTGTTCCTCAATCTCAAGAGCCAGGTTATAATTTTGAGGATAAGGGAACCCGTGAGCAATTAAAGTTGACTCTAAAGCTACAACTGGATGATTATTTTGTAATGCTGTTTTGACCTTGTCATTAATCTTAACTAATTCATTAATTTCTTTTGAACTATTCATAAAGTAAAACCTCCTTGTTTTTATGTTGTTACTCACTTTAGAAATTCTAAAACGTACTTCCTGTTTCTTCTATTGGTAATAATCACCTCCTTCCTTATTGTTTGTTACTCACTTTAGAAATTCTAAGACAAACATTTGACGTATATTTAATCCTTCCTATTGTTGACATTTACCTCCTTACGATATAATCTCTTTGGCATTATTAATTCACTAAATCGTAAGGAGGTTTTACAAATGTCTTACTACTCTAATGCTTCTCAGCTTTATTTCGATTTCGTTTATGATCATTATCTTAATGAATATTATGAATTTAAATATCTTCTTGATTTAATCAATGTGATCGATTGGTCTGTTGTTCCTAATTTTATCCATAAGCGCGGTAGACTCGGTTATTCTAATCAGTCTATCCTTAAAGCTTTGTTCGTTCAAAAGGTTAAAGGGTTTAATACGAGAGAATTGATTTATTTCCTTAGAACTAATCCTCAATTCGCTCAAGCTATTGGATTTGATCCTATCAATAACTTTGTCCCTTCTGAGGCTACTTTCTCTGTCTTTAAAAAGAAGTTTGATAATTCTTATTTGTTTGAGATTATTGCTCAGTCTATTCAAAAGGTATTGATGAGGGCATTTTCAATCCTAATAATCTGTGTATCGATTCTTATCCTATTTCTTTTCGTTCTCTCTTTAACAACAAAAAAAGTCATGGTAAATTCATGAATCAAAAAGTGTATTATTCTCATCCTATCCAAGCTAACTTTGGCGGTAAACCTGTTTCTAACTCTAAACCTGTTTACGATAAACACGGTAATCAAAAGCAATCTATTTCTTTTTTCGGTTTTAAAGCTCATACGCTTTCTTTTTTTAATGTCCCTGTTTTTACCTTTGTTTCTCCCGCTAGTAATCACGATAAGAATTATGCTTTCCATTTGTTGCATAAGACCATCGATCTTTTGAATCTTCATGGTTTTAATTTGTTGGCTGATGCTGCTTATGATGTTTACGACTTTGTACATTTAGAGACTGATTCTATCGCTTTTATTCCTCTTAGAATTTCTTCTAAGAAACCTTTCCTTTTTTTATCTTATTGCTTCAGCTTTCTTAGCTCATAATATGGGTAGAGATGATTTGCTTGGTTCACCTAAAACATTAACGTATGAAACAGCCTGCGTGTAATTGATACTCTCACTTAATTTATTTCTTTTTAATAGACAGTTATTCATTAACTGTATCGTTTTTATTCCTGTTTTTTGTCAAAAGTCTTTACTTCTTTTAATTTTTACGTTTTCTTCATCTTTTTTGTAGTTTTCAAAGAACTTTTTTGTTTCTAACCATTTATTTTGATATTTTTTCTTTTTTATTTACTTCTTTTACACTTTTTTAATCTGAATGTTTTGTCATTTCTAAAATTGATAGCTATTCGATAACTCTATTCTTCTTATATTTATTTCTATTTCAAAATTCTTATTTCTTTTCATCTCTACATTTTATTAATCTGTTTTGGAGTTTTTAAAGCATTTATTCTCCTCTTATATCAAATTCTTTAAATTCCTAATGTTGTCCTAAAAAATTTGTAAATATGAAATACATAAAAGAAATATGTAAAATTAGAATAATCTCTAAAAGATGAAACATTTAAAGACATCATAGTTTAATCTATCTAGAAAATACCCAATTCATCCAAAGAAGAGGCCAATACGAGTAACCACAAATAGCACCTAATCACTCTCGGAAAAACGAAGTAAAACGAATTATTCCAAAATACTCAGTAAGTAAATATTAATGTTCAGTGGACTTGATATTTTTTAAAGTGATAATAACGCTTTACGCTAGTTCTTATTACAAATCAAATAATATACTCTATAAAAATTATCCAGCACTTAAGTATAGAAAAGAAGCAAAAAATTTAATATAACGGTTAGATTTAGATAATGATGAGAAATTTATTCATGTTAGGCTCTCTTAGGTAAAAAATAATAGAATATTTATCGGTGATACAACTTTTCTTTTTCATTACACAAACATTTATTATCAGAAAATTTTACTTGCAATAAACGTCATTTACTATTACCTGAGATAAAAAAATTAGTCAGTTGTTACACTCAATATTTTTTGTTCCAATTTCTCCCAGTAAAAGATTGTCATCGCTGGATTAATTAATCCAAATTCTGTAATTAATCCTGTTATGTTTCTCGCGGGTGTTAAATCAAAAAAGTGATTTTCTATTTTTACATTTTTCCAATTTAAAGTCTCTTCTGCTGATATGATTTCATCTTTTGGTCTTTTTTCTAAAATTACTCTGTTTCCAGTTCCTGTTCTTTTATCAAGTTTGTAAATCTCACTTGCAACATATAAGTTTTTCTTACACAACAAAGCTAACTGACTAATTAATGCTGTTCCTATTTTATTAGCAATACAACCATCACAACAAATTGTATCAGCTTCCACAATTATGTAATCCACCATTGGCATAAATTCCCATATAGATGCATCAGTAATAAATGTTACTGGCATATTATAACTAGATAAAATATCAACAGCCAACCTAGATTCCCTTAAAGGTCTAGATTCTGTACATATCACTTCAAATTTTTTGCCCTCCTTGGCTGCATGAACAAAAATATTTATTACACTTCCACTATAGCTATGCATCATAATTATGTCTTCGTCGTTAATCATATTTCCACCAAAAATACCTATATATTTCACAGCTTCTAATGAATAATTAATTATCCTCTCACACAATTCAATAATTGTTGATTTAATTTCTGCAATATTTGATGTTTCTGGAAAAAACTCCAAACATTTATAAACTAAATCTTTGGTGTTAAAAATGGTAGCCATGGTGGGCTTTAGTGTAAGTAATTCTTCTGAAATGTAATCAAACCTGTCCTTTATTGAATGCTTGGTATCAAAGGTTTCTTGTTCACATGCAAGCTTATAAGCGTATGCAGCAGCTCTTCCCATTGCGCTCCCACCCTTAACATTCATGTTTCTAATTTCTTCAATTACATGTTTTGGAGTTTTAAATTTTATATCTTCTAATTTCATACTTTTTAATTCCTCCTTGATTTCATTGTTCCAATATAAAAAAGGACAATCTATATTGCTTTTGGGTCTATGTTTTTTACTCCATGAAACGCTCACTAAAATTGAATGCTACGCCTTACAGATATCAATAAATCAATGACACATCTTTCCTATTCTACAAACGCCAAGTTTTCTCCCTTTTCAAGATCATTCGCTTCATATCTAGCTCCTTTAGATCCTAATTAATGAATTTCATGAATATTATTTAACTTGATAACAGTCTCTATTTTACAAACATCTTTGTCATGTTCACTACATGTTTTTCAACGCCATTTTGAGGTAAGCCAAAATACACTATCTACTTTCTCGATAATACGTAATCCTAACTTCTCTTTCCATAAAAACCCATAACTGTTATTCCTACCTACGTATGAGTTATTTCCATATTATCTTTCGGTAAACGTTAATATATAAGTTATCTAGCTGAACTTTTTCAAGTTGCTTTTGCAGTATTTTTCACATAAATTATAGATTAATACTAAAAGTGTTTCTCAACTTGCCAAAACTTCCATTAAAGCAAACTTTATTGCACTTACTCCTATTTCTTCGTCAGTTATCTTTTGAAAATCATGGTTCTGTCCACCAATTTAAGCTTTTGAGTTCAGACTAATGCTTATATATTTAAAAAGATTTATTAACATTAAATCTCAAGACTATTAAATTCTTTTTTAATTGTTCTATTTCATCTATTGACAAATCAACAAGTGCATCATGCTAATTTTTTAATGAATCATTTTTCTTATATTTATGTTTTCTTTTCTTTAATGTTCTCGCTTCAATTTGATCATAGTTCTATGTTTTTCTCCCTTTATTCTAGACAAAGCGTACTCAATAGGCTTTTTTTTATCATTAAATACCACTCTTTTTGCAACAAGTATTGGAGAACCTGCTTTTACATTTAGCAATTTTTCATCTAATTTTGTAGCTAAATCTATATATATGCTCTCTTCTCCAGTATCAATAACAATACCCGCCGTTTCCAATTCTTTGTATAGAGAAGCTTTAGAAAAGTCGATTTCTCGCCAGTCCATCTTTTTAATTTCTTTAAGAGGAAGATAACTAGTAGAAACTTGAATTGGTTCATCATTTATACATCTCACTCTAGAAAGTTTAAGGACTTTTTCGCTTTTTGAAATTCCTAGAATATGGGCGATTTTTTCATTAGGTAAAATTATATCTTTCTTAAGAACTATCGAAGATGCAGATAACCCTCTTTCTTCAGCATCCTCAGTAAAACTCTTTAGGAGAGGGAGCCTCTCTTCATAAATATTGTCTGCTACAAATGTTCCTTTTCCTTGTCGTTTTATAACGTATCCCTGATATTGAAGTTCTAATATTGCGGCTCTTACTGTAGTCCGACTTACACCAAGACGTTCTTCTAATTTTGCTTCCGTTGGCAGTAAATCTCCTGGTTTTAAATTATTCTTTTTAATAAGGTCTTTAATATAATTTTCAACTTCTTTATACAATATTTTATCTTCCTTTTTCATTTTTTCTTACTCCTTTGAATATCCTAATTTTCTTTTCAAACTTTTTTATTTAATTATTGATTTATTTAGAATTTGAGCGTAGTGTAGATAAAATTAAATTACGTTATACTATTTTGTAATATCTTTTGCCTTACTTAATGCTAAAAAGTATGTTTTCATAATTTTCAATATTTTTTAACTTTTAGATTAATAAGTAAATTCTAAATCTTCTTTCACATTTTTAAGTGTGTTTTTTAAATCTCTTGTTAAAAATATTCCTACAGCAGTTAAATCCACACACTTTTAGCTTGCTTTATTAAAAATTATATCTTTATTAAAATATTTTAATTTTGTTTCCTTTCTCAATTTTCTTCTTTGCCTTTCCTTTAAAACTTTTATAACTTCTTATAAATGTTCATATGAAAAGTGAATTGCAAATTTTGGCATTGTTATATGATGATATGATAGGTGGCTATTAGATTTAAGGCTTTCTCTCATATGTATCTTTCAATAAGGACCATCTTTCTCATTAATTTTTCTATGTAATCTTCAACAAAAATTTTTCAAATTAAAGCACTAAGAAAAGAAGGAACCCATTCTACCTTTCAAATTTCTCAACATTAAGAATTATCCCTAAATTCTGAGAATAGGGGACACAGTCTGTAATAAAAAATAATAGACGATTCTACTTCAATTACTACCTTCCTAGAAAATAAGGATTCTTTTACTTCTACCAAAATTTTTAAATGGTGATTATTTATATATAGGCCTTCAATCATCATGATGTTTATAAAAAACTGATAAATCGTTATGATGTTTTCACTATATCTGAATATACTTTTATTTGTCAATCTGAACTATTAGAGATTAAAGTCATTTACATGAAAATATTATGGGTTACATTAGAAAAAGTGTTCTTTTCTCAGTTTTCTTTCAACATAAAGACATAATTATTTTATTTCTATTGCAAAAATAGTAGGTCAGGAACAAGTCATTAAAAATGTATTAATGTAGGAAAATGAACAAGCTAACACCTATTTTTGTACAAAAAAGAAATAAATCGCTTTTATGAACGTCTTTATTATTATTTAGAACCAAATTTTGTATTTTATAAATCTATCTAAGTTTATAAAAATATAGATTTAAAACTTTATTACTACTTTCTTCTGTACCCTTACCACTTTTAGAAACTTCACGTGTAATCTACCTAACCTTTTGAAGTTGCAAAAATTGATTCGCAAGTTTTTTGATTAAACAATTTCTTTTTATTAAGTTTTTTATTTACATTTTTTATTTACATTTTTAGTTATAATAATAAAAATTTATAAACTATCTTTCCTTTGGTTTCATATATTACCAGTAATCATAGCTAAAAACTTACAAAGATTATAAATATTAATGAAAGAAAAATAATAACTAATTGTTTTTTCGTATTTTTTCAATTAGGTTATAATATTTAAAAGAAACGAAGTAACAATATAGCTAATTGGTAAAAAGTTAAGAGGTAAAAGTTGAAAAAATAGTAAAAAATAGCCTAAACAAACAATGCTCATACTTTGAAAAACGGATCAAATAGGCTAAAGATGAAAAAAGATTTAGTTATATGTATATAAGTCAGTGATTTACATAGATTCAATTTTTGACCAGCAATCCAAAAATCAAACTAACTAACTTGCGTGCAGTAAATACAAATGTTCTTTTATGCTTATGGTTAGCTGGTTCTTTAAGCTTTTCACAATAGTAGTTTTTGTACTCAGGAATACATCTAATAACGCCATTTGCAGCTTCAATCAAATAATATCTAAGATATTGGTTGCCTGTTTTAGTTATTCTAGCATTCTTTGAAGTATAATTCCAGATTGGGTATTCCTCCAATTTAAAACAGAACATTTAGCCAAATCATCACTAGACTTGAAAAAGCTAACAGAACTTATCTCAGCTATAATACCCGCAACAATAATAGGACCGATACCAGGAATAGAAGTAATACACTCATATTTGACAGGAATAAGTCATTTGATAGTTTTCTCAATAGCCTTATCAACAAGTTTAATTTCGTTTTCTAAAGCTTTAATAACGTTAAGGGAAGAAGAAATAGCAATATTTATAGGTTCATACAACACTTTATCCAAACGATATGAATTATTAGCTACCTGTTTAAGGATATTAGCAATATTAAAAGCAAGAGTCTACTAGAGGTATATTACCAACAGATATAAAAAATTTTTTCAAAAAGGAACTGAAACTAAAAAATACTATGGTCATGGTTACACCAGTTGTTTCTAAAGATCCTTCGCTAGCTTTACCAAAAGAAGTTGAAGAACTTGTATTTTATGAATATATACAAAGAAAGGATAGTCACTTCGAATTAGATGAGTTGGAAAATTATATCCACGATGAGATGATTTTAAATAGAGCTCCAATGAAATATTTTTGTGATCTTGGAATCAATAGTTATACGGTAACAACTTCTGGAGATGTTTATCCATGTCAATTATTAGTTAATAAAAAGGTGTTTAAAATTGGTAATATAACCGATGGGAAAGAAATCTTAAATAACAAATTAAAATTCTATGCATCTAAGCAAAAGGAAGTCGTTGATAAATCAAAATATGAACAATGTAAAAAATGTTATTTACAATACTTTTGTACCAGTTGTCCTGCATCAAATTACCTGTTAAATGGTACCATGACACCAACTTTTTCAGAATGTGAAACTAACAGGCAAAATATAATAGGGATTCTTTTAGAGTATGTTTCACATTTAAAAAAAGAAAATGTTGAGTAACAAAAAAACGGAGGAGATTTCAAAATGAAAACAAAAATTTTATCTCAAAACACAAAGCGTTTATTTCAATATTCTAGTAAATACAAGAATATTCACAGGAATCTTTATCTTTTATCAATTCCAGTCACTGTGTTGTTCCTTGCCAATCCTTATATTTTGAGATATATAATTGACGAAGTGATTTTTAAAAGTAGATTTTCTATGCTGTTACCTTCAATATTAACATATGTTTCCGTGGTAGTTGGTCAAGGTAATTTTAGCTTTTTTTGAAAATTATTATGCAATGGCAAGCATGGCTGATGTGACAAAGAATGAACAATTAATTTTGTATGATAAAGTTCAAAAAGTTTCTTATTCCCATTCGTCTAACAGCCAGATTGGAGATTTACTTGCAAGAGCAACTTCTGATATAGATGAAATAGCTAATTTTTTTGTTTTAACAAAGCCAGTTATTATACTAAATATTTGTGATGTGATTCTTATTCTCGTTGTTTTATTTACTTTTAGTTGGCAATTGGGCTTATTAATACTCGCAACTATACCTTTATACTATTGGATTTTAAATTATTTCAATAAAAGATTGTTAACTACTTCGAAAGAAGAAAGAAAAGGATACAGTAAAGTCATGGAAAGTTTGAGGGAAAAGATGGAAGGAATAGGTATAATAAGGCTTTTTGCAAAAGAACAGTTTTTTCATAAAAAGTTAGAAAATGATACTGAAAATTGGAGAAAGGAAAAGAGAAAGTACAGTTGGGCTTATACAGGCTTAGCTCAAGGAATAATATTTGTAATAACGATAACAACACCATTGATAATTGGATTAGGTGGTTATATGGTCATGAATAATACACTAACTATTGGAACTCTAATGGCTTTTTATTCCTTTTCAAGTTGGTTATATAATCCACTAAGAATGATCAACGAACAGCTTGCACAACTACAACGAGCAGACACACTCTCACAAAGGTTCTTTGAAATACTTGATCTCCCAGAAGAAGAAAGTGACGGGATTTTGCCTTTTCCTAAAAATTATGACATTAAATACAACAAAGCTGTCAAAAAAAGCAAAGGTAGATAAATTCATAAACTTATTAGACGAAGGATACGATAGTAGGAGAAAGAGGAAGTAAGTTATCAGATGGACAAAGGCAAAGGGTAGCCATAGCAAGGGTATTGATAAGGGAACCAAAGGTATTGATATTAGATGAAGCGACATCAGGAGTAGACTCACAAACAGAAGAAGTGGTCTCACCCCCTGTTATTGGAGGATAAATAAAGAAATCTTACTTTTTCACAAAAATGGTTTTAGAATCAAAACAATTATTATTGTTAAAAAAGATTCTACTAAATTCACTAGGTGTCATATAATTCAAAGAACCGAGTGGTCTTAAGTTATGATAAAAGAATATATATGCGTTGTAAGCTTGAAAAACATCTTCAATATTTTCAAAAGAATTCAGTTGAACAAACTCTCTTTCAAGGCTTGAATGGTGTGATTCAATGAATGCTTGTGAATTAGGATTGTTCTTGTATCCAAACTCATGAGTTATTTCCATTTCATCCATGAATGATTTAGTTGCTTTTGATTTGAATTGAGGACCATTATCCGTTTTTACTATGAGTTTTTTAGGATCAGCTTTTCTGTATGAAATACCGTAGTAAACAGCTTTGATAAAATCTTTTGATTTACTTGAATGTCCTATCTGTGAAGAAACAATCGTCTTATCAAAAGCATCAATAATATCCAGTATGGAAACAAAGCCATCTTTCGTTGTAGGAATAAATTTAATGTCTCCTTCCCAGAATCTATTGGGAGCATCTATTTCATGATTATTTGGTCTTTTCTTTGGATGTTCGAAATGGTTACTGTATGGTCTAACAAAGCCTAGTTCTTTTCTTAATCTGTAAATCTTTTTGTGGTTAACAATTATTCCAAGTTGGTTCTTAAAGACTACAGATAACTTCTTATCTCCAAGAGATTTAAAGTAAAAAGTTGGATCGTTTGAATTATTATTAGAATAAATTGAAATTATACTCTGTTTAATACGTTCATCCTCAACAATTTGACCATTGATAGTATAAGAGAATCCTACGAATCTTTTTTGTTTTGGTTTAGCCTTGATAGTCTCAACAACAAAGAACAACCTTGTTTTGAAGTAAAAAGAACTTGAACTCATATGAAAATAATCCAGAAGATAACTCAGACAAACACCATAATTTTTGTATTTAATAATAAGAATCAATTTACCAATATCTGTATAATTCACTTGTGGTTCATATTTTTTTTAAAAGTTCTACTTCATCTTGCACTATTCTTAATTGTAATTCTTTTTCAAGAAGTATCTTTTCATAATAATTGAGTTTCCTTTTAAGATAAGCAGAATCATTAGAATTGTTGTAATCATCAGACCTAATTATTCCAGCTGATTTATAAATGATCGGAGGAATCTTTGAGTAATCAGAAATCATAGACTTAGTCCTTCCTTTTTTGGGTTTAAACACAGAGTCATCATAATTAGACTTTTTGTACTTTTGAACCCACTGAGAAAGAGTGTTAATTGGTATAGAATACTCATCAGAGAACTCTTTTAAAGGCTTTTCACTGTTAAGATATTCTTTAACAAGTTGCAGCTTTAAATCACCGGAATAAACCTTTTTCTTTTTTCATATTCTCACCCCTTATTTTACTTTACCATTTCTTTCATTTTTCTCCAAATCTCCTTGAGGGTGATTACGTTTTGCCATAAGGAGGCATATAGATATCCTAGGACAAAAGATATTGAAGATACTTGATATACCAATTCCAAAAGTGATAACGCCCTATGAAGAATTCAAAGAAAAGCTGAATATATGAAGCAAAAAGCCAAAACAGTGATTAACAAAGGAAAAGAGTGAAATGTAGTAACACTTTTGAAAAAACAAAAACTTACAAAATCTCTTTTTTCATTTATTCATGCCCATTTTATGATTATTACATTCTTGTAACTGTCAAACTCAGAAAAAGATATTCAGAAATCACTCCAAGACACTATGGCTTTGTAACTAATTGGAAATCTATAATATCATCCCTCTTTGTAGTAATTGTTGCTGTAGTAATTGGATTCGCATTACTATATTTAATTGACGCTCTATTTAAAACTGATTTTAGAATATGGACATGGGCGGTTAAAACTTTTGAAACTTCCCATTTAATTGCCGCTTTGAAATACTCTCCTTTCTTTTTCTTGTTCTATTATATAATAGGAATTTCTGTAAATGCTAATACAGGATTTATGAAAAAATCAAAAGGATATTTATTTTCCTGTATATCCGTTGTGGGAGGACTTGTAGTATTTTTGTTACTGCAATATGGTCTTTTATTCTTTAGAGGAAAGGCATTATGCCCATCTCAAGCTTTGAACCCCATCTTGCTTTTTGCTTTGATACCCTCATTAATCGTAGCAACTTTTTATACAAAAAGTCTCTATGAAAAAACTGGTAATGTATACACCGCAGCCTTTTTAAATACTATATTAATGACAATAATATTAGCAGCTAATACAACAACATATCATGGATTAATATAGGAATTATCGGTCAAAAAATCCAGACTCAAAACCGATATGGTTACTTTTTTCACAATGTATTTTTTTGAGTTAAACATTTAAAAATAGTGGTTAACATTTGTCAAAAACTAAAAAGTTTGTGATATAATATAAGAAACAAATAAATCTCTCGCTGAATGCGATTGATATGGTAGAGACTAAAGAGAAAACCATATCCAACCGAGGTTATTTCCTCGGAGCTTGGATATGGTTTTTTTGTTTATTAATCTGAAAATTGAGGAGGTTGAAAATTTTGATAGCTGTAATAGGAGGAGGCATAGTTGGTTCTTTAATAGCCAGAGAGATAAACAAATATGAAAAAGACGTCTATTTGTTCGAGGCTAAAAATGGAATAGGAATGGGTGTTACAAAAGGAAATTCAGGGATAGTTCATGGTGGGTATGACGATCCTCCAGGTACTTTAAGGGCCGAACTATGTTATATGGGAAATAGACTATATGATGAATTATCAAAAGAACTATCAATAGAAGTTTTAAGAGTGGGATCTCATGTTGTAGCCTTCAATAATGAAGAAGTTAGCATAATAGACGAAATTGAAGAAAATGCTATAAACAATAATGTTAAAGAATATAAAATATTAGATAAAAATGAAATACTAGAAATGGAACCTCTTTTGAACCAAAATGTATTGAAATCCTTTTATTGTCCAATTGCTGGCGTAACAGAGCCTTGGGAAGTAGCCATGCAAGCAGCAAGATCTCTTGAAATAAATGGTGGAAAAGTATTTAAAGAGAAAAAACTTGTTGAGGTAAACAGAAAAAACAATAAATATGAATTAATTTTTGAGGATGCCAGTTCATATTTAGCAGATTTAGTAGTTAATGCATGTGGTTTATATGCTGATGAAGTTGCTAAACTTTTTGGAGACAACTTACCTTTTATCTTCCCTGTAAAAGGAGAATATTTTCTTTTTGGAAAAGATATTAAATATACTAATTCTGTTATTTTTCCAACACCCACTCCTTTAACAAAAGGATGCCTAGTTGTTCCAACAGTTGATGGAGGATTTTTGGCTGGTCCTAATGCTCGTGGGGTAAAATCAAAAAAAGATTTTTCAACAACCGCCGAAGGTCTTCTAGAAGTAAAAGAAAAATCATTAAAATTAATCCCTTCTTTAGACTTTTCAAAAAATATTGTAAAAGTTTTTGCTGGTTTACGTCCTGAAACTCAAAAAAAAGATTTCTATATAGATGTAGGAGAACACGGCAATGTTATACATGTTTCAGGTATTCGATCACCTGGTTTAACTGCTGCTCCTGCAATTGCCAAATATGTAGTTGAATTTTTAATAACCGAAAAAATGCATATAGGGCTAAGAAAAAGGGAAGACTACATAAGTCATGTTGGAAAAATTCCCCATTTAGTAGAAACCAACCTAAATTATTGGGAAAAAGTAATTGAAGAAGATTCTGAAGCTGGAGAAATGATATGTTTCTGTAACAAAGTCACAAAAAAAGAGATTAAAGAAGCTATAAAAAATGGAGCAAGAACAGTTGATGATATAAAATTTGCAACTAGAGCATCATTTGGAGAATGCCAAGGAAGTTTTTGCACATCTAAAATTCTAAAAATAATATCTGAGGAAACACATATATCTCCTCAAGATATTCAACAAAATGAAAAAGGATCTTGGATAATTGCATCAGAGGTGAGGTCAATATGAAATATGAAACCGATGTAGTTGTTATAGGAGCTGGTGGTGGAGGATTAGCAGCGGCAATATCTGCAAGTAAAGCCGGGGCACAAGTTATATTAATTGAAAGGGAAGATGATTCTGGAGGCGTATTAAATCAATGTATACATAACGGTTTTGGATTACATTACTTTAGAAAAGATTTAACCGGTCCTGAATTTAAAGAATCTCTTCAAGAAGAGCTAGAAAAGACAAATGTAACTGTTTTAAAGAGTACTTTTGTTCTAGAAGTAACCCGAGATAAAAAAATACTTTTTGTGAATAAAAACGGAATAAATGAAATAAAAACTAAATCATTGGTTATGGCAACAGGAGCAAGAGAAAGACATTTTAATTCATTAGCTATACCTGGTGACAGAGTCAGCGGTATTTTTACAGCAGGTGTTGCTCAAAAATATATAAATCTACAAAACTTAAAGCCCGCAAACACGGCTTTAATACTTGGGTCTGGAGATATTGGATTAATAATGGCAAGAAGACTGCATTTAGAAGGAATAGAAGTAGAAGGGGTAGTAGAGATATTACCTTATCCTGGAGGACTAGAAAGAAATGTTCAACAATGCTTACGAGATTATAATATCCCTTTATATCTATCCCATACTGTGACAAGAGTAGAGGGAGATAAACGACTTAATAGAGTATATGTTTCTCAGGTAGATGAAAACAGAAACATAATTCCAAATACAGAAAAAATTTTTGAGGTAGATGCACTAATAACCTCTGTAGGGCTAATTCCATCTATAAAACCTGTCGAATTTGTACAAACTGCGCCTGGTTTTGTAACTTCGAATACTAATCAAACTTCAGAAGACTGGATTTTTGCTGCAGGAAATTGTACAGTCGTGTTTGACTTGGTTGATTTTGTTGCAAGAGAAGGCGAAAAAGCTGGAAAGTATGCTGCTCTTTATGCTAAAAAAGAGTATCTTCCACAAGAATTAATAAAGATCAAGAAGGGAGAAAATATTAACATACTACACCCTTCATACATTGACCCCGAAGAAAAATCCAAACTTTATATCAGAGTCTCTAAAGTATTTGATAAAGCAGAAATTGTTGTAGAACCTTTAGGAATAAAAATTATAGAGGAAGAAGCAAGGCCTTCCGAAATGATTGAAATTTCATTAAAACCTTTTCAAGATTCAAAAATAAAAGAAATTGAGGTGAAAGCCCATGGAATTAGTTAATCACAAAAAGAAAAAGATAGTGTGCGTTAACTGTCCTCTTGGCTGTAAAATAAATGTAATTTATGCTGATGCAGATGAAATCGAAATATTCGAAGCAAAAGGGAATAGATGTAAAAGAGGCTTGGAATACGTTAAACAAGAACTTACAGATCCCCTAAGGGTAGTTGTTACAAGCGTAAAGGTCGAAAATGGAGAAGTACCTTTAGCTTCAGTCAGATCCACCAAACCGGTCCCTTTAAGATTAATGAACGATATTATGGAAATACTAAAAAATACTAAAGTTACCGCACCTGTTAAAAGAGGAGACATAATTATAAGCAATATTTTAGATACAGGGAGTGATATAATAATAACAAGAAGTGTGAATAAAATAAACTAAATAGCGTTTTAAAGCGGAAATAATTGATTGTGAAATAAAATACAAAGACGAGGGGAAAAAATGAATAATTTAAAAACATTAGTCAAAGAAAACACCATTATACCTGGAGTAAGAGACTTGAATGATGTTGTAGATGCTACAAGAACAAAGTCAAATATTATATTTTTACTTACAGGATCTATACTAGATTTAGAAAATATAGTAAGATTCGTTCGAAAATATGGGAAAAAATTGATAGTTAATATTGATTTAGTTGAAGGTATAGCTTTTGATAAAAAAGGTATCGAATATTTAGCTAAAAAAGATCTATGCGATGGAATCATCTCTACAAAGAATAATTTGGTTAGATGTGCTATGAAAGAAAATCTTCTAACTATTCAAAGAGTATTCTTAATTGACTCGGGTTCTCTTAATTCTATCAAAAATCTTATTGATAAAAGTAATGAACCAGACGCCTTTGAAATTCTTCCTGCAGTAGCCGCACCCTATTTTATCAACAACGTTAAAACTAACGGTATAATTATAGCAGGAGGGTTGATTACTAAAAGTTCTGAAGCTGAAGAATTATTTAAAAAGGGAGTCAGGGCTATATCAACGAGTGAAAAATCATTGTGGCTCTAATGTGGTTTTATATAGATTTATGTATAATTTAATCTAACCTATCAAAGGTAATATATAAATCTTTAAGGGGGAATTAAATTATGAAAAAAAGTTTATTGTCTTTTCTAGTTCTTCTTATATTTGCAACTAGTTTACTTCCATGGAGTGGGCATGCCGCTTATACGTATTATATAATTCAAGATATACCAGATATAGACAAACGAGTATCCATAACAGAATATAGTTACAAAGAGGATAGGGAATATAATTTGGAATTTCTAATTCTTGAAGATGTTGCTGGAAAAAGAAAATTTATAGATGTACCATACGGGATAGATATTCCTCCAGATCCCCCACCAATAAATAACCAACTTCCTGTTTGGCAAATTTTATCAATATACTCACCTGAACCGGATTTTGGAATGGATGAAGGATTAAAACTTCATCCATTGCAAGGTCTGATAGGTAATAGCCAGGGAGTAAGACACATGAGATATAAAATAGGGATTTTGAAGGCTTTTGAAGCAGATAAATCTTTCTTATACTTTGTGAATATGTCAAAACAAGCCTTTGAAAACGGTGACGAATATTGGGGATACAGATTTCTCGCTCGCGCTATTCATTTCATTGAAGATCTTTCACAGCCTTATCATAATTCTCCCGGAACATTTTTTGAAATGATTGGAGCAGCTTTTAGCAAAAATAAAGCAAACAAACTAAATAATGCTCATTATTTAATGGATGATTATCTTATTTATCTTTTATTTTATTCTGATGCCGCTGCAAAAGAAGTTATATTAGGTGCGAAACCTATATTCTTTGACAGTTATGAAGATTATGTAAAAGAGGTTATGAATTATACTTTAGACAAATTCCCCATTATACACAAGGAAATTAAAAATGCTTTTGGAGACAAACTTGAAAGCTCAGTTAGTTTAGTGGACATAGAAAATGCTGATAAAGACGGTAAATTAGTGAAGATAAAATCCGAAACCTTAAGCATTTTATCTTATTCTTCCTCTGTTATAAAAGGATTTTTACTTGATTTTTTGAATTCTGTTGGTGAAATTTGATAATTGTAATATAACATTTATATATTCATTTTAAACAGAAAAAATAAACGAAATGCTTGAAAAAAGAAGAAATTATCAGACGGGGTCATAATAAGTAGAAGAAGTTGGATAACAGAATTATCCAACTATGAAATAAAACAATTATTCACTTTAGAAATTTGAAAGAAAAGAATTAAAAAACCTTAACTTTTGTAGATAAACCCAATACAACATTTACATTTTCTAGTAAGCTAAAATCCTCATCAGCTATATTTTTGTTGATGTTTAATCCTGCGTATAAATCTAGCCCTTCAAAAATCCAAAGATTATTTTTAAAATTTTGAACTCCATAGAATGCTATGGTGTAGCTATCTAAATTGAAATCTTCTACATAATCTAAAGTTCCTTCTATATTAATATAACTTTTAGAAGTCTCTTTTTCAATTATCTCGATACTTGTCTTTGCAAAAAAACTGTAGTCTTTTGAAATCTTCTTTACTGTCGCACCATTTTCTTCAACATATTGCTTAGTTTCACTGTAAATTACCCCTGTATCAACATATATATCTTCAAAGGTGTATCCTAAAGCCATAGATATTGCAGAGTGATCTTGAAAAGAATTAGAATAAAACATACTAAGTTTAAAAGGTTTGTTATATATTTCGTTAAATCCAACTTTAATATAAGCTCCTTGATTTACCTGTGAAACTCCTGTTTCCATAAAACCGAAAAGTCCCCACCTAATCCCAAATGCAGGATTGAAAGTATCAAAATAAAGATAACCTTCTTGAACAACTTCAGCTGTAGGAGTAAGAAAGGAAACGGAAAAACCAAAAACCCCTAAAATAATT
>Ga0209409_1001638_pt1 | contig 18608 bp, 13 predicted proteins | sample AD_JPNMR1_MetaG_FD_184424 | JGI IMG/M metagenome (GOLD analysis project Ga0209409, IMG submission 184424) | Active sludge microbial communities of municipal wastewater-treating anaerobic digesters from Japan - AD_JPNMR1_MetaG (SPAdes) (version 2) | ecosystem: Engineered > Bioreactor > Anaerobic...
ATTGCCTGTGCTAATACTGTTGCTGTCGTTGTTCCATCGCCTGCTACATCATTTGTCTTTGTTGCTACTTCTTTTACTAATTGTGCGCCCATATTTTCATACGGGTCTTTTAACTCTATTTCTTTTGCTATCGTCACACCATCATTTGTTATTGTTGGTGCTCCAAAACTTTTACTTAATACTACATTTCTTCCTTTTGGTCCTAATGTCACTCTCACTGCATTCGCTAATTTATCAACCCCATTTAATAATTGGCGTCTTGCCTCTTCACTATATGCTAATTGTTTAGCTCCCATACTTTACCTCCTTTCAATTTTTACTCAACTACTGCAAGTATATCACTTTCTTTTAAAATCAAATATTCCTGACCATCAATTTTTACTTCTGTGCCAGAATACTTACCAAACAATATTTTATCGCCTACTTTTACATCAAGTGGCACTTTCTTATCATTCTCCCATTTGCCTGTGCCTACTGCTACTACTTCTGCTTCCTGTGGCTTTTCTTTGGCAGTATCTGGTACATATAAACTACCGATTTTTTCTGCTCGCTCCTCGAGCACTTTTGCTAATACTCTGTCTCCTAATGGTCTAATTTTTGCCATACTTTTATCCCTCCTTCCTTTTTTAAATTTTTAAAATTTGTTTTATTTTTTCTGGTATCTCAATTTTTATATCGCTTGCTCTTCCATATAACTGTCTCAACCCGTGCAAACTATATTGTAATAAACCGATTCCTAATAATATTATGAAAATTATTATAAATATTTTAAAATAAATGTTTTTTGAAAAATTAAAATTATTATTTGCTAAATTTATGAACATATAATTTATTATTGTAAATTGTAATATCGTTAATAATTTACCTAATTTACTTGGCGAAATAATTACATCATCTATGCGAAATTTTAAATACGAATATCCTAAAAATTGTAAAAATTCTTTTATAAATATTATTGCTACGATGTATTGCGGCATTCCGTATTTTATCGATATTATGAATGCCGATAAGTTTAATATTTTATCAGCCAGCGGGTCTAAAAATTTTCCAAACTCCGTTATTTGTTTATATTTTCGTGCGATATATCCATCCAATACATCCGTTATTCCGCAATAGATATATATTATCCATGCATATAAAAAATTTCGGTTCGCTTCATTTGAATTATAAAAAAATAACACAAATATCGGAACAACTAATACTCGCGATAATGTTATTCTATTTGCTAAATTCATATCTTACCATTTCATTATTTTATCAATTATTAGATTTAATGTCATTAAATCAATAGGTTTAAAAAATATATCTTCTAATCCTACTTGCCTTGCTATTTTAATTATCTCTTCATTTTTATTTCCTGTTACTAAAATTGACGGAACTTTTATATTTTTTTCTAACAAATATTCATATATATTTATTCCTGTAAAATTACCTAAATTATAATCAAGAATAGTTCCTTTTATCTCTTCATTATTTACTATTTTTTTTGCTTCCGAAATATCGGTTGCAACTAAACTTTGAATACCGAATTTATTAAAAATTTCTTCGTATATTTTCAATAATTCTTTATCATCCTCACAAATTAAAATTTTTTTATAAAATTTAGTTATCATATAAATTATTTAAGCAATTATTATTCCAAATTATTTTTTATTCACAAAAAATATAAGTTACCAATTTTTTGTTCTTTTAATTTTTTTGTCTAAATGGCATTTTTTATGATTTTTTATCTATTTTTTTGACTTTTTGACAAATTTTTATTTTTGTGAATCAATTATAATGAACATAATTACAATTTTATATTTTTGTTTTTTAACAGAAAATTGGACAAATTTTCTCCAAATATCGCAAAAATTGTTACTAAAATACAAATATTAAAAATAATAAAAATGGGGACAGGCGTCACCTATTCATCAGTTATTTTATAACTATTTTTTAAATATTTGTAAAATTTAATGTTATAATTCAAATATATAAAACCAAATCAATTTTTTCTTCTGCAAAATATTTTAACTTTTAATGTAATATTTTTATCCCTGTAAAAATCTGATAAATTAGCACTAAGTTAAAAATTTATTCATTAATGCTTTATTAGTAAATTTTTATTTATGTTTTATTTTTTGGAAAATTAATTATTTAAATTGTAGAAATAAAAGTTTATAAAAAATAAAATTTTAATTTTTTAATACTATTAAATTTTTATTTAAATTTATAATTTTTTTATGATATTTTAGTTGTTTTTATTTAATATTATTTTATTTTAATATATAATAATTATTCTTTAATTTAATTTTTTTGTATTTATTATTCTTTTTTAGTGTGGTTTTTTAAGGACTTTAAGGACGTCTGACCCCTTACTGTATCGATGATTGAATATAGTACAGGAACAAAAACTAATGTTAATAATGTCGAAACTGTTAAGCCAAATATAATCGCAACACACATCGAACTCCACCATTGACTTGATTCACTTTTCGTTATAAACTCAAATTTTTTGAAATCAAAACTTACTCCAACTGCCATTGGTATTAAACCAAGTAATGTCGTTATTGCAGTTAACATTACCGGTCTCATACGAATTATTCCTGATTGAATAATTGCTGTTGTTTTATTAGTACCTCTTTTTCTTGCATTCTCGATAAAATCAATTAGTAATATACTATTATTTACTACAATACCAGCAAGTGAAATTATACCAAGTCCTGTCATTATTATTGAAAAATTTATTCTTGTTATTAATAAACCCCATAATACTCCGATAGTAGATAATACAACGGAAAATAAAATAATAAAAGGTAAAACAACGGAATTAAATTGCGAAACTAAAATAAGAGCAATAAGTAAAATTGCAATTAAAAAGGCTTGTGAAAGAAATTTACTTGATTCTCGTTGTTCTTCATCTTCGCCCCCTAAATAATAAAAATAACCAGTAGAAAATTGTATTTGTGATAATAATTTTACGATTTCTTTTCTGATTAAATAAGCATTATAACCTTCGCGTACATCTGCTTCTATTGTTATCATTCTTTTTAAATCTTTATGTTTTATTGTTCCGTAACCTGGTGTTCGTTCAAATTTCGCTATATTCTTTAACGGTATTTTCCGATTTTCCGGTCCATAAATTACAATTTCTTCTAAATCAGAAAATGTCTGTCTTTTATCTTCATTAAATCTAACCGTAATATCATATTCATCTTCACCAATCCGAAATTTTGATGCTTCGGTTCCCATTATTGCTGATTGAATTGTTGAAGAAATCGAAGCAACCGATAAACCCCAGCGACTGGCTATTTCTCTATCTATATTTATTTTTATTTCTGGTTTTCCTTCTTCAAAATCATCTCTTAAATTTATTACGCCAGGTATATCTTTAATTAAATTTTTAATCTTATCTTTATAAATTTTCAATACATTAAAATCTTTCCCTGATAATTCAATAGCAATAGCAGCACCTGTTGGTGGTCCTTCTTGTGGTTTTTCGACTTTTATATTTACTCCTGCATATTCGCCTATATTATCCCTTATCTGATTTAATGTTAGATTTGAATTTTGTTTACGGTCGGCTAAATCTTTTAAATCAATATTTATTGTCGCTTTATTGGTTTCTACTTTATCACTTGAGCCAACATTTGAAATATAATTTACTATATCTGGAAATTTCTTTATTTTTTCCTCTAACATTTTTACAAAGTTATCTGTTATTGACAATATTGTGCTTTTTGGAAATTCGATTGAAATTATTATATTTCGTGGGTCAACATCTGGAAATAATATTATCGGTTCTCCATATTTAGCATATATAATTATTGTTAATATAAAAATTATTAAAAAAATAAAAATTGTTTTCCAACGATTTTGTAATGCTAATAATAATATTCTTCGATAAAAATAAATTATTAAGTTATATTTTTTTTTCGAACAAACAATATTATCTTCATTTATTGTAAGTTGTGTTTTCGGTTGAGAACGAATAAACTTCGAACATAAAACAGGATTAATAATAATTGCGACGATGAAAGAAGCAGAAAGTCCGAAAATAACTATTTTAGGAAGATAACCCATAAAATCGCCTATTACACCAGGCCAGAATAATAACGGAATAAATGCCGCTATTGTTGTTAATGTTGATGTTAATATCGGAATTGCTATTTCATTTGTGCCATTTAATGTCGCTTCAAAATTACTCTCACCTAATTGTTTATGGCGATATACATTTTCTACTAATACAATTGCATTATCAACAAGCATACCTAAAACTAAAATTAAACTAAATAAAACAATCATATTAAGTGTGATACTAAATGCATTTATAATCAAAAATGTTATTAACATAGATAACGGTATTGCAACACCAACAAGTAAAGCATTTCGAAAACCAAGTGCAAAAAATAACACGCCAACTACTAAAAATAATGCTGTTATTATATTATTTTCTAATTCATCGACAATCATTTTTATATCTTTTGACTGGTCATTCAAATATGTATATTTCAATGATTCTGGAAAATTTTTTTCTTCTTCTTTCATTAATTTTTTTATTGCATCTGAAATATGGATAATATTTGCACCAACTCTTTTTTTTATTGACAATGTAATTGCTTCTTCTCCATTTAATCGTGAAATACTTGTTTTTTCTTTATACCGATATGTTATTGTTGCTATATCACGAAAATAAACAGGTCTAAATGATTTTTCTTTTATTATCCAATTATACATATCTTCAACTTTTTTTATTTCACCAGGCATACGAACAGAATATTCAAATTTACCAACTTTTATTCCGCCGCCAGGCAATGTAATATTTTCATTTCGTATTTTCATTATTATATCATTTAAAGAAACATCATAATAACGCATTCTTATTGGGTCAATATTAACCTGTATTTCTCGCTCCAGACCGCCTGTTATTGATACATCAAGCACTCCATTTATTAATTTTATTTTATCTTTTAAATTATCTGCTATCTCTTTTAATTTATATAATCCGATGTTTTTCCCTGATAGTGAGATATATAAAATTGGGAATTCAGAAAAATTTATTTCTGTTATTGTTGGTTCTTCTGCTCCTTCTGGTAATTTCGGTTTTGCTACATCTACTTTATCTTTTACTTTTTGCCTCGCTACATCTAAATTTACATTTGGCATAAACTCAATTACTATTGATGATAAACTTTCCATTGATGTTGATGTGATTTTTTTTAAGCCATCTAAATTTTTTAATTCGCGTTCTATTCTATTTGTTATTAGATTTTCAATATCTTCTGGTGATACGCCAAAATAAAATGTATTTACTATTAATAACGGTAATTTAACTTCTGGCGCTGCTTCGCGTGGTAAAATTATATACGAATAATATCCTCCTAAAATTATACCTATTATTAATACAAATACTGTGGTTCTTCGCTTTAATGCTATTTCTATTATATTCATAAATTTTGATTAGTGCTTTTTGAATATTTATTTTTCTATTTTTACTAATTCGCCATCAAATAAATTATGTTGTCCTTCTACTACTACTTCCTCGCCTTCTCTTATTCCTGAAATAATCTGAATAAATGCGCCTTCACTTACTCCTGATTGAACTACTTTTAATTTGGCTATTCCCTCTTCTATTACAAATACATTATTTCCATCTTCAAAATCAAGAACAGCATCTTTTGGTAATACTATTGAATCAAATATTTTTTGTTTTAATATTTTTAATCGACATAATAGTCCTGATTTATATTTGTATTCTGGATTTTTTATTTCTGCTTCTGCTTCATAACTCAAATTTTGATAATTGATTTCTTTTGAGATATTTGTTATTTTTGTTATTATTGGTTCATCATAAGGAAACGCATCTATTGATACTATTATTTCTGTTTTGCCCTCTTTAAAATATTTTATTTCTCGTTCTGGTATTTCAAATTTTATTTTTAAATAATCCATTTTATTTATTGTGCAAATTACCTGACCTGGCTGAACAAATTCATTTTCTTCTACATTTTTTGTGATTATAAAACCTTCAACTGGTGCTTTTATTATTGCGCGGTCGATTAATATTTTTGTTTGTTCTATATCATTTTTTAGACTTTCATATCTGCTCTGACTATTTATGAATGTTAATTTTGGTATTGCCTTTTTTTCGTATAATATTTTATCTTTTTCATATATTGCTTTTACATTTTCAAATTCTATTAATAATTTTTCTAATCGTAATTGATTTAATTTTAAATCTATTTCAGCAAGAACTGAATTTTGTTTTACAAAACTACCTTCTTCAAAATATAATTTTTCTACTATTCCACCGTTAAATGATGATATTTTTATTTTTTGTTGGGGAAATAAAATACCAACTGTATTATAAAAATCATTTAACTCTTTTTTACTTGCTATTATTGTTTTTACTGGTTTTCCTTTTTTTTCTTCTGAAATAAATTTTTTATTTTCTTCTGTTTTTTTTGAGCAACAATTTAATAGTAAATAAAATATAAAAAAAATTATTATATTTTTTAATTTCATAAATAGAAAAAAATTTTTTAAAATTAAAGTTCAAATGATTTTTCTATAAAATAAAATAAATGTCAAGACTAATTTTATATTTTTTTATAATAAAAATTTAGTGAGATATAAAGTGCAGAGTAAATAATGCAGAGTTCAGACTTTTAGTTAATTGAAATTAATTAATCTTTTTCGTCTTATTTCTTATTCATATTATTAGTTGCAAAAAGAAATTAATCAACAATTGCTTCACCAGTGCCATCAGGTTCTTCTAAACCAATCTTTTTTGCTGAGTGTAATTTTTCTTTGATTTTTGCCACAACTTTAAAATAAATAAATAAAGGAATAACCAGAAAAAGCAGTAAAAATACAATATGCCCATACCAGGTTTGTAATAATGGAATTTTCTTTGTGCTAAATCTATCAAGGTTATAAATAATCAAAACCATTGCAGCATAATCAATACTAAAATTAGTTCGTGGGTCTGATGCTTTAAATAACTCAAGCCCTTCTGAACGAGGTTTATGAAAAGGCCAGAATAAAGCACCGCCAATATGTCCTGTCATATCTTCAGTAAGATGAACAAAAAAACCTAAATAAGCAACAAGACCATATAACCACCAATGATGTAAATTTAATAAATAAGCAATAATATAAATTGGAATAGAAAGGAAAAAACCTAACACATAAGAATGTGACCAGGTTCGATGCCACGGCAACCAATTAAAATAAATTTTTCCATCAGATTCTTTGTGAAAGGCAAACTGAGTGCCACTTAATATATCTAATGTAGATGGCTTTACTGGACCTGGTGGTGGATCTTCGCCCTTTATTTTATGCCTTAACCAACGCACTGCTCTATTCATCCAGCAAATTTCATTTGTTCGTGCTTTTAATTCATATCTTAATTTTGTCCTGCCAACTCTTCTTTCTGGTGGTGGTGCAGTATTTGGAATTGGCACCTGCGATGTTTTTACAATTTCATTAAATTGAATTATCACTTCATCTGGTTCAAAAATAATATTATATTGACGCCATAAACTCGCACCTAATTGGATAGGAAAAAGTTGAACCCGAACATCCTTGCCTGTATCACCTGCTTCATTTACTGCTTTTGCAAAAATATCAGTCATTGCTTGCGGGTCTGGATTTCGTGGATCAGGGTCAATCTCATATTCCGCAATAGAAAAAAATTGGCCTAATTTAAAATCCATTGTATCAGGTAAAATACCAAAAGCACCAGCAAGTAAAATAATAAAAGAACTTGCAGCACCTTCAACTGTATCAAGGCGAGATGATGTTGACATTCTTACTACTTCTGGAATAAAAGTAGCGGCTGCAATACCAGACATAAAATGAGTGAAGCCTTTCATAAATTACACCTTTTATATTAATTTTAATATTCGTGCAATTGCATCGCTATAACCAGCCATATTTAAAGCAATTGGGACAAGTAAAACAGCCATACAATGAGAACGACGGCAATTATAAAAAACAGGAATACAGCCAATACAGGTTGTCACTGCTGCTATAAAAATTCCTGTTAGCCCGCCGCCCATAAAATATACTATAAGCAATAAAACAAAAATTATAACAATATAAATCTTTTTAATATTTATTTTTGGTAGTAATTTTATTGTTATATCAGTAAACCAAATAAGAGCAAGCATAGAAATAGAACCAGAAAAAATTATTGTTGCCAGCATAATAAAATAATCACCTTTTTCAGGTGAAAAAACTGGTTTTAATAAAACATTTAACCCACCGCGTCCCATACCATTTGGCGTTAAATCAGTTAATACAAATAATAACAAAAAAGCGCCAACATAATACAATAATTTCGTTACACCGCCGCCAATTAAAAATACTCGTTCTTGTTGATAATAAATTTCAGGCGTATATAATTTTACTACTGTGCCTGGCTGTGTTGGTTTTTCAAATGATGCTTGTTGTAAATTTCTGTGATTAGTCATATGACTTGCAAATATAGCACCTATACCTGCTGTTACTGCTGGCATATATGATGCAATCAAACCACCAATTATACCAGGTAAAGCAGCAACACCAAAATCTGAATAACCTGCATTTATATATTTTGATTTATATTGCTTGTGTGGTATTTTACTATCTGATATTAAAGTCTGAATAATCGATGGAAATGCAAAAAAACCTAAAAATATTGGCATTATACTCTGATAACTTAATTCAGGCGGTGTTAGTGGTTTTGTAGTGACTATTAAACCTACTATTGCTGATAAGGTAAATGTAACCATACCAGCAAAAACATTCCGCCAGCTATCTTTAAATTTTTCCCACGGTGTTTTGCCTCTACCTGCTCCTTTGGGCCATTCACTCATTATATAAAATACCATTATAATTCCTAATAACCAATGTAAATGTGGACTTATTACTGCTGTCACATAAGTCCAGATAAAATAAAAAAATGGTGTAAATATTATAAGAATTATAATTCCTGCTAATGAACCAAGCCCTGATAGAATTGAGGCATCTCTTCCTTTTCCATTTTTCACCATATCAACTGATGGTAATATTGATGCGCCAGCTGATTCATCTGCTGCTGCAAAAAATGTCATTGGTATATTGTTTAAAAAAGAATATGCAACAATCATTGACATAAATAATGGTGCTATTACATAGTATGGAATAACATCACGTACTTTAAACCAGATTAATAAAACTATTCCAGCAACATTATAAATATGTAAAGATGGAATTAAACATAATAACCCGGCAACTACTGTACCCAATAACACATATAATATTATTACTAATGGCATAATTCATCACTCTTTATTTTTTTATTATTTTTAAATCTTCTGCTTCTTTGATTTTTAATTGTAATTTATTTCTATATTCACTTACTTCAAATTTTCCTTCTATTTGTGAACCTGATTTTAATTTATCAAAATTACTTATTCGATTACTTAAACTATCCCATACCATCATTTCTATTTCATCGCCATTTTCATCTTTTAATTTTAATAATGTTCCTTTGCTCTTCTTTGACAATGTTATTACTTCTAACTTAAATTTATATGTCTTTCCTACATCACTCTTCTTTAAATTGCCTACTGTATTCTCTTTTATTTCTTCTTTTGGCTCTTCTTTTTTACTCTCTTCTTTTTCTGTTGACTCTTCTTCTTTTCCTTCTTCTTTCTTCATTTCTTCTACATTTTCTTCGCCTACTTTTACTATTTTACTAAAATCAACTATTTCTGCCTGTAATTCGCCTCTGTATTCGCCTATCCTTATTATTAACTCTAATTTATTTCCTACATTAAATAATGATTTTGTCTCTTCTGGTAAATTTGCTATTGCTTTGTCAAATAATGTTAATCCAATTTTCCCTGTTTTATCTCGTAATACATAACTATGTAATACTGTTCCTTTCCGTGTTGTCCTTTTATCATAAGAACTTACTACTGCTACTATTTTAACTATATCACCTACATTTTTGCGTGTTAATTTACCAAGTTCTACTTCTTTTAAATCAAATTTTTCTATTATTTTTAAACGCTCAGGAACTGATAAAAACATAGAAATACCAAATTTTTGTGTTTCATTTATTGAACCAACAATCTCAACTTTATCGCCAATACCTGGCATCCTGTCTTTAAAAATTTTCTTTAATGCATCTAATTTATTAAATGCACTTATATTTATTATTCCTGTGCCATCATCTATTTTCATTCGTAATGAATTTTTTTCTTTATTCTCTTCATACGCTATTATTTTACCTTCTATTCGAACAAATGCACCATTCATTTTTTCATCTATATCACCAATATTTACTGTTATTGGTTGTTTTAAATATGCTGCATACCATAATAATATTATTCCTATTATTGAACCTATGACAGAAATCTTTTTCACAAGAACTAAACTGATTTTTTTGTTAACAGAAGCACCACAGCGTGGACACGCTAATAATGAGCCTGCAAAATATCCACAAGTAGGACATAACCCTTCTTCATCTACTACATTTGATGGATTTATATTTTGTATTTTTTGTTGATTCACATTTTGTTGTTTTGTTTGAAATTCTGGTGTCATTCCAAAACTCTTCCAATCTGTCGTTCCTTCTTTTAATACATAAGTGTCATTATTTATTTTTCCTGTCTTATAAAATTCCTTGATTTGTTCTGTTGTATAAGGACCTTCGATATTTGAATTTAATGAAATATACCAGTTCATATTTTTTTCCTCTTTATATTTTTTTTAATTGTATCTATAATTACTTTTCTTTCTTTTTGTTTTGTTTGGGTAATTATATGTTGCTTTTACTATTCGTGGTTCTGATATACTTTCTTCATAAACCATTTCTGCTATTTTGCCTATTATATGTTTCCCTATTTTATAATTAGCACCAATATTATCTACAAATACAGAAATAACAATAACCTGATTATCACCTAAAAACATTATGCCTGCATCGTGTGTATTATCATAGATTAAACCAGTTTTGTGAACAACATCAACAGATGCTGGTAAATATCGTGGTATTCTATCAGCAATTGGTGGATTTAACATATATGCTAATAATATATTTGATAATGTCCTATTTAATAATGTGCCTTTGTATAATGCTTCAAACATTTCGCCTATTTCACGCGGTGTGGTCCAATTTTCTATCCCTTTATCACGAGCCTTTAAGTCCATTACATCACGAACAAAATTTGTATTTACCCACCCATTTTTCCAGCAAAATTTTGTAACTCTATCTATTCCTACTATATCTGCTAATATATTTGTCGCTGTATTATCACTCCGTGCAAGCATTAAATAAGTTAAATCTGCAATTGAAAATCTTTGTCCTGATTTTAATCTTTTTAAATAACCAGAACCACGCGCACGATGTCTTTCTTCATATAATGGATATCTATATGTTGAAATTAAACCATTTTCAATATCTTTAAATAAAGCAAGTGCAAGTGGCACTTTAACAACTGACGCTGATGCAAATAATTCATCTGCATTACTTTCTATTTTTTCATTTCTATTTATATCTTTGATATAATAACCAACTCGCACATATTTATATTTTGATAAATAATTATTTATTCTCTTTTCTAATTCATTAAAATCAATTTTTTTACTTTCTTTTTTTTGATATGATTGTGGTAGTCTTAATTCATTTAAAAAAGTTGGCTTTAAATTATTCAAATCATTTGCGTATTGTTCATTATAATTGTATTCATTATATTGAAAACTTTTAGAAATATCTTTATGTTGTTGAAAATAATCTTCATCATTTAACTCATTATCATCAGTGTTTTTGTAATTTTGATAAGAAAATAAAAAAGTAGAAATAAATAGAAGAATGAAAAATAAATTTAATTTTTTCATTTGGCCTCCTTAATAAAAAATTAAATAATAAAAACGAAAAAAAGTAAAGAAAAAAATAAATTTTTTTTACTCTATAAACAATATAGCACAAAAAACCAATTTTGTCAATATCTTTTATAAAAAATTTTTTTCTAAAATTTCCAATATTTCCCTTTTTTATTTTTGCTGGTTTTATTTTCAAATTTTTATCTTTTAAGAGAACTCTAATTTTTATTTTTTCATCTACATTTAAGATTAAAAAAACATACACTCCAAACTCTATTAAAAAATGAATGATTAAATAATAACTATGAAATATTTTATTTATATATAGAAAGAAACGGTTTATGATTTATTTTTTATAATTAACACAGGGTGCAAATACGCATTACTTACGCAAAGGTATATTTTTTATAAATCAAAAACTAAATTTCTAGTTTTGGTTTCATAACATTATAAGTTTTTTTATATTTTGTCTATCGAATCTGTTCGTACAAATTGCTTTTATTTTTTTTGCTTTTCAGAAATTATAAAAATACAATTTTTATAATTATTCTTGACTTTATTTTTTTTTTTATAAAATAAATATTTAATTTAAAAAAAGGAGGATATTATGAATCAATTAATTAAAAGGAAAAATTTTTCTAATTTCAAATTCATTTATTTAATTTTAATTTTATTTCTCTTTTATTCAACATTATTTTCTTTTACTCAAACACCAATAAATGTATTGCGTGAACCACAAGAAGTAAAAAATATTCGGCCATTATCAGGGATTGAAGAAAAAGAAGAAATCAGTTATCCAGCAGGTTCAAATGCTGTGAGTGGTCCTTCAACTTCAGGAGAAAAAGGTTCTATGTCAGCTGGTTTTGGCTTTGCTTATGTTTCAATTAAAAATAGTGATTTTAAATCGTATATGATTCCATTCTCTTTTTCTTATGGTTTAAATGAAACTAATGATTTATCAATTTCTCTTCCAATTGCTTACAATAAGATTCCTGCAGCTGAAAACCAAAAAGGGATGGCTGATATTTCATTAAGCATAAATAACCAATTTTTAAATCAAGATGATTTTGGTTTTGGTCTTGGTTTTGGTGCTTCTCTTACTTTTCCTACTGGTGCTAAAGATATTGTCGGCGACAATAATAAAACAGACATAAATCTTACTATCAAACTCGAAAAAAAAATAAAAAGTAATTCATTTAATTTTAGTTTTGGTTATAATTATAATGATTGTGGTAAATTCACTTCTTCTGATGATAGTAAATTTAGTTATGGTATAGCATATTCTCGTGGTTTTTCTGAAAAATTTTCTGCTTCATTAGAATTAACAACACCTGATATTGCAGCAAATGATAATGAGTTTTCGCAAATTTTATTTTTAGGTGCTCGCTATGCTATTTCAAATAAATTAAGTTCAACATTATTGTTAGGTAAAAATATTGGTGATTCAACACTTAATAAATTGATTATTTCTAGTTTATCATATAGTTTTTAATTTTTAAAAAAGGAGATGAAATTATGTGCAAAAAAATTTATATTATTTTTCTTCTGTTAATTCCATATCTTTTATTTGCTGATGAAATTATTGAACCTAAGGTTGATTATGTTGTTGGTATTGCTTATTTACTTCCGCCACAAGAAGAGAATTGGCTCGAATTAAAAGAAGGTATGATTGTAAAACAGGGCAGTCAAATTCGGACTGGAAAAGAATCAATAGTTGATTTAAAATTTGATGAAAAAACATTTATCAGAATTTCTGAAAATACTATCACAACACTGGAAAAAGCAATAGCAGGTGAACAGGTAAATAAAAAATTATTTTTCAGTAAATCACAGCCAATGAAAAAAATATCATTAAAAATGGAAAAAGGAAATATTTTATCAAAAGTTGGAAAATTGTCAAGCCAATCAGAATTCACTATAAAAACACCAACAGCAGTATGCGGTGTGCGCGGCACTTTATTTAATACTTCTCATACTGCACAAACAACTTCAGTTAAAGTAATGAATGGAATTGTTGCTGTTTCAAATATTTCAATGCCACATATTCAAACTTTCGTTATGCCAGGTCAAACAACTAATGTTTCAATTGGTAAGACACCAGAACCACCAAGACAAATGTCACAAAGTGAAATAAGGGAATTAAAAGGTTTAATAGAAGGTTCGCAAACATCAATCGCACCAGTTAAAGAACAAGAAGCACCTGCACCTGCCCAGCCATCACAACCAGCAGAACAAACTGAAAAACCAGAAATAAAATCAGAAATTACACCAGAGGTGAAATCAGAAGTAAAATCAGAAATTGCACCATCAGTAGCACCTACACCAAAAACTGAACCAATAAGACCTCCTGACACTTTGTTAAATACAACTACTAAGACAATAGTTGAAACTGTTGTTACAACAACTACAAAACCAATATTAGAAAAATCAAAACTTAAAATAAATGTAAATTTTAGATAAAAAACAGGAGGTAAAAAAATGAAAAATCTGATAAAATTATTTTTAATTATTTCGCTTACACTCTTTATTATCGCTTGCGGTAAATCAAATGAAAAGTCTGCTATGAATATTAGTATTAATCGTGCAGCCACGATACCTTTAACTGTCGGACATATTTATAAACTTCAAATAATTATTTCTGGTGTTGTCAATCAATCTTTACAGGATACTTTTACAATTAATAATGATACTTCATCTTCTTATTCTAAAGAATATCCAACATTTGAATTTGATGCAGAAGGTAATATTACAATACAGGTAAATATTTTATACGATACAATAATAATAGCAAGTGGTTCAGCATCAGCAAATCTTGTTCGTGGTCAAACTGCAACTGTTAATTTAACAATAAATAAAAGCGGTTCAGAGGTTTATTATGAACAAGCAATTGCAGCGTTACAAAATGCAAAATGGAATGAAGCAAAAGATTCTTTTGTTTTATCACTATCACTTAATCCAGCAAATAATGATGCGCATTTAGGCTTTGTTGTTACTAATTTAGCATTACTAATTGATACACCAGTTATTCAAGATTTATTAAAAGATGTTTGGGAAGTTTATGGTGCTGATTTAAAAATTGACCCAACTGACCCTGATGATACTATTCCTACAAGTAAAAAATATTTAGACCCTTCTGAATATTCTCTTGCACCTGCAAAATTTGCTATAAATTATACCAATAACATAATTAAAAAGGCAACAAAAGGTGATATAAAAATTTCAAGATTACAAAATATTTTATTAAATACAATTCTACCTGAACTTAATAAATCAATAAATTCTATTGATACAATTTTTTATTATAATCCTTCATTTCAATTTAATATTACTTATGCAATGACACCTGACCCTTATGACCATGAAAGAGACCAAAAATCTTCTGATGCCATTCTTTATCAAATTGATAAACCTTCTCTTGATGCTTTAAAATCTATTCTTTATGCTTTAAAAGGCGTGATTTATTATATTTGTTCGTATGATTGGGATGTTAGTGATTATTCTGAAACATATTTTAAAACTATTCAAACAAAAGCAGCATTAATCAGTCAATACCCAGATTTAGGAAAATTAAAATCAACGAATTATATGGTGCAAAGTAGACAAGCATTTATCAGTGCATTAGAAAGTGCAAAAACAGCACTTCAAGTTGCAAAACAAATTAGAGATGCTGGTCTTGTAACATCTGAAAAATTATACAATTATGATGATTTTGATACAAAAGATTTTAATGACGCTGTTGCAAATATTGATACTGCTCTTTATTATATTCGGGATGGTAATCCTTTGCGTGGTGATGATAGATTTGACATTGATTTAGATGGTAATTATGAAACTGTTTATCCTGTTCGTTTCTTTACTAATCCTATTCAGGATTTTAAAGTCTTTTTACCTGATGTTCTTGATTATGATACTTTATCTGCTGTTTCTTTTTCTAAAAGTGCGCTTGATTTCCTTTTTGCTAATTTAACTGATACTGCATTTAATAAATATTTAAACTTTATAAATATTAAAAGTTGTGATGACCAATTTATGATATACGGCACCCAAAGATATACATCAGATATTGATAATGATAACATTGCTGATTTAACGATTTCATTAGAAGGTTCGTATATCAGAATTTCTGCTGCTAGTGGTAAAAAAGTTGTCCTATTAAATACTCTTTTATTATCTTCTATTGATACAATAAATGTTAGTGATGGTAGTCAGCAAATTAATTTTAATACTCAATATGATTATTATATAAATGATTTTTCAAAAGCAAATATGTTGTTAATTGGTTTTCAAACTTCAAAAGGATTATATGCTGTATCGCAATTAATGTATATCATTTATCAATCTGAATATTTATCAGGAAAAATATTTACTTACATAAATGCAAGAGGTGAGAATAAATTCTGGAATATTCAGCGCACATCACAATTTGCTGTTTATGGTAGCAATGCTGATAGAAATTATTATTATGATTATGGCTTAAATCTAATTGAAGAAGGCGAAACATCACCTACAAATGTTGGCTGGCAATTTATAGGAAATTATACATTCACAGCTGATTCATATGAGATTCTTGTTTTACCTGATACAGCATATAAAAACTTTTTAATTGTGGCTTCTGGTAATAATTATGTATTCTTATCTCCAGAAATGCTATTAAATCAATCTAGTGGCTGGTGGTTAAGTTCTGGTTCTCTTTTATTAACAGGCAGTTATAAAAATAGCGGTCTGGAAATTATGTATAGTATTTTTGATGTTGAATATTATTATCGTAAAGATAATTATTATGGTTCATATTATTATGCAGACCCCAATTTATTTAATCAAAATGGTTTCTTTAAAACTTATAGAATTAATAGTATATTTGCAATAAATTATCAGGATGCTATGAGTGAATTGATGATTTATTTACTTAATCGTTCTGGTAGTGGCATATAAAATTTTGTTATCAATAAAACTTCGGTAGTATAACTTTTTATGCTACCGAAGTTTTTTATTTTAAAAATGCGCCTTTTCTTTTTATTATTTTTTTTCTCCTTTTTATTTTTAAAATTCTCTTTTGCATTTAATCCATTAAATATTTTACCAACTTCATTATCTGATTTACATAATAATGAATTTCAGTTAATTACAAAATTTGAAAATGTAAAAAATATAAATTTACTTAATCTAAATATTTCTTATAATTATAACAATTTTTTTAAGCAATCAAAAGATAGACAAAATGTAAATATAAATTTTACAGATAAAAAAATTGAGTTATTTATTAAACCTTTTAATAAAACATTGTATTTTACTTATAATGGCTTCGCTTCTAAATTTTTTAGTGATTTATCTTCTGATAAATATAATACAAATTTTAAAATCAAAAATAATAATTTTAATAATTTTGGTTTTGGCTTTTTTAATGATTATTGTAATTCACTCTTAATTAAAAATTTTGAAGACCATAAAAATTCATTTTCAAATTTTTTATCATCTGTTAATTATAAAGATTATTTCTCAATTATTTTTTTTAAAAATAATAATTTAAATAATTCTGAATTTTTTTTAAATTACAAACAAGAAAAATTAAATTTCAAAAGTGAATTTATTAATAAAAATAGTGGCTTAAAATCCATATTAAACATTAAATCATTTTGTAAATTAGATTATTTTTATAAAAAAGATTTTTTAAATGATGATATTAGTGAATTTGAAAAAAAGAATAAATTCAATACTTTGCTAAATGGTGAGAGTAAGAATTATATTTATAATTTTGAATTATTTTTACTCCAAAATTTTTCTGCTGGTTTTGAAAATTCAAAATTCAACAGCAACCTTTTTTCAAAATTATTTGAAAAAGAAAATGTCAATAATAAAATAATAAATTTTTTTATCAAAACATCAAAAGAACAAAATGGTATTTTTTTTAAATGGAATTATTCAAAATTTTATCTGCAAAATTTTTTTCTATTAACCATAAATAAATTAACTGCTTCTTCTTATGGTAGTGGTTATTTTGATGCTTCTTATTATATTGACTTTTTTTTAAATGTTATGGCAGGCGATAGAACTGGTTATTTTAATATCGATTATGAATGTAATAATGTAAAAATTGTATGGAATAAAACCGCGAAAAAATTTAGTTTTCAACCTATTTTTGATTTTTATGATTTTAGCAAATTTAGATTATTTTATGATTATTATGAACCATTATTAGGCGGTTTCATAATCAAAAAAAGAAAAACAGAAATAAAAGATTATGAAAAATTAATTTTCGTTGATTTAATTTGTAATGCAAATTATTTACTAAATAAACAAACTTCAATAAATTTACAAATCGCACAATTATTACCAATAATAATAAAAGAAAAAAAAATAAATACGAATAATCAACAACCACCAATAACATCAGCAACAACAGAATTTGCAGAAAATAAAATATATGGTGGATTTAGATTATTTATTGAAATTCAATATAAGATATAAAATTTAATTCATTTACAAAAAAAAATTTTTTTCGGTAAGTTCAGTCACATAATGGAACAAATAATTATCCATAAAAGAAAAATTTGGATTATAATTTTTAAATAAGTCATCAAGAATAATAGGACGGATATAAGCAATATCTTCATTAAAATAATTGTAATCATTTAGAATATTAAAAGGAGTTTTATAATCTTTATAAGAATTTTTTCGTAAGAAATTAAAAAATAAAAGAAAAGTATTAGTTTTATTTAAGAAATCATTTTTAGAAAAGAAAATATGTTTAGAATAAAATTCATCTTCGATTAATC
>Ga0209409_1001639_pt1 | contig 18583 bp, 16 predicted proteins | sample AD_JPNMR1_MetaG_FD_184424 | JGI IMG/M metagenome (GOLD analysis project Ga0209409, IMG submission 184424) | Active sludge microbial communities of municipal wastewater-treating anaerobic digesters from Japan - AD_JPNMR1_MetaG (SPAdes) (version 2) | ecosystem: Engineered > Bioreactor > Anaerobic...
ACAGGGTGTGGAAGTATTTCAGACAACACCTCAAGAATAGCAGGATGGGTGGTAACTGCCTGGTCTGGGCTGCGAGATGAAAGCATATTTGGTTTCAGAAGTATGCCAGATGAAAAATTGCATTCAAGCAAATCAAAAATCCTTTCTATTGCTCCTTGAATTGTTTGCTTCTTATAATCAGAGCATTGTACAATCGCAACATTTTCCATTGATAGGTTTTTTCATTCCACCTTTGAAATTGTTACGCGCCTCAGATACGGTGTTTTTACCGGGTCGTCTGTTGTCAGTACTACCCTGTATTGAATAAATCCCTTGTGGGCAACTTTAAAAATCTCGCCGGACTTTTCAAAAAAACTTTGAGAGGTCCCATCAGGACCGATAAATTCGACATCATTCAAAGATTCTCTGTTTGTGGCGGTGCGAATTTGAAATTTTACTGATGTCCCTGGAGGTGTTGCTGATTCCCAGGAAATTCTATAAGACGCTGGCTCAGCAGGATATACTGCGGATTCCAGAACACCCTGCTTCACAACCGGAAGCACCAGCACTCGTCCCTCAGGATGTGTTCCAATATAAACACGACCCGGGCACTTGCACATAGAAGTTGGCAAATCTCTTATTTGAAACATTTTGATGGAGCCTGCCCAGAGTTGTCTTCTGTCAACATCGACCAGGTCTTTTCCACATACTGCATCCTGCATCAAAACCTCGTGGGGGATAATTGTAACATCTGCCCAGAATGGCGGTCTGTTTGAACCATATTTCAAAGCAGGATAATTATGCGTGCCAGTGGGACCATGATAGATAAATCCATCTCTTAATGTGTAATGATTAAAAATCCAGTAATCGCCCAGTTTACACATTCCCCGGATGTAACCCCAGTCGAAAATCAATGACCTCCAGGACCTTTTTCCATCGTAATAACATAGCCCGAACGGCGTCCCAAGTAAAAGGAAATCCCTATCAATAGCGTAGTCAAGCACATAGAGAAAATTTGCTCGTTCTGGATTAAGAAATTTCCATTTTTCTCCATCAAAAATTACAAGGTCTCCACGCGCGTTGAGCACAAGTTGATTCTTAAAAACCATCAAAAGACCCACATCCTGTCCCTGTGTTGGACCTCTATATTCTTCTTTCCATGTGAGTCCATTGTCTGATGAACTGACAACCCTTCCATAAATTGGCACTTTTCCGCTTGTGAGTGAAATGCCGGCAGATGGCTGGTCAAAAATATCGGCTGAAAGGTAGATTTTCCCTTTATAAACTGCGATGCCATATGTGTGGACAGCGCGGGGAACAGTTCTTCTTTCAATCCAGGCGGTGCCATCGTAGATATAAATATTGCCAAGGTCCCAGCCCCCATCATTTGCATCATAACCAGGGACATACAGCATATCATTATACACTTCCATCCTTATCACGCCCTGCTCATTCAGATGAAACACTTTTTTCCAGGTATGAGATTCCGGGTCGTATGTAAATATTGAACCTGTATCTGTTAGCCCTGGCGCAGTGCAGGAACCAATATAAAGTTTCCCTTTGTATTCTGTCATACAGGTGATTGTTTCGTCATCTGTGGGGTCAAAAGCAAACACAGGTTCTTTCAATTCAGTTTTCAGTAGCACCCAGGACTCTTCTCCTGTTTCAAGTCCACTGCTACTGGTAATCTTTTTTTTATCCCTCCAGTCATTATCATCAATGATCGGTCCGCTTACTATCTTATCAGTATTTCCATTACAAATCGGAATATGGACATCAAAAAACATCATCAATATTGCTACTATAAGAAAAATTTTTTGGCAAAGCATTTATACCCCCTGTGGATTGTAATAATTATAACACCTTTCAAACAAACATAAACCTTCAACGGATAACATTGTCTAATTTTTGCAAGAACCAGGACAAAGAAACGACGTATGATATACTTGTATTGTGAAAGTATGATGAATCCATTAAAAAAAATTATCGCGACAGGGCTCAGAAATTTTCTCAAAAACTGTTTGTTTGAGTTTTTAATAATTGAATTGTGTTGCGTATACATTGGTTTTGCTGGTATTAAACCGTATGAAGATGACTCCTGGACCACACCAGAAAATATCATTGATTTACAAGTGAAGTCCTGCCTTGCCAGATATGACGCAACTTTTCGAAACCCATGTTCTGACTATGTTTTTATCAGACGTGTTTATCTTGACACGATCGGAACACTTCCTACCCCTGAGGAAATAGACGCTTTCATAAAAGACACACGGCAGGACAAACGAAAGATATTGATAGATAATCTTCTTGACAGGGATGAGTTTGTTCTGTATTGGACAATGAAGTGGTGCGATATACTTCGCGTCAAGTCAGAATATCCCATAAATCTATGGCCTAATGCTGTCCAGGCGTACCATCGCTGGATTTATGAGCAAATCAAGAAAAACCTTCCTTATGACCAGTTTGTCCGCGGACTTCTCACATCAAGCGGAAGCAATTTCAGAGTGCCTCAGGTTAATTTTTATAGAGCAATACAGGGTCGTAGTCCGCTGTCCATAGCAAAAGCCGTCGCAATGACTTTCATGGGAATAAATCTTGATAATCTGCCTAAGGACACTCAGGAAAACATGGCACTGTTTTTTTCTCGTGTCGCGTACAAAAAAACACTGGAATGGAAAGAAGAAATTGTTTATTTTAATCCAGAACCAGGGAAAACTATTAGAACAAGTTTCCTGGATGGCAGAAGTGTTGAAATTTTGCCCCAACAGGATGGTCGTATCGTCTTTGCTGATTGGCTTATCTCTCCTAAGAATCCATACTTCAACAAAAATATTGTTAACAGGGTATGGGCATGGTTAATGGGAAATGCCATCATTTCGCCTGTTGACGACACATATGGGAAAAAAACACCCGGCCAGGAAGTCCTTACTGTTCTGGAGCAAGAACTGGTCAAGTCTGGCTATGACATCAAGCATTTGATAAGATTAATTCTCAATTCTCGTACATACCAGCAATCTTCGATACCAACTCTGCAAACAAAAAACCCTGACATTCAATTTGCATTTTACAGAATTAGACAACTTGAAGCAGAGGTTCTTCTGGATGCCTTGTGCTGGATTGGCGGCATGGGCGAAGAATATGTTAGTCAGATACCAGAACCATATACCTTTATTCCAAAAGAAAATAGAAATATTGGACTGGCAGATGGCAGTATCACCAGTTCTTTTCTCATCACATTTGGAAGACCATCAAGGGATACAGGTCTTGCATCAGAAAGAAACAGCAACCCAACTGATAAGCAACGACTGTATATGTTGAATTCAAGCGACATACAGAAAAAATTAAGGTCAAGTCCTCTGTTAAGAAAAGCATTGTCCCAGATGTGGAAAAACAGAAAAGATTGTATTACCCTTGTTTATAAAATTATACTATCCAGACCGCCAACAGACCAGGAAATGAACATCATTGAAGAATATTTGACAAATTCAGGAGTGTCAATTAACCAAGCAGCCACAGACATTGCATGGGCATTGATAAATAGCAAGGAATTTTTATTCAAACATTAAAAGGAGATGTGAACGTGAATCGATTTATTTCATTCTTAATCGCGCTGGTTTTTTCTGCAACCACTGTTCTGTTTGCGCAGAATCAGGCAAAATCTGTCATTCAAATATGGATGTGGGGAGGACCTTCTCAGAACGATACATTTGACCCGAAAGTTGCCGCTGGCTATGATTATTGCGGTCCTCTTGATAAAACAATACCAACAAATGCTGCTGGAATAGAAATCAATGCGTCTTTGCCCATGCTGGCGAAAATTGCTGATAAATATTCTATTATCAGAAGCATGACACATGGTATCAATAGTCATGAATCAGCAGCATATTATGTTCAAACAGGACATAAACCAGGTCCAGGACTTGTTTACCCTTCTCTTGGTGCAATAGTCAGTTTGTTTAAAGGGAAAAATTACACTGGCAAAATTCCGCCGTACATTGTTCTTACGCAATCTCAGGGCAGATTTTCAGAAGAAGGGTTTCTTGGTCCACTGTACAAGCCATTTGTCACAGGCGGAGACCCGAATCAAAAAGAATTTGCGGTTGAAGGAATTGTTGCTCCTGGCATATCTGAACAACAGCAAAAAAAACGGAGAGAATTGCTTCAAAAATTAGATACTCTGGGAAACGCAATTGGCGATGAACCTGATTTTGTTCAATTCAAAAAGAGTGAAGATGAAGCGTACGAAATGATTCTGGGGCAAGCGCGAAAGGTTTTCGACCTTTCTCAGGAATCCGACGAAGTGAGAAATAGGTATGGCAGAAACTGGTTTGGTCAGTGCTGCCTTGTTGCAAGACGACTTGTTGAAATTGGGGTTCCATATATCACAATCAATTATCCTGGATGGGATACCCATAAACAACATTTCCAGATCATGCAAAGGAAACTGGCTGAATTTGACCAGGGTCTTTCTGCGCTTCTTGAAGACCTGTCAAATCGTGGGTTGCTTGATACAACGATTGTCCTGTGTTGCGGCGAATTCGGAAGAACTCCAAAAATTGACTGGGCACCTCCCTGGAATGGTGGCAGAGGACACTGGGGATATTGTTTCTCAGCAGTTGTGGCAGGTGGAGGATTCAAAGGTGGAATGGTTGTTGGTGAATCAGATAGTAAAGGAGAATATGTGGCAAAGAGACCTGTCTATCCTGAAGACCTGCTCAGAAGCATTTTGAGATTACTCGGAATAGACCCTGATGGACAGATGCCAAACGATAAAGGCATTGATGTCAAAGTCATGCCGTATCCGGATGATTATTCTGGATGCGGTGAACTGAAAGAAATTATGAAAAACTGATGACAATGAAAAAATTTTTCACAAAAGCGTGCATACTGGCAATCTTCTGCTATAGCGGTTATGCTATCGCACAGCCAAATAACCCTTACATTGGATATGTGTATCCAGCAGGCGGTCAAACAGGAACTGTGTTTAATGTAGTGCTTGGCGGGCAGAACCTGCGAGGTGCAAACAGTGTTTATTTTTCTAACAGGGGCATCAGCGCTAATATTATTGGTTATCAGGGACCTTCAGGTCCATTGAATTTTCTGCAGGCCGAAGAATTAAGACGAAGGATACAGGAAATCAGGGATAAAAGAGCAGGGAAAAAAGTCGAGGATACACGAACAGAAACAGAAAAAGCCATAAAACTTCCTGATATTCCTGAACTGCGAGACCTTGAGAAAAAGACACCGCGGGAACTTCAGCAAATCTATGAAAAATACTTAAACAGGGAAAACAGACCAAAACCACCTGTGGCAGAAGAAGTCACGATACAGGTCTCAATGAGCCCTGATGTGAAACCCGGCGATTATGAAATTCGACTCAGGACACCATCAGGACTTACCAATCCCCTGATTTTCCAGGTTGGACAATTCCCTGAATATTGTTGTTCTTATCATCAGTACAGATACGAAAAGGAAAATGTTGACAGGGATACAACCATACTGGAAGCCCCTGTTGTAATAAATGGAAGAATTCTTCCTGGTAAGGTCAACAGATTTACACTCAAACTCAAAAAGGGACAGGATATTACAATATTCGGGTACGCCAGAAAATTGATTCCGTATATTGCGGATGCTGTCCCTGGATGGTTCCAGGCAGTACTGACGCTTTACGATGAAAACAAAAAAGAAGTTGCCTATAACGATGATACTGCATTTGACCCTGACCCTTCGATTAAGTTTCATGTGCCAGAAGATGGCATTTATATCCTTGAAATCAGAGATTCCATATATCGCGGCAGAGAGGACTTTGTTTACAGAATTTATGTGATGGACAACATTGAAACTGGTATCGAAGAAAACAGATCTGACTTTGACGAGAAAATTTCAATGTTGCCAGACAATATCAGAAATATGCCAAAATATAGAGAAATCGAACGAAAATTACAATCCGCTCAGTCAGTCCCATTTCCTGTATTGGTCAGCGGCTGCATTAACTATCCAGGAGATATTGACCGATATAACTTTTATGGCAGGGCAGGAGACACTGTTGTAATAGAGGTTTTTGGAAGACGACTGGGCTGGCCAATTGACTCACTGATTAGATTAAAAACAATGGATAAAGTTGTAGCGTGGAATGATGACGTCAATCAGGATTTTGAACATGGACTTTTAACACATCACGCTGATTCATATTTAATGACAAAACTCCCTGTATCAGGAAATTACACAGTAGAAATTAGTGATAGTCAAAATCATGGTGGAAACCAGTACAAATATTTTCTCAGAATTAGTAAGCCACTTCCTGACTTCCAGCTCATCGTGTGTCCTTCTGAGATTAATATTTCCGAAAATAGTGCATCGTTAATAAAAGTGTATGCAATAAAAAAGGATGGCTGGGATGGTGACATTCAATTACGTTTGAAAAATCTTCCAGAAACTTTTGTTCTTGATGGACCGACAATTCCTGAAGGACGAGATTCAATACGATTGACACTAAGAACATCTTCCAGGTACACTGACGAAATTTTCTTTCCAGTACTGGAAGGTAGAGCGATTATTGATGGAAAAGAAGTGGTTCGTACTGCCAGAAGTGCTGAAGAAAAAATGCAGGCATTTGCATACATCCATCCTGTACCATCAGAGACATTACTTCTGGCATTTTCCCGGTCAAGGTTGAGACAGTTAAAACTGGATGCGTCAAACCAGTCAGTACTGAAAATTCCAGCAGGTGGTACTGCAACAATTACCTGTACAGCAGAGTCGTGGTTCAGACCCACTTCTTCTCTGTCATTAACTTTTGAAATTAACAATCCTCCAGATGGAATAAAACTGAAAAATGTTTCGTTTGATGGTGGAAAATTTTTATTGACAATAGAAGCAGACAAAAAACTTGCCACTTATCGGGATAATCTGATTATAGAAGTGTTTGATGAAATTACTCAAGTTTCAGGCCAGAAAAGAAAAACATTTTCGGGTTTTCTTCCTGCGATTGCTTTTGAGGTTGTGAAAAATGAATAAAAAAACAGAAAATGTCGTGTCACATTTTGATGAAAGTGATAAAAATATTCTGGCAAGATATTCCTGTTTCAAAGGAAAAACAGAGGTGGATGAGTATCACTTTACATTTGTGCCAATAGTTTATGGAACTGTATCTGAGCAAATTGAATTGATTAACACATCTTACACAAAAATTCTCAAGAAACTCACTCTGGATTCAAATAGCGCTGTGTTCAGAAGATTTTTTTGTAGCGACCTTATCAATCAATATCAGACAATCAGAAAATATTCTGTTGTTGGAAGTGAAAAATATGATAAATGTGCAGTGTCCTTTGTTTCACAGCCGCCATATCCAGAAGCCAAAGTAGCACTGTGGGCTTATCATATCATTGACAGAAATCAACCTATTTTGAAATCAATAGATGGACCTGGTTTGAAAATGAAAAGAAACTCTCTCACCCATTTCTGGGATACTGGAATAATGTCGACCGAAGAACAATCAGTGCGATTACAAACCATGGATATTCTTTCACTGTACAAAAAGATCCTTTCGCACAGGAACATGAAACTTGCGGATAATGTCATCCGCACATGGTTTTTCGTAAAAAACATTGATACAGATTACATGGAATTCGCAAAAGATAGAAAAGAGTTTTTTGAAAAAAATGGTCTTACTCCAGCAACGCATTTTATCGCCAGTACTGGAGTTGAAGGGTCTGGAACAAACATCAAAGCCAGAATTTTATTGGATGCCTATTCCATTGCAGGCATCAAGCCCGACCAGATACAATTTCTTTCAGATTCCAGGTATCTCAGCCCCACATACATTTATGGAGTAACATTTGAAAGAGGTGTAGTTATCAATTACAGAGACAGAAAACATATTATGATTTCAGGCACTGCCAGTATTAACAAAAAAGGTGACATCGTTTATCCGGGAAATGTAGTAAAGCAATTACACCGAACACTGAAAAACATAGAAGTGTTGTTGAAAAATGCACATGCGGGATTCAATGATGTATGCGTGTTTATTGTATATGTTAGAGATGCGTCGGATGTAAAGATCATTTATAATGAAATGAGAAAAAACTTTTGTAACGTACCGATACAGTTTGTTGTTGCTTCAGTGTGCAGACCAGGATGGCTGGTGGAAATTGAATGTCAGGCAATATGTGATGCTGTAAATCCTGATTTCCCTGATTTTTGAATCACTTACGTCAGCATATCGGTCCAGGACTGCTTCGGTCTTTTCACAACAAGAACCGGGCATGGTGCTTCAGCAAGTATCATCTCGCCAACAGTAATTCTTCCACCTTCGCAAATCACAGGGCTTCCACCAATAACAAGTAAATGTGCTTGTGTTTCTTTTGCAACCTGGGCAATCTGTTTATGAACTGTTCCCCACATCACAGTTACATCACAGTCAACGCCCATCTCTTTTGCAATGATTCTAAATCTTTCAACAAATACTTTGCCTTCTCTCTCAAGGTCCTGTTCAATATTTTTTTTCTCGTATTCCCTGAAAAGACCAATTTTTATCAACTCTTTCAATCTTGATATATCAACAATGTGCAGTATTGTCAATTTCGCGTTCAACATCTTTGCCAGTTCAATTGCATATCTCACAGTGTAGGCAGAAACACTATCTACTGCGCACGCCACGATGATATGTCTAATCGTCAGCATCTATACTCCCCTTGAAGCAAGTTTTTTCTTTATTTCTTTTAAGGTGGCAAACGCTTCTCTTGATTCTTCGTCAAGCCGGTCAGAAATAAACCTTACAACCTCACCATAATACGGTATATGAATTTTTTCAAGTGCATTCACCTTTTTTGTTGTTTTCTGAAATTCTCTTTCAAGACGTATAAGGGCAGTTTTCTTTTCAGCAAGTTCTGTTATACTCTGTATTGCCTGTTTCATTAAAACAATGGCTTCATCAATATAATAATGTCCACCCACAGGGCTAAAAAACGGTAAATTTTCCTTTAATTGTAAAGAAATGGACGGTATTCTGACCCCCATTAATTTTTTTTCTACCATAGTCAGTTCTGTCTTTATGTTAACACCTGTCGCAAAACTCTCAAATTGTGTTTTCCCGATGGCAAAAATTGCCCTGCCGACTGCTTTATAGGCACTAACGAGCGTATCAAGAACATCTTTTTCAAGCGTTTCAACCTGTTCTGTCATTCTGGATATTTCCATCAAAAGTATCTTTCTCTTTTCGTCAAGTAACTGATGCCCTTCTTTGCATAGAGAAAGGGTTCTTTTCGCTTTGAAAAGATTTGTTTTTGTCGCTGGTATTCTAATCATCTCTTTTCTCTATAATGTTTTTTAATCTGCTCCTCACTTATTCTCACCAATTCTTCTTCAGGAAGAATTGATATAATGTCCCACCCTTTTTCTAAACTTTCTTCAAGGGTTCTCCTTTCATTATACCCCTGATTCACGAATTTTGTCTCAAATACCTGTCCGAAATTCAGATAAAGGTGGTCAAGGGATGAAAGTTCTTCTTCTCCAACAATCGAGGCAATTGCCTGAATATCCTTTGTTTTTGCGTATGACGCAAACAACTGAGAAGCAAGTGCCGGATGGTCATCACGGGTCTTGTTCAGACCGATATTATCTTTCATTAATCTGGATAACGATGGAAGTACAGATATTGGCGGATAGATTCCTTTTGCATGCAGTTCTCTGTCAATAACAATTTGACCTTCTGTAATATAACCTGTGAGGTCCGGGATAGGATGAGTAATATCATCATTTGGCATTGTAAGAATTGGTATCTGCGTGATTGAGCCCTTTTTGTTTTTTATTCTTCCAGCTCGTTCATAAATGCTTGCAAGATCGCTGTACAGATAGCCCGGATATCCTTTTCTTGCCGGTATCTCACCCCTCATTGTTGAAAGTTCTCTCAGTGCTTCGCAATAGTTTGACATATCTGTCAATACCACAAGCACATGCATATCTTTTTTGAAAGCAAGAAATTCTGCTGCAGTGAGAGCAAATCTGGGAGTCATCAATCTGCTAAGTGAAGGACTGTCAGCAAGAGAAAGAAACATAATCACATTATCAAGAACTCCTGTTTCCTCAAAACTTTTAATGAAAAATCGAGCGGTATCGTATTTAACACCCATTCCTGCAAACACGACACAGAATCCTTCACCTTCTGCCCTTGCCTGTCTTACTATCTGCGCAGCAACCAGGTCATGGGGTAGCCCGCTACCAGAAAAAAATGGAAGTTTTTGTCCTCTGACAAGCGTATTCATAACATCAATGGCTGAAATTCCTGTTTCTATGATGTTTTCCGGATAATCCCTGGCATAAGGGTTGATTGCCATACCATTGACATTCATCGTTTCTTCGGCAACAGGGGCAGGCAATCCATCAATGGGGTTCCCGAGCCCATCAAAAATCCTGCCGAGCATATCAAGAGAAACACCAAATTCCAGAGGTTTTCCCTTAAACCTTACCCTGCAATTTTTCAGCGACATACCGGATGTTCCACCAAGCACCTGAACCACAGCATAACCCTCTCCAACTTCCAGAGTCAATCCTATTCTTATGTTTCCATTTTCTTCTGTAATCTCAACAATTTCATTATATCCAGCATTGTGGATATTCCTTATCACAAACAATTGTCCGACAATTTCTTCAAGCCCGGTATACTGACGAAGTTTGTTCATGTTCATTTTTTCAATTGCTGAAGTTGTTCCTCAATAGAATTTACAAACTTTTCAAGTTGTTCAAGGTTATCTTCTTTATATCTTGTTTTCATCCTTACAAGATTATGATAAACAGGGTTTTCTCTTATTTCCACAATTTCAAACCCTTCTTTTATCAATTCCTCGCTTTTTCTATGGAACATTATGATTGCTTTAAACATTAAAAATTGTTTTTTCGGAGAACAGTATGTATCAACCTCGTCAAAAGCACTCTGCTGAAGGAAAGCATTTTTGAAAAGCGAGCATGTTTCAAGTATCAGTTTTTGTGTATTCGGAAGAACATCTGCGCCAATAAGTTTCACAATCTGCTGCAACCGTTGTTCTTTCTGCAACAGGTCCAGTATCGCATACCTGTATTCAGGCCATTTTCCGTCTATATGAACATCCCACCAGAGTTTCACATCATCCACGTATTCTGAATAACTATCAATCCAGCTTATGGCAGGATAATGGCGAGAGTAAGCAAGGTCTCTATCAAGAGCCCAGAAACAACGAATGAAACGTTTTGTATGGGATGTGACTGGTTCTGAAAAATCCCCACCAGGTGGAGAAACAGAGGCAATTACTGTGATTGAACCATTTTGCTCTCCAGGGGTCACAACTTTGCCTGCCCTTTCATAAAATTCAGCAAGTCTCACTGGAAGATACGCAGGAAAACCTTCTTCCAGCGGTATTTCTTCCATTCTTCCAGAAAGCTCCCTCAATGCCTCTGCCCAACGTGATGTTGAGTCAGCCATCAATGCCACATCGTATCCCATATCCCTGAAATATTCAGCAATGGTAATTCCTGTATAAATGCTTGCCTCTCTTGCTGCAACAGGCATGTTTGAAGTATTGGCGACAAAAACCGTTCTTTCAAGAAGAAGTTTTCCTGTCCTGGGATCAATAAGTTTTGTAAAATTGGCAAGCACATCTGTCATCTCATTTCCCCTCTCACCACAACCAACAAAAACAACCACATCAGCGTCAGACCATTTTGCCAGCTGATGTTGAACAACAGTTTTACCTGTTCCAAATCCCCCAGGCACAGCCACACAACCACCTTTTGCCACAGGAAACAATGTATCTATAACCCTCTGGCCGGTAATCAATGGCTTGTCTGCAGGTATTTTTTGTTTATACGGCCTTGGTTTTCTAACAGCCCACTTGTGGAACATCCGTAATGGTTGAATCTGTCCATCAATATCAAGTTCAGCAATGATGTCATCAACAGTGTAGTCACCTTCGTCTGCAATTGAATTTAATATGCCAGAAGATAGATTTGGAGGAACCATAATTTTATGTTTTATTAAACTTGATTCCTGAACTTCTCCTATAATACTTCCAGCATTCACCCTGTCTCCAGTTTTCTTCAGTGGCACAAAATGCCATTTTTTATCCCTATCCAGTGCCTGAACGTGTAGTCCTCTTGAGATGAAATCTCCTTCCTGTTTTTTTATCATTTCAAGTGGCCGCTGAATACCATCAAAGATATTTCCAATGAGACCTGGCCCGAGTTCAAGGGATAGTGGCATGTGATCAGAGTAAACAGGGTCTCCTGCTTTCAATGATGTTGTATCTTCATATACCTGTGCATGGGCGATATTTTCTTTCAATCTTACCACTTCTCCAACAAGTTTTTCTTCACCAATCTCGACCATATCAAGCATCTTAATGCTTTTATCACATCGTATCTGAACCACAGGTCCGTTTATCCTGACAATTTTCCCAATAATTTCAGCCATTAAATTTCTTCTCCAAGAATTTCATAATATATTGAATCATACGCTCTCTGCAACCTTGCAGAAAATGTATTATCATACACAATGAAACCATCCATTGAACAGGCAATGATTCCAGTATCCTGAAAATTATCCTTAACAAACTTGATTGAAACTGTTTTTTTAAGGTCCCTGGTACAGGTTTCCAGAATTTCTTTTTCAAAATCAGTGTTGAAATAATTTATATCAATAGATGAAAATTTAATAAGCACTTCTGTTGCTCCTACAACCTCAATTCCTTCAAGAATCGCCTTTTTCAGAAAAGATTTATATTCATGACTCTCTCTGAAGGCCAACGCCATTTCTCTGACTTTTCCCAGAACATTATCCGCAAATTCCTTTTTCAACTGAAGATGCATTTTTTTTAATTCTAATTTTGTCGCAGCATCCCCGCGCTGTTTCATTGTTGATATCAATTGCTCTATTTTTTCTTTTTCCAGATTCAATAACTCCTGTGCCTTCTGCGTGGCATCCTTAACCAATTGTTCTGCTCTGGAACTTGCCTGTTGAATAATCTCATCAATCTGTGCTCTTGTTGATTTTTCTATTTCTGAAATCAGCCCATCGATATCTTTTTCATCAGGTGTTTTATTCATGTTCTTTTCCAATTCCTGAAACTGCGCCTTCATATGAAGGTATTTCCAGGACGATAGGTATTGTATTTTTGGCTGTAAATCTTACCAGTTCCTGCCGAATCATGTTCGCTACACTATCTGTAATGAGAATAATTCCTGCATCCTCCATTTTGACTATATCATGAAACACTTTCAACGCCTGATTTGCAGCATTCGCTTCATATGTTGGTATGTTTAATAATCTGAAAGCCGTAGCGCTTTTGTAATCCGCAATGCAGTAATGTTTCATAAATCACTGAACCTTTCCAAGAATAATAATTGATATAATAAGACCGTAAATAGCGATTCCTTCTGCAAGTCCCACAAAAATTAACACACGGCCTGTCAACTCTGGTTTTTCTGCAAGAGCGCCAACAGCAGCAGTTCCCACGTAGGCAACCGCTATTCCAGCTGCAAGAGCTGCCAATCCTGTTGATATCGCTGCTGCATAAAATGCTCTGCCCGCATTAGCAGTGTCTGGAGTCGCTGTTTGCGCCCATACATAGCCAGTCATTAAAATAAACAACAATACACTGACCCTTACAAAATTTCCAAACATTCTTTCAAACAATTTCATAAAATCCTCCTTTACGCTAAATATTCATCAACCTTCTCAATCATTCCTTTCAAAACTACTGGTTGATAAATGTATTTTCCTGTGACAAAAAATCTTGAAAAAAACTCGTAGTAATTCAGACGAAGCGACTGTATTAACACCACAAGTCCCTCAAGAAGAATCACAAAAATATTACCCAGCACAATAGCAATCCAGCTTAGCCAACCAGCACCAGCTTTTCTTATCATATCCGAAATCGCAAATATTGTAATAAAAAAACTGAAATGGTTAAGAGTAAATGCTGAAATACGTATAAAAGAAACAGTGTTTGCAAGATATCCCATCATAATCTCAAAAATATGAAGCACGCCTTCAATAAACCCCACAAAAACCCCTTCCCTGTGTTTAATGGCATCAAACAAAGATTTTAAGAAAATCGCAACTATTCCAGTTACAAGCAGAGAGGCAAGAATCTTTAAGATCACGCCCTCTGCCTTTGTAATATAAGCGGCTGCGAGAGCAGCCCCTGCCCAGAAAATCACCCCTGAAAACAGGCCTGCCTTGTCAAATAATACTGCGTCTCTTTTTCTATTAATTGCGTTATTTATGATATTCAAAACAATTCCTGCTGTCAAAATGATTATTCCAAACATGATACAGGAACGGAAAAGTATTGATACATTTTTCATAGGATTTATCCAGAGTGGATGAAACTCTATTCCGAACACACTTCCGTATAACAATCCAAATATCATTGAAGATATGCCCACATAAACCATGAGGTAACCTGCCTGTTGCATTGCTGATTTAAATCTCCACAGAAACAAAATTCCGAGCATTACAAAAACCGCACCATGCCCTATATCTCCAAACATCGCTCCAAACATCAAAAGAAATGACATTGCCACAAAAAGTGTTGGGTCAAGATATCCATATCTCGGGATACCATATGTTTGAACAATCAATTCAAATGGTTTCAGAAATTTATTATGCTTGATGTTTACAGGAATCTCTTCCTGCGGTATACCGGATTCTTCTGCCGGGATAAACTGGCAGTAACATACAGGGTCTGTCTTTTGAATTAGTTCAGATACTGATTGAGATTCTTTTTCAGGTATCCAGCCAGATAAAAACATTGTCATATTTGTCATTACAGTAAGTTTTTTTGTTTGAACAAGTTTTTCATATATTTCAATGGATACAGATATTTTTGATAATACACCTGCGTATTTTTGAACAATTTCCTGTATTCGAGAATCAACAATCATAAGTTCTGCTTTCAATTCTTCAATTTTTTTCCTGTATTGTTCAACAGGGATATCAGTAATTGAAATATCAGATGATATGGACGACCAGTCTATTTCTTTTTTCACCCTTTCAAATGTTGCAATATCTTTTTTAAGTATTATAATACCGATAATCAGTCGATTATTTCTTATTTCACCAGGTATAACAACGTGGGGAATGCCAGAAAGCAATGTTTCCAGAACCATCGATTTATCAGGAAAAATCTCCCCTATTTCTGAGTGGATAAAAGTAAAATTTTCCGCAGTTGGAACAGGCAAATAAATAGGGTTCTTCTCAATCAGTGGCTGCAAACGAGAAATTTCCTTTAAAATTTCCTCCTTTTTTTCAAAAAAACCATTCAGGTTTTCCTGTATCTCCTGAAGGGATGTCTCTGCTTCAATATAAGAAGCAGGTACATCTGAATAAGAAGGAACAAAATGAGTTTGCTGCGTAATATAGTGATACCTGCTAATAATTTCCTTCCATCTTGCTGATTCAAACCCCTGTTTCAATGGCTGGATATTTTCAGTACTTCCTGATAAACCTGCAGCATCCACCGGATGAAAAAATCCTGTGCTCATAAGTTTTGCCAGCACTGAACTGGCTTTATGTCTTCTTACTATCGCTGTTAAAAGCACAAGTTTTTCTGGTAGCATAAGAAATCCTATTGATACGTCCGTGTTTCAAAATATTTACTAACAAACAAACTGATAATACGTTTTGTTTCTCTTTGTTTCAGAAAAATATAACCAAGCGGAATACCAGCTGTAAAAGGGTTTGAAATAAGTGCTTTTCTTATTTCCTGGATAATAATACTTTCAAGCATACTGTCCATCTCTGAGATTTTCTCTGGCAATGTTTCAATTAATTCAAGATATTGAGCGGGTATATTGAAAAATCTTTGCGACGAGTCCTGTTTCATCAAATCTTTCAGATTTTTCTCTGAAAAATGCTGCCCGCCAGGGATAAAATAGACCTTTTCCAAATCAAGTTTTCCTGCGTAATACAATCTTATTCTTGCAAGCCAGGAAAGATTTTCTCTGTCTATTTCTGCCCCAATAATTGTTCTGGTGATTTTTTTGTCTGTTTCAGATAGATGCTCAACTGCATTTTGCAATTTTAGAAAATACTGTCTGTCCAGAGACATCTCAACAACATATAGTGAACCTGTTTTTTCAAAATTATCTTTTGCTTCTTCAATTGTCCGTGCGTATTCCTTATTCTGAATCGTTTTTATCACATCATCAATTGTTTTTGCTGTCAAAATAGAGGAGAATTCTTCTGTAAGATTTTCTCCTTCGGGCATTTGTTTCTTGAACCACATTCTTAATGCAAACTTCAACCGGTCAAACCAGTATCTTTCTGCAAGAGAAAGGATCAGCTGTTTTTCATTCTTTCCTGTAAAAAACGCAGAGATTTTTTTTATACTCTGGCTGTCAAAATCCCTGCAGGCGAGTTCAAAATTTTCAGGACTTATTCCATTTCTGACCTTCTGGATGATACCACCGTAGAGGGTTTTATCAAGCATTCCAATGAATTCCTGAAATCCGGCGCGCTGTGCACGCACAAAAAATTCCTCATCAAGCAATGTGGATAACATTGCCCTGATTCGTGTGTTTGGATATGAGTATCGTGAAATTTGTTTCATTTCACTCAAACAGTTTTCCTGTAAGATGCCCTATGTCAATAATTTTCTGAAATACCCTCAAAGCAGTGGATTCTATAAGTGGCTGCCAGTTTTTTCTTATTTGCTGTTGTTTCTCTTGTTCCCTGCCAATAATCTGGTCTCTTGTATCCTGTATTTCCTGCTGCGCTTTTTTTATCATTTCTGACGCCATTTTTGACGCAGCGTCTTGTGCCTGCTGTGTAATCTCAGCCGCCTTTTTTTCGGCATCAGCAATTATTTGTTGCGCCTTTTTCTGTGCTGATTCTAATTGTTGTCTGGCTTCTTTTTCCTTCTCAATGATTTGTTGAAGGATTTCTTTCATGAAATGGTGTCCTGTTGGATTTTTTGATTAATATCATACCATAGGACTTTGACCTGGTCAATGTTTGCACCTGCTGTGCATCTGTTATATAATGAAATCGCTTAAAGCCAATCCTCATCACCAAAAAAGGAGGATACCATGCCTGAAGCCGACGAAAGGAAAGAAAAAAATTTCTTCCCTGAAATAACACAAAAAAACAGGGCTTTTTTCCTCAAGGGTTGCAATAATTTTGACTGGGGAACGAAAAACCGCCTTTCAAAAATCTTCAACCCGGCTACAGAAAAAACCGTGATGCTTGCAATAGACCATGGATATTTTCAGGGTCCTACAACAGGGCTTGAAAGAATTGATGTCACAATAGTTCCGCTCCTTCAGTATTCCGATACATTGATGCTTACGCGAGGCATACTGCGTTCAATCATACCACCAACATATCCCAATGGTATCGTTGTAAGAGCCAGCGGCGGTCCAACTGTGCTGAAGGAACTTTCAAATGAACAGATTGCAATGGACATTGAAGATGCCATCAGATTGAATGCTGCGGCAGTTGCTGTGCAGGTTTTTATTGGCGGAGAATATGAAACACAATCAGTCCATAATATGACAAAACTGGTGGATATGGGGCAGAGGTATGGAATTGGTGTACTCGGTGTCACTGCTGTAGGTAAAGAACTTGTAAGGGATGCCAGATACATGCGACTTGCCTGCAGGGTTTGTGCAGAACTCGGGGCGAACTACGTGAAAACTTACTATGTTGAGCCAGATTTTGATACAGTCACTGCGTCATGCCCTGTACCAATAGTAATAGCGGGTGGTAAAAAAATACCTGAACCTGATGCTTTGAAAATGGCTTATAATGCAATTCAGCAGGGAGCATCTGGGGTTGATATGGGAAGAAACATCTTTCAGGCAGAAAACCCTGTGGCAATGATACAGGCAGTCAGGATGGTTGTACATAAAAATGTAAAACCACAAGAAGCATATGAATATTACAGGGGAAAAATTGCACAAAAAAACAAAGGATGACAAAATGACAACATCTTTTCATCATTATATCAGATCATTAACACCAATGTTGAGCGTCGGAGCTTTTGCGGCAGATATGATGCATCTTGCAGCAGAGATTGAAAAACTTGACGGGTCAGGGGTTGAAATGTTGCATTTTGATGTAATGGATGGCGTATTCTGTCCGATGATGACTGCTGGTCCTTCTCTCATAAAACAGGTACAAACTAAATACCTCAAAGATGTCCATTTAATGATTGAAAATCCAGCAAGTAAAATTTCCCTGTTTGCAGAAGCAGGTGCTGATATGATCACAGTGCATCTTGAATCATACCCAGCACATATTCATTCACTTATCCAGGCAATAAAAAAACTGAAAAATGTTAATTCTGCTGACAGAGAAATTATTGCGGGTGTGGCAATCAATCCAGGAACTCCTGTTGATTCCATCAAAAACATTCTTGATGTGGTTGATATGATTACTATTCTTGCTGTAAATCCTGGGTGGCAGGGACAATCCTTCATCAAAACAACAGCAAAAAAAGTGGAACAGGCAATTTCACTCATCAATGAATCAGAGAGGGATATACTTCTGTGCATAGATGGAGGAGTTACAAAAGAAAATATCCATGATATTGCTCAAATGGCGCCTGATATCGTTGTTGCAGGAAGCGCA
>Ga0209409_1001643_pt1 | contig 18556 bp, 14 predicted proteins | sample AD_JPNMR1_MetaG_FD_184424 | JGI IMG/M metagenome (GOLD analysis project Ga0209409, IMG submission 184424) | Active sludge microbial communities of municipal wastewater-treating anaerobic digesters from Japan - AD_JPNMR1_MetaG (SPAdes) (version 2) | ecosystem: Engineered > Bioreactor > Anaerobic...
TTGTTTATAGGCGGCTTTTGCCTGTTGCTTTCTATGAACTGCTTCTAACCAGGGGCTTCGAGCTCATTGGTATTCCTGAAGAAGAGCTCGCCACCCAGGGCTGTAACGTCCTGGCTATCGCGCCACGGCGGGTCGTCCTGCTTAAAGGCAATCCTGTCACCGCCGATCGCCTGCGCCAGGCTGGCTGCTTTGTTTATGAGCTTTCCGGACAGGAAATTGCCTTCAAGGGCTCAGGTGGTCCCACCTGCCTGACCCGCCCCCTCTCCCGCCTGTAGCAATATTAACGAGTGTCGTCGGCGTAGCAACTTTCCTTTATAATTAGAAATTTTATTTTCAGATTGATTTAATGTGCTGCTATAAATTTTTTTTAAAAAAGAGGAATAGACTACTCTGACATATAAGGCCATAAAAAATGACCGATCTTGTGCTGGCCGAACTCGTCTTATAATATTTTCTATTTGCCCCGCTCACAGTTTCTCAACGTCATTGTATCTTTCATGTGCTTGCCATTGCTAAAGCACATAATTCTATTATGCTTGTTCGCCGGCGCCTTTACTATCGATACTTCTTTAATTTCTTTAATTTCTTTTATTATCCGGCAGCACAATTTCCCCATATATGCTTTACCAACGACGTGGTTGCATTTTCCATATTCACTCCCGCATATAGAACACTCTGCTCTTTCTGTTATGAAGCATGGACTAAAGAAGAGTTGTGGTGGAAACAATAATTTTTCTAGCAAATAAAGCCTCTTACAGTAACTTATCGCATGAGACCTCTTCAGGAGGTTATGAGCTTGCAAAGCGTGGCGTGTGGCATATTGAGCGTTTACCAAAAAATCCCAAGCCTTGTTAGGATCATCCTTTTTTAGAGCGACCCACATTCGGAGTTCATCAATCAGGGCCTCAATTATACTCTCCATGCTTAATAGAGCATTAGCAGAATCTTCATCTTGTTTCTCTATTGCTTCGCTCTTTATATATGAAGCTTCATCCTTAAGCTTTAATAGGTCCTTAGTTTTCTTTGTTTGGAGTTCCAAATCTACAGATATAAAAAGAAACTTGCTCGTCTCTGCGAATACATTGCTAACTTTTTTTTGAAATATCTTTGCTTGTCTATTCATTTGATATTTTCTGTATTTCCTTAATGGATGCTCTGAGTTTTTCAGGGGGGCCCTCATATTCAATCCTTTTATAACAACCATCCTTCGTTTCTGTGATAAAGCTTATCTTTATTTTTCTGTCCCTTTTGGGAATTCCCCTAAAAAAATCTGCCAAATAATTAGCTATTATGTCGATAGCAAGTGATACAAGTTTTGAATTTTGAGATAAATACAGGGCACTAATAAAGATGGTTGGGCCAACCCAATCAAGAGATTTCTCAGCGACAGTTGGAATTTTGTCTTCTTCATGCTCAAGAGCTGTCTCGATAATACCATTTTGCCTCCAGAGAACTCTGACTGTTTGAGTTGTACTTTCATGAACAAGTTGTCCCTTGGACGTAGCAATATCAAAATTCTGTGGTAAAAGAGCAATGCCGGTTGGAATATCGAATCCTAATTGCTCGGCCTTTTTTTTGACGTCAACATACTCAGATATTTTAAACAACATTTACCCTCCTTTTTAATCCAACAAAATAATGATCAATAATAATCAGATTCAAAAAGACTATATCTATTCCTCTTAATATTTAAGAAATCTTAATTTCTTTTAAGGCTTTAACTAATTCGTTAACGCTTTTGAAGTTGTATTTCTCAAAGTACTTCTGGTCAACTCGTATATATGACCATTTTTTCTTCGTCAGTCTCGATGCATCTTCGCACCACAATATCGCCCTTTTGTCCTTGAATTCAACGTCTATATCTTCACGGCCTTTTGTTTCTATCACCCAGCGATCATCGTTATTTAACAGGGCTATAAAATCTGGATAATACAGTCGCAAATTTCCGTCTGAGTCTCTATATTCTATAAAAAAGCCGACTTTAGGAACTATTTTGGAGAAGGCATAAACATCTTCAGCTCTGTCCAAAAATCTGGCAAAATCGTGCTCCAGCTCATTATCGCAAGGGACATAGTTGAAAATGCATCTTCGAGCTGAATAGACAAGCCTTGACCAAACAAACGGTCTGGTATCTGAAAGTTTAATATAATCAGATTTCTCCGGTTCCCTCTCAACAAAGGTCAAATCCTTAAAAGCATCTACAAATAACTTTATTAGGCGCTGCTGAACCTCAGGAGAACTCAGCTGATAAAGCACTCTTGGATCATCAAGATCTACCTTCTCTGAAAATAACTTTTCAACCACATATTTCTTGACCAAAGGATAAAAGCTGGCGAAAGCTCCCCCTATCTTTAGTTGTTTAAGAATCTGGTCAGTATAATAGGCTATAACACTTTTTGAGTCTTGCGGTACCGGCAGATCCCACCTTCTTTTAATCCTTACCATATCATTTAATATATCGCGCGCTTCATATTCCATTTCCAATATCTTATTTTCTAATGGGATCGATAGAGGCGGTAGTTTATCGAGATCAGCTTCCTCGAGATTGAATTCTCTGATCAATATTCGCGGCGACATAATGGGAATTTCAATATCCATATCTGCTTTGGTGATATCTACAAAAACAGTGGTCAAATCTATTGGTTTATTCGTGTCGATGCTGCCAAACCTGATTCCTTCCTGAAGCTCTAAGTTCTCAATAATGTCCATTAATCCGGGCGGCCCTATTACTTCGAGAATATTTATCGACTTTTCTATGTTGGCTTCTTCTTCCGGAAACATCTTTCTTAAGCCTCTACCTATGACCTGTTCAGGAAGAACTTTCCTTTCTGATGTGTAAGAGCGAAGTCCCACTATTACATTTACATTTCTGACATCCCATCCCTCATTTAACATCAAGGTGCTAACTATTGCTTCGTAAGGATTTTTCTCAGGGTCAGGTTCATCTATTGTCTTGGCAAATTCCCTGGCTTTTGGCAGATCTGCCTTTTTTACTTCCCCTGTGCTATCAGTATGGATTAAAAGAACTTTGCCGCTTAGGTCTGGAATGGCGTTCACATAACCGAATATCTCATCGGCTTCCTGGTTTTCCGGGGATTGGAAAAACAACACTGGTTTTTTCCCCAATGGTGTCAATTTTTCTTTATATTCTCTCCATCTCCGGATGCCAGCATCTATCCAGCCCCTGTATCTTTCAACTGCGTTTTTTGATGCTATTTCTTCGGCGCCCTTAACAATCCCTTTTAGGGGCAACTTTACGATGTTCATTTCGATCGCTTCTTTGAGAGTAAAATCAACAATGATCCAGGGGAATAGGGCACCGTTTTCAGTTTTAGGTGTGGCAGAAAAATCGAGTTCCATATTGATGCCTTTACCATATTGGGTGGCTAAGTTTCTGTTTAATTCCAGAAGTATTTTCTTCCAGGCTTTTTCAAAACTGTAAATATGGTGGGCTTCATCCTTTAATATCATAATATTGGGACAAGAGGTTAGCACTTCTTTAATTCTGTTTTCATGATATATATCGGAGACGTTATAAACTGAGGGTAGCTCCATAATTTCATCAACATAGTCTTCTACTTCCTCTTTTTTGTTTTTCCTTTCTTCCAGTTGCTGGATATTGGTCAAGAATAAGACCGACTCTGGAATGACATGAATTGGTTCTTCCTTTAATATGACCTTAAGGTCAAATTCCTCTCGCCATTCCGGTGGAATGAGTGGCAGGTCACGGAATATTTTTCCATCTTTAAAATCTCTGGTTAATCTGTCATAAATAACATTTTTCTCACCGGCAATGAGTAAATAGCACGAGGTATAATCAGCCTGACTTTCTTTTTTATGATTGAAATATTGCCAGACAATACTTAGAGCCATGACGAAAGTTTTACCGGAGCCGGTGGCCATCTTAAAAGCATAAAGCGGATATTGATCGTAAGAAGGGTCATAGCTCTGGATAGGCCCTGCGCCGAAATCCCTGGCCATATCTATAAAATTCCGCTTCTTCATGACCTCATAGACATAAATTAAGGTCTCTATGGCTTCACGCTGGCAAAACCAGAATTCGAAAGGTTCCCTGTCTAATAAATGGTCTTCCATAAACCAGTATTGAAGCAACCTTTGGGTCGTCGGGGTAGTGTTAGGATAGCCCTGTTTGCGCCATCCGGCTATGGCATTTCTTAAGGCATTGACCAGATATGCCTTACTAGGCTGTCTCTGAGTGGGCTCTAAGATTTCTATAGGTTTCATTTGCTAAACCCCATAATTAGGCTTAACGTATCCTTTGCTTTTTTAAGGCAAAACTCCGTTTCGGCTTCGGTTACAGTCAGAGACCCCTCATAATCTGCCATTTTCCTTTTTCCCCATAGCTGCTTAATGCTTTCGCCAACAATTTTCTCTTCTCTGATAGCAGATTCTATAAATATCTCCCTAACAAACTTGTGCGTGTCTTGCTTTGGTATCTCAATTCCCTTCTTGTCTATTAAGTAGTTCCTGGCCACGCAGAATACTGCATAATAAGCTCGGCTTATGGCTGAACGTAAGCATGCATCCTTCAGACCCAGGAATTCCTCGTTTTCTCTTAAATAAAAAAGCTTTTCGGCCAACAACAGATATTGGTTCCAATCGAACATAGTTTTATTTTAGAGTAATAGTTAAATATTTTCTTATCTCATCCGGCACTGATTCAATAAACCAATTAACAATTTCGTCAAGTAAAGCCATTGATTCATCAAGAGACAATATTGAACCAATCTCTACAAAAAGACCGTCATAATTTTCTTCGGGATCAGTGTTAAGTCCCAGATAAACAGGAGCTCCTCGGAATTTATCGACTATATGACCGTATATCTCCTTTAAGATAGGGATAACTTCTTTTTTATTAAGGAGGAAATGTCCTATGTGTGAGGCATTTTGAAAAATATATAGCTCTTTTAATCTATTTATTTCTTTAATGGGCAACAGCACTGATGAAGTTTCTCTATCATAATTTTCAACAGGTAGAGTTTCTTGACAAGAGGCCGTCTCATAACGAAAAAAGGATTTCCACCCTAATTGGGTCGGTAAGCATACTGACGAATCCATTATTGTCCCCCGTCCATGAACAGATCTCTTGCTTTGTCGTTAATAGCTGTTTCAAATGTTCTTTCAATTTCATCATGGGCTTTTTCTACCCATTCCTCTATATCATCAAGAGAAATATATTCCGGTGCAATCATGGCATAATCAAGATCAAGAACGAGCGATGATAAATCTGGATCCCTTGGAATTATAGAGGCTAGTTGTAGTATTAATACCTCTTTTTCATCAGAATAAGGAAATTCACTTCTGACCAGGAAGGAACTTAAGGCCTTGGGCATAGTCTCAGGGATAAATGGGTAATAATTGAAATATTCATCCAATCTTAAATTCTTAGAGGTAAATTCAAAAATATTGATGTATCTTAAACCTATTCTTTTTATGCCCTTCGGGTTTGCAATTTCCCTATAAACATTGAACGTATCGATAATAAGCGATTTAAATTTAAGCCAGCCGGGATATGGTTTCAGTTGATTAACCACTAATAAGTCAGGAGCAAGTTGGACTAAAACAGTTTCTCCTTGGTTTAGGAACTGGACGCGTGGTGGTGCCGGCTCAATTTTATGCTCAACACCTTTTTCCGTGGGACGCAGTTGAATACCTAAACCAGCTTGCTGTTTTCTCCTCGGAAATCTATCCTTAATTCTCCCGTAAATCAGCCCTGGAATTGTTAGGTCCCATGGCACGTTAGGTATAAACTGGAACTCACATAATGCCTCAGCCAACGGGGGATTTTTATAGATTCTTTCCATCGACCACCTCAAGTGCTTAATTTTATCACCTTATTCGTATCATTACCAAACACATCTATGACTTTGACCATTATCTGATATTCGCCAGGAATTTCATATTTATGACTTACCTCGTAATCAACTCTCGGATTCTTTTTTGTTCGAAAGCTCTGCCAATTATTATGAAAAGTGTCCCCCCTGTAATCCCAGTCAACTGCCCAATAATCTATAAGTTCCCTAGAGTCTTTAATTTTGCTGGCGATCTCAGCCAGTTCAGCAGTTGGTGGCAACTGGAAATCCACAATTTTAAGAGTGACCTCTTGATTTTTGACTTTTGTTTCTATCTCAAGGTAGGCGACTTCCGGAAATTTAACATATTTTGCCAACTCTTTTTCAACGACCTGATCAGGCACTTTTAATAACTGAAGGTCGAAACCTACCAGAGAAGCCTTTATTTCGTTTACAGAGGGAATTTGAACAAGTTTCAAATTAACGCCATTCTTTTTCGCCAGCTCTTTGGCCAGTTCATTGACTTCATAACTCCACTCCCAGCCGAGGATATCTGCTTTATCGAACTGATTTGCTCTACATTCAACAACCACTTTTTCAACTTCTTCCATTGTAACCGGAGCGTTCAGAGGTCCGATATGAACAGCTCTTTCTCCTTTTCTGCCGTGTAAATATCTGAGACCGGTTAAAGGTTGTGCCTTATAGAGTTTGAGCATAAAAGCAAGATATTCGTCCTCTCTCTCCTGCCAGTAAACTGTTTCATAATTCCCAATGTTCCATAGCTCAAAGGGTCTTGCTGGTTTGTCGTATTCTTGGTCTTCACTCTGTAAATCTTTTGAATGGTGAATATCCAGAAGTCTCTTTCTCGTAACCTGAATGGCAAACTTGGATAAATCAGAGCCGAGCCATCGCCTGCCAAGTTTTTCTGCTACTGCTAAGGTTGTGCCAGAGCCACAGAAGAAATCTGCGACAATGTCACCGGGCTTGGATGAGGCATTGATTATAAGATTTACCAATTCTTCACTTTTTTGTGTATCAAACCCTGTTTTTTCTTCTGAATTTCCTATATTTATATCGGGAATAAAATCTATAACACTACGGGTAAGAAGTATTTCTCTTTCGTATGTAGTGTATTCCTCAATTGTTGCGATTCTTCCTTCGATCTTCTTCATCTTTTTTCTTTTTATCATTTTTCCGGTTGGGCCGAGGACAGAATTAAATAAATGCGATCCTTTAATTTTAGCGTAGTGTAGAATAGTATCGTGCATTTTAAAAAATAATTTTTTTGTTTTATCAGGAATTTTGTTATATCTGTACCAAATTATTTCGCTTAAAAAATTTTCAAAACCAAAGATTTCGTCTAAAATCACTTTAACATAATGACCTACGCTTTGGTCAAGATGCACATAAATTGAGCCATTTTCTGCCAGTAAATCTCTCATTAAAACCAATCTTTCATACATATACTTGAGATATGAGGCTATGCCCCCGCTCCAGGTGTCTTTATAAGCCCGCTCTTCGATTATCGAAGGCTCCTTTTCTATCTGCTCTTCCCCAACCTTCGTTCTAACGGTAAAATCGGCACCGGTAAAAAAGGGTGGATCAATATATATCAGATTAATTTTCCCAGCCCAGCCCTGCTTAAGAAGCGAAGACATAACCAGTTTATTGTCACCCCAGATGAGGAGATTTTTCCAATCCCTCGGGTAATTAGATGGATATTCGTTTTCAGAATAGAATCGGTCAGGATCAAAAAGCCCGCTTTCTAAATCCTTTATCCTGGGTTTGTTGATGGTTTCAACAACTTGAAACGGTAAGTTTGGCTTTTCGATTGGCGTCTTTTGACCCTTTTCAAACCTGTCATATTTGTCAGACCATATAAGCTCAACGTATTTTTTATTATTGTTATTGTTGGCCATTAAATTGCCCCTCTAATCATTATATCAACGTATTTTTACCACAAAAGTTTATTTCCCCTCAAGCCATTTCAAGATTTTAGCATAATTATTTTAGCTCCATCCGATATAAATTTTTAGATAAAATTTTAGTTTTTGTTATATTCTCTGTAATTATTATTACTTCCAAGGCAATTTGGTCACCTGCCATATAACAGAAAGGTATTAATCCTATTTCCCCAGGCTGCTTATTTTTTGAATAATATGGCCGAGCTTATACATAAATAGCTGGTAAACCACAGTAAAGCAGGGAGCTAAAGTAAAATCTCCTTTTAAAGAAGTTGATCCTTGGAAAGGAGATGTTTACATACCATAACTAAGGGAGATTTATAACGATCACTCCAGGGATTATTAACGGGATATTTAACCGGGCAAATAGAGGCCTTGTAGGGCTTAAATCTCTCTGATAAACAGCGGGGACATCAGACTCTTAATCTGACCTTCAAGCAGTTGTTTGACTTGCTCGGTCCAGAACATCGCGCTGTATTCTCGCTGTGTTCACTCTTTTTAACCGCTCCCGTAATTGCACTGTGGGGTTCACCTGTCATTTCACCTCATTGCACACCTAGTAGTTCAGTTCCTGAATTCAAAGAGCCGGCTGTCTGTTAATAAATAACCTGGTTGTATGAGAATACGTAACAATGGTAAATAATATAAGTAACTTTCATTATTGACTGAACGTTTAGAACGTGATAGACTTTCCGTCCTACAAAAGCTTAATTTAAGTTATGGCAGGCTCAACCGAACAATTAACCTGGAGGTGAGGAACCAATCTCATTGGCGATCTCCTCTGGAAGACGGCAGCCTGTCCTTTAGAGGAAAATAACCATGCTTACTACCCCTGCTTTTAATGGCCTGACAACTGCAGAAGTCGAAGAACGGCGCCGTCAGTATGGCGAAAATGTTCTCCCCTCGGGCAAGAAAACTTCGGCCCTGCAGATTTTCTTTAATCAATTCAAAAACCCGCTGGTTTACATTATCCTGGTCGCCGCGGCCATCTCTCTCGCCGTTGGTGAATACGGCGACTTTGCCATTATCATGGTGGTCGTCATTCTTGATGCTATTCTTGGTTTCGTCCAGGAGTACAAGGCTCAGACTACTTACACCGCCCTCAAAGGCCTGCTCAAGCCCACCACTACTGTTATCCGCAATGGAGAGCGACAGGAGATCGAGGTCCGCGAGCTTGTTCCCGATGACATTGTTGTGCTCAGCGCCGGCGAGCATATTCCAGCCGATGGTGAAATCCTGGATGCACTTAAGTTGACTGTGGAAGAAGCCATCCTCACTGGCGAAAGCGAACCGGTAACCAAGGCCACCGATCCCGGGCAGAATCAAGTCTTTATGGGTACTACCGTCCTTACCGGGCGTGGCGTAATGCGAGTAACAGCCATCGGTGCTGCCACCGAGCTGGGGCGCATCGCCACCAGCCTGCGCGAGGAAATCGAAGAGAAAACGCCGCTTCAAATTCGTCTCGAAGCCTTCAGCCGAACACTGACCAAATTGGTCCTGGCCATCACTGCCGCCATCTTTGTTGTTGGCCTCATCTCCGGCCGCCCGATCGTCGAAATGCTACGAACCTCCATCATCCTGGCCATTGCCGCTGTGCCTGAAGGCCTGCTGATTGCTGTGACCGTCATCCAGGTATTGGGCATGCGCAAAATTCTCAAGCGCAACGGGCTGGTCAAACGCCTGCTGGCTGTGGAGACACTCGGCTCAGTAACAACCATCTGCACGGATAAAACAGGCACGCTCACCGAGGGTCGAATGAGAGTGACTCGCCACGATGTTAACGACGACCGGCGTGCTCTGGAAGTTATGGTCTACTGCAATGACCTGGAAGGACCAGTCGATGCTGCTCTCTGGGATTACGCCCGAACCCAACTTGGCCGGGATCCGCAGGATATGGCCAGTGCCGCCGAGCGGGTAGGAGAAGAGCTGTTCAGCAGTGAGACCAAATTCATGATCACCGCTAACCGCGTCGCCGGTGAGACAATCTACTACCTCAAAGGCGCACCGGAGATCGTCCTGGGCATGTGTTCAGCAGATGACGAGGCCCGCCGCCGCATCCTGTCACAGGTCGAGCAGTGGGCTGGTGAAGGCTTGCGGCTGCTGGGGCTGGCCTATCGCCGAGGCGGGCTTTCTGATGATCACACGGGTTACACCTGGGTTGGACTGGTGGCTATGGAAGATCCCATCCGCGAGGGCGTACACGAGGCAATTCAGGTCGCCCGGCGCGCCGGCATTAAGATTAAGATGATAACTGGTGACTACCGCAAAACTGCCGAACGCATTGCGGCCATGATAGGCCTGACCACTGGACCCGGTCAGGTCATAGATGGCGACGAGCTTAATCAACTCAGCGATGATGAGCTGGCCCAGCGCATCCAGGACATAGCCGTCTTTGCCCGCATCCGGCCGCATGACAAGCTACGTATTGTCAAGGCTCTCCAGACCCGCGGCGAAATCGTCGCCATGATTGGCGATGGTGTCAACGATGCTCCCGCTCTAAAACGCGCCAACATCGGCGTGGTGGTGGGCACAGCTACCGACGTGGCTAAAGAGACAGCTGACTTAATCCTGCTGGACAACAATTTCAAGACAATCGTCGCTGCGATTGAAGAAGGACGTGTCATTTTTGAAAACATCCGCAAGGTGGTCGCTTACACGCTTTCCAACTCTTTTGCCGAGGTGTTGCTGGTCTTTGGGGCCATGCTACTCGGCTGGCCGGCCCCGTTGCTGGTTGCCCAGATCCTGTGGATTCACCTGATCTGTGATGGCCCATCAGACATCGTCCTTGGCTTCGAACCAAAAGAAGATGGAATTATGGAAGAGCCGCCCAAGCCGTTGACCGAACCTATTCTTAACCGGCTGGGGCTATCGATGATTGCTATCATCAGCATCGCCAGCTCGGTAGTGGGGCTGGCTTTCTTCGGTCATTATTATCTGCAGCACCAGGATCTGACTGTGGGGCGGAGCTTTGTCTTTGCCAGCTTTGCTATCAACTCGATGATTTACATCTTTGCCTATCGCAGTCTGCGTCGTCCGATTATCCGCACCGCACCGCTCAGTGCCAATAAACCACTGGTCTGGGCAGTAGCAGGAGGAATTGGAGTCGCTTTGCTGGCCTTCATCGTCCCAGCCCTGAGGAAAGTATTATCCATTGTGCCGCTGACCCTTAGGCAGTCGTTGCTGGTCGCTGGCGTTGCCGTGGGTCTTTTGATGGTGGTTGAAATAGGCAAGTGGATTACCAACAGGTATCATCCTCTTGTTACTTCGAAAGTAGCTGTTCAGACCGGGTATAACCCAAATTCGAACGACGACGGTAACCCGTTGCCCAGACCTCAGCAACCGCGGTCTATTTTCAATGGCCGCTGGTCAAAAAATGACAAGAGTAACCCAAAATGAGCAATTAGCTGAGAAGAACTATGGCTGCTTGGCACGAAATGTTGTTCGTAGTAACATACGGTTGTCTATCCGGCGCCAGAACTGGTGGCAAAAGCCATAGCCAGTAATTTGGCGAAGAGGAAAGGAAACGTCAATATGCCTGAACGTTACTATGAACAAAAACACTTCATAGAGGACATCAGCCTGTACTTTGAACAGATGGGCATCCCGCGGATGGCCGGTCGAATCCTGGGCGTTTTACTGATTGCCAACCCGCCAGAGCAGTCTATTGACGACCTGTGCGAACGGCTTCAGGCCAGCAAAAGTGCCATAAGTACCAATGCCCGCTTGCTCAGCGAAATGGGATTAATTGAACGAGTTCCATCCCCGAAGCCGCGTCGCATTTACTTTCGCTTTATCCCCGGTGGCTGGGTGACCTTTATGCGCATGTATCTGCGCATGATGGCTTCGCTACACCAGATTGCCGAACGCGGGCTGGAGTTACTCAAAGATGAAGATCCAGCCTTGCGCGAGCGTTTGCAAGAAGCGCACGACATGTTCTCATTAATTGAAGACGAACTTCCGGCTTTGCTAAAACGTATTGAGGAACAGCGGGGCATTTCCAGATAGTTTAAGGAACTAAAAAATCTCTGCTACCGGCAAAAGAAGATCACCATAAAGAGGAAGAAGAACGTCGGGTCAAAAGGGTAGAAGCCCTGTCGGGCTGGCAGATGTTAGGAATCGTTTTTAGTATTAAACTGAAACCGAAGACACCCAAACCGCCTGAAATTATTATCACTTTTTCTTATTGTTTCCGTGGTGATTTTGCTGTCTACTTTAAAAAAATTTATGATAAAAGAAGATTGTTGATTTTTATAGACGGGAGGGAAATTATATGAAAAGCAAAAAACGGCAATTAAACCAGCCTGAAGTTTTTGGCTTCCTTACCTTTTTGCTGGTGCTGATTGTTGCTTCCAGCATCCTTTTTGGTCAGATATCGGCGGCGACAGCAGAAGCGGCAACGCCTGCCCAGAAGAAGGACGCGCCAAAGCCTGCCCTCATCGCGGTAGTTGGGGGGACACTCATTGATGGCACGGGGAAAGAGCCTCTCCCCGACAGCGTCATTCTGATTGAAGGCAGTAAAATCAAAGCTGTCGGCCCTGCCGCCCAGGTTAAAATCCCGAAGGAAGCTCAGAGAATTGAAGCCACTGGAAAATTTATTCTGCCCGGATTTATTGACTGCCATATTCACCTTGGCACCGAGACCAGCCGCCTGGAATATTACCAGGATTCAAACAGCCTGGCCACACTTCGCGCCCTCGAGCTAATGAATAACTATCTTCGCTGCGGGGTGACCGCCGTCCGTGATGTCGGCTCGCCGGTTGAGACAATGCAGGCTCTCGTTCGGGCTCAGCGAAACGGCTACATTGACAGCATCAGGCTTTATCCCTGCGGCGACTTGATCACTATCACGGGTGGCCATGCCTACACGATGCATGGTGCCCTGGCAGTTAATGGACCGTGGGAATGGCGCAAAGCTGTCCGTGAGATGTATGCTGCTGGCTTCAAGCACATCAAGATTTCACCACAGTTCACGCTGGAAGAAGCCCGGGCCGCCGTCGAGGAAGCCAGAATGCTTGGTCTCCACATCACAGCTCATGGCGGAGGAGGCTCTGACACCATCCCTCCAACCATGACCAAGGTGGCCATCGAGGCGGGTGTTGAATGCATCGAGCACCTCAACGAAATGGACGATGAAGCTCTGGACATGATGGCTGAAAAGGGCGTGTTTAATGTCCCGACTCTCCAGACGTATTATGCCAGCTACCAGCGAAATGACATTAGCTCTTTTCTGATTGAAAAGCGCGGCTGGTCAATGGCCATGCACGAAACCCTCTTTAAAAAAGCTTATGCCCGTCATATCCTGATGGGGATCGGCACAGATGCCAATGGTGAATACCGCGAAATGTACCCCGGCATCTATTTTGATGAGATGCGCTATTTTGTCCGCCTCGGGATGAGCCCGATGGAAGCCATTGTTTGCGCAACGAGAAATGGCGCTCGCATCCTGGGTCTCGAAGATGAGCTGGGGACAATTGAAGCGGGCAAAGCGGCCGACCTGCAGATTGTCCGGGATAATCCGCTCAAGTCATTTGATAATCTCGGCCATCCTGAGCTGGTTATTCTGCGGGGCAAGGTCTTTAAATTTTAAAGGTCGGCAGGATAATCCAGGATAACCGTCTGGTTCTGAGTCAGATTAAAACGAAAGACATTCGAACTGCCTTTATCAGAGCTGTGTACTATTAGCCACTGATATTTCAGCAGAAAGAAGACAGAGAAGCGAAACTGAAAAAAGTACGATGCTAACCGATTGAAGAGGTCAAGCTAAAATCTGTTCCTGAAAATGCCGAAAAGGATTATTACCGCACGATATTCCGTGTTCGGAGTCGACTCTGGTGATTAATTACCAGATCCCCTCAGGTCGTCGTCGTGCCCCGGACATCCTTTTTCCCGGCCATGCTCATCCTCGCCGGCACGAATGGTATCGGACGCCCTTTGAGCAGCCAGTGCCAGTAAACCCATTCAAAAGCCAGCTTTGACCAGTGGTTAATCCGCGTCTCCTTGAGAAGCGACATCGGTCCGATAACCGGAATGGGGTATTTCCCGGGCAATGGCTCGACTTTCTCATTATAATCAATAACCACCGCCCGCCCGAAGCCCGTCTCGATAAAGCAATTGGCGTGGCCGTCAAACTCTTCCTCTGCTTTTTTCCCGTCAATCTCTGCCAGGATAATTTTATCGAGAATTTCAGAGGCAAAATGAGCTACCGCTCCGGCTTTTGTCCAGGAAGTGGCGACCGCATCGCCGATAACAAAAATATCGGCATATTTTTCAGAGCGAAAGCCACTTCGATCGACGGGCACATAATTCATTTCATCACCCAGACCCGACTTTTTAATTAACTCTGAACCCAGGTTAGTCGGGATGGTGACCAGCAGGTCAAAAGCCACCTGCCGCCCGTCATAGCCAATGATCTTGCCGGCTTCTGCCTCAACCCTTTCTGTCATGAAAAAACTTTCGACTTCAATTTGCTTTTCGGCTTGAAGATCCCCGAGGAAACGGGTGGCCACCGGTCGGGTGAAAGCTCCCGAGATCGGCGTGAGATAAATAATTTTGATATTCTCGCGGACTCCTCTTTTTTTAAAATACCAATCAGCCAGAAAAGCAAATTCGAGTGGCGAGACGTTGCATTTAATCGGCATCTCGTTGATGTGGACAACCAGGGTTCCTTCCTTGAATTGTTCGAGTTTACTGGCCAGAGCTGCGGCTCCATCGAGGGAATAATAATCAAAAATATTCTGTCGCCAGCCGTCGAGAAGTCCCGCTGTTTCCTCCGGGCAGATATGATTACCAGTGGCGATAAGGAGAAGGTCATAGCCCAGCTCTTCACCATCAGCCAGCTTTATGGCCTTCTTTTCAGGCTTAATCTCCTCAACTTCTTTCGTTATAAACTCAACTCCCCGCGGCAGAAGCGCTGACCGCAGCCTGACCAGATCCTCCGGCTGGTAAAGACCAAAAGGCACAAACAAAAAACCAGGCTGATAATAATGGTTATCATCCCGGTCAACTACGGTAATCTTCCAGCCACGCCTGCGGAGCGGCCCGGCGAGTTTATTAGCCATAATTGTGCCGCCTGTTCCTGCTCCCAGGATGATCAGTTTTTTCATTTGATTTTTATTCGGCTACCTTTCTATGATTTGTCTATCTTGATATCTATCTTACCTGCCATCGCGCCCTCAGTCTATCATTTTCCCTTTCGGCCTCACTGTATCGCTGAGTTACGGCTCGGCTACACTTTGAGGTTCCAGCCTCGTCCCTTATTTATCTGGCTCGCCTCTTATTTCTCCGGGCTGTTCAGCTTCGATTCCCTTTTAAGCCTGTTTTTAGACTCATTATAAATTTATACTGAGTCTAAAAACGCTCAGGGCTTTAGAACTTCCTTTTTGATCGTCGCCTTTTCGATTCTCTCCTCGACCGGATTGACTCCAATGCCAGGCCCATCCGGCACCCGCACATAGCCAGGACGGCTCAAAACAATCGGGGGTTCAATCAGGTCCTCCTGATAATAGCGGGCACTGGCCGAGAGATCATTTGGATATTTGAAATCAGGCAAAGTGGCGATGTGCAAATTATGGGCACGGCCGATGCCGCTTTCCAGCATACCGCCGCACCACACCCCGACCCCATAACGCTGGCAGTAGTCGTGAATTTTCCGCACCTCTACAACACCGCCCACCCGCCCGACTTTTATATTGATGATCCGGCAGCTACCCATTTCCAGGGCGGCTTTAGTCGTTTCATAAGAGATGATGCTTTCATCCAGACAAAGCGGTGTGCTCATTTTTTTCTGGAGTTGACTGTGTTCCCACAAATCATAAGGCGGGAAGGGTTGTTCCAGCATGAGGAGCTTAAAAGCATCGAGCTCACGCAGATGGTCGGCCTCTTCAGGCGAATAAATGCCGTTGGCATCAGCCTGAAGGAGAAGCTCTGGATATTTTTCCCTGATGGCCTGGCAGACCTCGATGTCCCAGCCTGGTTTGATTTTTATCTTGATGCGCTCGTAACCCTGAGACCGATAATTTTCGATCATATTGAGAAGGTCAGGAATCGAATCCTCAATGCCGGCGCTGACTCCAGCTGCAATTTCCTCTCTTACCCCACCGTAAAGCTTATAGAGTGGGAGCCCCTGCTTTTTCGCTTTTAAATCCCAGAGGGCCAGTTCCAGGCCTGCTTTGGCCATTCTGTTTTCTTTAAAAATCTTCGCGGCCGTATAAAAATCCTCCGGTTCAACAATCCCTTGCTTAAAGACCAGCGGCACCAGAAAATCCTTAAGTATGTGCCAGGCGGTTTCGGTTGTTTCGCCTGAATAAAGCGGCTTTTCTTCCGCCACGCATTCGCCGTAGCCAACCACTCCACCCTCATAGACTCTGACAATAATAAAAGTCCGATCATAGGAGCGACCAAAACTCGTCTCAAAAAAATGGACATAAGGAAGACGCATAAAATTAAGTTCAATTCGGTCAATGGCCATTTTGTCCCTGCCTTTCCAATTTAATTTTTCAAGTTAAATTTAACCTCTAATCCAGTAATCAAGGCCGCCTGGCTAACATAGCTAGAAGGTCTTCTCTTCTGGCCCAACCCGAACGATTTAAGCCTCAGCCATTTAGCCTTCCGGCCAGTTGGTTCTTAAGGTTTTTAGCTTTTTAGCTTTTTAAAAACCTTTTCTGCGCCCCGCCTTCCGCGGGCACAATGTTTTTAAGTCTGTTGCTCAAAACATAATAACATTTTTTGCCAAAAGAAAAGTCGACGACCGCATAACCCTGCTGGAAATAATGTTTGAAGACCTGTCTCAATGCCGCCTGCCAGGCAGCAATGACTTCAGGCGTCGGCCGCAGCGATTCCACATCACGCACCGTTTCCGCCAGGATGATCGGTTCCTTAAGCCTCAAGCGTGGTTTTCCCGGAAGATATTGCCCGTTTGAAGCCACTCTGCCCTCAAGAACAGGCGGGTAAGAACCAGGCTCAAGGGGAGATTCTTTTTTCCCTCTAACTTTTTGTTCCACACGTGCGGTCTTTATCGGCCATTCAACGAGCAAACGGTCAGCCGGAATGCCGGGCCCCAATCTCAAGGAGGGCGTCTCACCATAAAAGTCCTGAAGATATGTCCGGCAGATGCCTCCCAACGTGTGTAAATTTAGATTGGCATTGCGGCTCTGCATCGGATCGTAGGTCCAGGTCACGACATCCAGACCCATTTTCAATACTTCTCGCCGCTGAGCCCACTTCAGGCGCTTACCGAGCCCGTAACCTCGATACTCAGGCAGAACAGCCAGAAGATGTGAATGATGACAGAAACGACCTCTGAAAATGGCTGGAAAAGAATAAACAAATCCAGCCAGCTCCCCGTCCACCCAGGCTCCCAGAACAATGCCTCCCATGAAGGTTGAAATGCAGAACTGATGAACCGGAGTGATGTCGAGATCAGCATGCTTCCAGACAATGCGCTGAATATCAACCAGTTTCTCCAGGTCCTCTCTTTTTAAGATTTTACCTATGATGACTTTACCGGCCAAGCCTGACTCCTTTCTGCAAGGCTATTAATTCATAATAATTAACGACCTTTTCGGCCATAGCCTCGCCTGAATGTTTATTAAAGACAAGATTATAAGCTTGCTGAGCGAGTTGCTGGGCCAGGCTGCGGTCAAGATAAATTTTGAGAATGGCCTGGGCCAGGGCCTGGGGGTCATTAGGCGGAACAAGAAATCCGGTCTCTCTATTTATAATGAGATCAGTCCTGCCAGCTGCCATAACCCCGACCACTGGCAATCGGTAGGCCATGGCCTCCAGCAGATATTCCTCTGGTAAAGAAAATGCTCCGAAAATAAACAGGTCAAGCGAAGCCAGCGCCTCAGCCCTCTTTTCCTCAAATCCAAGGTAAAAATAAAGATTCTCACCAGCCAGTGGCTCTTCATGTCGCAGTTGTTCAAGATGCAGGCTGCCCTGACCTAGGACAATCACCTTAAGCCTTGGTGCCTGTTCGTTTAAAATCTTAAGAGCTTCCAGCTGCTCCCTGAATATTTTCAGGTCCTCCAGGGGGGTCAACAAACCGGCCAGAAAATCATCTTCTTTTAGCCCGAGTTCTTCTCTCAAAAAAGTTTTCTTCTGCTTATTCTGATATTTAGAAAAATCGAGACCGGGCGGAATGACTTCAATCGACTTCACTCCAAGATTATCATTTTTTAACCACTGACGTTTATTTTCATCACTGGCACAGATCAAAGAATCAAGCAGCCTGAACTTAGAAGGTTGAACTTTTTTCAGCCAATCAGTTTTAACCGAGGCCAGTTTGATAGGGACTTCGGCTTTCTGACTGGCTTTGAGACCGGCAGCCAGGGCTTCCTCGTCAAAAAAATGAATAAGAGATGTCCGATTTTTTTTCATTTTTCTAGCCAGCCGCCAATTAGCCAGCCAGCCGCCAGCACTCGCCGGTTTAAAATTTAAAACAGGATAGCCAGCTAATTTAGCCTGCGAGGATAATTTATTTCCTGTATTGGTTAGATAATAAAAGGGGTAGCTCCTCTTTTTAAGCTCCTGGGCGATAAAAAACAGATGTTTTAACTCAAGTTCATCCTGCGGGTCAGCCGCCGCCAGTAAAATTGCCAATTTTTTCTCCTCTTACTCAGTTTTCCACCCGTTGGTTCCAGCCCAAAGAACGAATAAATTTAAACCACGGGAACTATTATTTCAGTCCAACCTGGGTCAGATTAATATTCCTGTTGGCCAGACTCGTGCCTGAAACCTTCTCCAGCCTGGCCAGAGCTAGATTGTAATTGACCAGAGCTC
>Ga0209409_1001644_pt1 | contig 18543 bp, 16 predicted proteins | sample AD_JPNMR1_MetaG_FD_184424 | JGI IMG/M metagenome (GOLD analysis project Ga0209409, IMG submission 184424) | Active sludge microbial communities of municipal wastewater-treating anaerobic digesters from Japan - AD_JPNMR1_MetaG (SPAdes) (version 2) | ecosystem: Engineered > Bioreactor > Anaerobic...
CAGCGGACAGCGCGCTATGACATTGCCATCGTTGTTTGACAGCACCACCACCGGGCGCTTTGCAAGCGCGGGATTACACACCTTTTCACATGAGGCGTAAAAGTTATTGCAGTCAACAAGCGCATACCACATGGTTATGCCACCGTACGGATGATATGAACCACCACTCCCCATACCGTGCAATCTATTTCAGGGGTCAGAGCCATTGGTTCGTACGATTGGTTGTCGGGAACAAGCAGGGTGGTGCCGTTTTGCTCAACAAGGCGCTTGACGGTAAGCTCTCCATTTACCGCTGCAATGATGATGCTGCCTGAATATGGGGTCAGAGCCCTGTCCACCACCAGGATATCGCCGTGGGTAATCAGTGGTGCCATGGAATCGCCTGAAACGCGCACAAAGAATGTGGCAGCAGGATGACGTATCAGGTGCTCATGTAAGTCCAGTGTCTTTTCAACATAGTCATCTGCTGGCGACGGGAAACCAGCCTTGATTGCCATAAGGTATAAAGGTGCTTTAAGAGGTGGCAGTGTGCACACAGGTAACTGTATTGCCATGGGTAGCCCCCTTAAACAAAAAAATTTCATAAACGCTATCCTTCAAGCTAATTACAAAGATATACTATACATAAATTTAATCAACATAAGTTTTGCCTTTCTTGAAAAAAATGTCAGATAGTGCATGCCATCATTTTCTTGACAGGGATTTATGCAGGGCAATGTGCTGTACAAAATTATCATGTTTTGTTCATAAATTGCCGTTATATGAACTGAGGGATTGCTATGAATCTGCCAGATAGCTATTTTTTACAGCCCTATAAAAATAAAGATATTGTCCTGCAGCTTAAGGCCTGGGCAGCACTGATATTTAATTTTTCACTATTATTTGTTGTTACTATTATGGGCATTTATTTTGTTGCCCATGGTACAACAGATCCTGCAATACTGCTACCATTTGCCTCTGGTGTTTTTACATCTATTTTTTCATTAATACTGTTACGAAGAGGGAAGTTCCAAATTGCAGCAAATATATCTTTTGCAAGTGTACAGATAGCGCTGTGGATTGTTATGTTCTTTGAAAAAGGGCAGATACTGCAACGGTTAGATAGTATAACATTAGTTGCTGCCAGCCTTGTATATACCCCGCTTCTTTTTATTGAACGCAGGAGAGGAATATGGTTCTATTATACAGCTAATATGCTGCTACTTATTATTTTTACTTTGTACTCACGGTTTCATTTAGGTTTACAACGATGGGAAGCTATTGAGTATTTTATGGATTCAAGCTTAGCATTGACCTTTGTTGCAGTTATTTCTTACTTAATTTTCTCAATCCATAAATTGGGAATAATAAATGCAAAAAAAGCAGAAGAAAAAATACAGCGCCAGTATGAAGAATTATCAGCAACCAACGAAGAATTAGAAGCAATGAATGAAGAATTAGCTGCAATCAATGAAGAGCTTGAACAAACACAACAGGAACTTCTGGTCAGTAATATTAATCTTCAAAAGGAAACTGCCCGGCTTCAGGCTATTCTGGTATCGATTGCAGACGGGATAGTGGTTACCGATGAAAATGGAATTATTACCAGTATTAATGCTGCTGCACTCAAACTCTTTGGATTACACAATGATGTGGTAGGGAAACAATTCAAAGAATATTGTAACATATATAATGCAAAAACCGGTACTCCTTACGCTGATCCAGTAACACAGGTTCTAACTTCAGGAAAGCCTGTTTCTCTCTATCGGCATACCGTTATCAGAAATAATGGTGATATATATCATACACATATCGTTTGTACTCCATTATATGTTGCCAATAGAATTGATGGATGCATTGTTGACATACGTGATATGACCGATATGGTTCGCTATGAAGAAGAGCTGATAAAAACAGCAAAATATGAATCTTTGAGCATATTTGCCGGTGGGATAGCTCATGATTTTAATAATATGCTCAGTGCAATTTTGGGGAATATCTCAATTATTGAACAACTAACTCCCAATAATGAAAAGGTGCTAAAGGCTTCAGAACGAGCACAGAAAGCTATCATGAAGGCACGTGACCTTACAACACAGCTACTGGCATTTTCAAAAGGAGGCGCACCAGTTAAAACATCCACATCGTTGGTTAATATCATTAAGGATACTGCTGAATTTGTCCTCAGTGGCTCTCCCATCAAGTGCAATGTTGAGTTTGAAAATAATCTCCATAATGCACTTGTTGACCCAACCCAGATTTCACAGGTAATCCATAACATCATTCTTAACGCCCGTCAGGCAATTAAAGGGCAGGGCACCATTACCATTACTGCTAAAAATGCAACTCTAGATGATCCAGGTATACCAGTTAAAGGCAACTTTATTGCAATATCTATTCATGATACCGGCGAAGGGATACCGCCTGATATCATGCCGTATATCTTTGACCCGTTTTTTACAACACGAGATGGCGGACATGGATTGGGGCTTTCAATTGCATATTCAATAGTGAAAAAGCATGATGGTCACATTACCGTTAATTCATCAAAAGAAGGAACACTGTTTACCATCTATCTGCCAGTAGCCCCACCAAATGAAACAAGCGTCTATGAAACCACTGAATCGTATTGCACACCTTCTAAATCACATATACTGATTATGGATGATGATGCATTAATAGCTGAATCACTTAATGAAATGCTTGCACTGCAGGGGTGTACTGCAGTCACCGTCAGCAATGGTGATGATGCCATCAACGCTTTTGCAGATGCCATAAAGCAGAATAAACCCTTTAGCATTGCTATTCTTGATCTTACCATCAAAGGTGGTAAAGGCGGAGTTGAGATAGTTACTGAATTACAAAAATTTAAAACTTCCTGTAAATTCATTGCAACAACCGGATATACCAACGAGCCAATTATAGCCAATTACAGGGACTATGGCTTTGATGCAATCCTGCGAAAACCTTTTACCATGAATGAACTGACACAGATACTATCGCAGCTTACCAAAGAAAACTGAAATAAAGATTAAAGTAAAAATTTACCATCTTAGGTAGCATGAGTGTAACTTCATTTCATGCACCATTGTTACAATCTTCATGATAAAAATTAAACAGGATGTATGCAATCAGGTTCTTTATATGACGGATTATTTACCTTTGTTGATACCGGATATATCACAAGCCTGTCATTGAAAGGTTGCATGAGCTTTGTTAGTATTTCTGGTGATGTTTCTTTATTTATCCATTGATCAAATTCAGATTGCCGAATAATGACAGGCATACGGTTGTGAATAATACTCATCTGTTCACTGGCAGCAGTGGTGAGTATTGCACATGTGAGTAGCTGCTTATCATTAACTGTTACACTATCAAAAATACCTGCAAATCCAAAAAAATCCTCCACGGTAATGAAATAAGGAATCTTTTTGGCACCTTCTTTTTTCCATTCATAGAAACCGGATGCAGGTATTATACATCTATTGTTAAAAAAAGCCCTTTTAAAACTGGGCTTCTGTATAACCGTTTCAACACGAGCATTGATTAATGGTTTAAATGAAGAAGGTTCCTTTGCCCAGTACGGTATCAGGCCCCACCGTATTTCAATTAACGTTTTGCCTGGTGTTTGCACCAGCGCCACAATATCTTCCCCCGGACTAATATTGTAGCGCGGTGCTGTATGTTGTACCAGTACTTCCTCAACCTGCAAACGCTGTGCAATGACATCCACAGGTTCAATCTGTGCAAACCTTCCACACATGCTACATATGAGTTTTTTCAATTAATGCAATGAAAAATTTTACGCTTTTACCCATATCAGATATACTGATTCTTTCATTTATTCCATGAACACGTTTTAAATCTTCAGAATTCATCTTAACTGGTGAAAATCGGTATATCTGATTGGTTAACGCATTGTAGTGACGTGAATCAGTAGCACCAAGCACCAGGTATGGAGCCACAATAACATCAGGATTTATTTGCCGGGCGATAGTTGCTATTGAAGTAAACGATCCTGCCTGTATATCCGAAACTGGCGAAGGGTCATTAGACCACGGTGTTGCCTCAATGGTAACTGCATCATTGCCAATTACTTTTTTCAAATATGCAATGGTTGAATCCATGGTTTCACCAGGAAGGATACGGCAGTTTATCATAGCCCAGGCTTGAGTTGGGAGCACATTTTCTTTTTCACTTGCGCCGGCCATGGTTACAGCAGCGGTGGTGCGTATCATAGCATTGGTTGATTCAGATTTTTCAAATTGCCATTTTAACAGTGGTTTAAAGCACCACATATTTGCAAACAACAAACGTAATGGAAACTTCATGTGAGGTGCAACATATTCAAACATCTGCCGTGCGGGGCTGTCAAAGTTCTTTGGGAACGGATTATCTTCTACATCCACCAGTGCTTTTGATAAAATCCCTAAAGCAGTGTGATGTGGTGGCATGGACGAGTGCCCACCTTCACCTTTTACAGTTAGTTTTACGGTTAAATATCCTTTTTCAGCAATTCCAACCAATGCTATAGGGGTTTCTACGCCAGGCAACATGCCCTCCATAATAGCCCCACCTTCATCAAGAACATATTCAAGCTGAACGTTACGTTGTTTTAGCAGTTTTGCTATAGCTTTGGCACCTTCACCACCAACCTCTTCATCATGACCAAATGCCAGATAGATTGTCCGTTTCGGGACAAAGCCTTTATTTATTAAAAATTCAACTGCCTCCATTATGGAAATTAACTGATTTTTAATATCCAGCGCTCCCCTCCCCCATATAAAACCATCTGCTATTGTACCCGAAAAACCCGGATATTTCCATTGGTCTTTCGTTAACTCCTCAACCGGTACCACATCCTGATGTGCCATAAGTAACATTGGTTTGAGTGAGGGGTCAGAGCCCTTCCAGGTATATAGAAGTGCATATCCCCCAACAATTTCTTTTTTTAGCTTTTTATGTAAAGCCGGATATGTTTTTGCTAAAAATTTGTGAAATTGCTCAAACTGTTTAACATCTGTTTTTGCCTGATCTTGATTGGATACAGTTTGAATCTGTATAGCATCTGAAAGATGCTGGGCAACAATCATACTGTCAATTTTATACGGGATGGCTTCTTTTACCTCAACCTGCTTTGGAGAAATAGTTATAGCCTTGACCAATAAAATTATAATAAAAATTAGAATCAGAATACCTACAATTTTTAAGACGTTTTTAATCATAGAACCCCCTTATAAAATAAATCAAATAAATTGTTATGTATTATCCTGTTATATTTAGATATTGTTAAACAATAACTTCAAGCTTTTTTAAAAAATTTTTCCATAAAAAAAGAAGGGCGGTCTAAGACCACCCCTCTTCCAAGCTTATCTTACTATAAAGGATTTACTCAATATCAGGTGGATACATAGCCTCAATTTCTTTAGCATACTTCTGTTCAATAATTCTTCGTTTTACCTTCTGTGTTGGTGTTAATTCACCTGTTGCCTGTGTCCATTCAGCCTCAAGGAGTGTGAACTTCTTAATCTGCTCAACGCGTGAAAACTGCTTGGTATATTTTGCAATTTCACTTTCAATGAGCTTGTTCACTTCATCATTTTTAATGAGATCCGCATTGCTACTGAAGCTGATTCCTTTCTGCTTGGCCCATTTTCCCAATGCTTCAAAGTTAGGAATTACAAGTGCGCTTAAATACTTACGTTTATCGCCAATAACCGCTATCTGCTCAACATACGGCGATGTCTTTATGCTGTTTTCAATATTCTGAGGTGATATATTCTTCCCACCAGCTGTGACGATAATATCTTTGATTCGGCCAGTTATCTTCAAGAAACCATCCTCATCAATAACACCAATATCACCAGTTTTGAAATACCCATCTTTAGTCATAACCTCTTCAGTAGCAGTCTTGTTCTTATAATAGCCTAACATAATCTGTGGACCTTTTGCCAGAATTTCACCATCATCAGCAATCTTTATCTTGGTTTCAGGAATAGCCTGCCCTACCGTACCTGGCTTAATAAACCATGGTCGGTTATAGGTTAATACTGGCGTCGTTTCGGTTAATCCAAAGCCTTCAAGTATCTTCATTCCCATACCAATAAAGAATTCAGCATCAGACACGGAAAGTGGCGCGCCACCAGATATAGCATAGCGCAACCTGTCCATGCCAATAGCAGCTTTAAGCTTGGAAAATACCAGCTTATCAGCAATGTTGTACCGTATTGCAAACAATCCTTTACGTGGAAGATCTCTACATACATACGGCAGATTCTTCTTAGCCGTGTTGAGTGCAAAGTTGAAAATTGCTTTCTTCAAACCTGGTGCAGCAGCAACCTGTGCCAGAATACCGGCATGAACTTTTTCATAAATTCGTGGAACACTGATAATGACAGTGGGACGAACTTCCTTAAAGTTATCCAGCAACTTTTCAATGCTTTCAGCAAACGCAGTTTTTCCGCCAACCCATATTGGCCCATAAAAGCCACATGTCATCTCAAGCGAGTGTGATAACGGTAAAAATGATAGCCAAACATCCTCAGTATTAAAAAACTTGCCCATATCAGCCATGATATTTTTAGCATTGGAGTAGAAATTATAATGCGAAAGCATTACCCCTTTAGGATTACCGGTAGTCCCTGAAGTGTAGATGATTGTGGACACATCATCCCGTTTGATAGCTTTTAAACGTTTTTCAAATTCAGCAGGTTTTGCCTTTTTTGCACCTTTTTCCAGTGCTTCTTTAAAGGTTATAACATTCTGCTTTTTCTTTGCAAGATCATCAAAAATTACTAGCTGGTCCAGTTTAGGGCACTTCTTGATAACTTTTAAAACCCTGTCAGCATGGTCTTCAGTACCAACAAAGCAAATAGAAGAGCCAGAATGTTCCAGCACATACTGTGCTTCTTCAGCTGAGTTAGTGGCATAAATTGGTACGCTCACCGCCCCAATTGAAGTGGTTGCTAAACTTGCCACCCACCATTCCCATCTATTTGGTGAAAAGATTGCAACCCTGTCTCCTTTCTTGATTCCAAAGTCCATTAAATAATAAGCCATATTGTGTACCATAGTATTCATATCGGCCCAGGATATATCCACCCACTGACTGCCTTTTTTATATGATACACAGGCTTTACTTCCCAACTTTGCAGCCTGCTCCTGAAAAACAGCTGACATAGATTCTGACTTGAACTGTGCCATCCAATCCTCCTCTCACTTGTTTAGTATAATTTTAATATACAAATTTTTGTATTACATTTTATAACATTTAATTAAACTATTGATTTATCATGATACAACTAAAATACTGCTGTCAATGATTTTTTACATCCAGTCAAAAAATTTTTTATACTGTTTTATCTGTGTTTACTGTTGTCCCGTTGTTTTATGCTTGAATTAAAACAATCCCTGATACGTATCTGATACGTATCATGAGGTACTATTAATGTTATGTTTATACTATCTATGAAGGGAAAATGACAACAATACTATTGCCATGGAACAGCAAAAAAAACTCTACACTGATACAAATCTGCTCATTGCTTTTGGTATAACACTGGTAGTGGTAATGGGAGTTACCAATATTACACCAGCACTCCCTGCAATGGCACAGTACTTTGCTATTCCCTATTCATCAGTGACACTGGTTATAACAGTTTTTACCATGCCAGGGATAGTGTTGACTCCTCTGTTGGGCATTGTAGCTGACCGCATAGGAAGAAAAATAATTATTATACCATCACTGATACTATTTGGTATTACTGGAATTATCATGTTTTTTATTACTGACTTTACCTGGCTTATTATATTACGGTTTATTCAGGGCATGGGCGTTTCAGCATTAGGAGCCATTAATGCAACCATCATTGGTGATATGTTCAGTGGGAAGGACCGCACCATTGCATTTGGATACAACGCCAGTGTGTTAAATATTGGTACTGCTGCGTACCCTGCTATAGGGGGATTCTTGTGCATCCTAGGCTGGAATTATCCCTTTTTACTATCAGCCTTAGCACTTGTTGTGGCATGGTTTGCCATATTCCATTTACACAATCCTGAGCCAGTTACTACTTTATCATTAAAACGCTATTTTCATGCAATAGCCAATATCATAAAAAGTCCCTATGTCATTGGACTCCTGTCAACAACTGTGCTCACATTCATACTTCTGTATGGGCCAATTATAACCTATTTTCCCTATATCATATCATACCGGTTTAAAGGGACAGCAGCAACTATTGGTCTTTTCATGTCTCTTATGTCCATAGTAACTGCCATCACATCATCGCAATTACAAATCCTTACAAAACGCTATGCAGAAAAAAATCTCATACTGTATGGCTTTATAGGGCTTTGTATATCGTTTGTCATAGCAGGTTTTGCATACAATTACTTCTGGCTTGCAATAGCCACTATTATTGGTGGAGTCTCCAATGCAATCAACAATCCCAGTTTACTATCGCTTTTAACTGCAGCAGCACCAGCACAATACCGCGGTGCCATCATGTCACTCAATGGCATGGGATTGCGTATTGGACAAACAGTTGGTCCAATAATTATGGCACAGTTATGTGCGATAGTTACTGTTGATAAAGCATTTTATACTATAAGTGGCCTGACACTTGTAATTGTCATTGCACTTTTTTCCACATTGCTATCAAATAGATATTGCACACTGAAGAGGTAATGTCTGCCAATGAAATTGACCGGCAATAGCATTGGTGCACTAATGACGTTGTCTCAACAAAACCATTTTTTGATTAATCTAATTTTCAAAAAAGTTGCATTTATATATTATTTTTTCTTGTAAAAAATTTTACGTGCCATTCCATATCATGGCTATGATGTGACGTACAGAAATCTACACCAGTACTATAGGTAGAAAGCTGAACATATGAAAGCAAAAATACAAAAGTTGAAAAAAGAACTGCACAAGGCATTGTCATTGAGTGATGACCCCGATATTTTAGAAAAATATGCCGTTGACGAAACCTCTGATCTTAAAGGCAATCCGTGGCTTGTGGTGTATGCAAAAAATACTCAGGATGTTAGCCTGGTGCTTTCACTCTGTGATACGTACAGGATACCGGTTATACCGCGCGGTGCCGGCACTGGCGTTACCGGTGGTGCAGTGCCAGTATCTGGTGGTGTGGTGCTATCGCTTGAAAAAATGAACAAAATACTTCAGATAGATACTGAAAACATGATAGCTGTCTGTCAGCCAGGTGTTATCACCGGCCAACTACAAAAGGAAGCACTACAGCATGGTCTGATGTATCCACCGGATCCAGCGAGTCTGGATTCGTGTTCCCTTGGTGGCAATGTTGCCGAAGGTGCTGGTGGACCACGTGCTGTAAAATACGGCACAACAAAGGACTACATTACTGGTGTAGAGTTTGTTCTTGCCGATGGTAGCATTATACAGCATGGTGGCAAATTCATAAAAAACGCTACCGGCTATAACCTTACCGGCATACTCATTGGTTCAGAGGGCACTCTTGCTGTTATAACAACAATTTACTGTAAGCTCATACCAGTTCCTGCACATACGCTTGACATGCTCATACCGTTTCAAAGCCTTCATGATGCCGTGCAGATGGTCTACACACTTTTAATCAATCGCATACGGCCTGCGGTGCTTGAATTTATGGAAGAAGATGCTCTGACCCTTGCTGCACAGTATTTGGGGCAGGATATGCCACATCCAGAGGCTCGTGCCCACTTACTCATCCAGTTAGATGGCGATAGTTACCATGAAATTGATGAATCGTTACAAAAAATCCTTTCACTTGGCGCAGTTGATCCCAACAGCATATTGGTAGCACAATCTCCTGAACAGAAAGAGCGCCTGTGGAAAGCACGGCGCTGTATACGTGAGGCAATACATGCAAAAAGTCCTGTTTTTCTGGCCGAAGATTGCTCTGTACCCCGCTCAAAGATAGTGCCATTTTTGACAGGTGTAAAACAGGCTCTGACCCCTTATGGGCTTCAATCCATCATGTTTGGTCATGCTGGTGATGGCAATGTTCACATCGATGTGCTTAAAAATGACATGCCATATGATGAATTCAAGGCGTTAGTACCATCATTAAAAGAGATTATTTACGCAGAAGCATATAAATATGGCGGGACTATCACTGGAGAGCATGGAACTGGATTTATACGTAAAGATGCGTTAAAAAAATTTGCCTCATCACAGGAACTATCGCTTTATAAGCGCTTAAAAAAAGCGTTTGATCCCAATGGAATTTTAAACCCTCACAAAATCATTGATTTAGATTAATATTAAATGAGACTGTTTCCTGTCCCGTTCCAAAATAGCGGGTATGCTCCATTTTTATGCATTTGCTCTGCACCACCTTTAAACCTGCTTCTTTAGCTTTTTTGGCTGCTTCGTTATGAGCAATGCCTAACTGCATCCACACAACTTTTGCCCCAATGGCGATAGCATCATCCACCACCGGCGGTACATCGGCAGGCTTGCGGAAAATGTCCACTATGTCCACAGGGAAAGGTATGGATTTTAAATTAGGATAACATTTAAGTCCCAGTATTGTTTCTTTTGTTGGATTAACCGGAACCACCGTGTATCCATGATGTATCAAATACTGCGCCACCCTGTTACTATCCTTAGAAGGATCATCGGATAGCCCAACAACAGCTATAATCTTGTATTGTGAAAGGATTTCTTTTATTTCACTATCCTCTGGATTAAATGCTGGAACTTCACATTGTGTACTGGCCATAAAAAACTCCTGAAAAAATTGTTATTAAGATACTATGATACCTTTGAACCGGCAAGTATAAAATTACCTTTTTGCTATAATTTCTTTAACTTTTTGCAAAATCATATCAGCACTCAATAATGCTTCATCTGCATCTTTTTTTGAATATGCTAGATCAGGTGTAATGTCAGGCAAACCGTTTGGGTAACGTGTTGGTATATACAATTTATCTAATAAACGTGCATTATCAGTATACAATGCTAATATAGTATATACTTCAATATCTATATATTTCAACTCATCAATTAATTTTAAAACCGAATGTCCCCATGGATCTGAATCATAATAGTAATGTAATGCTTTCAATGCTTTTTCAGCTGATTGCTGGCTCAAAAAACACGCATGAGCATACTTTTTGTTTTCACACATTATTTTAGCAGCTTCATAATCGCTCATTGCTGTATCAAACCAACGGAGTGATTCTTGTATATTATCTTCCTTTGACATATATTTCTTTTGCTTCTTTCAGTATATTTTTAAAAAATTTTCTTTGACGAATATTTTCCCATTCTGAAGGAGTATAAATAAGTAAGTCGCAGTGATTATTTACAATATTGTATATATCATTAAAATCATCATAGCGATCAAAAAAACGTTTATTGGTTTCAGTTATTATGATAATATCAATATCACTGCGCTTTGTTTGCGTATTGCGAGCATAGGAACCAAACAACAGCACCTTTTCAACATTGTTCCTACTTTTAAAAAACTGATTCAAACGCTCAATAATGGTAGTACCATGTTCCATGATAAAAAAGTAGCGCATTTACAGTATCATGTCAATACTTATTGTAAGCTATTATAATCTTCAAACACCCAGTGTAAGCTTTGTGGTAAATCGTGGTAATTGGCCTTTTTAACTTCCTGTGATAAATCTACTGAGTTGTAGGTATGCCAGTACAGTATGGTTTTATCAGCATATTCTTTTTTCTGAATCATATCACAAACGGCTGCAAAGGTTTTGCCGGTATAGGTTGGTTCAAGTTGAATATGCTCACTCGTTTTCATTGTTTCGATAGTATCCAGGCATGCGCCGGTTGGATATCCATAGCCTTCACCACACCAGTCATGCAATATAACAGGCGTTGTAACATTAATGGGTGGCAAAGGTGTGACGCTCTTCATCAAAGTATATGTTTTTGTAATCAATGACAGGACACTTTTTTCATTGGCTATTGGCACAGGCCCCAGTGATCTGTCGGTTACCCTGACTCCTACCACAGTGCTTTTTAAACCCGCTAGTTTTGCACCCAACCACAAGCCAGCCATGGTACCAGCGGAACCCAATGCACACACAATATAATCAGGCTCAGGCAACTCATTTTTTTCTATCTGGCTTTTTAGTTCAAAGGCAGCATTAACAAATCCCACTGTCCCCAATGGCGAAGAACCGCCAGCATATAATAAGTATGCATCGTGCGCTAACCGTTCCTTTGTGAAAAACATAAAGCCTGTTTTCAGCATTGTTTTGTAATAGTGTATCTCTGCACCATAGCGTACAAATAAAAGCAGATTTCGTTTTACATATTCTGTCACAGGTTGCCAGAATAGAAGCAACCTGCATCCAAGCCCAAGGTGTTTGCAGAAGATAGCGGTTGCCAGCCCATGATTGGTACCAATGCCTCCCATTGTCACAACTTTCTTTTTCCCGGTTACTATCGCCTCCGCTAATGTAAATTCCAATTTCCGCACCTTGTTTCCCCCATACAGCGCCGATGATACATCATCGCGTTTAATCCATAAACTATCGTGCCCCAATGATGTAAGCCTTTGAACAGGTGTGGGAAAATTTCCCAATGATACGTGGGGTAGTTTTTGTAAGTCAGGAAATACTTTATATAATAACAATTCACTCACAGCTTACCCCCAATCTTCCTTTTGTGTAATTGCTTCAAGATGAATCCCCTGTTTTGCTAAATAGCGCTTTCGCAAAAAATAGTAGATGACACCGCTTAAAACAAATACAATAAACAATCCAATCTTGAACATGGTTTTAAGGTCAATAAGTATCACAAGGCAAAAGAAAAGTATCAGCACAAAACCAACAATAACACATACATGCAGCCATGCACCTGTAAGCTTGAATGCTGCCTTCTGGTATTTTTCCGGATACAATCGCGGAAACTTTAGTGCTGCTATGAGAATTGGCAGAAAAATAATTATGCCACCCAGTGCTGAATATGACGCAAATGTTTCTATGGAAAGATCAGAAACTATTCCCACAATGGACAACAGCCATATCACACTAAGTAATATGTGTGGCGTTCCAAATGTTTGATGGATGCTTCCAAGCCAGGATGGTAACAATTTGTCCTGTATAATTATTAACAGCGATTTTGTCCCAACGATAAACAGGGCATTGAGTGTTGTGGTAAGTGCCAGCACTGCGCCACCTATAATAAAAAACATGACACCAGCATTGCTTAAAAACGACCTGCTTAAAAAGATCAAAGGTTCTGCTTCCTGTGCTGTTTTTTGCCAGGGCATACTACCAGCAGTTGCCAAAGCCACACAAAAATACACTGCGGTGACAACAGGAAATGTGATAAAGTACGCTCGGGGAATTGTGGTGCCAGGATTCTGTATTTCACCACCTAATTCAATGATACCATTTGATCCTAAATACGTAAAGGTCAACAATGCCACCCCCACCATAAGGTTACCTGCTCCCTTTTCAAAAAAATTGGCAAAGTTTGCAACATCAAACCGTGCAATACCACTGAACGAAAAAAACAGCAACGCACTGAGCAACACTATCACCATGATGGCCTGCACGGTTGCTGCCGGCTTAATGCCAATGAGGTTCACAATATAGAACAATGTCACAAGAGCTATCGCACATATTTTGAGCGATAGCTCCGGGTAAAAGGTGCTGATGTAGCGTGCACACGAAATGCTGTATAAGGGAATTTGCCCAAAAAATGTTGCCAGCACATATATCCATATACCCACAAATGCAATGCCTGGTGAGACCATTCGGCTTGGATACTTATAATTGCCACCCACCGATGGAATGGCTGAACCTAACATTGCCAGTGGCAGCATGCTTAAAAATACAGGAACAACAGCCAGAAGGTATGCAAGCGGCAAGGCAGGCCCCACCATTTTCAATACTATACCGGTGAATACAAAAACGCCACCCCCAATGGTAAACCCAACAGCAATAAAGGTTACTGCCGGAAGCCCAAGTACCCGTTTTAGCCCATTCATAAGGCACCTCTACCGTTTTTTAATAAGGTGCTTTGCTAGGCGCTTGCCTAATCCAATGATGGTAAGTACTGTAGGACGGTCCAGTGATTCAGGGAACGTGCTTGCATCACAAACATACAGGCCATCAATCTTTGTCTGAAGATTGGTATCAAGCATATCGCCAATGCGCACGGTCCCGCTGGGGTGAGTGCCAATTAATGGGCGCATGAAAATTGATGAAGCAGGAGCACCTGCTTTTTTAAGTATTGCTTCACACACCGCACGTGCTTTTGCCAGGCGTTCTTTGTCTTTGTGCGTTAATGGTTTGGAGATAGTTCCGTCAGAATAAACTCCTCCGGCTATATCGTCTTTAAGTTTAATCATTACCCCAAGAATATGGTTCCACTGAAACCACTGTAACAATGGTTTAACCCCCACACGCATTGCCGCCAGCGGATACAACAACCATGGGTCAATAAGCGTTGAGAGCATGTAGCCATCTGCATCATTTTCCCATGACCATGTCATTGGCGGTTCTTTGCCAATACCTTTATCACTGATTGTACCATATACCATAACAGTAACATCCATGGTCATGCCTTTACCTGCATCCTTAAATCCAGAAGCCTGTAACAAGCGTGGGCTTCCAATACCTCCTGCTGCAACTACTACATACGGAGCATGAGCAATAAATTTTTTCCCGTCAATAGTGCCTTCAACTCCCTGCACTGATCTTCCATCGTGGAGTATCTTTTTTATCTTTACATGTGTATATAATGCTGCTCCTGACTGTAACGCTTCATCCACCCATTCGGCAGCGTTCCACTTTGCACCACACCTGCATCCCAGCATACACGCTGCAGTACAATGGAAATGTTTGCTACGTTCAGGATTCATAAATTTTGGCTGTGGAAACCAGTCATATCCCAGTTGACTGGCAGCCTGAGCAATCCGCGTTGAAGCTATTCCCCTTAGCTGTGGTGGCAGGGGCTGTATATTCAGTTCCTGAATTGCTTCATTGACTTCTTTATCAATGTCAATTCGATAGCGTTTTTTGAGCCATACAGGCGGTGGCGCTGCGCAACCACAGTACATACTGGTTGCACCGCCAACCATAACTGGGCTTATGATATTAAGCCCTTCTTTGGTAAAAAGCAGGCTCATCTTATCAGAATAAATCATTGCACCAGGATACGTCCCATAGTAAATGCGCCCGCGGTGATCAGCTCCTTTATCCAATATAATGACTTTTTTCCCAGCATGCGATAGTTCCCGAGCAACTGTTGCCCCACCAGGGCCCGATCCAATCACTATAACATCTGAAACAAGTTTCACGAGCGACATGGCAAACCTCCTTATAATGTATTATGTATCTATTCTGATTAATGTAATTACAAATACCATATTACTTAATATTACTTTTAACCATTTGAACTACTCGTTCGAGTATATTAATATAAATGTTTTTAATCCGTTCAAAAATTTCCTTTGATGTGTCTTCGTCATAAATATGTGAACTTAAATTTCTATCCTCAAGCATATCCAGTAGTATCTCATCATCATCTATAAGGTTATTTCTAAATGCTTCTTTTATGCACGTTCTTGGATTATTACACTCAACGCCATAATAGGTTAATATAATTTTCAAAGTTTTCCACAACAATTCTACAGTATACTCAAAACGCTGGATTGTACCATCTCTTTCCAGATCAGTATTTGTCTGGTTCACTCCTTCACGCAATGATGCAATGGCTTTTTCAAATTTTTCTATAGCAATATAGATATCACTTTTTTTCATATAGAATAACTCCCGTATCCTGGATAATTTGTTTAAAACTATTATCAACCTTTTCAATAAAAACTATATCAACTGAATATAATCCACTTATGTTATCAATTTCTTCTTTTAGCAAGCGATAATCACGTACTGATAATTTTTGTACACCTTCCAGGGCAATATCAATATCTGAACCCTTATGTGCTGTACCTTTTGCTCTGGAACCAAATAGTATTATTTTTTCAGGATCAGTCTTTTCTACAATGAGATGGGTAATCTTATTTATTTTTTCTTCTATCCGGTTTTCAATATTGTTCAAATTTTCTTTCATACCATATATTTAATTTATTCTCTTTTTATAAAATCGTTTTAGAACATTATTTCTAATGTTTTATTGTATGCAAAAGTTTTACTTTGTCAAATCAAATATATAAGGCTCTGACCCCTTGTTGTAAAATTTTTTTATTAAAAATTACAAAATTTACCCTAATTCTTTTCAATTTTTTCCACCAGAAGCGTTGTATACAGTAAAAGCTTTATGTACATCTTACTATAAATATACGGAGGAATACTATGGCTCGGAAATTACGGGTACAGCTACCAGGGTTAACCTACCACATCACGTCCCGCTGCATCGAATGGAAATCTATGTTGCAGGAAGACTACTGTAAAGCTTGCTTTGTAGAAATACTCAACAAAGCGAAAGCTAAATATCACTTTAAACTCATTGCCTTCTGTATTATGGATAACCATATTCACCTGGTTATTCATACCCTGGATGATGGTGCTCCCATATCCCATATTGTGCAGTATATTAAGGCACGGTTTGCTGAAGTGTATAATAGAATAACGGGAAGAACCGGACCATTCTGGAATGAGCGGTATAAGGATAGCATCATAGAGTTTGCAAAGGATGGATTTCACTATTTGCTGTGGTTATTGTGGTATTTAGCCTATAATCCCATACGGGGGAGACTGTGCTCTGACCCTACCAGATACCACTACAGCAGCATACGAGCATATTTAGATGAGAATGCCGATGTAGGAGTACCCATAGACCATCATGACTTCTTTTTACAGCTGGGGAAAACGTTTGCTGAGAGGGTAGCAAAGTTTATGAGGTATGAGGAGTTTTACCGGAAAAAATATTCGTATGTAGTGGATTGGGTGTAAAAAAAAAGAGAAGGGGTCAGAGCATAATAATTCATTGACAATAAATAAATAACAGCACATCTATTAACCAATAAACACTTAATGGGGTTTTCCTGTGCATTCTAAAGAAAGTGCTATTTTACTTATCTCATGTCCTGATAAAAAGGGGATCGTTTATAAAATATCACATTTTATATATTCCAATAATGGTAATATTTTACGATCTGACCAGCATGCAGATGAAGAGTCGGGAACTTTTTTCATGCGTATTGAATGGGACTTGGATGGTTTTGCCATAGAAAAAAACAAGATTATAAAAGCCTTTGAGCCAATTGCTGCTGAATACAGCATGAACTGGCAATTACATTTCTCAGCAAAACAGCAACGTACATCAATCTTTGTTTCAAAAATGGACCATTGCCTGTATGATATTCTCCTTAAGGCAAAAGAAGGTGAAATTGCCACTGATATTGCCTGTATCATCAGCAATCATGAATCATTAGGAACTATCGCCAAATATTTTAACATTCCTTTTTTTGTTTTCCAAAAAACAAAAGAAAACAAGCTACAGCAGGAACAAAAAGAATTAGCCGTACTTAAAGATTTTGACGTTGATTGCATTGTGCTTGCCCGCTATATGCAGATACTATCTGCGCATTTTGTTTCACATTATCCTAACAAAATTATTAATATACACCATTCATTTTTGCCAGCATTCAAAGGTGCAAAACCATACCACCAGGCATATCAGCATGGTGTTAAAATCATTGGAGCCACCAGTCACTATGTTACCGAATTGTTAGACCAGGGGCCTATTATTGAGCAGGATGTTATACGGGTTTCGCATAAAGATTCAATTGAAGATATCATACGCAAAGGCAAAGATATTGAAAAACTGGTACTGTCCCGAGCACTTAAAAAACATTTGGAACATAAGGTACTGGTTTATGCAAATAAAACAATAGTGTTTGATTAAACTTTATCTGCTTCCCTCAAGGCATGCATCATATTTGGCAGCATGCTCATCCCGCAAAGGGACTTCACCTAACTCTTTATATATTTCAAACAGCAAAGAATATGCTTCACAGTGCGAGCTGTCAATTGCAATGGCCACTTTGCACAGGTCAATTGCCTGCTTGATAAAATACTCACGACGTTTTGGATGTTTAAACTCAAAATACATATGGGCAAGTGTCAAAAGAACATCAGTATCTTTAGGATATACTTTTTTGCAATCTTCAAGAATCTGGATAGCCATATCAATTTTTTTCTGTATTCTGTAATAATGGGAAAGCTGTACATACGCTTCCCTGTTTACAGGATTTATCTCAAGTATCTTTTTATAATGAGCCATAGCAACATTGGTATTATTATCTTTTTGAGCAGCTTGTGCTTTTTCAATTTCAGGTTTTGTTTGCTGTAGCGTTATTGCATTACACACAACAATATGGGAAGCTGCACTTTCATAATTTTTTTGCAGATTATATATAAGAACTAAATAATAATGGGCATACACATCATTTTTTTGGGCGATAGTTCTTTGTAAATGCTCAATTGCTTTTGAATATTCACTGAAAAAATAATATAATTTTCCAACTTCTAAATGAATGTCAGGCTGGTTGTCATTGATTTTTAGAGATTCTACAAAATATTGTAAGG
>Ga0209409_1001647_pt1 | contig 18526 bp, 19 predicted proteins | sample AD_JPNMR1_MetaG_FD_184424 | JGI IMG/M metagenome (GOLD analysis project Ga0209409, IMG submission 184424) | Active sludge microbial communities of municipal wastewater-treating anaerobic digesters from Japan - AD_JPNMR1_MetaG (SPAdes) (version 2) | ecosystem: Engineered > Bioreactor > Anaerobic...
CTTAAATTTAAATCAAATTTTACTCTTAAAGAGATAAAATTCCTCTAAAAATAAATTTTAATTTAAATCTTTATTTCTATATTCCTCTCAAACTAAAATTACCTCAGGAGAAGTCTATCTATTATTAAAAAGTTTTTTTTCTAGATAAGATTGTATCAAAAAATAAAAAATGATTAGATAAATTAAAAATTGACAAAATTAGTTAGTTTTAGTATATTTCTTTTCCATAATTTACTTTATCATTGACTATTTCTGGCAACTCACATTGCCACTAAAAATATAGAAAACGAGGTATATCAAATGGCTTTTAAAGAATTAGAAAAAAATGTTAATTTCCCAAAATTAGAAGAAGAGATTCTTAAATTCTGGAAAGAGGATAAAACTTTTGAAAAGTCTTTAGAAAAAAATAAAAATAAAGATCAATATGTTTTTTATGATGGACCACCTTTTGCTACTGGACTCCCTCATTATGGACATATTTTACCTGGCACAATAAAGGATATAGTGCCAAGATATCAGACAATGAAAGGCAAATATGTTGAGAGAAGATGGGGGTGGGATTGTCATGGATTGCCAGTGGAAAATTTAATAGAAAAAGAGTTAAATCTTAATACAAAAAAAGATATTCTTGAGTATGGCATAGATAAATTTAATGAAGCATGTAGATCATCTGTTTTAAGATATACAGCAGAATGGGAAAAGACTGTTGATAGAATGGGAAGATGGGTTGATTTTAAAAATGCATATAAGACAATGGATCTATATTATATGGAAAGTATATGGTGGGTATTTAAGACTCTCTGGGATAAGGGATTAATATATGAAGGATTTAAGATTTTGCCTTATTGTCCAAGATGTACAACACCATTATCGAATTTTGAAACAAATCAGGGATATAAGGATGTTCAGGATCCAGCAATAACCGTTGCCTTTAAATTAAAAGATTTTGACAATACATACATTCTTGCATGGACAACAACTCCCTGGACACTCCCTTCTAATACTGGGCTTGCCATTGGCGAAGATATAACATATGTAAAAGTAGAGGATGAAAATAATTTTTATATTCTTGCAAAAGAACTTCTTTCTAAATATTATAAAGATTTATCAAAAGTAAAAATTATAGAAGAATTTGATTATAAAAAACTTGTTGGCTTAAAATATGAGCCATTATTTCCTTATTTTAAAGATTTAGAAAAAGAAGGGGCTTTTAGAATAGTGTTAGGCCATCATGTAACTCTTGATGCAGGAACAGGTGTTGTTCATATTGCACCCGGCTTTGGTGAAGATGATGCTGAAATTGGAAAGAAAGAGGGACTCCCAGCAGTATGCCCTGTTGATGCTGAAGGGAAATTCACAGATGAGGTATATGATTATAAAGGTATTCAGGTAAAACAGGCTGATAAGAGTATAATAAAAAGATTAAAAGATGAGAAAAAATTGATTAAACATGAGACATATCAACATTCATATCCACATTGCTGGAGATGTGATGAACCTCTCATATATAAGGCAGTAACAAGCTGGTTTGTCAATATTCAGAAGATTAAAGATAGTATGATAAATGCTAATAAAAAGATAAATTGGGTACCAGAGCATATTAAAGAAGGAAGATTTGGAAAATGGCTTGAACAGGCAAAGGATTGGGCTATAAGTAGAAATAGATACTGGGGCGCTCCAATCCCGGTATGGAAGTGCGACAATTGTGGTGAGAATCACTGTATTGGAAGTATAAAGGAACTGGAGGATATTAGCGGTGAAAAGATAACTGACTTACATAAACATTTTGTTGATAAGATTACTTTTAAATGTAAGAAATGTGGTGGTACTGCAAGAAGAATTGAAGAAGTTCTTGATTGTTGGTTTGAGTCTGGCGCAATGCCTTATGCTCAAAATCATTATCCTTTTGAAAATAAAGAAAAATTCGAAAGGACATTTCCAGCAGACTTTATAGCTGAAGGGCTTGATCAGACAAGAGGATGGTTTTATACTCTTGTAGTTCTTGGCGCTGCTCTTTTTAATAAAAATCCTTTTCAGAATGTCGTTGTAAATGGTCTTGTTTTAGCAGAAGATGGGAGAAAGATGTCCAAAAGGCTAAAAAATTATCCAGAAGTTGATTATATTTTTGAAAAATATGGAGCAGATGCTTTAAGGCTTTATATTATGAACTCAGCAGCAGTTAAAGCTGGCGAATTACTATTTTCAGAAAGTGGAGTTCAGGAGGTATTAAGAAATTTTCATCTTCCATTATGGAATTCTTATTCTTTCTTTATTACTTATGCCAATGTTGATGGATGGGATCAGAGTAAAATAGTCTCACCAAAAGATCTTACAAATCCTCTTGATATCTGGCTTACAAGTCTTACAGAAAAGTTGGTAAAAGAGATGGATAATTTTTATAATGTCTTTGATTTTCAGAATGCAATAAAATCTTTATATAAATATCTTGATTCTCTTACAAACTGGTACATAAGAAGATCAAGAAGAAGATTCTGGAAGTCAGAAGATGATCTTGATAAAAAGATGGCATATTCTACTTTATATAATGCTTTATTGAAATTTTGTATTGTTGCTTCACCAATTGTACCATTTTTACCAGAGGCTATTTATCAAAATTTAAGAACAAATGAGATGCCAGAATCAATTCATCTTAATGATTTTCCAGTTGAGAAAAAAGAGTTAAGAAATTTAGAACTTGAAAAGGAGATGGATCTTGTTCAAAAGGCAGTAGAAATGGGAAGAAGTTTAAGAGCAAAGGTGAATATAAATTTAAGAAAACCTCTTAATGCTGTATATTTAATAACAAAAAATGAAGATGAGATAAGATTATTAAAAAAAATGGAAAGTATCATAATGGAAGAGTTAAATGTAAAAAATGTGATTTATGAAAAAGAGGAAGAGAAATTAGTTATTCTATCATGTAAACCAAATTTTAGAGTTCTTGGTAAAAAAGCTGGAAAAGATATGAAATCTCTTGCTGATATTATTTCAAAATACGGAGCAGAAGAGGCAAATTTACTCGAAAGCGGTAATAATATAATAGTTGAGGTTAATTCTACAAAATACGAACTAACAAAAGAGGATATAATTATAGAAAGAAAAGAGAGAGAAGGATTAACTGTTTTGAATGAAGGATCTTTAACAGTTGCTCTTGACACAAAACTTACAGAAGAGTTGATTCAGGAGGGTATTGCAAGAGAGTTTATAAGGCATATTCAAAATTTGAGAAAGGATAAAGATTTAGCAGTAACAGATAGAATCAAGATATTTTATAAATCTCCAGAGAACATAAAAAAGGCTATTACAAATTTACAGAATCTTATTAAAGAAGAGACTCTTGCAATTGATATTTTAGAAAAGGAGAATCTATCAAAAGAGGTAAATGTTGATGATGTGGATATATTTATAGAATTGGAAAAAGTTTAAAACATAAACTACTTTTTATCTTTTACAAAATATATTAAAAAATAAGTTTCTTCATATCTGGCGGGATGTCAGCTGTTATGGTAATCTCTTTTCTCAGAAAAGGATGAAAAAAAGATATCTCTTCAGAGTGAAGGGCTACTCTTTTAAACTTTATATTAAAGTCCTTTCTAAAAGCAAATTTAGACTCGCCTAAAAGTGGATGACCTATCATTTTAAAATGTATTCTAATCTGATTTGTTCTACCGGTAAATAATTCTATATCAACCAGAGAATAGCCATCGTATTCTTTGATAACATTGTATTTAGTAATAGCCTCTTTATTCTCAATTTTAAAATTTATTGTCCCACTTTTTTTATCAAGTCTGTCCCTCACAAGGGCTATATATCTTTTTTTTACACTATTAGAATGAAAAAGACTCATAAATTCCTGCTGATTCTTTTTACCTTTTGCAAAAATAATTACGCCACTTGTCTCTCTATCCAATCTATGACAGGGATGAGCCTTTAATGACAATCCTCGTTTTTTTAAGAGTTCATTTAATTGAGAAGTTAAAGTATTTTTATCATCTTTGTTGTTTGGAATGGTAAGAATACCGGCTTTTTTATTAACAGCTATTATCCAATCATCTTCATAAAGTATTTCTATCATTTTAAAATTAGAATGGCGGCGATCGGATTTGAACCAATGACCCTTCGGATATGAGCCGAATGCTCTAACCAGCTAAGCTACGCCGCCATAATGTTCTCTCTAATATCATTTTTATTTAAATCTGTCAAGTCTTTGTTTTGTAAACAATTTTATTTTAGACAAGTAAAAGGATAGAGTTATCCTAAAGTTAATTTTGTTTTAGAGAATATTTATAATAGTATTATTCATTTCTTGTTAGAATTTTTAATGAATTTTCCCTAATAATATGTCTCAAAGCCTATTACTTGATAGCAATCGTTGTAAATTGCCTTATAAAAAGGCGTGGTATTGCCTTTAAAGTGCGACAATTCTTTTTTCTTCCTCCACCTTTTTATCTTTGTGAGTTTCAACCATAGCCACAAAGTTACAAGGCTACATTTCTTTTCAACGCCTATAATCCCAATCTTTTCATACTCTTCAATAAAAATCTTAATAATTTCTCTCAATAATTTAGCCATGCTGAAAAAATTTAGATCAGCGTGAACCTTTTTTAAAAAACGATAGTCCTCTTTGGATATATAAGCATGAATATCAGTATCTCCATTTATCCTTTCATACCTATTATCATCTTCATTTCCAAAACAGTAACGTTTCTTTATTCTATTGCTATAAAATTGCAAAATATAGACAATAAGTCCTGAAAGTGATAAATTTAATTCTCTTGCTATATTTTCAAGTTTTTCTTTCATGAGAGAATTAACTTTAAAATGTAGTTCATGTTCTGCTTTATAATTTGATAAATTTATATTCATAAAAATCCTCCTTGTTTATAAAAATTATTTTCTATATATTAATCACAAAATTTATGAAAAAATCCTTTACAAAATTTCAAAAAAAATAGAAAAAATTTTATCTGAAAATAATATCTCTTTCGATTACTTATTTTATTGCAATCATTTTTTTTGACTTTTTTAAAATTTAATGATAATTTCCTAAAACTATGAAATTACCAAAAGAAGTCATTGAGATCGCAAAGGTTTTTAATAAAAATAATTTTCAAATCTATATTGTTGGCGGAGCAGTAAGGGATAATTTACTCGGAATACCAAATATGGATTTTGATTTTGCAACAGATGCTCTGCCTCAGGATGTTATTAAACTCTTTAAAAAGGTTGTGCCAATAGGTATTGAACATGGAACTGTTCTTGTGCTTTATAAAGGTTTTGAATTTGAAGTAACAACTTTCAGAATAGATGGAAAATACTCTGACAATAGAAGGCCAGATAATGTTACCTTTGTAAGGAGTTTAAAAGAGGATTTAATAAGAAGGGATTTTACAATAAACGCATTTGCATGGGATATTCTTGAAAATAAATTAATAGACGAAGTAAATGGAATAGAAGATCTGAATCAAAAGATAATCAAAGCAATAGGAGATCCAGAAGAAAGATTTAAAGAAGATGCTTTGAGAATGATAAGAGGATGTAGATTTGCCGCAAAATTAAATTTTAAAATTGAAGAAAAAACCCTTGAAGCAATGCAAAAACTAAATATTCTTATAAAAAATATTTCAGCAGAAAGAATAAGAGATGAATTAATAAAAATAATGGAGACAGAAAAACCATCGATTGCCTTTGAATATTTAAGAATATCTGGATTACTTGATCATATTTTACCAGAATTATTAGCAGGTTATGGCGTATTTCAGAATAAATTTCATAAATATGATGTTTATTATCATAATCTATATAGTTGCGATGCCGCTCCTAAAGACAATTATATTGTAAGATTTGCGTCTCTATTCCACGATATCGCAAAGCCTCAAACCAAAAAAGGTAAAAAAGAGGAGTGTGATAACGAAGAGGATAATAGTGAAAATTCTTTTTATAATCATGAAATTATAGGAGAAAAAATAGCTGGTGCGATTCTCAAAAGATTGAAGTTTTCTAATGAAGAGATAAAAAAGATAAGACATCTTATTAGACATCATATGTTTTATTATACAGATCAATGGACAGATGGAGCTGTTAGAAGATTCATAAGAAAAGTTGGACTTGAAAATATTCAGGATCTTTTCCTGTTAAGAGACGCTGATAGAATAGGCAATGGCATGAAACAGGGAATTCCAAAGGCTTTTATTGATTTTAAAGATAGAATTCAAAAAATAATAGAAGAAGACAATGCCTTTAAAATTGAAGATCTTGATATAAATGGCTATGATATAATGGAGACTCTTAACATAAAGCCAGGGCCTATTATTGGCGAAATTTTAAACCATCTTTTAGAAATTGTGTTGGATAATCCAGAATTAAATAAAAAAGAGATTCTTATTCAGGAAACAAAAAAATACTATGAAGCAAAACAGAAGATATCTATTTTATAAAATATTTAAAAATCCAAATAGATGCTACCCCTAAATTAGTGATAAATCCCCTTTACTTTGGGCCGATTTTATTTTTAGGCAGTTAAAAAAATAAATTTATCCTAAAGGGTTAATTTTGTTTGAGAAAAGATTGTAATATTTTCATTTATTTTTTAGTAGAATTTAAAACAAATTTTTTCAATAATATGTCTCAAATCCCACTACCTGATAACAATCGTTGTAGATTGCTTTGTAGAATGGCGTGGTGTTGCCGGAGAAGTGGGATAATTCTCTGCTCTTATTCCACTTTTTTATCTTTGTTAGTCTTAAAAATAACCTTAATGTTATTATACTACATTTCATCTCTACCCCGGTAATCCCAAGTTTCTCATACTCTTTCAAAAAAAGTAGGATAATTCTCCTCAGTAAAGCCCCCATACTGAAAAAATTTAAATCAGCATGCATTTTCTTTAAGAATCTATAGTCCTGTTTGGAAAGATATATATGAAATCTTGCGTCTCCATCTATTCTCTCATACTTATTTCCATCCTCTGGACCGAAACAATATATCTTTTTTACTCTATTAGTATAAAGTTGCAAAATATATACCACAAGCCCAGAAAGAGAGACGTTGAATTTTTTTGCAATAGTTGCAAGTCTTTTCTTCATAGCAGAGTTAACCACAATATGTAACTCATGCTCAAAATTATAGTTTTTTAAAATCTTACGAATATTATTCATAAAAACCTCCTTAACAAAAAATTATTTTCTATATATTAATCACAAAATTTTTGAGAAAATCCTTTACAGCTTTTAGAAAAAAAATAAAAAATTTTTGCCTAAAAATAAAATCGCACCATTTTACTTTTTGTTCATAATATATTTTTGACAAAATTTAAAAAATTGATTATATTTAATTATGTTTGAAATCCTAAAAGAGGCTGAATTTACTCTTATAGAAAAAAAATCCAAATTTATATGTAGAATTTTCAAAATCGAGAATGAGGAGGAAGCAAAAAAGAAGATAAAAAGTATTGTTGAATTAGAAAGAGGAGCTACTCATAATTGTTATGCTTATCGAATATATAATAAAAATGGTGTTATAGAGAGAAAGAATGATGATGGTGAACCAGCAGGGACTGCTGGTAATCCAATGCTTTCAGTATTATCTTATGAGAATCTTATTAATCTAATTGCTATTACCACAAGATATTTTGGTGGGATAAAATTAGGCGCTTCTGGGCTTGTTAATGCTTATAAAAAGAGTGTTATTGAAACAGTTAAAATTTGCGGTAAAAAAGAATTTGTCATAAAAGATATTTATTATTTAAGATTTTATATAAATAATGTAAAAATTATTGATAATCTATTAAAAATTAATGATATAGAGATAATTGAGAGAAAATTTTCAGGTAAAGAGGTAGAATATATTATTAAAATGCCAGAGGTTAAAATAGATATTTTTAAAAATAATCAGTTATTTCTTGAATTTAAGAACATACAATAATTTATGTAAAATTTTTGTAATTTTTAAGAATGTCTATTAATAGTGAATTAAATATTTTTAATAAAAGTGAGGTTTAATTATGGAAAAAAAATCAAAAATATTTGTGGCAGGTCATAGGGGACTTGTGGGGTCTGCGATTGTTAGAAAATTACAACAAGAGGGATACAATAATTTAATCTTGAGGACAAGAGAGGAACTGGATCTTACAAATTTTAATGCAGTCTCTGAGTTTTTTAAAAAAGAAAAGTCAGAATATGTATTTCTTGCTGCTGCAAAGGTTGGTGGTATATTGGCAAATAGCACAAAAAAGGCTGAGTTTATTTACGAAAACCTTCAGATTCAGAATAATGTGATTCATAATGCCTATCTCAATAATGTAAAAAAATTGCTTTTTTTAGGCAGCTCTTGCATTTATCCTAAAATGTGTCCTCAACCTATTAAGGAAGAGTACCTTTTATCTGGCTATCTTGAGCCTACAAATGATGCCTATGCTATTGCAAAAATTGCTGGTTTAATTATGTGTAGATCCTATAATGAGCAATATGGAGCCAATTTTATAAGTGCAATGCCAACAAATTTATATGGTTATAACGATAATTTTGACTTGAATAGTTCTCATGTTCTTCCTGCTCTAATAAGAAAATTTCATGAGGCAAAAGTTGAGAATAAAAAAGAGGTTATTGTATGGGGAACTGGCTCTCCTTTAAGAGAATTTCTATTTGTGGATGATTTAGCAGATGCTCTTTTATTTTTAATGAATAATTATAACGAAAATATCCACATAAATGTAGGAACCGGGGAAGATATATCAATAAAAGATTTAGCATTTTTAATAAAAGAGGTAGTTGGATTTAATGGTCAAATTACATTTGATACATCAAAACCAGATGGTACTCCAAGAAAATTACTCGATGTATCAAGAATAAATAAATTAGGCTGGAAGGCAAAGACATCTTTAAAAGATGGCATAAAATTAACTTATGAGTGGTATCTTAAAAATAAAACATAAAATTAGATTTAAGGAGAGAAAATGGATAAATCAATTACTTTAATTCAGTTTTTTAAACTCGGTGGGTGGGCAATGTGGCCCTTATTGATATTCTCTATTGCAACAATTAGCCTTATTCTTGAAAGACTGATCTATATATTAATCCATAATTTAAAAGTGGATGATATAGCAGCCAGTGTTCTTCAAAAACTAAGAGAAAATGATATTGAAGGGGCAAAAGAGATATGTAAGAAAAGTAAAAAAAATAAAATAGCATCTATAATACTGTTAAGAGGTCTTGAGATGTCGCATTTAGGTGAACATAGAATGGAGAATATTATTGCAACAGAGGCTGCAAAAAAGATAAATGATCTTGAAAGAGGCTTTAATTTTTTAATTGCTTTAGGCTCACTTTCCCCTATTACTGGATTTTTGGGAACAGTTTCAGGGATGATAACTGCCTTTAGAGATATAGCAAATGCTGCTGATGTTAATGCTCAACTTGTTGCTAATGGTATATTTGAGGCTCTTATCACAACTGCTTATGGATTAATTATAGCAATTGTTGCAATTGCTGGCTATAATATATTCTCTCATATTGTGGATAATTTTACAAAAGACATAGAACTTGCTGGAAGCGAGATTGTTACTGCTATTATAAGTCAAGAGAAAAAGTAGTATGAAGATAAAAAGAAAGAATAGAAATATTTTTGACATTGCTGACTCAGGTTCAATGAGTGATCTTGCTTTTTTGCTTATAATATTCTTTATAGTAATCGCAATTTTTAATATAAATAAGGGATTTATCTTAGGATTACCACAAAAAAATTCCACAAAAATTGTTAATATAAAAGATATAATCAAAATTAATATTAAAGAGAATGGGGATATCTTCTATAATAAAGAAAAAGTTACAATAGATGATATAGAAAAAAATATCAAAGAGGATTTAGATAATAATCCTAATCTTACTGTTTTATTGAAAATTGAAGAAAATGTAAAGTATCAGAATGTTGTCAATATAATAGAAATAGTAAGAAAATTAAATGTGGAAAATTTTTCTTTTAGTATTATGAAGGATGGTGAATAAAAATGAAAATAGAGAGACATAAAAGAAAGATAATAACAATACCAATAAGCTCAATGTCAGATATTGCATTTTTATTATTGATATTTATTATGCTTATATCATTAATCAATTATAAAAAGGTAATAAAAATAGATTATCCTGAGGCTAATTACAAAGAGGTCACACAGGCAGATAGCAATCTTGAAATATGGATAGATATGAATGGCACAGTTTATTATAAAGGTAATATAGTAGATTTAAAGTCCTTAGAAAACATTATAGTTGATACCGTCGTAAAAAAGCCAGATACAAGAATCCATATAATTGCTGATAAGAATACACCTTATAAGAATGTGGATAAAGTTGTTGAGATTTTAAAATTACTTCAGCATAGAGTTGTATCATTTGTTGTTAAGGGTGATTAGATGAAATATTATATTGATAATGAATCACAGTTAGTATCATTTTTAAGAAAACATCTTATAAAAATAATAGTAACGATAGTTTGTATACTCTATCTATGTTTATTTCTAACTATAACAATAACTCTTGGCGAAAAAGAAAAGAGAAAAGATAATAGTATATTTAAGATTGTGGATGTTAAAGAATTTACCCCCCCTGAAATTGAAAAAAAAGAAGAAATTAAAAAAGAGGATGTTATTGAGATAAACAGACAGGAATCAATAACAGAAAATGTAGTTGAAACAGATAAAAAAATTGTTGAAGTGGATATTGATTATCTACCACAACACAAGATTTCAAAATTACCAGAACTACCAGCAGAGGAGATTAAATCTCGAATAGTTTATCCACCTCTTGCAAATAAACAGGGGATAGAAGGAATTGTTTATCTTGAACTTTTTATTGATCAGAATGGTATTATAAGAAAGATAGAGGTATTAAAGGATCCTGGTTATGGATTTGCTGAGGCTGCTATTAAGGCTTTGCAAAATATAAAATGTAAACCTGCTGAAGCAAATGGAATTCCTGTTGCAGTGAGATATAGATATCCTATAAGATTTACTTTGAAAAAGTGATCTATTTAGAAGGGGGATATCTGTTTACTAAAAGTAAAATTTCACATATTGATATAGAATAACATATTTATATAAGATAGAGAGGATATACTTTTAACTTACAGGGGGATATCTGTCTTTTTAAGAAGTTATTTCTAAAAAAATAATTATTATTTTTTATATATCCGAAAAATATATTATATGAATATTTGCGAGAATGAAAATACAATAACTTTTGAACTAGATAACTCTGGAAAGATATTATCAATATCAGAAAATATAGAAAAAATAACAGGATATTTAATAAATTCTTTAAAAGAAAGATTTTTATGGAGTATCTTTTTAGAAGATAATAAAATAGATTTTGAAAGATTTAAGGATTATTTTTGTAAAAAAAAAGAATTTATTATTAGAGATATCTATTCTGAAGATAGATATCTTAAACCAGTGGCATATTTTAGGAATAATGAAAATTTTATTTTTGTTTTTTATAATATTACAGAATTTAAAAAAGAAAATGAAAAATTAAAAGAAGAAATCAGAATTAAAACAGAAGAACTTACCACTATTAATAATGAGCTTTTAGAAATAAATAGTTTATTAATTAAAGAAATATATGACAGAAAAAAAATTGAGGAAAGGCTCTCTTATAATTACTCTTTACTCGATAGTGTTAATGATGCAATAATAGCCACTTCCAATGATAAACATAGGACAATTGTCCTATGGAATAAGGGAGCAGAATTAATCTTTGGTTTCAAAAAAGAAGAGGTTATTAATAAACCTTTTGATAATGTGTTACAATTTCAGTTTCAAAAAGATGAAGATAGAAATAAATTTTTAAAAGAGGAGTTTAAAGGAGAGTTAATATATTTAAAAAATGATAGCAGGATATTTTTAGATGCAAATATAATATCAATAAAAGATAAAAAAAATATTATAACTGAATGGATAGGAGTTTATAGAAATATTACTTATAAAAAAGAGTTTGAAATAAAAGAGAAAGAGAGAGAGGAGCAGCTAATCAAATCAGAAAAATTGGCTTCTCTTGGCATCCTTATATCTGGCATTGCACATGAGATTAATAATCCAAATAATTATGTTATGCTGAATTCTAAGATGCTAAAAAAATTTTGTGATGAGATCACCCCTATTCTTGATCGCTATTTTAGTAAAAAGAGGGATTCCACTTTACTTAATATGAGTTATAATGAGGCAAAAAATAATCTAAAAGATCTTATTTCTGGCCTTATAGATGGCTCTACAAGGATTAAAAATATAGTTCAAAGTTTAAAAGAGTTTATTCAACCGGATCAGGGGGTCTGGGATCAGGAGATAGATGTAAATAATGCGGTAAAAAGTTCAATAATAATCTTAAATAACTTAATAAAAAAGTCAACAAATAATTTTTTTGTAGAATATGATTATTCTATACCTAAGATAAAAGGAAATTTACAACAATTGGAGCAGGTAATAATAAATTTATTAGTAAATGCCTGCCAATCTCTTACATCAAAAGATAAGATGATATCTGTATTCACGAATTTTAATAAAAATTCAAATTGCATTAATATTACAATAAAAGATGAAGGTAAAGGAATTCCTCAAAATATACTTTCAAAAATAATAGAACCTTTTTTTACCACAAAATATGATGAAGGCGGCACTGGACTTGGATTGTCAATTTCTTATAATATTATAAGAAAATTTAATGGTAATATATCTTTTTCTTCTGAATTAAATAAAGGGACAACTGTAATTGTTACTATTCCTGTTTGAGATTTTATATATATTTTTGTTTTTTTATTTTTTTATAAATTTTCAATAAAAATTATTTTTTTATTGATATTATTTGAATAATATTATATATATTTATTTAGAATATTTTTATTTTTTATAATGAGGTGTTATATATGGAAAATAAAAAAGAAAAAAGACTTCATGAAAGAATAGAGTCAAAATTGCCGATTATATTTACCTTTGACGATCCAAGAACAAATAAAAGAATCGAGAGCGGTAAGTTGACTCTTAATATCAGTAAAGGGGGGCTATTTTTTGAAAGTAAAAACAAATTTGAAGTTGGCGATATTATGTCTTTAAAAATGAATGTTATAAAAGATATTATTAACTGTAAAGGGAAAGTTGTCAGAATTGAAGAGGAAGAAAAAGATAATAAAATCACCTATAAAGTTGGCATCGAATTATTGGATATTTCTGATACAGATAGAAACAAAATCGAAGAGTATGCTAAAAATCAACCTATTTAATTTATTTTAGATTTAGAAAATGACATAAATTAAATACTGCTATTCCATCTTCAAATATCAATTATCCTCTATTGGTCAACCTCGAAAAAGCCATTTTATAAAGCTTTTTATCGGATTTTCGCCAAATTTTTTGCTATAAGATTTTACTGCTTCTGATATGGGGGCATTACTATCATATTTTTTCTTTAATTCGTCCCAATATTTTATTATCCAGACATAAAGATCAGCACTCGTTCTTCCCGGAAATCTAATAAGGATATTTTTATCTTCAATCTCCTTAATTATAGGCATGAAGAGATTGTCATACCAGCTAATCATTGCCTCATGAAAACTAACATTCTCTTTTCTCTCTATTCCTAAAAAATATTGATGCCCCTGTATATGAATCATTAATTCATCGAATCTACCCGGTGAACTAAAATTAATCATTGATACATCTCTTTCCTTATCAAGTCCAGTAATTTTTAAAAAATTTTCTCTTTCATGTTTTATTATTAACTTCTCTAAATCTTCTTTTGTAACAGAAGAATCTAAAACAATATCTGTTTGAATTTCTATCACCTCGGCATCAATAAACTCTTTTCCCTGTCTTCTGGCAACAGACACTCTATGATTTCCATCTCTTACAAAATAGACCTTTCCTATCTGATATAATTGAATGGGTGGAAGTATTATATCTTTATAATGTGCTTCGTCAATTCTTGTCCATCTATCTTTTAAATTTCTTTTTTCTGGTAAAAATTCTCTTGTAAAATCGTTATATCTCCCTTCACTACCAACTATATCATCTATTGCCACAAATTGCATACCCTTGTAGCACTCATTTTTTACTTTAATATATTTTATCACATCATTAAACGACAGTAAGTCATTCTCTTTTCCCTTTATCTTTGAGATTATATTTTTAAAGAGTGCTTCAAAATATGCTTTATCAAAATCATTTTTAGTTTTCTCTTTAATCATTAAGTCAGCCATATTTCTAAAAGAAACTCCTTTTTTTAAACTTAAAAATAGGCAATATTGCCAATATTTTATTTAAATAATAAATGTTTTTATTTAAAAAATAATAAATTTTATATAAAATTTACATTTATTCTATCTCTGTTTTCACATATCCCGTGCAATTTATCACCCTTGTATTATAATACATTGTCTCTTTTTTCTGGTTTTTATCATAAAGATGTATATGTCCATGTAAAAAAAGTTTTGGTTTAAATAATTTAATAAAAAGATTAAAGGCCTTAAAGCCAGTATGGCACTGATCCTGTAAGTCCCCTATTTCATAAGGTGATGTATGAGCGACAAATATATCTATAAACTTTCCATATCTTAATTTATTAAAAATTAATCTTGGAACGATTTTCAAAATTTGGAAATAGACCTCCCATTGTTTATATTGAAAAGGTCCACCATTATACCATACAGAACCTTGAAAACCAGTTATCAGATATCCTTTTACATTATAAACTTTTAAATGTAAATTTAGAAAACATGATGGATATTCAAATTTATATCCGCCAAAAAAGGTCTTTTTTACTCTATTATAGTTTACATGATTACCAACTACAAAAAAAACTGGTTTATTCAATTCACTCATTATAAAATCAAGATATCCCATTGATATATCACCACAACTAATTACAATATCGACATCCTTCATCCTTTCTTTCATATTCTCAGAATATATTACTGGATCGATCCAATCCGATACGCATAAAATTTTCATTTATTTACTCTTAATTATTAATTTAATATTAGGGGGATATCTTAAACTCATTAACTATCTTTATTTTTCTTATCTATAGCAGAAAAACATTCCTTTGAACAAAAGTTATTTTTATGATATTTATTATTAATTACTATTTCAAAATAATTGCCACATACCTTACATCTTGAAAATTTCTTCATACATTCAATACTACAATAGTCAGAATCTTTATTTTCATCGTTTATTTCAAAATAATTTCCACAACAAAAACATCTTTTGAACAATAAGGCCTCTTATTAAAGATACTATAATTTTTAAAATATGTCAAACTTTAAAATAAATAAAGCCACCCAATTAAATCAAGGATGGCTTCTTAAAAAATCTTAATCAAAAGTAGAAATTAATCAATTTTATATTTTGCCTTTATCTCCTTTTCTGCCTGTAACCAATCTGTAAAATCACTTCCTGCAATCTTATTTTTTATTCTATTCTCGTAAATTTCATACGCTCTTTTTTCTACTTCATTAAGAAATTGATTTAAATTTACATTTGTTTTTGTCTCTTTTTTTACTGATTTTGCCATAATTTTCTCCTTGTATAAATTAAAATTTAAATTTTTAGCCTTCTTTTAGATTACAATATTCTTTTAAAAAGAAAGGCTATAATAACTTTATTTATAATAACCTATTTTTTTATTTTGTCAAGTTTTTTTTATTTTTATCTTTCTTTAAATGAGCAGGTATCATTTTATCTCTTGCAACCTTAAATGCAAATCTCATTATCTGCTCTGTTGTAACATCTGGGCCATACTTATAATACATAATATGAACTATTGCCTTTAGTTCATTCTCTCTTAGAACAAGATAAATAAATCTATCCCTCTCTTCAGGGGTCATATCCTCATATTCTACCATGAGTATTATTCTATAAATATTTTAAAAAAAAATCAACATTTTTTAAAAATAATTTTGATTATTTTTTTATTTATTGTATAATAGAGTTGATATTTTATTATTTTTTATGGTATAAATATGAATAGTCAAATAAAGGTTGGGATTTTAATTAACAGAAAAAAGGAGAAATTTATATCTAAATTTAAAAGAATAAAAGATATAAATTTTTCAGTTGAGGAAAACATAAAAAATATTTCAGATTATGATGTTCTTGTTATTGATTATAAAAATTTTATAAAATATAAGAAAAAAATTATCTTTTCTGATAAATCAAATTTTTTTAAAATATTTCTTATTTTATCTAAAAAAAATGCTATAAAATATATCAATCGACATATCGATAATTTTTATATTTATACTTTTTTGCCTTATGATATTCCATATAAAAAATTAGTGATAATTTTTAAAAAATATATAAATGATTATAAAAATTTTAATCTAACAAATGATTTTATCAATAAATGTGAAAGGCAGAATTCTATTTTTGAAACCTTGACTAAAATAGGGATATCTCTATCTGTAATAAGAGATATAGAGGTGCTTCTTGATCTAATTTTAACAAAGGCAAGAGAGATTACAAATTCTGACGCTGGTTCAATATTTTTGAACACAGAAGAGGAGGTTAAGGACGAAAATGGTAATACTATTAAAGAAAAAAGGCTTAAATTTGTCCATAGTCAAAATTTCTCTTTTCCAATCAAATCCCCAACTTTTAGTATACCATTGACAAAGTCATCAATTGTGGGATATACCGCTATTACTGGGATTACTTTAAATATTCCTGATGCTCATAAAATCCCGCCAACCGCAGATTATTCTTATAGTGTAGAAACAGAGAAGAAAATGGGAGTTCATAATAGATCTATTTTAACCATACCAATGAAAAATCATAGAGGGGATATTATAGGAGTTCTTCAACTCTTTAATAAAAAGAGGAATCTCAATGCAAATATACATAATTTAGAAGATTTTGAACGAGAGGTGATACCTTATGATAAGATGGATGAGACAATAGTATCATCTCTTGCAAGTCAGGCTGCTGTCTCTCTTGAGAATAGTCTACTATATAAAGAGATAAAAAATATATTTGAAGGATTTATCAAGGCTTCTGTTACAGCAATAGAATCAAGAGACCCTACAACTTCTGGGCATTCTGAAAGAGTTGCTCGCCTTACAGTAGAACTTGCCAAAAAAGTTGACAGAGTGGATGAAGGTCCTTATAAAGATGTAAAATTTAGTGACCAGGATATAAAAAATCTTGAATATGCAGGACTTTTGCATGATTTTGGTAAAATAGGTGTAAGGGAAAAGGTTTTAGTTAAGGCTAATAAATTATATCCAGAAGAACTCGAATTATTAAAATTAAGATATGAATATTTAAAAAAGAGTATGCTTCATGATACTGCATCAAAAAAAATTCAAATAATAAAAGAGATAGGTATTGAAGAATTTTTAAAAATAGAGAAAAATTTTGATGAAGAAATTCAAAAAAAATTGAATGAAATAGAGGTCTTTTTAGATATAATATTAAAAGCAAACCAAACAACTGTTCTTGAAGATGATAGAAGCAAAATATTAAAAGATCTTGTTGGAAAGGAGTATATAACAACTTCTGGTGAAATTATAAGATATCTTACTGATAATGAAATAAAATCTTTGAGTGTGTTAAAAGGTAGCCTTACAGAAGAGGAGAGAAGAGAAATAGAGAGTCATGTTACTCATACCTTTAACTTTTTATGTAAGATTCCTTGGACAAAAGAGATGGCTGATATTCCTTATATTGCATATATGCATCATGAAAAACTTGATGGACATGGATATCCCCGTGGCATAACTGCTAAAGATATTCCTATTCAGGCAAGGATGATGACAATATCAGACATTTTTGATGCCTTAACAGCAAGAGATAGGCCATACAAAAAGGCTGTCTCAATTGAAAAGGCTTTAGATATCTTAATAATGGAGAGAGATGCTGGTAAGATTGATTCAGAACTTTTAAAAATATTTATTGAAGCAAAAATCTATAAAATTTTGTAATTTTTAAAAAAAAGGTTTATAATTATTTTATAATATGATAAAATAAAGGATTGTTCTAAAAGAGAATATTTTTATGGATGATAAGAGAGATTTAACAAAAGAAGAATTTTTTTCAAATATAGAGAAAATAAAAGAAATAATAAAGAAAAATAGATTCTTTTTCTTTTATTTTAGCCCTGATCCAGACGCAGTTGGATGTAGTGTGGCTTTTTCTTTATATTTGAGGCAACATTATAATAAAGAATGCTATATATACCTTCCGGAAGGCTTTGATCAGAATCTTGATTTTTTATTTGATATTGCAGTGTATAATAATATTAATGTAATAAAAGAAATAGATGTTATTTATGAATTAATTGTAAATAAAGAACCAGTTTTTGTCTGTTGTGATACTCCTACTCATTTTTTACTGCCAGAATTTGAAAAAATAAATAAGTTGAGAGAAAGCACAGGTCAGAAAGATTCAATAGAAATTGACCATCATTTTGGTGGTGATAGTGAAAAAATTTTTGAAGAATCAACGCCATTATTTTCTCTTGCCAATTCTTGCTGTGAGATTTTCTCT
>Ga0209409_1001649_pt1 | contig 18498 bp, 11 predicted proteins | sample AD_JPNMR1_MetaG_FD_184424 | JGI IMG/M metagenome (GOLD analysis project Ga0209409, IMG submission 184424) | Active sludge microbial communities of municipal wastewater-treating anaerobic digesters from Japan - AD_JPNMR1_MetaG (SPAdes) (version 2) | ecosystem: Engineered > Bioreactor > Anaerobic...
TAGATGTCAGAATGTGCCTTCAACACGGTCATCTGCGCAACAACCCACATCTTGTGGTCAAGATTTTCTTGACATACAAGTCCGCGTTTCCTATCCTGCCGACAACGAAAAGCAAGTTCTTATCAATATCAATAATAGTATGAGCAGTGAACCACTTAAAAAATACTGGAGGCTGTCTGAAAAGACTTTACCATCTCTGAATTCTTTTGTAGTAAGGGATGTATTGGGTGAGCCTTTATCTAACCTTAATTTCGGCAATGTGTCTTTATTCTTATGTCATGTTTGAAGTAAGGCGAATGTTACACCTTAAAAAAGGGCGTATCTCATGGTGACTTTGCTGTATTGTCGGTTCTGCGGGCGCTGTAATTGTTAGATTTGAGGGAGTGATGATTGTGGACTACACTGCGTCGAGGTTTCGACAAGCAGGCGATCCCGAAAACCGCCTTCCGGCCATCGACCGGCTGGAGGGCTTTCACCCCCTGTCTGCGTGCCGCGCACAGGCAGGCGGCGGTCCCTGCCTTTACCGACGCGTCCTGGTTCCGGCGCAGGCCAACGGGACCGTTCTCCCGACCTAGCTTTATGTGAGTAAAGACCCGATCTCGGGCAGGCTTACCCCTCTGGGTAGGTCCCGTTGGCACCGGTAGCTTCTGTTCGGTCAAATCCGAAGAAAATCGGAAAAAACCGTTTGACAGGCAAGCCAAATTTCTTATAATATATACATATTTAGTCTGATCGGACTGTATGGAAGCCTATGGGGCTATCCAGGACGGGGCTGATTTGTTAAACCGAAGATCTGAGGCCGTTCAGGAATGGGACGAGACCCTATACGACTGGAGTCAGTGATGGAAGATCGATGGCTTTCCGTAGATGAGATTGCTGCCTATCTCGGCATCAAGCGGGATACGGTCTACAAATGGATTTCTGAAAAACAAATGCCGGCGCACAGAATGGGCCGCCTGTGGAAATTCCGCAAAGATGAAGTGGACGAGTGGGTGAAGTCTGGCGCAGCGAGTGATGCGGGTAACCCGTCAGCCATAGAAAATAAAAATGATGATTAAGCCACTTAACAGAACAAAAAAGGCACAGAGAACTGCATGGAAGGTCGAGGACACCACACGAACAAAGGGCACAATCACCCCGTCGTTATACAGCAGCAAGATTATCAAGGCAGGGGCTCTTCTTTCAGACACGAAAGCCCTTTTATCTGCTTGGGATCCAAGGCTGTCTGTCCGTGAAAACCTCCAGCACATGCGTCACCAAAACCTCCTGGGTAAGACATCCCGGTCCAGGGCAAAAGATATACTCGCTATTTTTCGTCAACGCTATCTGGTTGAAGAGGACGTAGTCCGGGCTTTGGCAACAATTGTGAAGCATCAATCCAACGGAAACACCCTGGACAAGATTCTTTATTTCCATGCGGTGCGAGCAGATGCCCTACTACATGATGTGGTGATAAAACTGCTTGAACCACAATGGTCCCGCGGAATCATGGAGATTGACGTCGAAGAGATCGAATCGGCGTTGCGAAAATGGGTTGAAGAGGGAAAAACTTCAGGACACTGGGGAGGTTCCACCTTACGTCGCGTCACGCAAGGCGTGCTCTCAACACTTCGTGATTTTGGCGTTCTTCAGGGAGCGGTCAATAAGCGCATTGCCCCAGCATATCTGTCCCTCCCAGCCTTTGCATATATCGCATTTTACCTGAAGCAGCACCAACCATCGGGAGCCAAACTGCTTGATCTTGTTGATTGGAAGCTGTTTTTCCTACCCCGCGATGGAGTGGAACGGTTTTTTCTGGAAGCGCATCAATATGGACTGCTTGAATACCACGTTGCAGGCAGTGTCACTCGCCTGACCTTTCCCGCAGAAACCCTTGAGGAGTATGCATATGTCCTCACTCAACAATCGTATTGAACTCCTCGAACACGACCTGAAGGCGAATCCTCCTCGGATCAGCGTTTATCACGATCTCCCATTCGCCATTTTTCGCTATGACCCGGAAGAAGAGTGGACGCTTCGGCGGGAGGCCCGATTGCTGGCAACGCGGCTGGAAGAAGCGGGCAAAAAGACGCACATTATCCACATGTCTGACCTTTTGTGGAAGGCAATTCAGGAGAGCGAGGGAATCGATGCGTTGGTCGAGCTTGAGAATGACAGGGGCTTTCTTGCCGCCCAGGAACAGGTGACCACCTACTTGTCCGACCGTGATTGGCGACCACTGGCCGGTCTTCTGACAGAGCATCTTCAATCCCTGGATGCGGCAACGCAGGTGGTCTTCCTGATGCGGGCGGCGGCAATGGCACCTGGCCTCTACCACATGTCCAAGTTGCTCGATCAGATGCAGGGCAAGACATCAAAGATTACCATCCTTTTCTATCCCGGTTCCATCGAAGGGACAACGGGCTTGAGGTTCATGGCCCTTAAGGACCGTGAATCATTAGGAAACTACCGGGTGAAAATATATGGATAGTCAGCAGTAGACGGTGGGCGGTGAGCAAAGCGGAGAGGGTAGATAGCGGGAAAAGGAGACGGGGACAGTCATGAGAACGATTCGGGACATTTTGGCGAGGGATTTAAATCGGAAGATCGAGGAGATTATCCAGGTTGACCAAACCGACGAGCAGTCCGTGTATTCGGAAATCACCGAATACATTGCTACTGACAGCATTCGCGATCAGTATGCAGCGCTCTTGAAGGCCTTTGCAGAGGCCCCTACGGAACCTCATGAAAGCGTCGGCATCTGGATTTCCGGTTTTTTCGGCTCAGGAAAGAGTTCTTTTGCAAAGAATTTCGGGTATGCCCTGGAAAACCGAAAGGTTCTTGGGCAGGATTTTTCGACTCTGTTCAAACAGCAGATCCGTGATGAGCAGGTCAGCAATCTGCTAGACCTTATCAATACACGCTTTCCCACCGAGGTCATCCTCTTCGATATCGCCAAGGAACAGGACACCCGCCGTGTCACCCAACGCATCGCCGAATTTATATACACCGTCCTGCTCAGAAAGCTCGACTATGCTGAAGATTTCGACATTGCGGAACTGGAGATCGAGCTCGAAGCAGAAGGCAAACTGGAGGCATTCATAGCCAAATGCAAAGAAATTCACAATCAGGACTGGCGCATCGTCCGGAAAGGTGCTCAGCGGCTGTCGCGGGCAAGCGCAGTCCTTCACGCCCTTGACCCCGTGACCTATCCCGCCGCCGATTCGTGGGCGCATACCCAACGCAGTCGTGATGCGGCAATCAGCGTAAGCAAAGTCGTTCAGCGCACGTTTGAACTCTTTGGCCGCAGACGTCCTGGAAAAACCCCGGTTCTCGTGATCGATGAGGTCGGTCAGCATGTCGCCCGTAGCGGCGACAAGATAGAAGATCTGCGGGCTACCATTGAGGAATTCGGAAAAGTTGGCAGGAATCTGGTGAAAGCAAGAAAGATACCGGCGCCGTGCTGGATCGTCGTAACCTCCCAGGAGAAACTCGATGAGGTGGTGGCCGCCATTGACTCCAAGCGGGTTGAACTGGCGAAGCTTCAGGATCGATTCCGTCATCGGGTTGATCTCGCGCCATCGGATATTCGCGAGGTGGCGACAAAGCGCGTTCTGGCCAAGAAAGACGACGCCCTGCCGATTCTCCGGAAGCTCTATAGTGCAAACCAGGGGGCGCTAAATGCCGCACTGCGGCTGGAGCGCACATCACGCAAGACGACCGTAAGCGAGGAAGAATTCATTCAGTTCTATCCGTACCCACCGCATTACATCGACATCGGCATCAGCATCATGTCGGGAATTCGGCTACAGCCCGGGGCCCCCAGGCATTTGGGGGGAAGCAACCGGACGATCATCAAGCAGGCCTACGAGATGCTTGTATCTGAACGGACAAAGCTTGCAGAAGCCCCCATCGGAACCCTGGTGACGCTGGATCGCGTTTACGAGCTTGTTGAAGGCAACCTGTCGAACGAGCGCCGCACCGACATTCACGAAATAAGCGAGCGATTCAAAGGCGATTCAGACAAAGAATGGATACTTCGGGTTGCCAAGGTCATTTGCCTTCTGGAATTCGTCCGCGACCTACCTCGAACAGAGGCGAACATTGCCGCCTTCCTGATTGACAAGGTCGGCGATCCCCCACCGCGCGCCCAGGTTGAGGCAGCTATCAAAAAACTCTCCGATGCGCAGTTTATCCGCAACACCGAAGATGGTTGGAAGCTCCAGACCGCCCAGGAAAAGAGCTGGGAGACCGAAAAGAAATCCCTTGACCCCAAACCGCGCGACCGCAACGAGATTGTGCGAAACACCCTGCGCTCCATCTTTAGCGAACCCGCTCTCAAGACCTACCGCTACAAGGATTATCGCACATTTCGGGTTGGAATCAGCGTGGACGGTACTGCCGTTGGGGATGAAGGCGACATCAAAGTATCCTTGGCCATGGCCGAGGATGAGAGCGAGCTGCCCAACCGGATTAACGAGATTAGAGACGAGAGCCGCCAGAAATCCCATGAAAACGACATCTACTGGGTCTTCGCCCTCTCGCCGGAGATAGACGACCTCGTGGCCAAGCTCTTTGCGTCCAGAAAGATGGTTGAAAAATACGATCAGCTTCGCGCCCAGAGCAAAATCACCCCGGACGAAGCCGCCTGCCTTCAGGACGAGAAAAACATCGTCTTAAATTACGAATCGCGGCTCAGGGACAAACTCACAGAAGCGATCGAGCGTGGAGCAGGTATGTTTCGCGGCGTGGCAAGGGATGCCTCGTCCCTCGGCAAATCCCTAAGTGAAATCATTAAGAAATTCCTGGAGCAGATCGTTCCCGATCTTTATCCTAAACTTGAGATGGGCTCACGTCCCTTGCGCGGGGATGAGCCGGATCTCTTCCTGAAAGCCGCTGATCTCAAGGCCCTTCCTCCCGTATTCTACGCTGGCGAAAGAGGCCTGGGCCTGGTCACCAAGGAAGGTTCCAAGTACGTGCCGAACCCAAGCGCCGATGTGGCCAAGGAGGTGTGGGACTACCTGGTCAGCCAGCACGAATATGGCAACCGGGAGGCCTGTCTCGGAAAGGCCCTTGAAAACCGATTCAACGGCACCCCCTACGGATGGGAACGCGATATGCTGCGGCTGGTCCTCGCCGTTCTTTTTCGAGCGGGCGTCATCGAGGTTTCCTTCGGGGGCCAGAAGTTCGCTTCCTATGCGGAACCGCAAAGCCGCGAACCCTTCGTCAATAACACAAAGTTCAAGTCGGCTATCTTCACCCCGGTCAAGCCGGTCGATCTCAAGACCCTTACCCAGGCGGTTCAGAGCTATGAAGGTTTGACCGGTAAGACCGTGGATGTAGATAAAAACGCCATCGGGACGGCTGCAAAGCAGTATGCCGAGGCAGAGGTTAGGGAAGTTGTTCCCATTATAGCGGAGGCCAAAGCCCATTATTTGCCAGTGCTGGACATCCTCGAGGAATACCGGGAGACTCTGGCAAATATAGAAAACGGCTCAGCGGACGACTGCGTGCGCATTCTGGCTGGCGGTGCCGCCTCGCTCAAGGAGGGCCGTGAACGTATCCGCAAGATCGCCGCATGTCTAAACAAAGAGGGGCTGGCGACCATCGAGAGAGCGCGTTTGGCCGCGGGGGAAATGACCCGCATTTTGGAAGAGCGAGGTCTGAACGAGATTGCCGAGAAGGGCAGAGAGCTGCGTGAACTGTTGCAGTCCGAGACCTTCTTCGATTCCATGCCGCAGATCGAGAAGAGCGCTCAGGAAATCCTGACCGCGTATCGCGAACTCTATAAAAAGGTCCATATCGAGAGAGCGGCTCAGTATCGAGATGCCATCGAAAAGATTAAAGGACGGAAAGAATGGGAGCAGGTGCCTGAGTCCATGCGGGAACCTGTGATTGCGCCTCTCACCACGCGCTGTTGCAACGAAAACGATTTCCCAGAGACAAGCCTCGTCTGCAACGCTTGCCGCGCCGGTGTAAGCCAGATGGAATCGGATATCGAGGCCCTTGGCGGTCTCTTTGCCAAGGTGGTTTCCGAAATCCAGCGACTGACAACACCGCCCGAGGTGAAAATAAAGCGCGTTCGGGTGTCCGAGTATCTCTCCGGCTCGTTCGAATCGGCTGACCAGGTAAAGGAGGCCCTGGCCCGCCTGCAGGACCATCTCCTGAAACTCCTCGAGGAGGGCGTGAAGATAGTTGTTGAGTAGGCAGAGGGCAGTGGGCAGAGGGCAGAGGGCAGTAGGCAGAGGGCAGTAGGCAGTGAGGAAGGATATGGGATGTAAGGACTACAGAGATTTGATCGCATGGCAGAAAGCCATGGAACTTGTAGAGTCAGTTTATTCGGCGACCAAGGATTTCCCGCGCGAGGAAGTGTATGCCCTGACAAGCCAGCTTCGTCGTGCGGCTGTTTCAGTTCCGTCAAACATCGCCGAAGGTCAAGGTCGAACATCCAGCAAGGAGTTTCTGAAATTTCTTTCCATAGCCCACGGATCAGTACGGGAACTTGAAACCCAAATTATCATCTCAGGCCGTCTGGGATATTTAACAACCGACAGAGTGGAGGCAATCCTCAACATGTCAGCTGAAGTTGGCCGTCTGATCAACGGCTTGAGCAACTCCCTTCTGCGAAGGAACAAATCATGACTTTAAACTGCCTTCTGCCGACTGCCCGCTGCCGACTGGAGTAACCATGGATCAGACCATACGAAACAGGCTGCGCAATGTCGTGACCCAGTGCCGAAAGTTGCTGGAGGACGCCACCGCGCAGGCTCTTCAGGGGCGCTTCGGCATCTACGTGGCCGCCGAAAAAAATGAAGTCCATGTCGAGGACGACGCCCGTATGGGGCACCTCCCCGACGAGGACCGCGCCCTCCGACGCGACCTCCTCGACCACCTGGAGCACATCAAGGCCGCCGGCATCAAGCCCCGCGAGGCCCTGGATCAACTCATCCGCGAAATCGCCTTCACGCACCTCAACCGCCTGTGCGCCTACAAGATGATGGAGACCCGCGGCCTCATCCGCGAGACCGTCAGCCGGGGTCTGAAGTCCCAAGGGTTCTTCTTCTACCTGGCCGACCACCCGGAGGATGAGAAACTCTACAAGACCGGCCACCAAGACGTAGCCTACCGCGACTTCCTCGACTGGATCGGCGGCTCGCTTTCCGAGGAGATCGGCGTCCTGTTCAACCCCAACGACCCGGCCAATCGCATCTACCCGCCTCAGCGGGTTCTCGACGAGGTGCTGACGCTGATTAACGACGCCACGTTGAAGGAAATCTGGTCCCAGGACGAGACCATCGGCTGGGTCTATCAGTATTTCAACCCGCCCGAAGAACGCAAGGCCATGCGGGAAGCGTCCCAGGCCCCCCGGAACAGCCGGGAGCTGGCCGTCCGCAATCAGTTCTTCACTCCGCGGTATGTCGTCGAGTTCCTTACCGACAACACCCTCGGACGCATCTGGTATGAGATGCGCAAGGGTGACACAATCCTCAAGGATGAATGCCGCTATCTCGTGCGGAGGCCGAACGAAATCTTCCTCGGGCCGGGTGAAAAGGCTCCCGCCGAAAAGGGTGACGAAACCGACCTTTCCCAAGAGGAACAGCTCAAGCGGCCGGTTTACATCGAGCACCGACCCAAGAAGGACCCGCGTGACCTGCGTATCCTCGACCCGGCCTGCGGGTCGGGCCACTTCCTGCTTTACGCCTTCGACCTGCTGGAACGTATCTATGAGGAGGCATGGGCCGATCCTGAAAGCCCGAAATTCGAGGACACCGGCCAAACCCTGCAGGAGGACTTCAAGACCCTCGACGGCCTGCGCCGGGAAGTCCCTAAACTGATCGTCGAACACAACCTGCACGGCATCGACATCGACCCGCGCGCGGTTCAGATCGCCGCACTGGCGCTCTGGCTGCGGGCGCAGAAGACATGGAAAAACCTCGGCCTCAAGGCACCGGAACGGCCGCGCATCGCCAGGTCGAACGTCGTCACCGCCGAGCCGATGCCGGGTGAGGAGGACATGCGCCGGGAGTTCACCGCCGGCCTCAAGCCCCGGGTGCTGGGTCAGATCGTGGAGAAGGTGTTCGAGAAGATGAAGCTCGCCGGCGAGGCGGGCTCGCTCCTCAAGATCGAGGAGGAGATCAAGGGCGCCGTCGCCGCGGCCGGAAAGCAGTGGCGGGAAGGCCCGAAACCGGAACAGCAGCTTCTATTCCCCGACATGGCCTCCCCCCGACCGAAGCAGCTGGAACTACGCTTCGATATGAAAGGGATCACCGACGAGCGATTCTGGGAGCAGGCGGAGGACCGTATTCTGGACGCGCTGAAAGAGTACGCGGAGCGGGCGGAAAACGGGCATGCGACGCGCCGCCGACTCTTCGCCGAAGACGCGGCAAGAGGCTTCGCTTTTATCGATCTGTGCCGGAAGCGGTATGACGTGGTGCTGATGAATCCGCCGTTCGGGGAACCGGTCAAGGCGACTAAAGCATACATCGAAAAATCGTTCCCGCGGACGAAGAACGATGTTTACGCCGCCTTCGTCGAGCGGGGGCTCGGACTTCTCCATAAGGGTGGCAGGCTCGGGGCAATCACCTCCCGCACCGGATTCTTCCTCTCCTCGTTCACCAAGTGGCGCGAGGAGATTCTGCTCAAGGAAGCGAAACCGACGGTGTTCGCCGATCTCGGCTACGGCGTCATGGACAGCGCCATGGTCGAAGCGGCGGCGTATTGTCTGGAGGCGGAACGATGACGAACACCCTTTTCATCCGCCTGTTGCAGCACGGGGACAAGGGCGCGGCGTTGGCCGAACGGATCGAAGCTCTGAGGGAGGGCCGCGCCGACGGCGATGTCTATGCCGTCGATCCGGAATCCTTCCGGCAGGTGCCCAACACCCCGTTCTGTTACTGGGTGAGCGAACGTATCCGGCGGCTCTTCAAGGAACTGCCGCCGTTCGAGGGCGAGGGCCGGACGGTGAAGCAGGGGCTCGCAACGGCTGACGACTTCCGCTTTGTGCGGGCCTGGTGGGAGGTGCCGGCGGAGCGGATTCTCGATGGTGGGCGGTATGCAGAAGGCGGCAGGCGGAAAGACGGCGAAGAGAAATGGACGGAGGAGCGGGTGCGGGAATTTCAGGCGTGGTGCCGCCGCAGAACCTACGAGGGCAAACGCTGGGCCCCCTTCGCCAAAGGCGGCGAATACTCCCCCTATTACGCCGACATCCACCTCGTCGTGAATTGGGAAAAGGAGGGGGCGGAGATACGAAACTTCATTGATCCAAAAACGGGAAAAACAAATTCAAGGCCGCAGAACACCGACTACTACTTCCGCCCGGGGCTGACGTGGCCGAGGCGAAGTTATCGGATGAGAAGTGCTCCTGTTCCAGCAGGTTCTATTTTCAGTCATGCTGGAATGATGGCTTTTGCCCCCTTTAGTGAGTTACTACCATTCTTAGGATTGATAGGTTCTGCAGCGTTTGATTTCTTTGTTCGTATACGGACAGGTAGTTTCGGTGGATCACAATTTGAAGTTGGCCTAATACAGCAGTCTCCAGTTTTTTCTATAAGAAATCAAACAACTATACTTTACTCTCTCGTAAACTCGATTTGCTCTAAATCACATTCTTTTAGCGCAACTAACGAAACTTCATATGCATTCCTTCTGCCCACTCATCTGCAAAATTACCGAAAAATATACTACCCAGCAACGATCGAAGCTGAATGTGCCCATATCCAGACGAAGATCGATCAATTAACCTTTGATCTGTATAAATTCACGGAAGAAGAACGAAAGTCAGTTAATATATTGAATTGCAAAGTAAACACCGAAACCTTAAAGCAAGTTGATATAGAAGAAAACGAAGGAGAGAGCGAAAACGAAGCCTTGCCTGCCGGACGTATGGCGTGCCGACTTCTATGGTGCGTCGGTGTCGTCTTCGGCCGCTGGGATGTCCGCATCGCTCTCGACCCGTCGCTCGCACCGAAACCGCCCGACCCCTTCGACCCGCTGCCGGTCTGCCCGCCGGGGATGCTGGTGGGGCCCGACGGCCTTCCGGCCGAACCCGGACGCATCGTCAGCGAGGAATGGCTCCGCGCTCGGCCGGACGCGAACAGCCTGCCCCCGGACGGCTCTGTCAAGAGCCCCACCATCTCCGATTCCGAGTATCCGCTCCGCATCTCCTGGGACGGCATCCTGGTGGATGACCCCGAGCACCCGGACGACATCGTCCGCCGCGTCCGCGAGGTGCTCGAGGTCCTCTGGAAGGACCGGTCCGAGGCCATCGAGAAAGAGGCCTGCGACATCCTGGGCGTGCGGGAACTCCGCGACTACTTCCGCAAGCCGGCGGGCGGCGGTTTCTGGATGGACCATGTCAAGCGCTACTCCAAGAGCCGCCGCAAGGCCCCCATCTACTGGTATCTGCGCTCGGCTAGGGGAAGCTACGGCCTCTGGCTCTACTATCACCGCCTGGACAAGGACATCCTCTTCAAGGCCCTGCTCAACTACGTGGAGCCGAAGATACGCCTGGAAGAGGACCGGCTGAACGCTCTGCGTGCGCGTCGGGAGGCGGCGGGCAAATCCGGCCGCGAGGCCAAGGCCTTGGAGAAGGAGATAGACCGCCAGGAGCAGTTCGTCGCAGAACTCCAGGACTTCCGGGACAAGCTGCGCCGAGCGGCCAACCTGCACCTTGATTTCGATCTAAACGATGGCGTGATCCTGAACATGGCGCCCCTGTGGGAACTCGTGCCCTGGAACGAACCCAAGAAGTACTGGGAAGAACTTGGGGAAGGCAAATACGACTGGTCGCACATCGCGTTGCAACTCTGGCCGGACCGAGTGAAGGAAAAATGCCGCACCGACCGCTCCATTGCCATCGCCCACGGCCTGGAGCACTTGTGCGAGATACCGCCGCCGAAGCCCAAGCGGTCGGCGGCAACCGCCGAGAAGCCGGAAGAAGAGCCGGAAGAACTTGAAGAGGGATACACCGTTGACGAGGCCGAGTAAACATGCGGACGGACCAAAAAACAGGTGAGGCCATGAAACCGGGACTGGTCACGGAACATCTTATTAGCCTGATTCGCAAACAGGTCGAGGAGCACGGCCTGGTGGTCTGGTATGACCCGGATGGCCTTTATGCCGAGGTGACCGAGTCGCTCGCGTTGCCCGACACGACGGTGTTGCGATACGAGGGCAGTTTCATCAAACTGCGCTGGGAAATCGACCAGAAACACCTCATGGATGGCGAAGAACCCCCGCGGCTGGTGGTCTATGTGCCCTTGGCGCAGGACCAGACTCATAACGCCCTGATTGAGTTGGAGGCAGCCGGAGTGGTCATGCAGCCAGGGCAGCAGCCCCCATTCCAGAATACCCGCTTATCTATTGTTGCACGAAACGCGCTTAAGGCTGTTTTAAATGAAGAAACTCTCGCTGAAGTTGTCCGGCAAACTGATGCCGGCAAGCTAACCTTGGCCGACCTTGACTCCCTGGCCGACAAGGGTGGTGAAATATTTAAGGGTGTGATCGCCCTCATCTTTAACACTGGCAATCCGCAAGAAGTCGCCCTTTCCTTCCTACACAGTGACCGCTTTGATGAGAGCATTATCAAGAAGGAAGCAAAAGGTGAGCTTGAGGAACTACTGCGGCGGAATTTCGGCTATGATGTTCCTGACGTCAAAGAACTTACCAATCTCCGTCGGCATTTCGCTCGCCATGTTCTTATGACTGACCTCATTTCCGGTCTCGGCGACGCTGTTCCGTCAAAGCTGGCCTCGGTTCCGGTCGCTTCCACGCTACCAGCCATCGAAGAGTGCAAGGCCCTGGCCAAGGCGTGGCGCCTGCGTCGAGATACACGGGAAAGCTACGTGGCCGCTGCTCGACAAGTTGAGCAAGAGTTTGGCCTGGCTGATTTGGAGTTCGATCCCAAGACAATTGAAGGGCTTGAAACCTTCCCGATCATTGAAAAAGTGCTGTTTCATTATGCCGAGAACCGACTCCTGGAAAAGACGGACGCCGAAATCCTCACGCTGGCCGAATCACGCTTGTCTTGCTTCTGGTGCGATGCGGAACCGAAACTCCAGGCCCGGTGGGCCCTCGTTGCTTCGGCTGCCGAGGTACTGCTGGAGGCTGAGCGTGTGGAGAAGGCACTGAAAAAAGCGCCGCAGTCGGTCACCGGGATGATTAGAGAATATGCCGAAGGTGAGGAACCTTGGTGTCTGCTGGATACGAAGCATCGCCACATGGAGAGTCGCTGGTACACCTTCGAGCCCCAAGGAGATGACCACGACAGCATCGAAAAACTGGTGATCCAGGCCAGGCGGCGTTACATGGAGGTAGGCTGCGAACTGGCTCGTCAATTTCTCAAATTGCTCGCCCAAAAACTGCCCACTGCCAAGAGCTTACTGCCTACTGAAATCCTCCATCAACGTGAAATCTTCGAGAAGTATGTGAAACCATTTTTGGGCATGAAGAAGACCGCCTATGTGTGGGTGGATGCGCTTCGGTTCGAAATGGGCCGTGAGCTGGCCCGCTTACTCGAGAAAGATTTCAAAGTTGAACTCCAACCGGCCCTCGCAGCCGTGCCCACTGTCACCGAGATCGGTATGGCGGCGCTGCTGCCCGGCGCTCAGGGCGATGCAAGGGTTGTGACGGCAGGCAGTGGCAAACTGGCGCTGGAGATCAACGGGACCGTCATTAAGGATCGCAAGGACCGGCTGACGCTTTTGGAGAAGCACACAGGCATGGAGGTCTTTGACGTCAAGCTGGATAATCTCTTGCCCAAACCCTCCAAGAAGGTGCGTGATGGCATCAAAAACGCGCAGTTAATTCTTGTGACATCGCAGGAAATTGACGAACTCTGCGAGCAGGACAACATCACCCAAGCGCGCAGACAGATGGACGGGGTTCTGAACGACCTGAGGCGAGGTGTTCAAGTACTCTTTGACATGGGTATCGAGCGCATCGTCCTGGCGGCTGACCATGGACATCTCTTTGCCGATGAACTGAGCGAAGACATGAAGGTGGACGCACCGGGCGGCGAGACTGCTGACCTCCATCGAAGGGTTTGGATTGGGCATGGGGGCAAGGCGGACGATGCGTTTCTTCGTGCACCTCTCAGCGCGCTCGGCATGCAGGGCGGCTTTGACTTGGCCACGCCCTGGACCTTTGCTTGCTTTAAGTGCAAGGGGGGTGCGAAAGCTTATTTCCATGGCGGGCTTTCGCCACAGGAATTGCTGGTGCCGGTCATGATTCTAAGTCCGTCGTCCAAACCACCCGCTGGTACGCCGGTAGGTATCACCTGGACGCTCGTTCCGGGTAGTCAAAAACTTACGACCCGGTTCTTTTCGGTTCAAATCACAGGCGAAAGCTTAGGACTATTCGACATCGCACCACCGAAAATCCGTGTTGAACTGCGCGCGAAAGGGAAGATTGTGTCGAGTGCCGTTAGTGCGTCCTACGGATTCGAAGAGGCTACAGGCGATGTGGCGCTTCGCAACGATGCGAACGATTCCAAGAAAATAGCACCCAATACGGTCACGCTCATGATCACCGAGGAGCTGGACCAGAAGAGTGTTGGATTGTACTTGCTTGATGCCGCGACAGGAGCTGAATTATCACGGCTGGAGAAAATAGAAGTGTCTATTGCAATGTAAGGGGAAAACAATGCCAGAACTTGATCGCAAAGCAACAAGAGTTTTTGCCGGGAAGGTGGTTCGCAAAGACCTCGTCCGAAAGGTGAAGGTCGGGGCGAATGTTCCTGTCTTCGTATTGGAATATCTTCTCGGAAAATACTGCGCCACCGATGATGCGGCAGCCATTGAGGCGGGGCTTCGTGTCGTGAACTCCATGATAAGTTCCAACTTCGTCCGACCAGATGAAGCCAATAAGGCGCAGGCGATGGTAAAGGAGAAAGGTAAGCACACTTTTATTGACAAAGTGAAGGTCCGCTATCTTTCGGACGACGACAAGTATTGGGCAGAGCTGCTTAACTTCGGTCACAAGTTTGTCCATGTGCCGGAGCACTTTTTGCGCGAATACGACCGACTTCTTATGGGCGGCATCTGGGCACAAGTCGACATCCGTCATCTTTATGACGAGGAGGCTAAGGGTAAACGGAGCCCCTTCTGGATCGATACGCTGAAGCCTATTCAGATTGCGACGTTCGATCTGGAGGAGTTCCGCGACGGTCGCCGGCAGTTCACCTCCGATGAGTGGGTCGATCTCCTTTTGCGGACCATTGGCCTTGAGCCGCAAAACTTCGAACGGCGGCTGAAGCTGTTGTTCCTGACACGCATGATTCCGCTGTGCGAACACAACTTCAACCTCGTGGAGCTGGGACCTCGAGGTACGGGCAAAAGCTACGCCTATCAGGAGCTGTCGCCATACACCATCCTCCTGACTGGCCCCACAACCGTCGCCAACCTATTCTACAACATGGCGACTGGAAAGATGGGACTCGTTGGAATCTGGGACGCCATCGCATTCGATGAGGTGGCCGATCTCCAGAAGATGTCGAAAGAGGTGGTCACGACCCTCAAGACCTACTGTGAATCCGGCATGTTTGCCCGCGGGAAGGACGCCCTTACCGGTATGGCCTCCATAGCGATGTTCGGCAACACCAACCAGGCGGTTGACGTGATGGTGCGTTCGTCGCATTTGTTCATGCCCATGCCGGAGGTGATCCGCGAGGACATAGCCTTCCTTGATCGTCTCCATTTTTACATCCCCGGTTGGGAAATCCCGAAGATGCGGGTCGAGTATTTTACCGACCATTATGGCTTCGTAGTTGATTACTTTGCCGAGGCACTGCGGGAGCTTCGGAAGCACAACTTCACGGAGATCATCGACCGTCACTTCTCATTGGGACATCACCTCAACGCGCGTGACGTCAAGGCCGTGCGCAAGACGGTTTCGGGGCTGACGAAACTCATATACCCACATGGGGAGGTTAGCCGGGACGAGTTGGCCGAACTCCTCGAACTAGCTTTGGAGGGTCGACGTCGAGTGAAGGAACAGTTGAAGAAGCTGGGGTCCTTCGAGTACCACCAGACCTCCTTCTCCTACATTGACAACGAGACGAGAGAAGAACGTTTTGTGGGCGTTCCGGAACAAGGCGGAAGGGAAATGATCTCCTCCGACCCGCTGGCCCCGGGATCGGTATATGCGGCGTCTGTGGACGATCAAGGCAAGGTGGGCCTGTACCGCATCGAGGTAGGATGCTCAGCGGGGACGGGCAAGTTGAGGATAGCCGGGGGCATCGATGGCACGATGAAGGAATCCATCCAGCGCGCCTTCGCCTATCTTCATGGCCAAAAGGTGAAGATGGGGATTTCTCAGCAGGTGGACACGACGGATTTCCATGTTGAGGGTATAGACCTGCTCAGCAATCACGTGCCTTGCGAAGCAGGTGTTGCCCTAATCGTGGCTCTGTATTCCGCCATCAAAAAGCAGTCGGTACTGGCGGGCCTTGTGATACTTGGGGACTTGAGCATCCAGGGCAATATCAAACCCCTTCGGTCCCTGGCGGAGCCTCTTCAAGTTAGCATGGATAACGGCGCGCGTCGGGCGCTGATTCCCCTTGAGAACAAGCGAAACTTTCTGGAAGTCTCGGGAGACATCGTAGAACGGGTCGATCCAATCTTTTTCTCGGACCCCATGACTGCGGCGATGAAAGCGCTGGGGATGACGTAGATGTGTTCGGATTTGGAATCAACTGTAAGGGATTAGCAGATAACGGTCTTGTTAAGGCTGTGCAATACCGTCGACGAACCGCTCGATGAGGTGACCCATTCCGTCAATAATGGACACGAACTTTTTTTCATGCTGCCTTCCTCATTGCATAAAATTCTTTCAAAAACTCACAGGGTGATAAATTGACCTATTCCGTAAATAATGGACACTAATTTTTTCCATGCTCCCTATATATCTTAAAATAAACTTGACCCCACCTGTCATATAAAATTGAACCTCTAAAATATAACGATATTCTTTTAAAAATAGAAATTTAACCTTGAAAACAACAGTCATAGCAACCGTTGGAACAAAAAGACATATGACTATTTCAGATGAAAACGGCCCCAAATCGGCCCCAAATTATTAATAGGGAAAAATAGGGAAAAATAGGGACAGACCCCATTTTTTACATCTGGGCCTCTGGCTGATCCGGTCAAGACCGCCGCCGAAAATCCACGATCCGCCAAACATCGAATACGCCCCTGCTGATCTTCAAATTCAACCACACACTGACATTATCTACGGCAACCCGGAATATTCCTGGGATGATTACATACAGTCATAACGCATCACATAAAAATGCGTGACGGTGAAGTCTGTCTGAATTCCGGCGATAATGCCAGTTCTGCGGGTGAAACGACCAGAAGGTGAACGGGTTTCTCGGAAGGATAGATGTCAGAATGTGCCTTCAACACGGTCATCTGCGCAACAACCCACATCTTGTGGTCAAGATTTTCTTGACATACAAGTCCGCGTTTCCTATCCTGCCGACAACGAAAAGCAAGTTCTTATCAATTTAAGATGAATAAATTCCGTTGGCTGCCCACCATTACGGCTATCTTTGTAACCAGTTTAATAATCTCTAATCTAATTGCCGTCAAGTTGATTTCCTTGGGTCCTTTTTTTCTTCCGGCGGCCATAATAATCTTCCCCATTTCCTATATTTTTGGAGATATTCTTACAGAAGTTTATGGCTACGCCCGCGCCCGGCAAGTTATCTGGATAGGATTTGGATGTAACCTTTTGGCGGTGATGGCCATTTGGGTAAGCATCCAATTACCTCCTGCTCCCTTTTGGAATATGGGGCCATGGAAAGATCCGCGCTCAGCGCAAGAGGCCTATGCCGCTATTTTTGGATTTACTCCGCGTCTGCTGTTTGCTTCTTTTATAGCCTATCTCTTAGGAGAGTTCCTTAATTCCTTTGTTTTGGCAAAGATGAAAGTAGCCACGGCCGGAAGACATTTGTGGCTGAGGACCATAAGTTCCACGCTGGTAGGGCAACTTGCCGACTCAGGGGTTTTCATCTCTTTAGCGTTTTCTGGGTTAATCCCTATAGGTGCCCTGGGCAGATTGATTTTAACCCAATGGTTGCTTAAATCCCTTTATGAAGCCACGATTACTCCCTTAACCTACCTCTTAGTTAATTATTTGAAGAGAGTAGAAGGAGTAGATTACTTCGACCGCGCTACTAAATTCACTCCTTGGAAATGGGAGGAATAAAATTAAATAGGCAGAATGGATTCCCCAAGAAATTCTGGTAAGGGCTTAAAGGGAAGAGGAGAGAGGAAAATTTGGCTTGCTGAGCATATTTTGGTAGTGCCGCTGCTCCTGCTCAATATAATGCGGGTCGCCTGGGTATTTGCACAGCGCTTCGACGAACTCGGCTGCATTGGCCCTGCCCAGACTCTGCTTCTTGTTGTCGGGACCGTTTTCCGGGACGAACCGCGACGCCGGAACAAGCGCGCCATACACTGCCGCTCGGCACGCCACCAGCGGACGCCGCGCCCACCAGAGGTAAAGGGTCGAGATGTGCCCCTTGCGGACGGATTTCTCCCGCGACGCCTCGGCGCTTATGGCCTGGATCGGCAGGAAGTCTTCTATGAGTCTTCGGTTTTCGGTAATGGAATGATCTTTCATGTGGTTTCCTCGTTCGAAAGAATGCCGCCTCTGGGCACATACACCCTTTTCGGGTCTTTGGGGCCGGTGCCGATTTCGGTCAAAAGCCCTCTTTTTTAAAAGTTTTTGCAGACGGCTTCTGGCTGTGCGGTCGGAGACATTCCACAGGCGCGCCGCCTGTGCCGTGCCGATTTCCCCATGCAGTCGAAGGTGTTCCATCAGTTCCGCCTGCCAAAGAGGCTTTTTCTCCAAAGAGGGGCCGGTGCGATGGCTGTAAAGCGTAACCCTGAAACTGTTGCCGATTTCCTCAAACCTTGGCGGCGCGATTCCGGCATCGCTGCAGGCCGCTATCATCCTGCCGATGCCTGAGCCCCATTGCTCGATGAGGCCGAGTTCCCGAAATACCCTGCCAATAACCCGGTTCCTCAGACGGGAAACACCGGAGAGGGCGGCCTCCAGGGTGATCCCGAAGGGCAGCATGCCGGGATTGGTGATTTCAATGCGGTCATCGAACACCGCGATGCGGATTTGCATCCCGCCGATGGAATAGTCGGCGTGCACCAGGGCATTGATGACCGCTTCGCGGACCGCAAGAGGTGGATATTCGTGGATGTCCTTTCTTCTCACCCTGCCGATTTCCGCAGCCTGCAGCGTATGGCGTTCGATGAACGCTACGGCGCTATCCACTGCATAGGGTAGGTATTCATCGATCTCCTTCTGATCAAGGAAACTGGCCGTAGTCTGCCCCTGGAAGCGGGCGCAACGGATGACGGCATCTGGAAACACGGATCGTCTGGTTTTACCGAACAGCAAGACGGCGCCCCGGGACGGAAACTCCCTGCCGGCATGATCCGCCAGAAGCCCCAGGGAACGGCGCGAAGACGGCGTGAATGGCCGGTTGACACGGGAGAA
>Ga0209409_1001653_pt1 | contig 18487 bp, 7 predicted proteins | sample AD_JPNMR1_MetaG_FD_184424 | JGI IMG/M metagenome (GOLD analysis project Ga0209409, IMG submission 184424) | Active sludge microbial communities of municipal wastewater-treating anaerobic digesters from Japan - AD_JPNMR1_MetaG (SPAdes) (version 2) | ecosystem: Engineered > Bioreactor > Anaerobic >...
AAGATTGCAGCAAGCAAGCAAGCAAGCAAGCAAGCAAGCAAGCAAGCAAGCAAGCAAGCAAGCAATTCTCTTTTTATTATACCAATCAAAAAATCTTTTTAATTTTAATAATAATCAGAAAGGAGGGAAAAAGTTTTCCATTTTTTTATTTAAAAACTTTTTTATTTTTAAAAATTTTAAAAAAGGAGGAAAATTAAGATGTTAGAAAATTTAAAATTAAAAACAAAATTATTTGGTGGGTTTGGAATTTTAGTTGTTTTTTTAATAATTATTAGTATTGTAAGCATTAGAGAGTTAAATACTATTTCTAACTCAGCGCCTAAAATAGAATATATATTAAGAGCAGAAGTTTCTATCTCGAAATTAACAATAAGACTACGAACTTTAATAAATGTATTTCAGACAAAAGAAGAAAGAATTACAACAGTAGAAAATTTTTATAAATTTCGAAAAGAATATAGAGAAGAAATGGAAAAATTTGAGAAAATAGCAGATGAAAAAGAGAAGAAATTATTAGAAGAATGTAAAACATCAGTAACAGCATTTGCAGAAGTAAATAATAAGATATTAAAAATAAATGAAGAAATAATTAATCGTGAAATACTGAATCCTTTTGCAATGTTAGCAGATATAGAGAAATTAAAATTAGCACATTATATTTTAGTTCGAAAAATTTTAGAATCAATAGTGAGTAGAAAAACATTTGAAGGTGGAACAGACCCGACAATCTGTGCATTTGGTAAATGGATGAATGAGAAAGGAAAAAATATAAAGAATAAAGTATTCTTGGAAAATATGCAGCAAGTAATGGAAGAACATAATAATTTTCATCATAGTGTAGCAAATATACAGGAAGAATTAAAAAAAGGGAATAGTGAAGGTGCATTAGCAATATATAATAAGATAACAATGCCAAATGTAAATAAAGTATTTGAGGTCTTTGATAAGATGAGTGTTGAATGCGAAGAAATAATAAAATTATATAATGAAATGGGTGATTTAATAGATAATGAAAGCAGAGAGTTACAGTTTAAGACATTTGAAAAAATGGATAATTTAGTAAAACAAGTGGAAGATGATATAGATAATGTTTTTCATACATCATTACTACTACTAATAATAGTATCAATAATCTCAATAATAATAGCAATTATATTAGCAATAGCAATAGCAAATAGCATATTAAGACCAGTAATGAAAGTAATAAATAATTTAAGAGAAATGAGTAAAGGCAATTATAATGTAAAATGTGAAATAACAGGTAAGGATGAAATAGGCGAATTAGCACAGGCAATGAATATAATGATTAATTCATTACAGGAATTAATCGAACAGGCAAAATTAATAGCAGAAGATAAATTAAATAATGATAAATTAAATAAAAAAATCGAAGGCGATTTAGGCGAAGCATTTTTTAATATGGTTCAAAAATTAAAAGAGTTTGCAACAATAGCAGAATTAATATCCAGAGATAAATTACTTGATGAAAGAATAAATGTTTTTGTAAATAAAAATGCAATTGAAATAAAAGAAAAAGGAATACAAACAATAGGAAATGAAGAAACAATAATAAAAAGAAAAAGTGAAGAAAGCGGCGTTTTAACAACATCATTTATAAATATGGTAAAAAAATTAAAATATTTTTCACAAACAGCAGAACAATTATCAAATGGTAATTTAACAATAAAATTAGAAGAAGGGATCGAAAATGGCGTGCTTGGTGGTAGTTTTTATAAAATGATAAATAATCTAAAAAATTTAATAAGTTTATTAAAATCATTGTCATTAAGAGTAGATGAAATTTCAGAAGAAATGTTAGCAGCAACCACTCAATTATCAAATGGTCTTGAACAACAATTATTAAAATCTCAGCAAATCAATTCTGCAATGGAAGAAATGAATGCTTCAATTGAAGAAGTTCGACAAAATGTAGTAAATACAAATAATAGATCAAATGAAACAAGAGAAGCAGCATTAGAAGGTCATAATGCTGTCAATACAACAGTTGAAGGTTTAGAAAAAATAAAAGTAGCAGTTGATAAAACTGCAGATAGTATGGAAAAATTAGCAGGCAGGTCAAAAGAAATAACAGAGATATTAAAAGCAATAACAGAGATAAGTGAACAGACAAATTTATTAGCATTAAATGCAGCAATTGAAGCAGCGCGTGCTGGTGAAGCAGGTAAAGGTTTTGCTGTTGTTGCGGATGAAGTAAGGAAATTAGCAGAAAAGAGTGCGAGAAATGCAAAGGAAATAGGTGATATAGTTGAGGGTATACAGGAAGATATAGCAGCATCAGTAGAAGCAATGATGAATGGTAAAGTAAATGTAGAAGAAGGAGTAAATACAGTAGTAAATTTAGAACATGCTTTTAAAAGGATTGAAAATGAAATAGATACTACAGTAAGATCAATAAATGAAATAACTGTTGTAATAACACAACAGGTAAAAACAACAACTGAGATAGCAAATAATATGGATTCAATAACAACAATAATAAATCAGAGTAGTAGTTCATCAAAGAATTTACTTACAACAGCAAATGAAGTAAAAAAAGTTGTTAATGAATTAAATAAAAATATAGAGATGTTTAAAATATAAAAAATTGTTTCAGATAAAAAAATATGAACAGGTGACAAAAAATGTAAACCAAAATAGTCCCCTAAAATGTTGACTAAAATGTGGACTAAATGGGGACTAAATGGGGACAGGCGTCATCAGTTCACCTCAAATTATATAAGTATAAGTATATTTTTTTAATATAATGTTTTTAAAATAATTTTTAATAATTCTATTTTTTGAAATTAATAATACCTCTTTCTCTGGTAGTTTAGTTTTTCAAATAATCAGATTCATTTTTTGATAATAAATTTTTTCAATATATCTTCTATTTGCACACTTCTAATAACAAATCTTTTACCATTGAATATGTTAAATCTTTTCTATATTCTGCTTCAGAACGAATATCATCAATAGGTTTTATCTCTGAAGTTGCTATTTTTGCTGCTTCGTTTATATTTACATTATTTGCTTCTTTACCTATTAAATATTCTTCAGCTTTTTTCGCTCTTATTATTGTAGGACCAACAGAACCAATAGCAATCGAAACATATTCAAATTTCTCTTTTTTAACAATAACAGCAAGAGCACAATGAACTTTTGAGATTGTTAATAATTTACGAGGACCAACTTTTTTAAATGCACTCTTTAATGAAGTGTCTATAGGTAAAAGAAAACCTTTGATTATTTCACCTTTTTTTAAATTAGTTTTTTTAGGTCCAATAACAAATTCATTTATAGGAACTTTTTTCTCTTTACCTTGATGATTATATAAAATAACTAAAGCATTATAAGCATATAAAGGACTTAAAGTATCAGCAGCAGGTGAAGCATTCGCTACATTGCCACCAATCGTGCCACGATTTTTTATTTGCGTAGCACCAACTTCACTCGCTGACTGAACTAATGCTGGAAAATATTTTTGACATAATTTATTATTTTCTATTTCACTATGAGTAACAAGTGAACCAATAAATAAATTATTTTTTTCTTTTTTTATTTGTTTTAATTCTTTTATTTCACTAATATCAATAAATAATGCAGGTGTAATTAAATTATCTTTTGCCTGAACCATTAAATCTGTTCCACCTGCTAAGTAAAATACATTCTTTTCTTTACTTGTAAAATGTAATTTTACTGCTTCCTTTATTGTATTAACTTTTTCTATTTTTATATCCATTTATACATTCCCCCTTATTTTTTTTTCAACGATTTAGCAGCAAGTTCAACTGCCTCAAATATCTTTTCATAACCAGTGCATCTACATAAATTTCCTGCTAAATATTTCTTTATATCTTCGCGAGTTGGTTCTGGTTTTTCATCTAATAATGCTTTTGTGCTCATAATAAAACCAGGTGTGCAAAAACCACATTGAACTGCACCTGCTTTTATATATGCTTCCTGTATTGGATGTAATTGTTCGTCATTTGATAAACCTTCGATTGTTAATATTTTTGCTTTATTTACCTGTGTAATTGGCACTAGACAGGAATTAACTGCTTTACCATTCATAATCACTGTACAAGCACCACATTCGCCTTTGCCACATCCTTCTTTTGTCCCTGTCAATTTTAAATACTCTCTTAAAAAATTTAATAATGTTATATTAGACGGAACTTGCTTTTTTATTTTTTCACCATTTATTTCACATTCTATATCATAATAAATTTGTTCACTCATTTTTTTCCTCCTCATTTTTTTTCTCTTTGATTTCTTTTAATACCTTCTCAGGTGTTAATGGTAATTTATTTATTTTAATATTTACACAATTAAAGAGTGCATTTCTAATTGCTGGTGCAATACCAATTAAAGGACATTCGCCAAGGCCTTTTGCACCATATGGTCCTTTATTATATTCTTTTTCAATTAATATAACATTCATTTTTTCTGGTATATCCATTGTTCCTGGAATAATATAATCAGTAAAATTTGGATTTAAAATCTTTCCATCTTTATATTTTAATTCTTCATAAACAGCCCAACCAAGCCCCTGGATATTTCCGCCCTGTATTTGACCTTCACATAATTGCGGATTTATTGCTTTTCCAAAATCAACTGCACAGGTTATTTCATTAAACTTCATTATTCCTGTTTCTATATCTAAATCAAAATCAACAATATAAGAAGCATAAGAATAAATAAAATATGCATCGCCCTGACCTTTATCTGCTGAAAATGTGCATTCTGGCGAAACATACCAACCCTGTGATGTTAAATGTAATCTTCTATTCCAACATTCTTTTACTACTTCTTTAAATGATACTTTTTTACTTTCATTATTTTTATTTAAAAAATATCCATCTTTATTTATTAAATCATTTGCATTAGAAATATTTAATAAATCCATAGCAACAGCATCAATATTTTTTCTTATTGATTTTGCTGCTTCTATAATTGCATTTCCTGACATTACTGTTGTTCGTGAAGCAACTGTAGGACCAGAATCAGGAACTAATGCAGTATCAACATCAAGAATATTTATATCATCATAGTTACAGCCAAGTGCTTCTGCAGCTATTTGTGCAAGAACTGTTTTAGCACCCTGTCCCATATCTGTATTACCAACTGCTAAAATAACTGAAGCATCAGGCGTAACTTGAATGTAAGCACCAGCGCGCGCTAAATATCTACCACCAGCGCCTAACCCAACTCCATAATACATTGACGATAAACCTATACATTTCTTTATTCTTTTTGATTGCTTGTTTATCTCTTTATATTCTTTTAGTTTTGTTAAATAATTTGTCTTATTTACTACTGCATCAAGTGTATCTAAATAACCAACACTATGGTCAAGATAATGTGATGTAGCAGTTGTATCACCTACTTTTAAACCATTTATTTTTCTTATTTCATAAGGTGTTATATTTAATTTTTGTGCTATTTCATCAATAAGTGATTCAGCAGAAAAACAAGATTGTGGCTGACCAAAACCTCGATATGCTCCGCACGGCACTGTATTTGTCGCTACTGCTTTACTTACTATTTTTACATTTGGTATATTATACGGACCAGCAGCGTGAACTGTACCACGCCATAATACAATTGGACTTAATGATGAATATGCACCACCATTTAGTAAAAAATCAACTTCACAGCCTATTATTTTACCATCTTTTTTTACGGCATATTTTATTCGTGTTATTGATGGATGGCGCTTTGACATTGAGATTATATCTTCTTCTCTTTTATATATTAATTTTACTGGTCTCTTTATTTTCATTGCTAAAACAGCAGCCTGACAACAAACAACTGATGGAACATCTTCTTTGCCACCAAATGCACCACCAATTGCAGTTTGAATTATACGAACTTTATTTAATGGAATATTTAAACATAAAGCAACAGATTTTTGGACATAAAACGGACATTGTGCACTTGCATAAATTGTTATTGAATTATCAGGTTGTGGTAATGCAATACAACCCTGTGTTTCAATATATGAATGTTCTTGATGATGTGTTTCAAATTCACCTTCTACTATTAAATCTGCTTCTTGAAATGCTTTTTCTACATCGCCTTTTTCAATATTAAAACTTTTAAAAATATTATCTTTATTAAATATTTTAATTTTACTCTCAACACTTTTTCGAGGGTCTAATAATGGTTCTAATTCCTCATATATTATTTTTACTTCTTTTGCACAGCGTTCTGCTATTTCATAATTTTCAGCAGCAATAATTGCTATTCCTTCGCCATAATAATTTGCGTATTTTTCCGGAAAACAAGGCCAATCTTCAAAAACAAGTGCAACTTTATTTACTGGCACATCACGATAATCAGCATAACCACTAAACCCTTCAATTTTTTCTGCTTTTGAATAATCAATCTTTTTAATAAGCATTCTTGCAACAGGTGAACGAATTATTTTTGCATAAACCATATTATCAAAAAAATAATCTTCAATATATTTTTCAATTCCTCTTACTTTTGTTATTGCATCTTTTTTTATATAACTTTTGCCTACACTATTCAATTTAATTACCCCCTTATTATATATTTTTTTATATTATACTTTATCAAAAAGAAAAAGGCAAGAAAAAAAATAATTTTTTTCAGAAATTATCCCATCTGTAAACTTCCCGATAAATAATTTTTTTATGTAAATATGATGAATTATAAATGATTTATAACCAATTTTTTTGAATATCTCTTATTGAAAATATGTCCAAATTTTATTTAATAAATAACATTAAAATTTTTTGTAATTGACAAAACAATAAATTTGGAATATAATATATAAAAAGAAAAAGGAGAAAAAAATGCCAATAGATACCTATCAAATTTTTAATAATTTAAAGAATATATTCAATGAAGAAATAGCAATAGAAATGATGAAAATAATAAGTGAAATAATAAAAACAATTTATGAAGAACAAAAGCGAATGGTAACAAAAGAGGAATTTAATGAATTAAAAGAAATAGTAAAAGAATTAGCTGAAGCACAAAAAAGAACTGAACAAAAAGTCGAAGAATTAGCTGAAGCACAAAAAAGAACTGAACAAAAAGTCGAAGAATTAGCTGAAGCACAAAAAAGAACCGAACAAAAAGTCGAAGAATTAGCTGAAGCACAAAAAAATGCTGAAAAACAAATTGCTGAGTTATCATTAAAAATGTCAAATTTATATGATGAAGTTGGAAAAATATCTAATGCTGTAGGTTATATGTTAGAAAATGAATCTCTTGCATATTTGCCAATTTTATTAAAAAAAGATTATGATATTGAAGTAATAGATTCATTAGAAAGATTATATTTAACTGATAGTAAAGGGAAAAAAATTGAAATAAATATATTTGGAAAATGTAAAAAAAATGGTGAAGAATACACAATCATTGGTGAAGTAAAATCAAAACTAACAATCAAAAAGATAGACGATTTTATTAAAAGCAGAATAGAGCCTTTTAAAGAACAATACAAAAAAATAATACCAATAATTGTAACACATAATGTAAGCACATTAGAAGTAAAAGAATACGCAAAATCAAAAGGAATTTTATTTTATTATTCTTATTCTCTTAAAAATATTAGTGTAAAATTGTTAATGAAAAAAGAATAGTGAATTATTTAGAAAATAATTAAGTATATAACTTTTTTAAACTTATCCATTTATCTAATAAATTGTATGAAAATATACTAAAAAAAAGCAAGATAAAATTAAAATTTTCCTAATAATCTGAATATAAAAACAATTCTATTTATTAACTTTCTCATATTATTAAGTTTTATTTTGAACAATAAACTTATAAAAATCCTTAAATATTTTTTCTGTTTTCAAATAATTATCTAATTATAAATTAAGTGTATTTCAATTTTTCAAAATAACAAATACATTCATTTTTTTTATAACTATAATGTTTTTATTTAACATATATTTTTTGTCTCCTTAATAAATTCATTTTGTGGTTGTATAAAATTATAATAGGAATTATCTAATCAAGTTAAATAAATTGAGGTGAAGAGGTGACGCCTATCCCCAATAATGCCTATAATGTATAACCAATAATGCTGACTATAATAACTACAATTTTTTGTAACAATTGAAAAAGTGTTGAAAATACTATCAAAATTTTTTTAGAGTATTCTAAAATTAAGATATTCTAAATATTGTTATAAAAAAGGCTGGAATTTCAAATATTAAATACGGCATTTATGTGATAATAATATTGCTTTATTTACTGAATTCATATATTTTTTTCTATTTTTTAGATGGATATTAAGTTAGAAAGATTTTTAAAAGAGATAGAAAAATAAAAAAGCCCGGCAACTTCCTACTCTCCCGCATCATAACAATGCAGTACCATCGGCGTTCAGGAGCTTAACTTCTGTGTTCGGAATGGGAACAGGTGTTACCTCCTGGCTATAGTCACCGGGCAAAATTTATATTCATATAATTAAAACAACTTTAACAACAAAATAGAGAGGTGAAGGATAATGAGTAAAATTAATCCAGACCTAACGGCTGATTAGTATCGCTCGGCTCAATGCATTACTGCACTTACACCTGCGACCTATCAAACTGGTAATCTCCCAGTTGCCTTCACCATCATTTCCAGCAAGCTGGAAATGATGAGGGATACCTTATCTCGGGGTTGGTTTCCCGCTTAGATGCCTTCAGCGGTTATCCATTCCGAACATAGCTACCCGGCAATGCCACTGGCGTGACAACCGGTACACCAGAGGTTCGTCCATCCCGGTCCTCTCGTACTAAGGACAGCGCCCCTCAAGTATCCTGCGCCCGCGACAGATAGGGACCGAACTGTCTCGCGACGTTCTGAACCCAGCTCACGTACCGCTTTAATTGGCGAACAGCCAAACCCTTGGGACCTTCTTCAGCCCCAGGATGCGATGAGCCGACATCGAGGTGCCAAACCCTCCCGTCGATGTGAGCTCTTGGGGAGGATCAGCCTGTTATCCCCGGCGTACCTTTTATCCGTTGAGCGATGGCCCTTCCATTCAGAACCACCGGATCATTAAGCCCTGCTTTCGCATCTGCTCGACCCGTCAGTCTCGCAGTTAAGCTCCCTTATGCCTTTACACTCAACGCACGATTACCGACCGTGCTGAGGGAACCTTTGGGCACCTCCGTTACCTTTTAGGAGGCGACCGCCCCAGTCAAACTATCCACCATGCACTTTCCTCTGCCTGGCTTCACAGGAACAGAGTTAGATTTCTAACACTGTAAGGATGGTATTCCAAGGACGACTCCACAGAGGCTGGCGCCCCTGCTTCTCAGTCTCCCATCTATCCTCTACATACACTGCTAAAAATCAATGCAAAGTTATAGTAAAGGTGCACGGGGTCTCTCCGTCTAGTCGCGGGTAACTGGTATCTGCACCAGTACTGCAATTTCACCGAGAGTCTGGTTGAGACAGCGCCCAAGTCGTTACGCCATTCGTGCAGGTCGGAACTTACCCGACAAGGAATTTCGCTACCTTAGGACCGTTATAGTTACGGCCGCCGTTTACTGGGGCTTCGGTCAAATGCTTCGCCTCAATATAAATGAAGCTAACATCCTTCCTTAACCTTCCAGCACCGGGCAGGCGTCAGTACCTATACTTCGTCTTACGACTTAAGCAGATACCTGTGTTTTTGCTAAACAGTCGCTTGGGCCGATTCTCTGCGGCCTACTTTAGCTCCGAAGACAAGCTTCTTCACCATAGTAGGCACTCCTTCTCCCGAAGTTACGGAGTCATTTTGCCGAGTTCCTTAACCAGAATTCTCTCGAACACCTTAGGATTCTCTCCTCACCTACCTGTGTCGGTTTGAGGTACGGACACTCTTAGAACTCGTTAGAGGTTTTTCTTGGCAGCATAGGTTCAGTTATTTCGCAGAGTCACCTCTACTCAGCTTATTCTTCAGGTTAACGACATCCCGGATTTACCTGGGACATCCCCTATAAATAAGCACAGACTAATCCAACAGTCTGATAACTTACCTTTCTGCGTCACCCCATCACTGATAACGCTCTAAAAGTGGTGCAGGAATATTAACCTGCTTTCCATCACCTACGCCTTTAGGCCTCGGCTTAGGATCCGACTAACCCTGCGCTGATGACCGTTGCGCACGGAAACCTTAGGTTTTCGGTGTTGCAGATTTTCACTGCAATTATCGCTACTCATGCCAGCATAATCACTCCTTGTCGCTCCAGCAGTCCTTTCGGTCTACCTTCAATGCAACAAGGACGCTCCCCTACCGCTCCTCTTCCGATAAATCGGAAAAGAAACCCACAGCTTCGGTTATATGCTTAGCCCCGTTAAATTATCGGCGCAAAATCACTCGACCAGTGAGCTGTTACGCACTCTTTAAAGGATGGCTGCTTCTAAGCCAACCTCCTGGTTGTCTGGGCAATTTCACATCCTTTTCCACTTAGCATATATTTGGGACCTTAGCTGGTGGTCTGGGCTGTTCCCCTCTCGACTATAGAGCTTATCCCCTACAGTCTGTCTCCTTTATCTTGCACAGGAAGTATTCGGAGTTTGTCCGGGGTTGGTACTCTTGTGGGAGCCCTAGCCCGATCAGTGCTCTACCCCCTCCTGCTACGATAAAAGGCTATACCTCAATATATTTCGGGGAGAACCAGCTATCACCAAGTTTGATTAGCCTTTCACCCCTAACCACAGTTCATCCCATAGTTTTTCAACACTAATGAGTTCGGCCCTCCATCACCGGTTAAGGTGACTTCAGCCTGACCATGGTTAGATCACTTGGTTTCGGGTCTACTGCATAGTACTAAATCGCCCTTTTAAGACTCGCTTTCGCTACGGCTCCGTAGTTAATACTACTTAACCTTGCACTATACAGTAACTCGCCGGCTCATTAAACAAAAGGCACGCCGTCACTCTGATTAAAACCGAAGTCTTAATCATAGAGCTCCGACTGGTTGTAGGTAATGCGGTTTCAGGTTCTATTTCACTCCCCTCCCGGGGGACTTTTCACCTTTCCCTCACGGTACTGGTTCACTATCGGTCGCTAACGAGTATTTAGCCTTACGAGATGGTCCTCGCAAATTCAAGCAGAGTTCCACGTGCTCCGCCCTACTCAGGATTTATTAAGAAAAGACCATTATTTTTCGCATACAGGACTATCACCTTCTATGGTTACACTTTCCAGAAATATTCTGCTAAATAATGGTTTTGTAACTTTTCCGGTCAATTGCAGTTGACCACTAATAAATCCTATTACCCCAGTTGTACAACGGCTGCAACCTATAGCATACAACTGGTTTAGGCTCTTTCCCTTTCGCTCGCCACTACTCAGGAAATCGCATTTTGCTTTCTTTTCCTGAAGGTACTGAGATGTTTCACTTCCCTTCGTTAGCCTCTGCAAACTATTTTATTCACTTGCAGATAATACAGGTTTACCTGTATTAGGTTTCCCCATTCGGAAATCCACGGGTCAAAGCTTGCTGGCAGCTCACCGTGGCTTATCGCAGCTTACCACGTCCTTCATCGCCTGTTAGCGCCAAGGCATTCACCGCATACCCTTACTATTCTGGTTAATTTTACTTCAGTTACCCTTTCACCTCTATATTTAATTGTCAAAGAACAAGTAAAATAAAATCCTCATTTATTTTACTATCAATTTTATATATTTTTAAATATATCAAATTTATTTGGTGGAGCTGGACGGGTTCGAACCGACGACCCCCGCCTTGCAAGGGCGGTGCTCTCCCAAACTGAGCTACAGCCCCATATCCACACAAAATTTATTTTTTATGTAGAGACCACATACTAGTTCAGTAAAGCCCATTCTTTTGGTGGGCCATTCTGGACTTGAACCAGAGACCCCCACCTTATCAGGATGGTGCTCTAACCGGCTGAGCTAATGGCCCTACATAAAATAAAAAATATAAAAAGGTGTGCGAAGAATAAATGTATTGTCCTTAGAAAGGAGGTGATCCAGCCGCAGGTTCTCCTACGGCTACCTTGTTACGACTTCACCCCAATCGCTTGCCCCACCTTGGTGACCTGCCTCTCAGATAAATGAGTTAGCTCAGCCACTTTGGGTGTAACAAACTTTCGTGGTGTGACGGGCGGTGTGTACAAGGCCCGAGAACGTATTCACCGCTGCCTGCTGATCAGCGATTACTAGCGATTCCGACTTCATGGGGTCGAGTTGCAGACCCCAATCTGAACTGGGGCCAATTTTGAGGATTTGCTCACCTTTGCAGGGTCGCTTCCCTTTGTATTGGCCATTGTAGCACGTGTGTAGCCCCGGACATAAAGGCCATGCTGATTTGACGTCATCCCCACCTTCCTCCGGTTTATCACCGGCAGTCCCTATAGAGTTCTCGGCATTACCCGTTAGCAACTATAGGCAAGGGTTGCGCTCGTTGCGGGACTTAACCCAACATCTCACGACACGAGCTGACGACAACCATGCAGCACCTATGCACCCGTGCCCCTTTCGGAGCAGCAACTCATCTCTGAGTTGCGCAAGTGCACTTCGAACCCGGGTAAGGTTTTTCGCGTTGCATCGAATTGAACCACATGCTCCACCGCTTGTGCGGGCCCCCGTCAATTCCTTTGAGTTTTAGTCTTGCGACCGTACTCCCCAGGCGGTACACTTAACGCGTTAGCTTCGGCACAGAGAGAGTTAAAATCTCCCCACACCTAGTGTACATCGTTTACGGCGTGGACTACAGGGGTCTCTAATCCCTTTTGCTCCCCACGCTTTCGCGCCTCAGCGTCAGTAATAGACCAGGTGACCGCTTTCGCCACTGGTGTTCCTCCTGATATCTACGCATTTCACCGCTACATCAGGAATTCCATCACCCTCTCCTATACTCAAGATTGATAGTTTCAATTGCACTTCTCGGGTTAAGCCCGAAGCTTTCACAATTGACCCATCAACCCGCCTACGCGCCCTTTACGCCCAGTAATTCCGGACAACGCTCGCCCTATATGTATTACCGCGGCTGCTGGCACATATTTAGCCAGGGCTTATTCGGCAGATACAGTCATCGGTTAAAGTTATTATCCTTAACCTTATTCGTCTCTGCCAAAAGAACTTTACAATCCATAGGACCTTCATCGTTCACGCGGCGTGGCTGCGTCAGGCTTTCGCCCATTGCGCAATATTCCTCACTGCTGCCTCCCGTAGGAGTCTGGACCGTTTCTCAATTCCAGTGTGGCTGGCCATCCTCTCAGACCAGCTATCCATTATCGCCTTGGTGAGCCGTTACCTCACCAACTAGCTAATGGAACATAGGCGCATCTTTTAGCAATTGGTTCTTGCGAATCCCAATCTTTACTTATAAAATCATGCGATTCTATAAGCACATCCGGTATTAGCACCAGTTTCCCGATGTTATCCCGGTCTAAAAGGTAGCTTGCCTATGTATTACTCACCCGGCCGCCGCTTTACTCATAGGGTTGCCCCTACTTTCTCGCTCGACTTGCATGTGTTAAGCCCGCCGCCAGCGTTCGTCCTGAGCCAGGATCAAACTCTCCAGAAAATATCTTGGGTTTCTTATTTTCTGTCTGCTCTTCGCACACCTATATTTAATTGTCAATGATCAAAACTTTCTATCTTTTCAGATAGGTTTTTCGACTTGCTTTTTTCTTCTCGAACTTTTGCTTGTTTTTTCTATTCTATATTATATATCAAATTTTCTTTTTGTCAAGTCTTTTTAAAAAAAATTTTTTTTTTAAAATTTTAAACTCAACTTTTATATATCTTATTTAAAATTTTGTCAAGAAAAATTTTAAAAATTCTTTATATATAATTTTAAAAATTTTGTCAAGAAAAAATTTAAAAAATTTTTTCAAATTTTAGACTTACATATATATAATTTATTTTTTATTTTGTCAAGTCTTTTTAAAAAAATTTTTTAAGTATTTTAAATCCCTGTATTTTATGCGGTTTTGATGAATTTATTCTCTATTATTTTTTTTCAAAACCTATAATTTAATGTTATTATGTTTTCTTCACCAACTGCACTATAATTACTATATGAAAAATCAAGGACTAAATTTTTATATGAAAAACTAAATCCATAACTTAAATTATTATTTATCACATCACTTGCTGAATTATAACCACATCTTATTTTTATTTCTTTTATTAATTCATATTCAATTGAAATCTTTTTTTCTAACTCTGATATTCTGCTATATTTCTCTATTCCAAAATTTAATAATACTTTATTTTTCTTATAATAAAAATCTGCTAAATAACTTGTTGGTGCTGCTTCTTCACTTATATAATATTTTATTTTACTGCCTGAATTTACTATGCTTAATCCAAGTCCATAATTATCTGATAGTTTGATGTCTGCTCCTACATCAAGTAAAAATACTTCTGCTTTTTTTACGAATAATTTATCACGAACAAATTTAGCATTTATTCCAAAATTATATATTTTTTGGTTAATGAAATTTATATTAAATAAAAATACATAAGCATTACCATCTAAATTATTACCATAATATGGACGCTCTATAGCATCAATAAATGTCTGTCGCAATCTGCCATAATCAAAATCTAAAAAGCCAATTCCATAATTTATTTTTTCTTTGTAATTAAAAGAATAACCAATAAAACTTGCTTTTAAATCCTGATTATAATTATTGTAAGAAATAGTAATAAGTCTATCATCAATATTATATGCTGGATTATAAAAAAATTTTATTGTTTCATTAAATGGAGTTAATGCTCTTGCCTGTGATGAATATACTCCATTTGAAAATACTTTTAAAAATCGTAAAGTTGTTGTCTGTCCACTAAATAAATTTACATAACTAAAAATTATGAATAAGAGTGAAAATAAAAACTTCATTATATTTACCTGATAATAACAAATTTTTTTACTACTCGTTCAAAACCATTTTCAATAACAGCAAAATAAATACCTGATGCTAATTCACAATTATTCTTATCTTTTGCATCCCAGATAACTGCACCGCTATTATTATTATATAATTCTCGAACTAATCGTCCAGTGATATCATATATCTTTATTTTACAATTTGGTGTTAAACCATTTATATATATACCAGAACCTGCACTACCATCATAATTTCTTCCTGTTTCATTTTTACCATCATTTGGAATAAATGGATTTGGATATATTTCAACTTTATTTAAGTTCATCTGTAATACATTATATGCTAATGAAGGAAATATACAATAATTTGAAAAATGCATAATTGAACATTTGAGCATATATTCATTTGTATTTACTTCACTATTTATTTTCTCCCATTTTGCATTATTTTCATTATACCAAAAAAAACTCAATTGATAAGATGAATATTTCTTTATTATCTCATCATTCTCATTATATTTATATGTTAAATTCAATTGATTATATTTTTCTTCATTTTTACTTATATCATTTAAATAAATATCAAATAGATTTAATGAAATACCAAAGTTTAAAAAGTATAAAGTATCAGCAAGTAAAATATCATTTGTAGAAATTAATGAACTATCAAATCGAGCAATAGTGATTAATCCACTATCTAAATTAAAGTCAAAATTAAATAAATAAAATGAACTATCTTGATTTATAACTTTTATATTTATTGTTTCACTACTTAAATAAAAAGAATATATTGTAGTATCCATTAAATAAATCTCTTTTGTTTCAGCACTTGTTAAAATTACGCCTGTTTCAATTACTATAAAATTTATGTTATAATTGCCAGTAGAATTATTATCTGTTGCAGAAAAAGAAATTGTATATAATCCATTTATTTGTGGAATAATGATTAATTGTGTTTCATTTGTATTATTGTAGGAAACACCAGTTTCTGGAAAAACTGACCAATTGTAAAATAAAATATCACTATCAGCATCATATACAGAACCAATAAAATAATATTCTTTTTGTTTTATTAAAACTTTATAATCAGTTATAATTTGCGGTTGGGGTGTGTCATTTATATTTGTAATTTTTATTCTAAAAATTGTTGTATCAAAATAATTATATTCATTAAATACTTTGATTTCTAAATTTACTAAACCAAAAAAATCTTGTTTTGATGATAAAATTAAATTTGAATCAGTGATCGTATAATTTAGCGAATAAATTGGTTCAATACTTAATACCTGATAATATAATTGTTGTGTATCTGGTGTTATAACAAATTTATTTAAATTAATTATAGTTTCACCAAAATCTTCATTAAGTATAATCGTGTCAATATTATTAACAAATAAAGGTGTATCAGGAATAGATAAAATTTTAATTTTATATGAATAAGTATCAAAAGCATTTTTACTATCATATAATTTTAAAATTATTATTGCTTCGCCATAAGAATCTGATATGCTTGATAATTTTAAAATATCATTATTTTCAATACTTGCATTTATTATTTGTGGAGCAACATTTATTATTGACCAAATTAAATTTGTGTCATTATCATCATAATCAAATTCATAATTTTTTAAACTAATTTCTACAATACCAAAATCTTCATCAAATTGATTTTGTAATTGACTAATAGTATCAGCAATTAAAGGTGGAACATTTGTTGAAATAATAATAGGTAAATCGTAAACTAAAAAATTACTATAAGAATTATTTATTGCTTGATATTTACCATCATTAACACGGACACGCAAATAATAAGTATCTAAACTTAAATCATTTACTGAAATATAAATTGTATCATAATTAAATTGATAATAATCTTTTGTTAAATTTGAAAAATCTGCTGAATGTGATAATTGAATGTTTATATCTGTCATTGTATCATTTTCTAAATCAGAATAAGAATATATAATTTTGAGATAATTATCAGAAGTATAAAATTTACTTTTCACAATCAGTCCATTTAATATTCTTAAATTTGAAACAGTAGGTAAACTGTTTTCGGGAAAAATAAAAGGATTTTGTGAACCATAATAACCTGTAATATAAGTAATTTTGCCACTATCATTATTATTATCAAAATCAATATCAATATTAAAGAAAATATAACCTGTTTCCTGAAAGGTATTTGAATATTTTGTATCATTTACTATTGGCAATTTAAAAGTATTTAGATTTGAAAAGAAATTATTGTTAATATTTATGCTGTCATCATTTGAATTATTGAAAATATTATTATAACTAAAAAAATTATTTTGTGCTAAAGGTGAAAAAATTCCTCTATCATTATTAAATGAAATATTATTAGCATTTATATAGTTATTTTCACTATTTTCAAGTAAAATACCATAAGTTAAATTTTTCTTAATATCATTAAAAAGAATAAAATTATTATTTGAATTATCCAATACTTCAATACCAACATCATTTAAAATAATCAAATTATTTAATATTAAATTATATCTTGCTTGCTGTAAAAAAACACCAGTTTTATTAGTTTGTATTTTATTATTAAAAATAAATACTGAATCAGATGATAAAATTTCAATGCCATAATCTGATGTAGTATTTATTTCACAATTTGAAATATATATATTTTCTGAATTTATAATTTTTATTGATGAATAATTATTATTTGAAAATAAACAATTTTCAATGTAAATACTATCAGCATTAGAAATGATTAAAGCAAAAGGTGAAGAACGAAAATGCAAATTTTTTATTTTTACATTTGAACAGTTATTTATAGTAAATAAATATTGCCCAAAATCAAATGATAATTCTAAAACTGTATTATTTTGATTTTCTCCAATTACTGTTATATTATTTTTTTCAATTGTTATATTTTTATAATAAAATTGATGAATTGGGTCTGGAGTGCCAAAAATAAAAATATTATCACCATCGCTAAGTAAATTTATTGCATCATTTACAAATGTTAAAGCCTCTTCTTTATTACCACTTTTTGGATTTGAACCATCACCACCTAAATAGATATAATATGTATCTGCTGAAAATAAAAATGAAATGTGAAATATAAACAAAAAAAATAATAGTATTCTTGTCATTTTTGTAAACATTCTATTTTTTTATATATTTTTCTCTTTTCAATAATATTAATATTTTTTTAAAAAATTTACAAGTTATTTCCATCATTTTAATATTTTTAATATCTCTTCTTTTTTATCTGCTTCTATTATCTTTTCTATTGCTTTATCTAATTTCTTTATTTCCTTACATTTTCTTATTTGTTCTGCTTCTTTTGATGTTATTCCATATTTCTTATTTATTTGTTTTATTAAATCTTCCTGTTTGCCTTTTATTATTCCTTCATTTATTCCAATTTGTTTGCCTTCATTTATTCCTTCTTCTAACCATTCTTTTTTTAAATCCTCTATTGCATATTCTAACATTGTCCTTACCTCCTTTTTGTTTTTTACTTTTTTTATTTCGTCCTCTCTTATCTGAACTTTAAATACATATTTAAACCATCTTATAAAATCTTTTATATCTATTATTTTTTCGCGTTTTATATATTCTACCATTTTTTTTATCGCTTTTTTTAATTCATTTCTATTTCCGCTCTTCTCTAATGTTATTATCAA
>Ga0209409_1001655_pt1 | contig 18480 bp, 15 predicted proteins | sample AD_JPNMR1_MetaG_FD_184424 | JGI IMG/M metagenome (GOLD analysis project Ga0209409, IMG submission 184424) | Active sludge microbial communities of municipal wastewater-treating anaerobic digesters from Japan - AD_JPNMR1_MetaG (SPAdes) (version 2) | ecosystem: Engineered > Bioreactor > Anaerobic...
CTGTTTGAAAAGAAAAGTCACGAAGCAGAAGAACAATTAAAAAGATATAGAATCAAACGAAATGTAAAAGGACAAATACATAAATTTGGATTAATCTTTGTCGGTCCTGAATGTAAAAAGATAATTAGAATTTGAATTTTAAAACTTTGATATTAAAAGCATAAGTTTCATTCTGGCGTTATTAATCAAAACAATTAAAGAGTTAACTTAAAAAATTATTTAAAAGATTAATACATTTCCATCAACTAATAAAAAGTCTTGACAAATATTTAATATAATTTAATAATTTTAAAAAAATAAAATGAGGTGATAAAAATTGTGGGATTATACTGAAAAAGTAAAAGAACATTTTTTAAATCCACGAAACAGTGGAAAAATTGATGACGCTAATGCAATTGGTGAAGTGGGAAATATTTCTTGTGGTGATGCTTTAAAATTATATTTGAAAATTGATGATAAAACAAAAAAAATTATTGATGCAAAATTCCAGACTTTTGGTTGTGCTTCTGCTATTGCTTCTTCTTCTGTGCTAACTGAATTAATTATAGGTAAAACAATAGAAGAAGCAGAAAAAATTACTAATAATGATATAGCAGAATATTTAGGCGGATTACCACCTGAAAAAATGCACTGTTCTGTAATGGGAATGGAAGCATTACAGGAAGCAATAAAAAATTATAGAGGCGAAAAAAAAGAAAAAGAAGTTCAAGAAAAAATAATTTGTAAATGCTTTAATATTTCAGAAGAAAAAATATTAAAAGCAATAAAAGAAAATAATTTAAAAACTGTTGATGATGTAACGCATTATACAAAAGCAGGTGGCGCATGCGGTAAATGCAAACCTGATATTCAAGTTATAATTGATAATTATTATAATTCATTAAAAGAACCACCACCAAAAAAGAAATTAACAACAATCCAGAAAATAAATTTAATCCAGCAAACAATAGAAAATGAAATAAAACCTTTATTAAGAGTTGATGGTGGTGATTTAGAATTATATGATATTGATAATAATAAAGTAATAATAAAATTACGCGGTACCTGTTCGAATTGCATATCTGCTAATTTCACATTAAAAGGATTTATAGAAAAAAAATTGCGAGAAATAGTTGACAATGATTTAATCGTGGAGGAAATAAAATGATTGATAAAGTAATTTATCTTGATAATAATGCAACAACAAAAGTTGATGATGAAGTAATAAAAGAAATGCTACCTTTTTTTTCAATTTATTATGGTAATCCTTCAAGTATTCATACTTTTGGTGGACAGATTGAAAAAGAAATAAAAAAAGCAAGAGAAAAAGTAGCGAAATTAATTGGTGCAGAACCAGAAGAAATAATATTTACATCTGGTGGCACAGAAAGCGATAATGCAGCAATATTATCTGCACTTGAAACACAACCAAAAAAAAATCATATTATAACAACCAAAGTAGAACATCCAGCAATATTAAGTTTATGTAATACATTAAAAAATCGAGGTTACAATATAACATATTTATCAGTTGATGCAGAAGGGCAAATAGATTTAACAGAATTAAAAAATGCCATCTCAGCACAAACTGCAATAATATCAATAATGTGGGCTAATAATGAAACTGGTGTTATTTTTCCAATTGAAGAAATATCAAAAATAGCAGCAGAAAAAGAAGTTTTATTTCATACTGATGCTGTGCAGGCAATCGGCAAAATTCCAATAAATGTTTCAGAATATAAAATTAATTTTTTAGCAGCATCAGGTCATAAATTTCACGCACCAAAAGGTATAGGTTTTTTATATATTAAAAAAGGCACAAGATTTAATCCTTTTATAATTGGTGGTCATCAAGAATATGGCAGAAGAGCAGGAACTCATAATGTGCCAGGAATAATTGGATTAGGCAAAGCAGCAGAATTAGCAGAAAAATATTTAGAAGAAGAAAATACAAAAGTAAAATATTTAAGAGACAAATTAGAGAAATCAATAATTGAAGAAATAAAAGATGTAAAATTAAATGGTGGTAAAAGTCCAAGGACACCAAATACATTAAATATAAGTTTTAAATATGTAGAAGGTGAAGCAATTTTATTACTATTAAATGAATATAATATTGCAGCTTCATCTGGTTCTGCTTGCACTACTGGTTCGCTTGAACCATCGCATGTATTAAGAGCAATGGGTGTTCCAGCAGAAGTTATTCATGGTTCAATTAGATTCAGTTTGTCAAGATATACAACAGAAGAAGAAATTAATTTTACAATTGAAAAATTAAAAATTATAATAAAAAGATTAAGAGATATATCACCTTTTACACCACATTAAAAAAATGGATAATATTGTTAAGAAAAAAAAGAAAATAAAGAAATATCCATTAAAACAAAAATTTGCAAGATTTGTTGATAAATATCCTTATTGGAAGTATTATATTGTTTTTTTTATTTTGGCAATTTTAATTACTATTTATATTTTACGATGTATGAAAAGTGTTCGATATAAATTTTAATGGAGGTGTGTTATGTCAATAAGAGAAGTTGTTGGAATAATAATGGGTGGTGGACAGGGCACAAGATTATTTCCATTGACAAAAGACCGTGCAAAACCAGCTGTTCCATTAGCAGGTAAATACCGTTTAATTGATATACCTATAAGTAATTGTATAAATTCAAATATAAAAAAAATTTTTGTATTAACACAATTTAATTCAGAATCATTACATAGACATATAAATATTACTTATAGGTTCGATATTTTTAGTGGTGGGTTTGTTGAAATATTAGCAGCAGAACAAACAACGGAATCAACCGAATGGTATCAAGGCACTGCTGATGCTGTTCGTCATAATTTAAAACATATTAAAAATATACCTTTTTCTTATGCTGTTATTTTATCAGGTGACCAATTATATCAATTAAATTTACAAGATTTAGTTCAGAAACATTTACAAAATAATGCTGATATTACAGTAGCATGTACGACAGTTGATAGAGAAAGTGCTAAAAGTTTTGGTATTATGAAAATAAATCAAAAAAGTAAAATATGCGAATTTGTTGAAAAACCGAAAGATGAAAAAATACTTGATAATTATTTTATTTCGAATGAAACTTTAATTACACATAATATAAAGCCTATTGGGAAAAATTATCTTGCTTCGATGGGAATTTATGTTTTTAATAGAAACACATTATTTGAAGTATTAAACAATGAAATGACAGATTTTGGGAAAGAAATTATTCCTGATTCAATTAAAAAATACGATGTTTACGCTTATTTATTTCAAGGCTACTGGGAAGATATTGGAACAATAAAAGCATTCTTTCAAGCAAATCTTGATTTAGTTTCTATTCTTCCAAAATTTAATTTTTTCTCAAGAAAATCACCTGTTTATACTCATCCAAGATTTTTACCGCCTACTAAAATTCATAATTCATATATTAATAATACAATTTGTTCAGAAGGTTCTTTAATTGAAAATTCAACCATAAATAATTCAATAATTGGAATTCGGTCAGTAATAAGAAAAAATTGCAAAATAAACCGAGCAATCATAATGGGCGCAGATTATTTTGATTTTGATGATAATAATAAAAATCAATATCCATTAGGAATTGGCGAAAACTCAATAATTGAAAATGCGATAATTGATAAAAATTCAAGAATAGGGAAAAATGTAGTAATTAAAAATATTAACAATGTTGAAAATTATGATGGTCCAAATTATTATATTCGTGATAATATTGTAATTATTACAAAAAATTCAGTAATACCTGATAATACTATTATTTAGTAGAAAGGAAAAATCAATTTGAAAAAAAATTTTTTATTTTTAATCTTTTCATTATTTTTATTTTTTATTTTATTGAGTTTAAATATTTTTAAATTAGATAATGAATTAAAAAATTATATAGAATTTTTTTTAATACTAATCTATTTTTTAATTTTTTTAAATTTCAATAAATCAGTTTCTATAGAATTATTAAAAGAAAAATTAATATTTCTTTTAATCATATTAGGAGTATTTACTTTATTCTTGCTAAAAAATGAAAATAAAAACATCTTTAATTTATCATTTTTTTTCACTATTTTAATTACTAATTATTTTTTCAAATATGAAAAAAAAGATTTAGTTAAAAGTAATTTTTCATTGCATAATAAACTACTTGATACGAGTTCAATTATTGATGGCAGAATTAAAGATATCTGTAAATGTAATTTTTTAGAAGGTGATATGCTTGTGCCAGTCTTTATTATAAATGAAATACAGGCTCTTGCTGATTCATCTGATTTTTTAAAACGGACAAGAGGCAGGCGCGGATTAGATATTTTAAATGAAATACAAACAGAATTAGGTGCAAAAGTAAAAATAATAAATGATGATTTTGAAAATATAAAAGAGATAGATTATAAATTAATTGAATTAGCAAAAAAATATAATGCTGATATAATTACAAATGATTTTAATCTTAATAAAATTGCTCAAATAGAAAATATTAAGGTATTGAATGTCAATGAATTATCAAATGCAATTAAACCAATTTTCTTACCAGGCGAAAAAATGAAAATTAAAATTATTAAAGAAGGAAAAGAAAATAATCAAGGTATTGGTTATTTAGATGATGGCACTATGATTGTTATTGATAATGCAAGGAAATATATAAATAATGTAGTTGAATTTGTTGTGACAAGTTCAATTCAAACTTCTGCTGGTCGAATGATTTTTGGTAAACTATTAAAAGATATAAAATGAATGCAGGAATAATAGTAGCAGCAGGATCTGCTAAACGTTTAAAATCTAAGATAAATAAGCCATATTTGAAATTAAATAATGATTACATTATAAATTTTTCATTAAAAAAATTTCTTCAATTTTCAAATATACAAGTTATTGTAATTGTTTATAGAAAAAAAGATAAAAATATCTTACAGCAAATTATAAAAAATTATAAAGAAAAAAAAATAATAATTACAGTTGGTGGTAAAGAACGATATAATTCTGTTTTTAATGGATTAAAAGTTTTACAAAATTATAAAATAGAAAAAGTATTTATTCACGATGCCGCCAGACCTTTTATATCTTTAAATCTCTTAAATAAATTATATAAATGTTCATTAAAAAATTCTGCTGTAGTGCCTGCATTAAAACCAGCTGATACTATTAAAGAAATATATAAAAATAAAATAGTTAAACAAACTGTTAATAGAAATAATTATCGTTTAATTCAGACACCACAAGTTTTTGATTATAATAAATTATTTAATATATATAAAAAAAACAAAGATTGGACAAATATAACTGATGATGCTGCTTTATTTGAAAAAGAAAAAGAAAAAGTAAAAATTATTAATGGCGAAAAATATAATATTAAAATAACTGATAAATTTGATTTATTATTAGCTCAAAAAATATGTGAATTATTATGAAAAAAAAAGTTTTAGTTGGAATTAGTGGTGGTATTGATTCTGCTTTTTCTGCTTATTTATTAAAAGAACAAGGTTATGATGTGAAAACTATAACAATGAAAATTTGGAATGATGAATTTAAAACTTTTAATTTTAAAAGTGCTTGTTTTGGTGCTGATGAAAAAGATGATTTAATTATGGCTAAAAAAATTGCAGATTTTCTTAATGTGCCGCATTATGTTATTGACTTATCAGTGAATTTTAAAAATGAAGTTTTAGAATATTTTAGAAAAGAATATTTATCCGGTCGCACGCCAAATCCCTGTATTTTATGCAATAAAAAAATAAAATTTTCTGCTTTAATTAAATCAGCAGAAAATTCAAATATAGAATTTGATTTTTTTGCAACTGGTCATTATGCTAATATTAAATTCGATGAAAAATCAAAAAGATATTTATTATATAAAGGTAAAGATATTTTAAAAGACCAATCTTATTTTTTGGCTTTACTATCACAGAATCAATTAGCAAAATTGATTTTTCCATTAGGTAATTATACAAAAGATGAAGTGCGAAATATAGTTAAAAAATTAAAATTCCCTTGTGCTGAAAGAAAAGAAAGTCAGGATTTTTTTTCTGGTGATTATGCTGAATTAATAGGCCAAACAAAAAAAGGAAAAATTGTAAATATTGAAGATGGAAAAATAATGGGTGAACATAATGGGATAATTAATTATACAGTAGGTCAAAGACAGGGTTTAAAAATTTCTTATAAAAAACCTTTATATGTTATAAAAATTGATGATAAAAAGAATATTATTTATGTAGGAACTGAAAAATTTTTATATAATGATGAACTGATAGCAAGCAATATAAATTGGATTGCTTTTGATAAATTAGAAAAAGAAATAAAAGCAAAAGCAAGAATAAGATACAAACACAAAGAAGCCGAAGCTATAATCACACCACTTAATGAAAATAAAATAAAAGTAAAATTTAGTGAATCACAGCGAGCAATAACACCAGGTCAATTTGTAGTTTTGTATGATAATGATTTTGTTTTAGGTGGCGGTATTATTAATTAAATCAGTTTTATCATTTTTCTTTTGATTTATTAACTCTACTTTTTTTCAAATAATGCTTTATATTTAATTGCATTGGTATAAATTTTTTCATTTCAATAAAATTTAATTTTTTATAAAAATTTTCTGCGCCTGGTTGTGCAATTAAAGAAATCCAATATATCTTTTTTTTGATTAAATATTTTAGCAAAGTTAATAATAAATTAATTCCAATTTTTTTATTTTGAAATTCTGGCAAAACAAAAACATCCTGAATATATGCATCAGCAATGCCATCAGAAATAACACGGGCAAAACCTATTATTTGATTATTGTAAGATGCAATTGCATAACAAAATGAACCTTCAAAAATTTTTTTAATATATTTAATTTTATTTATCTTTTTTAGTCCATCTTCTTTATACCACCAATTTGCTTTTTTGTATAATAAAAATATTTCATTAAAATTTATATCTTTTTTATTTATTTCAATTTTTACTTTTTTAATCATTTTATTCACCATATAATTTTAACCTAAACCAACATCCAGACTCATCATAATAGTAAAACCTAATATAGTACCAATTGTTGCAATATCACTATTTCCATTTATTTGTGATTCTGGTATCACTTCTTCTACAATAACATAAATCATAGCACCAGCAGCAAAAGCAAGAGCAAAAGGTAAAACTGGTTTCATATAAAAAACAGCAATAACACCAAATAAACCTGCAATTGGCTCAACCATTCCTGAAAGTTGACCATAAAAAAAACTTTTCTTTTTTGATAAACCTTCTCGAATTAATGGCACTGAGACAGCGATTCCTTCTGGAAAATTTTGTAAACCAATTCCAAGTGCAAGAGCTATTGCACCTGTTATATTTGCTGATTTTAATCCAATACTTGCTGCACCAAATGCCACGCCAATTGCTAATCCTTCTGGTATATTGTGAAGAGTAATTGCAAGAACTAATAATATACTTCTTTTCCATTTTGTTTTTATTCCTTCTACTTCATTATCAGCAAAACCTAAATGTAAATGCGGTAATAATTTATCTATAATTTTAATAAAAAAACCACCAGCAAGAAAACCAATTGAAACAACTAACCAGGCAATAAGATTATTTTGTTCTGCCATTTCAATCGCTGGTTCTAATAATGACCAATAACTTGCTGCAAGCATTACACCAGCAGCAAATCCAAGCATAGTATCAAGTAATTTCCGATTTATTGATTGAAATAAAAAAACAACAGCAGCACCAGCAGCAGTAATAAACCATGTAAATAAAGTCGCTAATAAAGTTTGTGTTATAGGATGAAATCCTGAAAAATAATTTTGCAACATTTATCTCACCTTTATTTGAATATCTCATTTTTAGATTTATACCAAAAGACCATATCTAAATGCGCTAATGGAATATTTATTTTTTTTGCAAATTTTTTCATTTTCTCTTCTATCTCCAAATATTTATTTTTTGTTAATGTTTTTGGTATATTTTCAATTAATTTGAATATTACTAAATTTCTTAAAATATGTCTATCTAAAATTGCAAAATTATCGCCAAGACCAATATTTCTCAAAAAATGGCTTGCTTCTTTATAACCAAGTCCTTTTATGTTTTTTATTAGCCATTCTCTTAATTCGTTTATTTTATCAAATTGATAATTAATTATTTTATAAATATTTTTTTCATCAATCAAAAATTTTCTGGCTAAAATTATATATTTTGCTTTATTATTCTTAAATCTGATTTTTTCTAATCTTTTTAAAATATCTAACTCTGAACCAGAAAACAATAAATCATATTTTATTAAATTTTCAATTGCATTCCAGCACAAATGAGCATTTGATTGTGGTGTTAATAAACAGAAACAAAGTTCAGTAAAAATTTTTCTTTCATCTTTTGTCTTAATAATTTTATAAAAATTTTCAAATTGTTCTTCTATCGTTTTTCTTATTTTTTTATAAAGATTATTTAATTCTTTTTCTTCTTTTTCCATTTTACAATTTTATACAAAATTGTTTTCTATTCTTCAAGCAAATATAAATATGCTTCTTCTTCTACTTCTGCTAATTTTAATAATTTTTCTGAAATACTTTTTTTATCCTGTTTTATTGCTGCTTTGCAAATATTTATTATAATATCACCTGCTTTTAAAAATAATTCACCTGCTTTTTTCCAATTTTCTATCTTATATTTTTTACCAAGTTCATTTAATACATTTGCTTTCCAAAAACGCATTCCATTACTTTTAGTAAAATCAAGTGGTAATTCTGGTGGTGTAGTGGCAAAAATTACTAAATGTTCAAATGCTTCTTTATCTTTCCAATCAACAATTTCATCTGCTAATTTTCTCATTGCTGGTATTCCAAAAATTTTAATACCCGGATGCAACATTTTATTTGCTCTATAAGAAAAACCTTTTCTTGCAATTTCAATTTCCGATGGCAAATTTTCTGGTAGATTAATAATTCTTATAGTATTTTTTTTACTCATACCCGGCACATTTACATTTAAAGCATATTCAAATTCTGTATATGATATTTTTTGTAAATTCGTGTTACTGCAATCATAAACATATACTACTTCTTCTTCATCATCATAACCAACTACTAAAACATAATGAATTGGTATATGTATTTTATGATATATATGTGAAAAATAAGGTAAATAAAACATATCAAGAGCCCCTGCAATTACTGGTTGTTCATTATTAATTGCTTCTTTTAATTTATCAATCATTTTTTTAAATGCTCTATTTTCAAAAATTATTTCTTTAAAACCAATAATCATGCTCAAATCTCTGAATAAATACTTAGTATTAGCACCCCAGAAAACCATTTGCGCAGGTTTTAAATTTTTTATTTTTAAATATGTAAATTCACCCATACCGCCAAGAATAGGTAATAAATAAAGAGAATAATCAGCACCTTTCCATAATAATATATCTTCTAATCCATTACTAAAACAAGTTGAATTACAAACTCTATGTTGTAAATTTATTATTTTTTTCACAATTTTTAGCCCTTTTATTTTATTTAAACATTTATTAAGATATGCTTATAATTAAAAATTGATTCTTAGTCCAGTTATTATTGAATGTTTATCATATTCGAGTTCTCTATTTGCAAAGGAATTTATGTTATAGGTAAAATTCAAATAAAATGTTGTGTTTATGACTCGATAATAACTATATTCAAAATTTAAAATAAAATTATGCTTTCTTGAATTTTGTGTTCTATTTGTTTGTTCACTTATATCTAATAAATAATCAAATCCACAATTTATATTTTCTTTTGAATAATTTAAATTTATTCGTCCATTTACATATCTATATATTGTTGCATTATATTTACTATATCGAAATTTCAGCATATTATTAAATAATAGATTTTTCATTATTTCAATATTTATTATATCTTCGCCTGCTTCAAAATATCTTGTATATTCTTTTTCTTCTAATATTTTATCTTTCTCTCTTTCTAAATTTATTCCAGCATAACATCGTAATTTTTTATTAAATAAATCATTTTTTATTTTTAAATTATATGAAATATTTTCTATATCTTTTGTTCTTTCCTCATCGCTTATTTTATTATATTCTTTTCTATATACTAATTGATTTGTTAATTGGAAATTTTTAATTTTGCTTTGTTCTTCATCTATCGTTATAAATGGTAAATAATTTAATTGAAATGAATATTCATTCAAATAATTTGTAGTTGTATCAGAACTATTTACATTATCATTTTGAATTTTAGCTGTTAAAAAATAATTAAATAAAGTAAAATTTTGATTACAGCCTAATAAAAATTGTTGCCTATCTGTTGTTAGCACACTATTTGCCGTATAATAATTTTTCCCTATTTTTGAATAATTAAAATAACCTATAAATTTTTCTTTTTTATATAAATTCTTTAATGATATTGCAGCATCTCTAACCCAATCATCACTAAAATATGTATTATTTGCATAATAAGAATTTATATATTCAAAATCTATCAAATAACTTTCACTTATTTTTATTTTACCTGTTGTCCCAAATAATAAGTTTTTTATTGGTTGTAATGAAGTATCATAACTTATACTATTTTTATCATCTTCAGTGTAGACATTTATTATTGTAAAATTATTTGAACTTGTTAAATTATTTGTTAATTTAAATCCAACATTATATCTTCTAAAATTTTGATGTTCTCTTGCTCTGCTTTCTCGTCCTAATATGAATTCTAATATTCGTCTATTTTCTGGATAATTGTATTTTACCTTCATTCCTTCATTTACATTATTAAATGTTAATGCACTAAAATTTGTATAGATATTTCCTAAATTTATTATTAAATTTTTATATTGATAATCTAAATTTATTCTTTCTAAATCTGCATTTTTATCATAACTTGTTGTCTTAGTTTCTATTTGACCTTTTATTACTCCTTTTTTTATTGGATAAATAAAACTTATATTTTCTTTTGTTGTAAATTTATTCTGTTGCTTTTTTTCTTCACCTGAATTTTCTAAACTACCACTTATATTTATATGTTCATTTTCAACTAATAGTGTTCCTCTGATTTCTTTCTTATATTCTACTTCTTCTTTTTTAAATATTCTGGATAATACCTCTTTCTGAACATTAGTTAATTCTATCTGTCGTTTTGTTAATATTATTTGAGCCTTTATACTTTCAAAATATTTATCTATATTTTTATATATATTTTCAATTGTTGTTTTTATTAATTCCTGTATTACTTCCTCTTCATTTCTTCCTAATTCTTTTGAATATTCTTCTGTAAAATATTTTATTTCACTATATAAGCCTGTATATTTATATAAACTTTTATTTGTTGTTATTTCTTTTAATTCATAATCTAACAATAATTCTATTCTTCGTTCTATTACTTTACCTTCTGTATTTTTATGCTCATCTACTATTTTGAAATCCTGTATTTTCCCGTTTAATTGAAATATTGCGGTCGGTGATAAATTGTATTTACCACTTTCTCTAAATGCTTCTTCTAAATAATGATGAATATATTGTTCAACTTTTTTTTCTTTTACTATTCGCTCTATTTGATTGACTAATGTAAAGTAATTTATGTTTATTTCTAATTTTTCTTCAACTCTTCTTTCTTCTTCTTTTTTTACTGGTGGATTTAATACATTTTTTCTTTTTTCTATTTCTTCTTTTATCTCTTTTATAATATTTTCACATACCTTATTTTTATTTATATCTAATAAATTAATCTTATCTATTATTTCTATTATTTCTTTTATTTCATTTGATTTTAAATATCTGATTCTTAATTTTACTGGAACATACTCATTAGCAAATTCTCGATATTGTTCGGTTTTTCCTAATAAATAAGTATAAATTATTTTTTCATTATAATTCTGAAAATTTATTTGCTGATTTTCTCTGAATTCTTCTAATTGTTTTTTTACTTCTTCTTTATCTTCATTTTTAAATAAATCTAAATATTTTTCTAATACTTCTATTGCATTTAATTTTGTTATAATGATTATTAAAAAAAATAATATAAAATATTTTTTAGAAATATTCATTTTATTTTTCGTCTCATTTCAAAATGGCGTTGAAGGTATTTGTGGAAAATATTTCATAAAAAATATGCCTGTTGGTTCTGATGTTATTTTCCACGCATCTCCTTTTTTTGTTATTCTAAATGTTATTTTTGCTTCTATATTCTTTATTTTTGCTATATCTGGAAAACTTATTGTCCTTTTTAGATTAAATTCTGCCTGTGCTAAATTTTCACTATAAATTGTGATTTTTAAATTTGTATAATTACAACTTATTGTGCTTGTCTTTTTAAAATAATTTGTTATGCTCGTTTTTATCTCATTATAATCTGTATAACCTTTATTATTGCCTATAAAATCTTCTGATATACATTCCATAAAACTATTTACATCATTATTTATTATTGCTGTTATTAATTTGGTTATCAATTCTTTTATTATTGCTTCATTTGTCCTATTATCATAAACTATTTTTTCTAATGGTGAAAAATAATTTTCTTCTTTTATTTCATTATTTATTAATTTTATTTTTAATTTGAATTTATACTCACTACTTGCTGCTGGAATAAATGAATATGTTATTACACTACTTGTTTGCTCTTTTGAATATGGTAATTCATTATATGTCTGTCCATCATTTACTGATAATAATATCTGGCTCACATTTTCTAAACCACTTATTTTAAAACTTATTTGAAATTTTCCATCAATTAAATTATCTTTATTCATATTCACTATTTTTTCTAATGTCTCTATACTTCTGTTATTTATCATTATTTCACTTATTTTTACTTCGCCAATTTCTATTTTTTTCTCTTCTTCTTTTTTTCCTTCTGATTTTATTGTAAATACATAATAATCGCCTTCTTTTACTTTTGATATTATCTCTCCATCATTATTTAATGCAACTACTAACCATAAATACTTTATATCAGTTTTTAAACTTTCTGCCAATTCTTCTGGACTTAATTCATATTTATTCTCAAACACCTGCTTGTAAAGGATAATATTATTTTCAGAGTATGGTGCTTTAATTAAATAAAATTGATAACTTATCGCACCTTTAAATTCTTCCCATTCAAATACTGGTTTCATTGTATTAATTTCTGAATTATTTGCTGGCGATAATCGCTTTACGCCTTCACTTATTATTATTATTTTCGGACTTTCTAATGCTTCCTGACTTAGCGGTGGAAATATTATTTCTTTCTGTTTGTATCTTATCTTTTTCTCAATTTGTTGTTGCTGCTGCGAAACTCTTGTACTTATTTCACTTATTTTTTTTTGTTCTTCTCTACCAATTATTTTTATTTCTGGTCCTTTATATTGTTGATAATTCAAATCAGGAAAATAAAAAATTCGCATACTGAATAATTTGCTTATTAGTAATATTATTATAAAAAAAATTATTTTTTCTTTTTTAAACATTTTTAATTACTCTGCTACTATTTTATATCTATGTAAATATTTCCCTGTTTCACTAAATAATACATTTACTTTATATATTTTTATTGTTGATACATCTTCGTCTTTTGAACTTGTTGTTTTCATCTCAATTGTCTTATATTCTTCTCCGGTTTCTTTATATAATATTAAATATACTTTCGCTGTTTTAACATCTATATTTTTCACTTTTACTAAATATTCGTATTCTTTGCCACTATCACTTTCTCGTAATAATGTGAATTTCTGGTCTATTATTTCTGGTTCTAATTCTATTGCGCTTTCTTTTATACTCTCTATTTTTTCTGTTAATTTATTTAAATCTTCTTCATTCATATTTACTGGTGGGGTTGGTATCTTCTTTTCTTCTATTATTGATTCCTGTTTCTCAAATAATTTTATTATATTTTCTGGATAATCTAAATTATATACTTCTACTGCGCCTTCTACTACCTGAACTTTTGTTTTATCTTGATGTTCTACATTAAAACTTGTTCCCCGCACGCCACATACTGCTACTGGTGTCTTAATTTGAAATATCGATTCTTTTTCTAATTTCTTTACTTTTGATAATGCTTCGCCATTTAATATTTTTAATGATATATTTTTTATTTCTTTTTCTGTTCCCTTTTTTACTTCTTTTATTTCGCTTTTTAATTCTTCCATTCGAACTTTACTATTTGCTCCAATCATTGTAAATGTATTATCATCTAATTTTAATCTAACTGATGATTTTTCGCCTGTTCTTATCATATCATTTTCAAATAATTTTGTTCCTATCTGTGCTGGAACCCATACTTCACCAATAAAACTTACCTCTACATTGCCTGTTATTTCAACTATTGATGCGCCATATTTTACTTCACTAAAAACAGAAAACGATAACACAAAAATAAAAATCATAACACCAATAAAACTTTTCATTTTTTACTTCCTCCTTTTATTAAAATTTAAAATTTCATTATACTTAATGTCATTCGATGTGTCAAACCTAAATCGCGATGTAATGTCATACCATATTCTATTTTTATCTTATTATGATTTATTGAAAGACCTCCTGTTATCTCTTTTGACTTACTTAAATATCCTGCCTGTATTCCGATTTTTTCACTTATCTCATAATCACCTCCTATCCTAAAATATTTCCCTTTTCGACTATCTATTTCTATTATTCCTGATATTGTTATTATATCTAATATTTTACCACTTATTCCACTTTCAATTATTATTGGTAAATCAACTTCTGCTGCACTTAATTGAATATTCTTTATTAATAAACTTCCTTTTATTTTTTTGTTATTATTTATCATCAATCCTATATCACTGCTTAAATTCGATATTGTATTTTCTTTTATTGTATCTCTTAAATATTTCATTTTCATTCCGATTGCTATTTTATCACTCAACTTTGTTGCTATTGCTATTTTTAAATTACTTAAACTTGCTTCAAATTCTTTACCTAATAATCTATCATTTACTGCCTCTCTTATTCCTGCTATCCGAAAATACGAATACCCTATTCCATAAGAAGATTTCATTGTTGCATTACAAAAATTTATTTCACCATAATCTATTCCTCCTACCTTTGAATAGATTGATGAATATGTTATATTTACATCCTGGAATATTAAATAATACAATCCTGCTGGATTATTGTTTAAACTATTGCCACTTTCTAATAAATTCAAATTTGTTTTTCCACTTGCCTGCCATCTTGCACTGCCTTCTAAATCCAATATCGCTCCATAATTTCCACTACCAGCTCTTATTGGCAAACTCATCAATATTATAAAAAATATTAAAATAATTTCTCTTTTCATTATTTCATTATAGCTAATTTATCTATTATTTTATTACTCCTGCTTCCAACCCTTGCTTCAATTATATAAATATATACTCCACGCTGAACTCTCTTTCCATCTTCATTTTTACAATCCCATATCCAATATGTTGGATTTTGTGCTTTATCTATTTCTTTTTCGATTACTTTTGCGCCACTCATATCATATATCTTAATTCTTATTTTATCTATACTTATATCATATATAAATTTTACATTACCATTGTTATCTGGTCCTGGATTTGGTGATACAAATATATTTTCTTTACTTAATGGGTCTCTATTTATCTTACTACTAAATTCTGGTTTGCACACAAATATAGTAAATAATCGCTGACTATTTTTTGTCTCATTATATTCATAATTATTTTTTTCTCTTAAATTTATTACTTCATTTGTTTTATTGTCTTTCAAATATACTTCATAATTCTCTGGTATATTTGCTATCCCATTTATCTCTATTTTTATCTCTTTATTTTCTCCATTATTTACTATTATATTCCATTCTTTAAAATCTATTATTGTCCCTTTTCTTATATCTGCTGTTAATTTCTTTTTATTAAATATAAAGCATTCCATTAACCCAGGCATTATTGGTGCTTTTGCTTTATCATATTTATCTTCTCCTTCTTCTGCTTCTGATTTTACGCCTATGCAATTTATTAAATCACCTGTTTTCTCGCCTCTTGCTGATATGTTTATTGTCCATTCCTCATTTTCTATGTTTCGTTTTGGTGCTAAATTTATTATATTATTTTCTGCATAAGAAAATTCTGAACTTAATTTTAATTTACATTTCGATTTTGCAAATAGCCAGAAACCATTCCAGTTCGGTATTTTTGGTTCTGTGATTATTTCATTTGGTCCCCAATAATATTCATTATCTTTATACCAATATACTGTATTTATTATATATCCTTCACTTTCTGCTTGATTTACACTTACTTCTTTTCCATTTGGATAAATTATTTTGCTACTTAACCAATCAATAGAATAGTAATAAGGAGAACCTAATAAATTCCACCCTTCTTCTAAATTTATTACAAAAGGTTCTTCAATGTAATCGCCATTATTTACTTTTAAATTTACTATCTGCGGTGATATAATAAAATATCCTTCCCCTCTTTTTAATTCTGTCGCTTCTTCAAATTTTCTGTTTATCAAATTATCTTCATTTAAAGGATTCCATCTATAAATATATTCTGGCACAAAATTATAAAAAACAGAAGCAATTGCTCCATTTAATGGCTCTTTATTTATCGCTATTAAGCGCCACTCTTTTGCTGCTATCGTTCGTTCATCCGTAAAAAATCCGATATATATCGGTTTTAAATTTCCATAACTTGCTTTTATTATATAAGCGCCTGTCTTATTTCCTATTTGTATAGCAAACTCACTTATTCCTTTATTATTTGTCGGATTTGCTATTATTGTTTCTCCACTTGCTTCTTTAGGTTTTTCAATTATTTCATATTTTATTTCTATTCCTTCTAATAAATTATCATTTATATCTTTTACTATTATTCCGTTATTTTCTGTTATTAGTTCATTTATTGAACATATATATTTTGCTTTATTCACTATTTCTATTTTCGCTGGGGATGTTGGTATTTTTTTATTATAAATTATATTAAATGTATCGCTCATAAATGAATTAAATTCTATTCCACCAATTATTCGCTTTGCAAGTAAATTTATCTTTATTATTCCTGTCTCACTTTCTTGCTTTATCTCTATTAATTCACTTATTATTGTATCCTTTGTTTCATTTATCTGGTATAAAATATTGTTTCTATATATTAAAACTGTGTCCTCTGCTTTATCTTTTAAAATTGTTATCTGAATTGTATATGCGCCAGTTGCGTAATTATTTTCAGGATAGATTATTCCTGGTGTCGGTATTCCGTAATTTACGGTAATTGTATCATATACAATTCTGTTAAAATTATCTATTAATCTTACCCAAACACTATCGCCTACTCCACTTAATAAAACTGTGCCACTAAAATTTCCACTATCAGATGTTAGTGTTACCACACTGTTTTTTGTGCTGCCGATATATATTTCTACACTATCTCCACTCTTACTATTATATGTCGTGCCGATTATTGTTATCTGTTGTGTTGATGTATTATGTCCATCTGCTGGCAAAGTGATTTTTATTGTTGGCATTCCATAATAATTGACTGTTATTGTATCATAAGCCATTCCACCAAAGCCATTTAATTTTACCCATACACTATCGCCTACTCCACTTAATAAAACTGTGCCACTAAAATTCCCACTATCAGATGTTAGTATTACCACACTGTTTTTTGTGCTGCCGCTATATATTTCTACACTATCTCCACTCTTACTATTATATGTCGTGCCGTTTATTGTTATCTGTTGTGTCGATGTATTATGTCCATCTGCTGGCAAAGTAATTTTTATTGTTGGCATTCCATAATAATTGACTGTTATTGTATCATAAGCCATTCCACCAAACCCATTTAATTTTACCCATACACTATCGCCTACTCCACTTAATAAAACTGTGCCACTAAAATTTCCACTATCAGATGTTAGTGTTACCACACTGTTTTTTGTGCTGCCGCTATATATTTCTACACTATCTCCACTCTTACTATTATATGTCGTGCCGTTTATTGTTATCTGTTGTGTTGATGTATTATGTCCATCTGCTGGAAAAGTGATTTTTATTGTTGGCATTCCATAATAATTGACTGTTATTGTATCATAAACCACTCCACCAAACCCATTTAATTTTACCCATACACTATCGCCTACTCCACTTAATAAAACTGTGCCACTAAAATTCCCACTATCAGATGTTAGTGTTACCACACTGTTTTTTGTGCTGCCGCTATATATTTCTACACTATCTCCACTCTTACTATTATATGTCGTGCCGATTATTGTTATCTGTTGTGTTGATGTATTATGTCCATCTGCTGGCAAAGTGATTTTTATTGTTGGCATTCCATAATAATTGACTGTTATTGTATCATAAGCCATTCCACCAAAGCCATTTAATTTTACCCATACACTATCGCCTACTCCACTTAATAAAACTGTGCCACTAAAATTCCCACTATCAGATGTTAGTATTACCACACTGTTTTTTGTGCTGCCGCTATATATTTCTACACTATCTCCACTCTTACTATTATATGTCGTGCCGTTTATTGTTATCTGTTGTGTCGATGTATTATGT
>Ga0209409_1001660_pt1 | contig 18395 bp, 22 predicted proteins | sample AD_JPNMR1_MetaG_FD_184424 | JGI IMG/M metagenome (GOLD analysis project Ga0209409, IMG submission 184424) | Active sludge microbial communities of municipal wastewater-treating anaerobic digesters from Japan - AD_JPNMR1_MetaG (SPAdes) (version 2) | ecosystem: Engineered > Bioreactor > Anaerobic...
ACTTCCAGTGCCATACATAAAAACAATCCTGAACTTATTGAAGCGAAAAATAAAAAAATACCTGTTATACACCGTTCAGAAATGCTTGCTGAACTGGTTCGGTTAAAACATGGTATTGGTGTTGCGGGTACTCATGGCAAAACTACAACATCATCCATGCTTTCATATGTGCTGTATCATGGGGGACTCAATCCAACAGCAGTTGTGGGTGGGAAAGTACTTAACTTTGAAAGCAATGCGCGGGTAGGCCAGGGGGAGTACATAGTATTTGAAGCAGATGAATCTGATGGTTCATTTCTTAAGCTTCTACCAACGATTGGAGTTGTTACCAATATTGATGCGGATCATCTGGATCACTATAAATTTTTTGAAGGGATTAAAGAAGCCTTTGTAACCTATATGAACAATATACCATTTTATGGCTATTCAGTGGTATGTATTGATGATCCAGTGATATTTGAGCTTTTACCCAGAATTGAGCGACCTTTTGTGACCTATGGGTTTAATGCAAAAGCTGATTTCAGGGCGGGTGATATTAAACTACTCAACGGTTCAACACAGTATAGTTGTTATTACAAAGAGGAAAAGTTAGGGGAGATAGTTCTTACATTACTTGGCAAACATAATATTATTAATTCACTGGCTGTGGTAGCTGTTGCCCTGGAACTGGGATTATCATTTGAAAAGATTGCTGATGCTATCGCTGCATTTAAAGGTGTTGGAAGACGCCTTGAAAGAATTGGAGAAACCCAGGGTATTCTGGTAGTAGATGACTATGGTCACCACCCAACTGAGATACGGGCAACACTGGAGGCTGTTAAACAGTTGGGGAGGCGGGTGGTAGTTATTTTTCAGCCACACCGTTATTCGCGGACACAGTATCTGTATGACGAATTTGGACAGGCATTTGCAATGGCTGACGAGTTGTTATTAACCGAAATTTATCCAGCAGGAGAAGAACCAATAGAAGGTGTCAGCAGCCAGCTTATACAGCAGGCGGTTAAGAAGCATGAAGGAAGAGATGTGGAAATTATTCAGCACTTGGATGATGTTCCGGAATATGTATGCAGGATAGCCAGAAAAGGTGATGTAATCCTGACGCTGGGTGCTGGTGATATTTATAAAGTTGGGCCAAAGATACTTTCAGTAATAGAGGGTAAAGGGATAAGGTGAAGGTTGCTTTTTACATCTGGATAATGATACTGTTTTGTGGAGTTATACCCACCGTAACGTACGCAGATGTGGTGCAGGTAACTCATGTGAGGTTTCAGGGATTGAAATATGTTACCCAGCATGAAATATTGCAACATGGCGTTTTTATGAAAGATGGAAAAATTTTCGTAGATGTTGCTGTGTTGAATGAAGAGTTGAAGAAAAATATCATGATTGAATCGTATAATATTACTATCGAAAAGAACATATGTACAATACAGGTTGTTGAAAAGGATATCCTGGCTATTATTCTCTATGATAAAGGAGATTCTCTTGTTTCAGTTGAGGTGGATGCAAATCTGAATATTATCCCAACCAGTAGAGTTTATGCCTATGACCGACCGATAATTAAAATAAACCAGGCAGAGGTTATTAATAATAAACTATCGCCAAGAATAATACGTATTCTTATTATTTTGAAAAACATGATACAAAACAATGCCATTGTAAGCAGAATTTCGGTAATTAATTGCACAGATCCCGAAGTATCGTATGTGCAATTTCATGGTTTTACATCACGATGTATATGGGATGAAACATACAATGGCCTTTCATTACTTGATGCTGTTGTAGGAGTATATGATAGTAAAAAAGCTTATCCTGGTAATGCCATGGTGACACAAAAACGAATGGTGGTATGGTGACAGATATGAAAGAAGATACCATATTAGATAACATTGTTGTAGGGCTGGATATTGGAACAACAAAAACCTGTGCAGTCATTGGCTTTTTGAATGAAAATAAACAGGTTGAAGTTGTAGGTGTTGGGGTTGCGCCTTCACGAGGTTTAAAAAATGGCGTTATAGTAAATATTGATAATACCGTTTCTTCAATTGTCAAAGCGATAGAAGATGCAGAGTTAATGGCTGGTTGTGAAGTAAGTTCGGTATTTGTTGGTGTTACCGGGCAGCATATAAAAGGTGAAAACTCAAGAGGTGTGGTTGCTGTTGCAAACCGAAGCCGTACAATCACGCCACTTGAAATGAAACGGGTTATTGAAGCTGCACAGGCTATCGTTATTCCCATGGATAGAGAGATAATCCATGTTCTATCCAAAGAATTTGCTGTTGATGATCAGACAGGTATAAAGGATCCTATAGGAATGACTGGTGTAAGGCTTGAAGCTGAAGTGCATATTATTACTGGCTCTACTACAAGCATTCAGAATATGGTGAAATCTATTAATAAAGCTGGCTTCACATGTAATGACATAGTATTTTCGCCTCTGGCTTCTGCTGAAGCAACGTTGAGCCGTGACGAAAAGGATTTAGGTGTGGCGCTTGTGGATATAGGTGGTGGCACTACGGATATCATCATTTTTATAGAAGGTGGTGTGGCATATTCGGCAGTATTGGGGATAGGCGGCATACATGTTACTAATGATATATCCATAGGATTAAGGACGCCAATTGATTCTGCAGAAGTTATCAAGAAGAAATATGGATGCGCAGTGGTAGATCTGGTTGATGCTTCTGAGACAATTGAGGTGCCATCGGTTGGTGGAAGGGCACCGCGGAGATTATTCAGGCATGAACTGGCACAGATTATTGAACCGCGGATGATTGAAATAATGGAAATGATTGATAATGAACTGGTAAAAAGTGGTAAAAAGGAAATACTGGCAGCTGGTGTGGTGTTGACTGGTGGCGGCAGCATGATAGAAGGTACCGTGGAGGCAGCCGAAAGAGTATTTGGAATGCCAGTACGTGTTGGCGTCCCAGAGAATATTGCCGGATTGAAAGATGTTGTGTCAACTCCCGTGTATGCCAATGGTGTTGGATTATTGAAATATGGTGCTAAGATGAGCCAGGTGAGGCAAACACGCAAAACTAAAAGTGCTTTTACAAGTTTTAAGGATAAACTCAAGCATATTTTTAATGATTATTTATAATACAGTCGTTGCAGTTGAATTTTTTATTAATTTTTTTTAAAAAATAATGCGACATAATTAAAAAGGAGGAAATAATGTTTAGATTTGAAGAAGAACCACAAATGAATACTGTTATCAAGGTTGTTGGCGTTGGAGGTGCAGGCAACAATGCAGTAAATAGGATGATTGCAACAGGCCTTGAAGGAGTGGATTATATTGTTGTGAACACGGATGCCCAGCAATTGAAGGCATCGCTGGCTCAAAACAAAATCCAGATAGGTGGTAAGCTGACCAGAGGATTGGGAGCAGGTGCTGATCCATCAATTGGTAGGGAAGCTGCACTTGAAGACAGAGACAAACTGGAAAAGGCCTTGAAAGGGGCTGATATGGTATTCATCACTGCTGGAATGGGTGGTGGTACCGGAACAGGCGCTGCGCCAATTGTTGCCGAAGTGGCAAAAGAATGTGGTGCGCTGGTTGTAGGTGTTGTCACAAAGCCATTCCGTGTTGAAGGCCGAAGAAGAATGCAGCATGCAGAGGAAGGGATTAAAAATCTTAAAGAAAAAGTTGATACAATAATTGTGATCCCCAATGACCTTCTGTTAAAGATAATTGATCGTAATACACCTATAGATCAGGCATTTAAACTGGCAGATGATATTTTGCGGCAGGGTGTGCAGGGAATTGCTGATATCATCATGGTTACCGGCCTTGTCAATGTTGATTTTGCTGATGTCAGAACCGTGATGAAGGAAACCGGTGATGCAATAATGGGTGTTGGTATTGGTGTTGGTGAAAACAGAGCAATAGAAGCAACGCAGATGGCAATAAACAGCCCACTGCTTGAAGAGTCAGGTATTGATGGGGCAAAGGCAGTGCTGCTCAACATTGCTGGTGGCAATGATTTATCATTACATGAAGTTAATGAAGTAACAGAAATTATTAATAAGCAGGTTGACCCGGATGCAAATATCATTTTTGGGGCAACTATCGACCCGGCACTTGATGACAAAATAAGGGTAACAGTGATTGCAACAGGGTTTGACCGCAAACTTAATATGCTGAATCGTCCCAATGAATTGGATAGGGCCACTGGCACTCCATTAACAGTTATTGAAGGCAGAAATAATAAGGAAAGAATGGAGAAAAAAGTTCCAGTTCAGATGAAGTCTTTTTCACTGGATTATGAAAAACGGCGGGTAAAAGACTATTCACATGAGGATCTGGATATCCCAGCTTTTTTGCGCCGAAGTGCCGAATCCCAGTGATTACTGGTAGTCCTCAATAATTTTTAATGAGCTTGATTTCTTTTCATTGGGGTCTGATTCAAAAAGCAGGATAATTTCTGTTCGTTTTTTTTGTTGAATGATAAAATAAAATTCAGAAGCTAATTTACGCATAAGGTCAATCCCGCGTCCAGTTTCTGAAATTTTATCGCTGATATCTTCGCCGGTTTCTGCTGCTTTAAGTATCAGTTGCTCCTGTTCAATGGCTTTATGAATACTGTGTAATATTTTTTCTTTAGTAAGAGTTCCCTGATAATCAGTTATTGCAATAGCATATGTCCTGGCATTATGACAGAAGGTGATATCAACAAATTGACCTTCTTTAAGCTGGATAGGAATTCGCATTTCCTTTTCACGGGTATACCCATGTGAATGGTACACTGCATTGATAATCATTTCATTAAGTATTAAATTTAAAACGCTTTTATTTTTAATAGTAAATCCCCATGATTCTATGGTAGCCAGTATTTTTTCTACTGCTGGCTGGATTTGAAGGGAAGCATTAATGCGTATGGCATTTGTATTAATTATGTTGGCTACATAATTTTCCAGGCCAAAAATATTTTTTCGTGTGATAAGTTTAGTAACAAGATTGGTAAATTCATTTTGATTAACTGGTATCTTCAATACATTACCAATACCCTGAATAAAGATTTTATCAAAAAAGGTATCCATATTTTTTTCAGTAATCATAATTGCTGGTATATAGGTGTAGTGCTTTTGTAAATAATTATAAAGATCAAAAGCATTATCGCCAGGCAACTCAACCTGTGAAATTACCAGATCAACATCCTGCATATTTAATGTTGTAATTGCGTCATATGCTGAATCTGCCATCAAAACGGTATAATTTTGTGAAAGATATTTATGTATTTCGTGTTTATAGTCTGTATGGTCAACTAATAATATCGTATTCATAGAAGCTCATTACTTTAAAAAATTTACCTGGCGATAGTTCCTGTCAATAGTAACTATCGCAAAAATTATATATTTATATAAGAAAATCATTGACATTCTTTTCAAAAAAAGGATACTATACATAAAATATACTATCGTCAATACTATCGTCAAAAAATGAGAGGTGCACAATGAAAAAAATAATGTTACTAACATTATGTATTATTTTTTCGTTTGTTATAATTTCTGATGGAGGAATGGCCCAGGATAAGGAAAAGAAAAGTGCTAAGGAATATATAGCCGATCTTTCAAGCAGTGATGAAGTAACTGTTGTGGCTGCAGAGGAGTGGATTGCAGATAATAAGGAAAAGTCAGCACTTCCAAAATTACACGAACTTCTGCGCAGTGACAACAGAGTGAAAGTGCGTTTATATGCAGCTATAGCGTTGGGCGAAATTGCCAATGAAGAAAGTGCAGAAAGCCTCAATAATGCATTGCTTAATGACCCCAGTGCTGATGTCCGCTATTCAGCATTATTAGGGATAGCACGTATAGGTTCAAAAAGTTCATATGATGCTATTCAGAAAGCACGTGAAAGTGAGCAGGATCCATTCATTAAGGACCTGATCAAAAAAATGGAAGATAAGTTTAAAGGAAAATAAATTATTAATATTAGATTTTATGTAAAAAGCATGTGGGGTAATCTCCACATGCATTTTTATTTTATTATTAGGGTTGTAAACGTGGAATCCAAAGTTAAATATGTTGTTTTTGATATTGAGTCAGTGCCTGATGCAAACTTGATAAAACAGGTGAAGTATCCTCATTTATCTATTAGCGAACATGATGCTGTTATTAAATTTCAGGAAGAAATATTAAATGTATCTGATGGATCCACGTGGTTCATTCCCGTTACATTCCAGTTGCCTGTAATAGTAACCATGCTTGAAGTTGATGAAAAGTTTTTCCCAGTAAAGATGCGGACTCTGGATGAGCCTCATTTCAGGACCGAACAGATTGTAAGGCAGTTCTGGGATGTTATTGAAGGTGAATATAACGATGCCTCTTTTGTTACGTTCAATGGTCGGGGATTTGATTTCCCCTTAATGGAACTGATGGCTTTTAGATTTGGGGTAACTGCCAAACGACATTTCAAAGATAAATTTGCATCCCGTTTCAGGTTTGGCACCAAGCATATTGATCTGCACGACTGGCTATCCAATTACAGTGCAATAAAGATGCAGGGTGGGTTAAACTTACTTGCAAAGGTAATAGGTAAACCTGGCAAGGTTGAAATGAGTGGTAATGATGTGTATGATCTTTATAAAGCAGGCAAGATTGAAGAAATTCATGAATACTGTATCTCAGATGTTCTTGACACATACTTTGTGTTTTTACGAACAAGAGTAATGGTGGGTGAACTAAGCTATGAAAGAGAAAATGCAATTGTTCAGCAAACCAGAGTTTTTCTGGAACAAAATAAATCAAATTTTAAAGGATTTGAGCAGTATTTAAAAAACTGGAAATAGATTTCAACCTACATCTATTGTAATTACGGTTATATCATCTGTAATGTTTTCTTTGCTACCAGCCCATTGTAATACTTCATTAATAATCGTGTTTGTAAATTCACTGCCTTTCAGATGTTTATTTTCAATGATGGATTTTTTAAGCTTATCCAGATTGTATTGGTGATTGTGTTTATTTCGTATTTCTATTAATCCATCAGTATAAAGAATTATTTTATCACCATTGTATATAGTAAATTGTGCTGTATGAAAATCAGATGATGGCCATATACCCATGACGTTTCCCTGTGTTTTAATCTCTTCAACAGTACCCATTTTAGAATTAAAATATAATGGATAGGGATGGCCTGCCCGGGATAAACGTACTATCATATCGTCTATATCAAGATAACAGTATAATGCCGTAATAGGCTGATTACCAGTTTTGCCAATCAAAAGATCATTGATATTACTGAATACAATATCAGGATGTGCAGCATGATTATACTGTAATGTAAAAGCAATGTTAACAGTTGATGCTATCATGGATGCTGGAATTCCATGTCCAGTAACATCTGCAATAAATATTCCTGTGTGTTTATTGTCTATCTCAAAAAAATGATAAAAATCACCACCAATGGTGGTAACCGGTAAATATACAATGTCAACTGAGATGCCAGAAAGACGAGGTGGTTCAGATGGCAAAATATTTCTTTGTATTTTTTTTGCAATATTCATCTCATGTGACAGTGCAACCAGCCTTTGTTGTTGAATGATATATTCTTCAAAAGCTATCATTGATTGAGTTACAACAAATATAAGAATACCAAAATGGCTGGAGTTTATTGTCTTTATTATTTGATGCGAAAACAATATATCATTTATAAGACAAGCAAAACCTAGAATAAGGCCAGCATAAAAAATTCGCTTTGTTTTTAAGTTTTTGCTTGTTTCTTTAATAAGAATAATGAGAAGACGGATGGAAATATATACAAGTGCCAGTTGTATGAATACCAGGGAAGAAGATAAGATATGCAGAGGAGCAGTACAAACAAATAAAGTGAAAAATCCAAAGTAAAGGTCTGTTGTAAGTATGGTATACTTTTTAATTTTATCTGGATAGACGCTATTTACGAAATGGCAAAAAAGTATTGGTGTTATGGTTACAGTCAGGTATGATAGCCTGAAATTGATGCTCCATGGTGGGTTGAAAAAGCTTATTAGAAGCATTTCGTTGATAACAAGAATGCGTAAAGCCACAATCAATGAAAAAAGCCCTATGAAAATATTTTGCTTTGACCTGTTAATCAAATATAACCCTAAATGATAGATACCTATTACAGACAATGAAGCAAATACAAAAAGCTGAATATATATGGAATTATTATGAAAGCTCTCGATAATTTTAGGTGTCCCATAATAGACAGGATGTAAGATGCCTCCATTACGTTGCTGAAAATTTGCAACCTGTATGAATATTTCTGTAGTAGGGGATGTTACCAGAAATTGTATTATTGAAGGTAACTGGTTAGGTATCATGGTTTCTTTGTTGCTGTTAACAAATCCACTACGTGCTATTGGGATTCCATTAATAAATATTGCATATGAGGTGTGTGTAAAGGGCATTTTGATATACATAATAGAGCCAATAGTTTTTTTTAAATGCAACAGCGTAATATGATAGGTCCCATACCCATGGGCAGGGTAGGATTTGAAATTTTTTTGCTTATTCCATGGTGCAGGGACTGTAATATAATCAATAGGCGGGTTTTGTAATTTTAACTGTTCTTTGCTTTCAATAAGATAGTTCCAGTAAAATTTCCATGTTCCATCAAGCCTGATAGGATTTGCGATAGTATCTTCAATATTTCTAAGATCGATAATTCCCTGATTTACTCTAAGCTTTATAGAAACATTGGTATTGCAAGAAAGCAATGCAACACACAATAAGGTTAAAATAGAAAAATTAAGAAGCTCTTTCAAGTATGTCATCATAATGTAAGTTATTTTAAAGTATTAGATATAAATTATAATTAATAAATACAATGTAAAGAAATTTTTTATACGTGAGGAATGTTGTGTATACGGTGGGGTGTACAAGCGATACACCCCACTATAGGGTTATATGCAGATTAACTTTCGAATACAGCGCCGCGGTCGGCGGATGATACCATGAGGCTATAGCGGTACATATATCCAGTAGTAATCTTTGGTTTTGGTGCTTTCCATTTGGCCAGCCGTGCTTTTATTTCGTTATCATTTACTTTTAACGTAAGTTTTTTAGCAGGGATATCAATTTCAATAATATCACCATCTTTAACAATGGCAAGTGGACCACCAGCAGCAGCTTCAGGTGAAATATGACCAATAGATGATCCACGTGTTGCTCCAGAAAATCTGCCATCAGTTATCAGTGCAACCTCTTTATCCATTCCCATACCAGCAATAACTGATGTTGGTGTTAGCATTTCACGCATTCCAGGCCCTCCCCGCGGTCCTTCGTAACGAATAACTATGACATCACCTTTCTGTATCTGGTTTCCCATGATGGCTTTAACTGCTTCTTCTTCTGAATCAAAGACTTTTGCAGGCCCACTATGTTTCAACATAGATGGGTCAACAGCAGCCTGTTTTACTATACAGCCATCAGGTGCCAGATTCCCGGTAAGTACTGCAAGTCCGCCATCTTTATGAACAGGTTTAGTAACTAATCGTATTACTGAAGTATCCAGTATTGATTTATCTTTTACATTTTGTGCTATTGATTTGCCAGTAACTGTCATGCAGGTGCCATGAATAAGCCCGTGTTTAAGCAGTTCATTCATTAATGCCGGGATACCACCAGCATAATGCAGGTCAATCATGTGGTGTGGTCCTGATGGTGCAATGCTGCATAAATGAGGTGTACGCTCAGAAATGGGCTGAATGTCTTTTAGTCTGATAGGGATTCCTGCATAATGAGCTATTGCCGGAATATGCAAAGCGGTATTTGAAGAGCCCCCTATTGCCATATCAACAGCAAGTGCATTTTCAATGGCTTTTTTAGTTACTATCTTGCGGGGAGTTATTTGCTTTTTAACAAGTTCAATTATCTTCTTTCCACTTTCCTTGGCAAGGCGAATACGTTCGGCAAAAACTGCAGGTATTGTGCCATTATAGGGAAGAGCAAGTCCCAAGGCTTCAGTAAGACAATTCATGGAATTAGCAGTGAAAAGCCCTGCACAGGAGCCTGCGCCCGGGCATGCTGCACATTCTATTTCATATAATTCTTCTTTTGTGATAGTTCCTTTTGCAGCTTTGCCAACTGCTTCAAATACATTGTCAACTGCAATAGGCTTGCCTTTATACATTCCAGGAAGCATTGGGCCACCAGACACAATAATTGCTGGTATATCTAATTTCACAGCTGCTATAATCATACCGGGGACAATTTTATCACAATTGGTTACCATAACAAGGCCATCAAACGCATGCCCTTTTGCCATAATTTCAATTGAGTCGGCAATAAGTTCACGTGATCCTAATGAATATTTCATGCCAATGTGGTTCATGGCAATGCCATCACACACACCTATTGTAGGGAATTCAATCGGCGTGCCACCAGCAGCAATGACACCTTTTTTAACTGCATCTACAATATTGCGTAAATGTATATGTCCCGGAATTATCTCATTAAATGAGTTAACAACGCCAATTAATGGTTTTGCTAATTCGTCATCATTTAACCCTAACGCTTTAAACAGTGAGCGATGAGGAGCTTTCTCAATTCCTTTCTTAACGCGATCACTGATCATAAAACATTCCTCCTTAAAAAAATGAACAATATAAAAAGTGATTATTAAATTGACACTTTGAAATTGTAAATTAAAATTTTAAAAAAGTCATTCAAATCATTGAAAAATAACCCTATATGCTGCATCAGCACCCGGTGGGATAAAATCAATATGTTCAAATGTTATATTAGAGATCCCTTTAGCATTTTCTTTTACTGAGTTTGTCACAAGAACTTCCCATGGTCCTGCTGTATCTTCACCTAATTTACTTGCTGCGTTCACTTCGGCTCCATAAACATCTTCGTCACCAATACGCAACATTTTCCCATATCCCAGACCAATACATAATACAATATGATCTTCTTCAGGTTTACTTTTGTTATAATCCTTCAATACCTGATGCATTTTTTTGCAACATTCCAGACCTTTTGCAACATTTCTGAATATTACCAGCATACTGTCGCCTTCAGTTTTTAATAGTATCCCATCATAATCTTCGATTATAGGAACAAGTAAGCGCTGTGATTCGTATATAATCTGTAAAAAGTGAATTATACCAAATGTAGCAACTCTTCTTGAAAAGCCTGCCAGATCAGTAAACATCACACACCACACCTCTCCAAAAAGATCCCAGATTCGCCTATCAATTTCTTCTTTATTAATACCTGGCTGCAAACGTTCCTGAATAAGTTTTTCAAGACGGTCTTCTGATGCGCTAAGTGAAATTACTCTTCTTAGTGCCATGATTTTCCCCCCGCAAATATATTGGCATTAAATGTAAAGTAATTCTATGTTAATGTCAATAGATATACGTGTTGTGAATGTAAATAAATCAATAGTTAATGCAAAGATATTGACATCCCACATGGTATGTTATACTTTATAATAAATTTTATATAATATTAAATCTTATAACCACCTGTTGAATTCCACCCCGCTTTCCTGATATAAATAATATTATAATAATCATATACACAACAGTGCACTCTATATCTAACAGTATTACAGAGTTAAATGTTTATCCTGCACCAGAATCTGAAGTGGCGGCACTATTATATTTGATTAAATATATTGGTATTGTCATGATTGAATTACATTCAGGTTTATAAATTACTAAAATCCTCTTGACAAAATAAAAAATTTACTTTTTCATCAGTTAATCTTTTGTATTATCAAAAAAATATGTTTAATCCATTTAAAATATTTAAAAACACAAAAGTAGGCCTTGCACTTGGTAGCGGTGGTGCTAAAGGTGTGTCACATATTGCTGTGCTTGATTATTGTACCAAAAAAGAAATTCATGTTTCAATGATTGCAGGATCAAGCATTGGTGCTGTGATTGGTTCGCTGTATGCATATGGTGCATTGCCCGAATTCACTTCGTTTTTAAAATCAATAAAAAGCAATGATCTCTTTGCATATTTTGATCCAGTGTTTCCAAAAACAGGACTGGTGCAGGGCCGGCGTGCAATGGAGTTACTTGCAAAATTTATTCCTAAAAGTGTTGATATTGAAGATTTAAAACTGCCTGTTGCCATTGTTGCAACCGACTTTTATAGCGGAAAGCCTGTGGTTTTTACAAAAGGGAATGTCCTTGATGCCATTAGGGCAAGTATTTCAATACCAGGAATTTTTGTTCCGGTTAAATATATGGATACGGTGCTTATAGATGGTGGTGTAAGTAATCCGTTACCAGTTGATGTGGTTAAGCAGATGGGTGCTGGCATTACCATAGCAGTTAATCTGCATCCAACAATTAAGATTAAGCGGGCGATAGCTCCTGCAATTGCAAAACCGCACCAAGAGTCTACCAATGAAAATTCATCAAATGATATTATTGAGCACGTTGATACAGAATCACTTGATACAACAACAGTAGTTACTCAGACAAAGGGTTGGCTGACGCAGGTTAAAAAGTGGCTTGGCATAAAGATTGAAAGTTATAAAAAGATACCTGAAGATACTATGCCCAATATTTTTGAGATAGTAGCCGGGACAATTGACATCATGGAATACATGAACACAACGCTCATGATTACATATAATAAGCCTGATGTACTCATTGAACCTGACCTTGTCCATGTAGGGACACTGGATTTTACAAAAGTTGATTTTCTTTTAAATGAAGGTTATGCAGCCTGTCTAAGAGTTGAGAAGGATATAAAACGCAAGATATTGCGGTGGATATGATGGCACAAAACAAGGCACAGTTCTTAGAGGATTTACGCAATAATACTATTGGGAATTGCACACGCTGTAAACTTCACGCAACGCGCAGTACCATTGTTTTTGGTGAAGGTAATCCTGAAGCCAGTGTTATGTTCATTGGCGAAGGTCCAGGCAAGGATGAAGACGCCCAGGGCAGACCATTTGTGGGGAAAGCGGGACAGCTTTTGACCGCTGTCATTGAAAAAGGGATGAAGCTTAAGCGCAGCGATGTGTATATTGCCAATGTAGTTAAATGCAGGCCAACGGTCAACTTAGAGTTAAAGCGTGACCGTCCACCCGATGATGAAGAAGTAGCAGCCTGCGGGCCGTTTTTAAAAAAGCAAATTGAAATTATTCAGCCAAAAGTAATCGTTACGTTAGGGAACCCTTCTACAAAATTTTTGGTTAATCCAAAGGAAGGCATTACAAAAGTGCACGGTGTGTGGCACCTGTATAACAATATCCCTGTTATGCCAACGTTTCATCCTTCGTATATTTTACGAAATGGTGGTGATAGCAGCCCACTCAAACGACTTGTGTGGGAAGACATCAAAAAGGTTATCGCATATTTACATGGTGAAATCACGTTTGAAGCTATTTCTGGAAAATCAGAGGTAACCTTAGATATCAGTATTAACGTTGCTGGTGATGAGAAACGTGATGATGAGGTTCAGGGTAGTTTGTTTTAACATGTTTGTATATAGTATCAGGTATGGATAGCGGTAACTATCGCCCATTCAATGTTTTTTTAATTGATGCTACCAGGTTACGGTTTCATCAATTAGTTTATATATACTCTTTAGAATTTTAAACTTTTGTGGGGGTACATTTATGGCATCAATAGAGGTAAAAGAAATTGACATTACAAACAAAAAGATGATGAAGCAGTTCATCATGCTTCCGTGGACTACAAAGATCTATGAAAATGACCCGGCGTGGGTGCCACCCATCATTGCTGATCAAAAAAAGCTCTTTAATCCAAAGACTGGTTACTTTTACGAAATTGGTGAAGTTGCATATTTTTTAGCGTATAAGGATGGTGTGCCTGTTGGCAGAATCACCGCTCACATCAACAGGATGTATGAAGAAAAATACAATAAAGAAACAGGTTTTTTTGGATTTTATGAAGCCATTGATGACCTGGATGTTGCAAAGGCTTTGTTTGCTGCTGCTGAAGGGTGGTTAAAGAAAAAAGGAAAAACACGTGTTGAAGGTCCTCAAAGTTTTTCCATTTATGACTCGGTTGGCTTTGAAGTGCTGGGTGAGGATATCATGCCTGTTGTGGGGCTATTCCATTTTGCTCCGTATTACAAACATCATGCAGAAGCGTGTGGCTATACCAAATGTATTGACTGGCATTGCTTTCTGGTAAGAAAGATTGATGATTTCAAGCCGTATTTAAAAGATGTTCGTGAAAACATCATGAAGACGCAGGATGTAAAATATATATACTACAGCCCTAAAGAATTGAAAAAGCGTGCTAAAGAGATTCATGAAATATTTAATAGAGCATGGGATGGTAACTGGGGGCATCTTGATTTAACGCAGAAGCAGTTTGATATGCTTGTTGATGAGTTGAAGCTTGTTGCTGTGCCAGAACTTATTGTGTTTGCAGAAAAGGATGGCAAAACAGTTGGGTTTATTGTATCCCTACCTGATATGAATCCAGCACTCAAGATTTTAAATGGTCACCTTTATCCATGGCGTTTGATTAAAGCGTTGCGTTCAATCAAAAAAGTTAAAAAGATTCGTACTATCATCATGGGTGTGTTGCCTGAATATAGGGGGCAGAAAATTGATGATGTATTCTATCTGTATACCATTGAAAATGGCATACGGTTGGGTTATACCGAATCAGACTGCTCTCTGATAGTGGAAACTAATTACAAAATGATAGGTGCCTTAAAACCGCTTAAAGGACAAATTTACAAGACGTATCGAATTTATGAAAAGAAGATATGATTAAGAATGCAAAACTGTTAGAGGAATTTGAAAAGGAATGTATAATAAAGCACCCCTTAAGCTATGATGAGGCACTTGCATTACTTGATGGTATGTGGGAGTTAGGCATAAGCTTAGGGGTGCTGCCACCTGAAGACCCGTTAGAGGGGATTGATGTTGATATTAAAGTAGCAAGGATACTGAATTGTTTAAAGAAGAAATAAAAAGAATTTGCAAAGCATTAAATAAAAATAAAATTCCATACATGATAGTAGGTGGCCAGGCTGTATTGCTGTATGGTGAGCCAAGGCTTACCAGGGATATTGATATTACATTAGGTATTGACATAGATAGATTGGATGATGTCTTGAATATTGTAAAAAAAATAAATTTAAAAATATTGACGCCTGATGTTAAAAATTTTGTGAAAGAAACTATGGTATTACCTGTACTTGGATCAAGAGGCATAAGAATTGATATGATATTTTCATTTACCGAATATGAAAGAAATGCAATACAAAGAGCAAAGAAAATATTGACAGACGATGTAGAAATTAGTTATGCATCCCCTGAAGATGTAATAATTCAAAAAATATTTGCTGGAAGAGAAAGGGATATTGAGGATGCAAAAATTATAATTGCAAAGCAAACGGTAGATGATGCCTATATTATGCATTGGTTAAAAGAGTTTGGAAAGGTACTCGATAAGAATTTTGTTGATATTTACAGGAAATTAAAAAAACAAAAAAAACATATACCTGATAATAAATAATATGGTATGAAACGAAATCCTGTAAGCGGACAGACTAAACGTGAAGAAATTGCAAATGTTATAACCCACAGTATTGGGATTGCTTTAGGTATTGCAGGCCTTGCAATCCTTGTGGTTTTTGCTTCAATAAAAGGTGATCCCTGGAAGATCGTGTCATTTTCAATTTATGGAGCTTCAATAATTATTCTTTATAGCGCTTCGACTATCTACCATTCAATAAAAAATGTAACGTTAAAGAAAATATTTCAGATAGTTGACCATTCATCAATTTTTATTCTTATTGCAGGTACCTATACGCCATTTGTGCTGGTTAATATGCGCGGTCCCTGGGGGTGGACGCTGTTTGGTCTGGTATGGGGGCTTGCAATTTCAGGGATTATTATAAAATCTTTTTTAGGTACTGGTGGGGATAAACTTTCTACCGTGGTATACTTGGCAATGGGATGGATTATTGTTATTGCATTTAAAAAGATGATTACATCTATCCCTTTGATGGGAATAGTGTGGCTTGTTATTGGGGGATTATGCTATTCATTGGGTGCAATAGTTTTTTTACTGGAAAATAATATGCCGTTTAATCATCCTGTGTGGCATCTTTTTGTTCTTGCTGGTACGGTCACTCATTTCTTTGGAATACTTTTCTATGTGTTGCCATATTAGTAAAAGTAATAAATAATAAAATATGTGTATTAAATTGATTTAATAATTGCTTCTGAAATAGTTGCAGTATGCACAATTCTATTTTCTTTTAACAAAAAGTAGTATGTGAATAAATTGAGAAAATTTAAAGACTTAGTGAAAATATAATTGAAAGTGCTAAAATTTTCCTTGCCTTAAGTAAGGAAAAACCATTACGTGGGGATTTTATGCCTTATTCAACTTTGACAGGTCAAGGACACATTACAATTCCTAAAGTTGTAAGAGATAATCTCAATCTTAAAACTGGAGATACATTGTATTTCAGGTTAGAAAAGAGTGAAATAAAAATCATTCCTGTTAGCAATTCCATTGAAGACATGTATGGTTTGCTTGCAAAAAAAACAAAAGAAATCAAATGTTGTGGTTCTTGAGCTATTATATAAAACAACAAATATTGAACTGCCTGATTTACTGGTTTGATTTATATCAAAGTGTGGTGGTTGTAGTACAACTTTAGATAATTCAGTTTCAAATAATCTATTTACGTTATTATCATATAAGTGAGGTGACATTATGAAAGAATATATTTGTTATTGTTTCAAATATACAGAAGAAGATATTATAAATGATTTAAAGGCCAATGGCTCTTCCACTATATATGAAAGGATAGTTGCTGTAAAACGCCTTAATCAGTGCAATTGTGCAGTAAACCACCCTGAAAAAAGATGATGTTTATCTGATGTCCGCCGGGTTGTGGACAAATTTAAAGAAAAAAGTTAATATAGCATCACTATATTTTGTATTTGTTCAATGGGTCGGTGTGGGTTTACTGAATATTCATGAGATTGCGTATGCTTTAATTCAATAATCGTTCCTTTTCCCAAAATTCTAAAATAAGCTATATTTTTTTCATTGAGGGACATTATATGTCACTGGTGATATAATATTAAAATTATTAAAAGGAATATTGATTATTATAAGGTCATACATACTGTGAAAGAGTATGGAAGAACTCTATTATATTGAGGGTATGAAAATTCTTAAAATCGAAAAATAAAATTTTTCTTGAATAATGGCTTCATAATATGGTATTGATGCTTTATCTTGTTATTACGATTTAAAAAACATGAAAACACTGGATGAAATAGCATTAAAGGAAAATGAAAGGCAGGCAATACTTGAGTTAAAGAAAATAATACAAATGCACTATCCCGATGCAGAGTTAATATTATTTGGATCAAAAGCACGTGGCGATAGTAGTAATGATTCCGATATCGATGTTCTTATGTTGCTTGATGGGAGTGTTGATGATTATGTAAGGGAAAATATTTTCAATGTTGCCTATCAAATTGAATTAAAATATGATGTGGTATTTGGCATAATCGTAGAAGCTAAAATGTTGTGGTATTCTGATAAAGCTAAATATATTCCATTGTATGATAGTATTCAAAAAGATGGTGTTATTACACAATGAAACGTGAGTTAATTGATTATAGAAAAACACGCGCATTGGAAACGCTTGAAGAAGCAAAACTTCTTTTTAACAATAACAGGTTGTTTGCTACAGTTAATAGAATATATTAATCATTATTTTATGCAGTTATTTCATTATTATTGGTTAAAGATTTATCCTCATCAAAGCATAGTGGTGTAAAGGGATTGTTTAATAAAGAGTTTATAAAAACAGGTATTGTTCCTGTTAAATATGGAGAATTTTACAATAAAATGTTTGAATTTAGACAGCGTGGTGATTATGAAGATTTTGTTGAATTTAAAAAAGAATTGGTGCATGAATGGTTACTGATGGCAGAAGAGTTTGTTAAAGTAATTATACAAACTATTGATACTCTTAAAGAAAGCAATTAGAGTTTTATATTTAAAACATAGAAATGTTTCAAGAAATCATTTTTCCAGAAAATAAAAGGCAGGCAATACTTGAGTTAAAGAAAATAATACAAATGCACTATACCGATGCTGAGTTATTTTTATTTGGATCAAAGGCGAGTTGAGTAAAGTGATTAATCTTTATACCAGTAACAACCTTGAATATTTAGCCAAGCAATTAGGAGAAAATCTTTATCAAAAAAAGAAAAATATTCTGTCCCCAAGTACTGTTATTGTTCAAAGTTTGGGGATGCAACGGTGGATTTCGCTAAAGTTGGCTCAGCAGTTTGGTGTGTTTTTAAACTGCAGATTCCCTTTCCCGGAAAACTTTGCCCAGGAAATTTTTAAGGCAGTGACTCCTGACTATGAACTATCGCCACTGTATACTAATAAATCTCTGGTGTG